>Ga0206945_1084_pt1 | contig 20459 bp, 16 predicted proteins | sample Alteio_BWOrgHeat_5_FD_152982 | JGI IMG/M metagenome (GOLD analysis project Ga0206945, IMG submission 152982) | Enriched cells from forest soil in Barre Woods Harvard Forest LTER site, Petersham, Massachusetts, United States -... | ecosystem: Environmental > Terrestrial > Soil > Temperate forest > O... | reverse complement strand
GCATTGATCGCTTCGCGCAGATCCACATCGACGAAGGGCCAGGTGGGGCCCATGTCGCGACAGGTGGTGAAGCCGGCGAGCAACGTCACCCGGGCATTGCGCGCGCCCCAAAGCGCCGCCGAACCCGGAGTGGTCTTGGTCAGCTGGTCTTCCCAGTGTATCTCCTGCTCTCCAGTCAGGTGGGTGTGCAAATCAATCAACCCCGGGAGCAAAGTCGCGTCGCCAAGATCGATGACTTTCGCGTCGGTAGGCCCCTCGAGGTTACGGCCGATTTCCGCAATCTTTTCGCCTTCAATCCGCACCATTGCCGGCGCCAGGGCCGCGCCGCCGCGTCCATCGAGCATTCGACCCGCCTTGATCATGCTGACCGGAGCCGGCCCAGCCCGCATTTCCGCATTCGCCAGCAAGCTATTCCAGCAGAGTGCGAGAATGACCACGGTTCTCAGCCGCCAACGATAATCGACCGACGACGATGTGATTGTTGCAGATCGAATATCCACCGCGCGACAGGCTATTTTCTTCGAAATAAGAAACCAAGCAGCAATTCACGCCTAACGACTTCGGGCGGAGCAAGGCTTTTCCCGCATTAAAACTTCACCGGATTTCTTGAAGAACTTTTTGAAGTCGGACGCTGCCGACGCGGTCATCACCTGCTCCGGCTTGGCCGAGGTGTGGCGCGGTCACGGCTTGCCCTAGCCAAGTCATAACTCGCACTTTACAAGCTTGACGGTTCAATTTGCTTCTCGGTAGGCTTGCCCACGCGTGAGCGAAACCATCTCCCCTTTCCCGACCGCAGGAGGTGCTTTCAACACCACCCATTGGAGTGTGGTCCACGATTTTTCACTGCAGAAGAGCGCGCCCGAGCGGGCGCATGCGGCCCTGACACGCCTTTGTCGGGACTATTGGCCACCCCTTTATCGCTTTGTGCGGTGCCGCGGCTATAGCCGAGCCGATGCCGAGGATTTAACCCAGGGATTCTTCGCTTATCTCTTCGAGAAGCAGGCTTTTCTTAATTCGGACAGAAACAAAGGCCGATTTCGGAACTTCCTTCTGGTGATGCTTAAGCGTTATCTCGGAGCGCAGCGGGCCTACGAACATCGGCAAAAGCGTGGTGGTGATCGGACAATGGTGTTTCTCGATACCGGTAAGCTTGATCAGATCGAAAAGGAAAACGCCGCTGCATTAGGCAGTGGAGGGCCGATAGATGAGGAACGATTATTCGAATGGAACTGGGCGTCGTCATTAGTGGATCGGGCAATGGAAGCCCTGCGAGCGGAGTACGCTGGGCAAGGGAAAAACCGGATCCTCGAGGAGTTACAACCATTTCTCTTCGGCGGCGTGGGACTGCCTACGCACCAGGCGGCGGCAACTCGACTTGGTGTTTCCGACGAGACCTTGCGCAGCTACCTTTTTCGGTTGCGCGCCCGTTATCGCGCTTTGCTCCGCAACGAGGTCCTGCGGACGGTCCAAAAACGAGAAGACATTGACGACGAGCTTCGCTATCTCTGTCGTGTTCTGATCGCGCGATCGTAGCTCGCGCACCTTTCTCTTCTAATGTTCTCACCCATCAAAGATCAGGCTCTACTGTGTGAACAATGTGGCGTTGAGTTGCCTGCCGGCGCCCGCAAAGACGAGTGTCTGCATTGTCTCCTTACCGGCGGTCTCGAGATGACTGACCGCACTGAAGATCCCGTACCTAACGAATATAATACTCGGTTTTATCAGCATTACGAGATTCTGAAGCATTCCGACGGCACACTTTGGGAACTTGGCCGTGGAGCGATGGGCGTCACTTATAAGGCGTGCGATCACCACCTGAAAACCGTTGTGGCGCTGAAATTGATCAATACGCGCTTTGCCCTGCGGTCAGATGCGAGACGACGATTTCTGCGGGAGGCGAAAGCGGCCGCGCGGCTTCGGCACCCTAATGTTGCCAGTGTCTTTCATTTCGGTACGGGCGCTGATCTGCCGGACGACCCGGGAGCCGAGCGTCGTGAGGTGCATCCGGAAGGGGGCGATTGCTTTTACGCCATGGAATTTGTCCAAGGCGAGACTCTCGCGTCGCGCCTGAAGCGCAATGGTCCACTCACACCCGAGTTGGCTCTAAACTTGGGAGTGCAAGCGGCCCGGGCGTTGAGCGCGGCCGAACTTCGAGGTCTGATCCATCGCGATCTCAAGCCTTCAAACATCATGCTTGCAAGCAGCGAGTTTTCAGCGGAGGAGAAAAGCGGCTGCCCTGGTCAGGATTGGGTCAAGGTGATCGATTTTGGGTTAGCCAAATTGGAGGACGACGGTGAGCGGCCAACCGGTAAGTTTATTGGCACGCGTGCGTTCGCCAGCCCGGAACAGGTTCAGTCGCGATCCGTTGACTCTAGAGCAGACATATATTCGTTAGGCGCTACTCTTTGGTACTCCCTGACCGGTGAGGTGCCATCGCGGCCAACCACAAGTGTAAACGGAAGCACCAGATCACCAACAATCTGGATTGCTCCACGCGCCGGTTTGAAACGACAAGCGGTGCCTGCACCATTGGCCGCTCTCCTGCAATCGGCACTCGCTTTCAACCCAGGCGATCGCCCGAGTACCGCGCTTGAATTCGGACAGAAATTGCAAAAATGCCTGGATGAGTTAGCGAAATACCCTCCCACGCGAACGACTGCGACCCAGCCACACTGGTTTCGCCGAAAAGTCCTCACGAGCGCTCTTGTCATCGCGACCGTTGGCCTGCTCATGGCTCCATTTCTTTTTACTGCGCTGCATTCGCCGGAGAAAACCCGATCGATCGCCGTCCTGCCGTTTCGCAACCTGAGCGACGCTTCGGCAGATGTAGGGTACGGCAATCGCGTCCAACAGGATATTCTTGCTCAGCTCGGAAGGGTTCGAAATCTAAAGGTGATTAATCTCCTGCCTGCTACTCGTGATCCGGCCAAACCGAACCGGGACCTGCGCGAGATAGGCCACATCTTCGGTATTCGCCATGTATTAGAAGGCAGCCTGCGGCGGACGAACGATCAGGTCTATCTTCATTTGGCTTTGATCGATACCAGCGATGGACACGAGTTATGGGCCGAAGGCTATGATCGTCAACTCGCGAATGCGATGAATATGCGTGGCGACCTGGGGGTCGATATCGCGGATGCCTTGGACGCGACCGTAAGTTTCGAAGAAAGCAGCGGAGGGTATACTCCCCCGCCAAACAAACCAGATGCGGATGTGCTCTATCTGCGTGGTCGAAGGTTTGAGCAAACGCTGCGCTTTGCGATTTCCGACTACGAAGCGGCCGAAATGCTCTACAGCCAGGCGATCGCACTCGACCCGAGATTTGCGCTGGCTCATGCCCGCCTCGCCTCGGTTCTGAGTTTGCTCTATTCTTTTCGCGGACCTAACGAAGAACTCAAACGCCGCGCCTACAGCGAACTGAAGCAGGCACTCCAACTTCAGCCCAATCTCGGAGAAGCGCGCCTAGTCAGGGCTTTGTGCAGTTACCGCCTCGAGCACGATGCTCATCAGAGTCAGACGGAGCTGGAACAAGCCCGGGCTCTTTTGCCTAACGACTCTGAAGCTGAAAAGGGCCTCGTTCTTGTTGAGCGCTCAGGCGGCGATTGGCGCCAGGCTCAGGCTAGAATGGAGCGTTGCCTTGCCCGCGACCCGGAGAACATCGCTTATCAGGAAGAACTTTTTCAGATCAATTATCTGCTTCGCGACTGGGTGGCGGCGGAGGCGAATGCGCTTCGCGTCGAAAGTCTGGCGCCTGAGCGACCCCTGGCGAGGGCCCAAAAAGCCATGATCGAAGTGTGGCGGAAAGGTGATGCGACATCACTTAATGAGATTTTGACTGGATTACCGTCTTACGGTGACTCGGAAGGCATTCTCACCTGGTTACGCTGGGATGCGGCAATGCTGCAACGCGATTATCTCGGTGCCAAAGCCGCAATCGAACGCTTTCCCTTCGACACATTGAGCTCTGTTTACGCAGCGCCCGTGCCTAAGGTTTATTTGGAAGCATGCCTCGCGTTGGCTACCGGCGATCAACATAAAGCACGGGAGAAGTTCGAGCTTTGCCGGCCAGCTTATGAAGCGGAAGCTCTGGCTCATCCAGGAAGTGCATTGCGCCACGCCCGCCTCGGATTGTTATATGCTTATCTAGGTCGGGCCGACGATGCGGTTCAAGAAGGCAAACGAGCCACTGAGCTGGAACCAATCGAATTAGACCACGTCGAAGGTCCTGCGTTTCTTGCTAATCTCGCGCTGATCTATGCAAGGCTTGGCCAAAAGGATGCGTCGCTAATGATGATTCAGTCGCTGCTTCGAACACCGGGCGCGATTTTCTTTGGCGAAGCAAGCATGACGCTGTGGGAGTTGCGGCTTCGCTGGCAATGGGACCCATTGCGCGGCGACCCACGTTTTGAAGCCATCGTCGCCGGCTCCGAGTCTGCGACAAACTATTAGTCGTGCATCATGTCGTCTCCCTCCACCACCGCCCTAAGTAACGAACAGCATTGCGAGCAATGCGGTGAACCATTAATTCCTTCAGAGCTCGTTCCGGGTTGTCTGCACTGCATGTTGACCAATGGAATTACCGCCAGACCACCGGATGTCTCGTCGAGTGTCGAAAGACAAACTTACCAACATTACGAGATTTTGCGTTGCGAAGACGGTAGTTCTTGGGAGCTAGGCAGGAACGCAACCAGTGTGACCTATAAGGCGCGCGACATGAACCTGGACATGATCGTCGCCCTCAAGGTCCTCAATTCCGATCTCTCACGCCAACCTGAAGCCCGAGCACGCTTTCTTCGCCAAGCCCAGGCGATGGCCCAAATCCGTCATCCAAATGTCGCAAATGTCATCCAATTTGGGGTGGTGGGGGAATCTCGATTGACTGTCATAGATCTGCTGGGCCCTGCTTTTATGCGATCGAATTCGTGGAAGGGGAAACTCTAGAGGATCGTGTTAACCGTGCCGGGCCGCTCAGTCCTAGGATAGCCGTACAGATGGCATTGGATATGGCCCGTGCTTTAGTCGTCGCCGAGGCACTCGGTACGACAGATTACGACGTAACACCTTCCCGAATAATGCTAGATAACTGTTTCGACGTCGGTTGTGCCAGACCGGCAACCGAGTTGGAACCGCCGCTGTATGGCAGAATTATTAATCTGGGTTTACCCGACGCCAGTCCCCGCGAAAAGGGCTACATTTCGATTAACAAAGAAGTTAGGCGACAACCTCACCCTCCCGAACAGTCGGCCATCTGTTCGTTAGGGCTCACCCTGTTGTTTTCACTGTTAGGCGGCTTAGTCACGCAATTGGCTACTGAAAAGGCGTTTCCGGCAAAGCTGCTTAAAGCGCGTAAGATTCCAAAGGTCTTGATCGCGTTGCTGAAGACTTCATGCCCGACGAATTCGAATGCACCGCGGGTCTCGGCGGTTGATTTTGCAAACGGCCTTCGGCGCTGTCTTTCAAGAATTGTTAGCACTCAGGCAAGAGAAGAAAATAATCTCCGCAAATCAATCGCGGCGTTGACCCTGTTGGCGGCAATCCTTCTTGCCGGCGTGATTTATTTCGGCCAATTCCTTCGTCCGCCTGAAATCTCGATCGCGTTATTGCCGTTTCAAAACATCAGTAATAATCAAACTGATTCATTTTTCGCGGAGGAGCTTCAGGACGATATTCGCACTCGTCTGGTAAAAATTCGCGAGATCAAAGTAATCAACCGACTGGACTCAGCAAGTTATGCTCCGGGCAAGTCCAGAGACTTCAAATCAATAGGTCGCGAACTAGGAGTTCGATTCTTATTACAGGGCAGCGTGCGTCGGGAAGCAAAAAAATTGTCTGTGCATGTTTCCTTGATCGACGCGAATAAGAACCGCGAAATGTGGTCGCGACAATACAGTCGTAGGTTAGCCGATGTATCTAATCTGCAAGGAGAACTTGCCAGTGACATAGCTGATGCCCTTAATGCAAAGCTCACTGCACCCGAAAGAGCCAACATACGTGCTGGGTCCACTGTTAATCCAGACGCTTATGCTCTGTTCTTACAAGGCCGACGGCTTGAAAGAAACCCAGCGTTTGCCATTTCTTCATACGAAGGAGCCGAGGCTGCGTACCGCCAAGCTGTCGCATTAGATCCTGGCTTTGCCTTGGCCCATGCTCGACTCTCAATTACCGCGGGGTTGTTGTATCGATTTCGCAAACCTACGCGTCAATTGCGATCTTTCGCCGCATCTGAGGCTCAGGAAGCCTTGGATTTGAGTCCTGGCTTGGGCGAGGCGCACCTTGCTATGGGTCTTTATTATTATCGCGTCACACGAGACTTTGCGTCCGCGTTACCAGAACTTATGACCGCACAGCGTTTGCTCCCGAACGACACGGAACCCGAGGTGACGATTGCCTTCATTCATCGACGCCAAGGTCAGTGGCGTCAGGCACGTCGCGAGCTAGAAAATGCTCTTGTGCACGATCCCAACAATCAAGAGTGTGAGCGCGAACTAAATGCGACCGCGTTTTTTCTTCGTGATTGGGTGTCAGCGGAAAATCACGCCATTCGCGCGGTGATCTTGGCGCCGAAGTTGATGCATCTCCGCGGTGAAGCAGCAATGATTTCGTACTGGAAAACCGGCGATCTCAACCCATTGCAAGGTTTCTTTGCTGATTTGGTTGGATTCGGCGATGAAGGAGGTAGTCTGACATGGTGCCGGTGGGACGCAGCGATGCTAGCGCGCGACTTTGTTGGTGCCCACTCAGCGCTTGAGAGCTTTCCGCGCGAAACGTTGTCTTCCGTTTACGGTGGGCCAATTCCCAAGAGCTACTTGGAAGGCTGTATGTACTTGGCGCAGGGTGAACTGAGCTATGCGCGGCAGATGCTGGAGATTGCGAGGCCCGTTTTCGAGGCTGAAACAATCGCAAATCCTAATGATTCGTTGCGTCATGCCCGATTAGGCTTGCTTTACGCACATATGGGTCGCAAAGAAGACGCTATACGAGAGGGAGAACGGGCGGTCGAAATTACTCCAATCTCCGAAGACGCGGTCGAAGGCCATCAGTGGTTGTGTAACTTGGCATTGATCCACGCACGAGTAGGTGACATGGACGAAGCCATCAAGATGGTCGAATCACTTCTTCAGGAGCCAGGCTGTGTTTCGCCGTTGAACGAAGCCTCCATGACGCTTTCGGATCTTCGGCTACGTTGGCAATGGGATCCGCTCCGCGATAATCCCCGTTTACGGGCGATTCTTGCCAAACCGGAACCTGAAACAATCTACCAATAAAGCCAGATAGTAGCCGTGTTGACGCTCGAATGTAGCCGCTCCGCGAAGCGGAAGTCAGCTCGGATCAGGCCAAATTCACGGCAGAGGCGTTGCTGGGAAATGACCCAAGTTTACACTTTTTTGCAACGCGGTTAAGTTTTTGCGCAAGAAAGATGTGAGATCATCGGTCGTTATGTTCAATTGTCTCGGATGACTACGGTCAATTCTCTCGTGAAGCTATATCTTGGGGGGCAAAATGACGGGAACTAAGCCCTCAACAAATCGTTTCCTGGTGAGGTTCCCTTGCTTGGAGATTCGGACGCTCGGGGACCAGAAGTTTTCGATTATTAATCCGGTCTTACACACAAGAACAGAGGGATCACCGAGTACCTTGGAGGCGCTTCAATATTTTGAGACCCCAAGATTGATGGGCGATGCCATAGCAACAGGCAAGATAGCACTCCAGGATTTAGAAGGGCTCTTGCAAAATGTGTTGATAATAGATGTCGATCTGTTGGTTGAACGCGTTCCTATCGCAATTGGGAAATCCGTAATGCTTGCCGATTTCCTTGGAGGGACTTCAGCGGCAGGCGCCGCGACAATAATTGGTGCACCTGTTGATATTGCGACCACCCGTGCCTCAGGGGCGCGTTACGGACCGACCGACGTTCGATCTGCATACCCGCGATTTGGGGAGGAAGCGGTAAACATCTTCGATTTTGAATTTCGCCGCTCATACGGCGGCATTGGTAAGATTATAGATCTCGGAAATGTTCGGATTGTGCCTGGGGAGAGCATTCACACTTACGGAATGCGCTTGGCAAAGATCGTGGAGCTTGCTTTGAACGCGGATACTATCCCAATTGTGATAGGAGGAGATCACTCCATTACGGCACCTTTGCTCCAAGCCTGCTCTAGAAAGTATCCGTCGCTCGGGGTGATCCACTTCGATGCACATCATGACATGTATCTCAATCCGATCGGCCCGTACGAGGTTCTCACGCATGGAACCCCATTTCGGTTCGTCTTGAACCAACCTATCAGCTATCTAATGCAACTCGGACTTAGGACGCTTGAACAGCCACCTGATCATGCGCATGTTACAAACGACCCCAGGCTCCGTTACTTCGCCTCACGTGAACTGCAACACATGGAGCCCGAACGCGTGTTTTCCAGCATTCCGCGCACCGTGCCTTGCTACGTAAGCTTCGACATCGATTGCGTGGCGCCTGATCTCGCCCCAGAGACCGGATCGCCAGTCCCAGGCGGCTTGAGTTATTACCAAGCACTTGATCTACTTGACTATATTGCAAGCAATTTTCGTGTTGTAGGAGCCGATTTTGTCGAAGTTTCCCGCAGCTCTTCAAGTCAGTTCAATCGCGCTGCACAAATCGTTGCTCGTTACATAGCGCACCTCATTTTAGCACCCTGCTCAAAATCCCCCATCATAGACTATCTCCATAATTATTGATGCGGACGCGCTAGTGCTGGATGTCCTTCGAAGGGCATCAGAAATAGGCCAGGCAAAGCTTTCTTCGCGCTCGGAGAAGGAAATATCTCATGTTTCGGTTCGGATCGATGAGTTGAGAGCTTCGTGGCAAGTTACACACGTTTCTCGACGGGCGGAGTTTTCGACCGATCGGGTGAATCGGCTCAGATGAAGTTTGATAACCGTGCTCCTTTGCTTTCCGAATTCATTTTTTGCAACGCGGCGACATTTTTGCGCAAGGAAAGGGTAGAGACATTTCGATGTCTCAGACCGACGGCTCCCCCCCGGGCAAGAACGAGAAAGCCTGGAGGTGCTTCCGGCGCCTCCAGGCACGGGGGGAGCTAAGCGACGAGGTCGGCCATTTCGGGCGCCGGGATTTTTTTATCGGGTTGTTTGAGCTGGCTGCGCCAGGATTCGGGTGGGAGTAGCCCGATGGCCATGGTAACCAGCTGGCTAACCACGAAAGCAGTTAGCCAGGCAAAGGCGCTGTCCATGAAGCCGTAGGAATGGAGGCCGATCCCGAGCATGTTGACCCCGAACCAGGACCAGGCGGTGACAATGTTGCCAAAAACGGCCAACACCATCAGGCCGCGCTGCCGGACCAGGCCGCCCCAGCGGGCATGGAGAATAATCGCGTTCCAAAGAACAATCAGGGCCGCGCCGTTCTCTTTCGGGTCCCAACCCCAAAAGCGGCCCCAGGATTGATCGGCCCAGATCCCGCCGAGAATCGTCCCCACGAAACTGAAGAGAGTGGCAAAACAGACAATCCCGTAAACCATCCGGGCGAGCGAACCGGCGGTCGCCCGATCGAGCGAGGAGGTAAGCGCCCCGCGGACGATGTAAAGGATGGCGAGCGCGCCGGCGAGGAAAGTCGAGGCATAACCAAGGGTCACACAAACGACATGGGTAGCGAGCCAGCCATTGGTATCGAGGACCGCGCGCATCATTTCCATGGTGTCGCCATCCATCGAAAGGTGATGGGCGATGAGCAGAGTGACAAAGCCGATCATGGCCGCAGTCGCGCTCCCGATGCCGTTGCGATAAAAGCGTTCGAGCAAGATCCCTAACAAGACCGCGCCCCAGCCGATAAAGACCGCCGAAGAATAAAGGTTGGTCACCGGCGGCCGCCCTTCGAGATACATCCGGGTAAAGAGTCCGAAGCTGTGCAGGACAAAAGTTACGACTAAAAGGGAGAGGGCAATCCGCCCTAACGACTCCGGCCAGATCAGCCAGGAGGCGCAGGCCAGAACGAAGATCAACAGATAAAGCACCATCGCGCTGTAGAATGGTTGCAGTTGATTAAAGAGTGACTCGACCCTGGCTTTCCAGACGCGCCCGGGCAGATCCCGCTCGAGCGATTTCGAGTAGCTATCCAGGGCTTGATTGAAAGTAGCCGGGTCGTTCGCGGCAAACGTGGTCGTCATCGCCGCCCAATCCTTGACCGCAGGATGAAGTTTTCCGTCGCTTAAAAAACCAAGCAGGCTTTCACCCATCTTTCGCCAGCGAAGCGGGTCGTCGTTAGGCGGGAAAGGCGGGATCGGAAAGAAATAACCGGTCTCAGCCAGGAATCCGAGGCCTTGCAAGGCGTCTGCGGAAATACCCGTTTCCATGGGCACGGGCGCGGGGTGAATGGTTTTCGCCAAGTCGTCGACCTGGCTCTTAAAATCGGTCGTGCCCGCGACCTCGAGACTGTTCTCGAGGCGATGAAAGAGAGTCAGTCTTTCGAATAACTTGATGATATCCCGCTGAAAAGGCGAGCGGAGCGCCGCCTCCACCTTGTCTGCGAGCTGAGCCTGTTGCTGAATCTCTTCGAGATGTGGGACGAACTCGCGAAACGAGAAATATTTGCCGGCGTCTGATTTCAAACCCAGCGCGTCGAGAGTCTCTGAGTTACGCAGGACAAAGATCTTTCGTAACTCAGCCTTTTCGGGAGTCATCATGACTTCGGCGAGCCAATCCATCGCAGTGAGCTGATCGTTCTCAGTCGTTACCGTCTGTTTACCTTGAATGATCAGTAACGAGCTTCGGGCCACGGTATCGAGCGGTTTGATCCGGCCGTTGAGCAGGACCGGGAGCCGTCCGAACTTCTGGATCTCGAATCCGTTTCGGCGATCGCTCTGGGACAATGGCAAGAGCGCATAAATCAATGCGCCGGCCAGAATCAGCCAGATGAGCAGGGATCGGTTCTTCACCGGTTTCTCTTTCTAACAAACCCGAAGAGATGACTCGAGAATTGGGTCAGCAATCCGAGCGCAACCAGGCCGCAGGCGATATAAGGCAGAAGCATGGCTGGGTTTTTTACCACCTGGAAAATGCTCGTCTTATCGTTGTTATCGAAACCTGCCTGGTAAAAGGTATAACCGCGATAACGCAACGGGTTGTTCATCGAGATCCGGACCTCGCGCTGCTCGTTGCGCTCGAGATCGATCAGTTTTACCCGGCTGGAAAAGTTTTTCGGGATCTCGGTGCCGGCATAACGGTCGTGCTGAAAATGGAGGAGAGTCAGCGCGAACTGCTTGTAAGAGCGGCGTGGCCGCATGATCAGGGAGTAAGTGTGATTGTCGAGAGTGAAGGTCTGCCAGTTGGTAATCGAGTTCGAGACGAGCCACGTGCCTAACGAACCCTGGACTCCGGCAAGCTCGAGATAAGCCGCGCTCAGGTCGCGTTCGTCATCGCGCACCGTGCGCGGCTCTTCGGAGACGACCACGTCTTTTCCAAAACCGGCGGTCGCCGGGGAAGCTGGGGCATCCGGGATTTGCGCTCGCATTTGCATGCGCGAGTTGGGAAAGAAATGTTCGACCCTGACCGTAAACGGCAGGTTAGGATTTTGGAGGGTACTTTCGCGGGCCAGGACATTTTCGGGAATCGCGACCACCTGGTCGAAGGAAGGGTTGGTCGTATCGATGATCGCCAGTTCGACTTCACGCGGTGACTCGGAATAACCGAGCGTCTGGCCCTCGTCCATTCGCATCATGGTTTCGTTCGCGAACAGCCCGGTTAACAATTGTCCGATCAGCAGCAAAATTACTCCCAGGTGAAGCAGAATAATCCCCAGTTTTTTCTTTGAAAATTGAAAGCGCGTGGCGTGAGCCGCGACCAGGTTGATCAGCAACACGGTGCCAAGGAGATAGCCGCCGGGCAGGATGGGTATTCGCCAACTGGCGCCGGGTGGCGACCAATAAACAAAAAGGCTCTGGAAATACTGTTTCTGGACCGCGTGAATCCCAAGATGCACCTGGGCCAGGGTGCCGAGAAAAATGAGCAACATCCCGAGCCCGAGACAGACCACCGTCAGGCGCAGGGAGGCAAAAACGCGAAAGGAGGGAAAAGGGAAAGTTCCAGTGGCCGGTTCGGACATTTGTTAGGGCAATTTCAAGCTTTGGAGAAAATCGCGGAAAGCCGACTTCTGGGACTCGACCGCGGCGGTGTCGCCGGTCATCTTAATGAACCAGCAGCGGTTCGCTTCCAGGGTAATCGCGGCGAGAATGCTTTGTTTGTCCGGCTGGCCGCTGATCGGGCCGTCACTTTGCAAATCGACCAGGAGATAATCATGACTATTGGCCTGCACATGCTCAGCCGCTTTACTCAGCCCGTTTTCATCGATGGGCTGGAGATTCAACTGGCCGCGCCAACGATTCACATTGGCCAAGTCGCCGCCCGCCGTTCCGGGCAAAGTCACCACCGAGACATCGGTTTCCTTTCCCTCTGGCCCGACGGTTTTGAAACTCGCGGCCCGCATGGTCGAGAGCGGTTTTTCCTCCCAGCCGGGTGGCAGCTTGTATTGTAAAGGTGCTGCCGCCGGCGCTTCGAGCTCGCTGGCGGTCGGCGCATCCGTTTTGCTGCCACCGCTATTCGCGCTCATCGGCGGCGGGGCGGACGAATTCTGAGCGATTGGTTGGGACTGAGCGGCGGTCAGTTGAACACTGGACAGGAATTGCTGAAAGCTCTCCTTGTGTGATTCCACGAGCTGATCAGGCCCGAGCATTTTGAAAAACCAGGTCTCACCGGGAAGCGGGAGGATCCCGCCTAACAATCGCGACTTGGACCCATCTGTGACCGGCTGATCACTGACCAGGTCGACAAAAAACATCTCCCGATCCCCAATTTTCATCGGAGGGCCGATCTCGTTTTCGTTCGCGATCGGCGCCAGTTTCAGTTGGTTACGCCATCGATTGACGTTCGCCAGCAGGCCACCTGCGGCTTCGGGAAAAGAAATGACCGAGATATCTGCGCTTTTACCATCGGCGCCGCGGAACGAATAACTTCCTTTGCGAAACCCAGAGGCCGGCTGTTCTTCCCAGCTGGGAGGCGCGGACCAATGAACGGAAACAGCTTGATCGCCGGAATCGTTCGACGCCAACTGGGCCGGAGGCGACTCCTTGGGAATTCGGTAAACGGTGATTTGCGAATCGTCGGATTTGCCGCAGCCGGCAAGGCCGGCGGCGATTACAATCATCACTCCCACTTCGGCAAGACCGAAGCACCAGCTGCGTGACCAGAAAATCACGGCTCTAAGTACTGGCCGTGCCTACGACATGTCAAGATGACCTGCCGTCCGACCTGCTGCAGCAATCTAATCGCCGCTCGCGCCCAGAGCCTAGGTGCCAACCAGCTGGCCGCCGCGACTGATCCATTCCTCGGTGCCAGGCACCGGTGAATCGGGCGCCCAGAGCGGCGCACGTTCCGGATGGTAACGCGAACCAATCGGGATGGAATAATCGTCGGCGTCGTATTCGCGCGTCCGCTTCAACAATTTGCGGAACGACATGATGGAAGGCGAGGGCTGATGTTCGAAGTCGTAGATACGGCCGGCAAACGCGTCGGTCATTTGTTCGACGTAGCGCGAATGGACAAAGGTCGCGAAAGCGAACGGCTGTTCCCAAAAGAGGTCGATCATGTCTTCGAGGTTATCGATCCCCTTCTCGCACATCCTCTGGAGTTCCTCGAAAGGATTCTCTTTCCCATCGAGCTCGCCCGCCAGGTAACGACGCACATAAGGCGCGGCAAACTCGGCTTCACGCATGGTCACGGTGACGCCAAAGGAGAAGATCGGGTCGATGAACCGATGAGAGTCACCGATACAGATATAGCCTTTGCCGCAGAACCCGCGCACTTGGAACGAGTAATTCGGAATGACGTGGACCTTCTCGGCCATATCGAGCTTTGGCACTCGACGCCCGATCTCGGGATTAATATTGAAAACCTCGCTGCGGAAATACTCTTCCGGGGTTTGCTTTTTCTCGAGATACTTGGCTCGCGGCGTAACCATGCCGAGGCTGGTTACTTCCTTGTCGATCGGGATGAACCAGGCCCAATGGAATTTCTTGTCGTAGAAGATGAGCGTGTTGTCTTTTGCGTCTTCACCGGTAGTGCCGCTACCGCGGACGGTGTTCCTGACGTGGCTGAAAAAGGCAACCTGTTTGTCGTAACTGCCCAGATATTTCGGACCGGTGACCTTTTGGTTGGCGAGGAAGGTCGACTGTCCTGAGCAATCAAGGACGACTCGGGTGGAAATGTCTTCTTCTCTTCCGTCCGGGTGACGCATCTTGATTCCAACCAGAGATCCGTCCTCGCCCTTGAGCGCCTTAATCGCGGTGCCGCGGATGATTTTCGTGCCGCGCTTGATCGCTTCATCGAGGAGCATCTTGTCGAACTCGCTCCGGCGCACCTGCCAGGTGGTGTTGTCGTAAAGGTTCCAAGACTGATCGCGCGAAGAGACTTTGACGTACCAAGTGGTGACCGCATTGGTCCCGTAAACCCGGACCCCGTGTTTTACCGGGTTGTCCATCTGGTTCATCTTGTCCTCGAGACCAAGCCGGCGAAGAACCTGTGCGGCTTCGCCGGTCAATGACTCGCCGATGTGAAAACGCGGGAATTCTTCCTGTTCGAGGATAACTGGCGTGATCCCCTCGCGAAGGAGGAACATGGCTGCGGCCGATCCGCCGGGGCCGCCGCCGATAATAAGTACGTCTGTCTTCATAATGGTTAGGTTACTGAAAATGCTAATGGTTGAGCGACGCTATCTGCATGGCCCAGGCAAGCGAGAAACTTGCCAACCCCATTTGCGGACACTCGTCCGTTGTTATGGCGATTCTAAGGACAAGACTGGCTCTAGCGCAAGTTAAAACATAACCTTTCGGCGAGATTTCCTTTGGCTGACAGATCGAGGCGGCGGGCAATCCAAAAGCGGAGGCGGCCACGTATCTACTCGGAGAGAGGGCTTTGGTTGGGCGGGGAGAGGCGATTTTTGGGCGAATTGAAAAACAAACGCTTCCCAGTTGGGCGGCGCTGGTGTTATAAAAGCCATAATTCATCTTAAATGCAATTATCCTTCATTTCTCGTCAGTTCCCCGCGGCCCTCGCCTTGGTCGCCTGCTTCTCTCTTGGTGCGTGCCAGCCGCAGCAAGTTATTCTCACGCCGAGTGAGAACGACCTTGTCGTCCTGAATGGTTGTGTCATTTCCGCCTGTAACTATCTCGCTGCGGTGCAAACTCAGCATCGGCTCGAGCCAAACTTTTGGGCGCGGATTCTACTTGTCCGCTACAAGAATCACCCCGCCGGCCATGCTTATTGCGTTTGGGAAACGGAGGGAACGATTTACGGCTACGATCGCAACGCCGGTTCGTTCCCGATTCCAACCTACACGCGAGAGCCGACCCTGATTGCAAGCGCTTTGGCGGAAGGATTATCCAAGTCGTTGAATGAACGCCTGACCGTTGCCCAGGCGGAATTCGTCGAACCACGGTCGGCCACGCTCTACAAGTTTTAGCCTGCGCCGGGGGCGAGGAGATTTCGGAAAAAAAAAGCGCGACCGAACCGGTCGCGCCGCGAAGGCTTAAGGAAGAGAACGTAACTTTCAATTGGTAGTGGTGACTTCCCAGCTCGCGAGTTGTCTTAAAGCAACGGCTATGCCAGGGACCGCACCGGCTCCAAGAATTGCGATTGGCGAATCGGGCGGGTTCCTTTTCAGGCGGCAGCACGGTTTCGCTTGCGCAGCTGCCCGGAAAGTCGCTTCATTCTCATATGAAGCGGTTCACGTTGCTCTTCCTGGTGGTTAGCCTTCTCCCGTTGACGGTCAGTGCACGCAGGCCGGAAACCAGCATCACGCGAAACGAGGCGCAACACCTCGCGCTGAGCAGTTATCCGGGGGCGCGAGTGGTCGCCGCCAGGCTCCATCACCAGGCGGGTCATTCGGTCTGGCGGATTGAATTGGCCGGGCCGCAAGCCAATCAGCTGGTGCATCTTTCGGTCGATGCAATGAGCGGGCGAGTGCTGGCTGCGAGATAAGTCAGTCGTTAGGCAAAGGATGCAGCAGGCTGACGCGGCAGCTAATTTTTACCCCAGATCTTTTCCAGGTAACCGACTCGGCCGGAACCCAGGTGATAAGCTTCAAATGCTTCCGGATTTTTCAGATAATATTTCTGGTGATATTCCTCCGCCGGGTAGAACGGCATCCGCGGGATAATTTCGGTGACGATCGGGGCATCGAACCGGCCTGATTTTGCCAGTTTTTCCTTCGAACCTTGGGCAATCCTTTTTTCGTCGTCGTTGGCGTAATAGATTGCCGCCTGATAGGATAATCCGAGATCGTGAAACTGGCCGTCGGCCTGGGTCGGATTGATATTGTGCCAGAAAACATCCAGCAACTGTTCGTAGGAAATTTGCGCCGGATCGTAGGTGACCTCGATTGCTTCGCGGTGTTGGGTTTTGTGTGCCGACACGAGTTCATAGTTGGCCGTTTCTTTGCTCCCGCCGGTGTAACCAACAATCGTTTTTGTTACTCCCTTCGCCTGATCAAACGGCGGTTGCATACACCAGAAACAACCGCCGGCGAAGACCGCGGTCTTGGTTTCGCCAAAGGCGCTCCAAGCGAAACTGCACAGAACAAGAAGAACAAATAATTTTCGCATGATGTCGGATGAGAAGACGGCCGAAGAAGAATTATTCCCGAAAGTTCAGTCGGTTGAACTGAAGGGAGACGCAACTCCCGCGGCCGAGATCGAGTTTGTTCCGGCAAATTACTTTGCGCCAATTGCTCTGGAAGAACTCTTTGGGCGAAGCGCGCCGCTCGAAGTCGATCTGGGCTGTGGTGACGGGGCTTTCCTGGCAGAGTTGGCGGCAAAATTTCCCGAACGCAATTTCCTCGGAATCGAGAAACTTGGCGGCCGCGTTCGTCGGGCATGCAAAAAAGCGCATCGACTTGAGCTTGGCAATTTGCGGGTGGTCCGAATCGAAAGCGGCTACGCGATTCAATACCTGCTTCCGGCTGGCTCTGTGGAGGTTGTTCATCTGCTTTTTCCGGATCCCTGGGCGAAACGGAAACACAAACGCCGACGCCTGGTGCAACCGGCGTTCCTGGATTCAGTTCATCGTTTGCTCGCGCCGGGCGGCCGGTTCCGGATCGCGACCGACCAGGAAAAATATTTCGCGGCGATTCAGGAGCTGATTTTGCCGGAGGCTTTTATCGTCGAGCCGGGTTCGGCTGACGAATCGTTCCCGGTCACCACTTTCGAGCGACATTTCCTGGCCGAAGGGGCGCCGATCTATCGGGTCACACTGCGCAAGGTTTCGTGATTCACGAAGCCGGTCGCCTGCCACTCTCGGTCGTAGAATTTCAGTTCAACTGCCCCGGTCCGATCCTGGCGAAAGAGAGAAATTCCCCGGGCGCGGACCATGTGCTCCCAGTCATCGGAGATTCGTTCACGCGTCGGAAAATCAACCGAAGTGGCAATGATCAGCCGGGGCTGGACCGCATCCAGGAATTCTGGCGAACCGGATTCACCACGATAATGCTGACCCTTGATCAGAATATCGCTCCGCAAATCGTTAGGCGAAGCGAGGAGCGTCTTTTCGGTCGACCTTCCGCTATCCGAGACGAGCAGGACGCGGTGGCGTTTCCCGATCTCTAATTGCATTACCAACGCCTGATCGTCGGCTGCTTTCGCCTTTGCCCCTCGCGCCGGGTGCAAGACGCGGACACTCACTTTCGCGGCCGGGGAGAACACGCTACCCCGAGCCAGCAATTGTCGATCCGCCAGCCTAACGACCAGCGCCCGATGTGCACTCGAACGATCGATTGCACCATTGTCGAGCACGGAACGAGGTTTGAATTCATCGAGCAACTGCAGGGCCCCGCCGATATGCAAGGAATCGCCATGACTGAGAACGAGTCCGTCGAGCCGGTTGATGCCGCGCGCATGCAGGTAGTCACGCAAGAAGTGGTCGTAATCCCGCGCGCTGCCCGCATCGAAAAGCCAATCCGATTTTCCGGAGCGCAAATGGAGTGCGGCGCCGGCGCCTGCCTCGAGCACGACGAGCTCGGTGTGGGCTCCGTCCGGCCAATGTGGTGGCTCCAAATAGACGTGACCGGCCGGCAGACGTGCAAACAGATGAACGAGCGCCAAAATCAAGTGGGCAAGACTCCAGTTCGCCTGATTGAAAACGATTGATAGCGCGGAAGAAAACAAGGCTGCCCCCAGCGAGATCAACCCAATCGCGAGCACACAGAAGGCAAGAGGGACAATGACCAGATTCGCCACCAGCGACACTGGAGTGAAAAGGAAGAAATAAACATTAATCAGGAGCAGCGATCCGGCCCAAGCCGCGGCCGAAACGGCCAGACCGCCGGCCAATTTGCGAAAGATCGCTTCGAAGAGCAGTCGCGCGCGACGAACGAGACTGCGGGGAAGAAATGGATCGGTTGCGATCGCGCGGAGAAGAAATCGAAAAATCCAATCGCGACAAAGAAGGATTCCGCCGACCACGGCGAAGGAAAGTTGGAAGCCGGAAGTGAAAAGTTGCTCGCTGTCGAAGACCAGGATCAAGGTCGCGGCGCCGGCCAGGCTATTGAGTGAGAACACCGGCCGCTCGAAAAAAATTCCGCCTAACAAAAAGCCGGCCATGGTCGCCGCGCGCAGACTGGAGACATGAAGGCCGGTGATCGCGGAATAGAAAAACAGGGTCGGAATGATCGCGGCCGCAGCGGCTTTCCGCGGCAACCGCAGAAGTGAAGTCACGATCCAAAGCAACTGGGCAATAATTCCGACATGGAGCCCGGCAACAGCGAACAAATGGAGGGTGCCGGTCTGCTGAAAAGGTTCCTCAATATCGTCGGGAGCATCGTGTCGAATGCCGAGGGCCATCCCGGTGATCAGCGCAACCACCTCGGGTGAATCCTCGAGACCACGGGAGAGGTTGGATTGCATCCAGTTCCGCGACCGGATCGCCGTGCGAAAAATGAAATTGCCGCCGCCGGTTTGCTCGGTCGCGCCATCCTCCAAGTAGCGGACAAACAGATTCTGATAGACGTCGCGGCGCGCGAGATAACTACGAAGATCAAAGACTCCCGGGTTTTGCGCGGGCGGAACGGGTTCGATCAGTCCGCGCAAGCGCAAGAAATCGCCAAATTGCGGATCACCTTTCCAGCGAACCCGCAGGATCGCGGCGTTGCTTTCGGTGGACCCATCGATAGTGATGGTCGAGAGTCGGAAGAGGAAAGTTGTGTAATCGTTAGGCGAAAGCTTCGGCTCGCTGGTTACGGTGCCGGTTGCCGTGATCAGTCGCAGGCGATCGCCGAGCCGGAGGCTGAGCATCTTCCCCGGTGCATCGCTCTTGCGGACCTGATGCAGAAGCCAAAAGGTCGCGAGGACCAAGAGCAATGCGAGCCAGGTCCGGGAGCGGAACAGAGTGATCCCGGCGCAGGTGCCGGCGACCAGGCAACCGGGAGCAATCAAGGTCGGTGCCGAATCGGCAACGATGATTCCGGCGATCGCCATCAAGGCGACGCCGAGCAACGGTTGTCGGGGGGAACTCATTCGCTTCAGCTCATCTTTTTGTCATTCGTTAGGCATTTGGTCTGCCTCCTCCGCCCGGCGGCAAAACAATTGCTTCACCCGGCGTACTTAATATGGTTGCCCGATTGTGCCGACACCTTTTTCGCGCCGAAAGCGAAGCCATGTTGTTCGAGGGGGAGAGCGAAACGGTGCCCCGAGTTCCTCGGCGCGGCGGGTCGGTCTTAAGCCCGGCCTCGATTGGCACAAGCGGAACTTTCTCACCGAAGTTCTAATTCCGTCTCTGTTTACCAAGCGCTCTGGGCTCCGGGCCAATCCGCTTTTTCCGAGGGTCAAATCGGGCGAGATCTGCATCACCTGGATTGGCCACGCTTCTTTCCTGATTCAAATTGGGGGGCTCAATGTCTTGATCGATCCAAACTGGTCGATGTGGCTGAGCGTGATCAAGCGCCTTAGACGACCCGGCTTGCATATTGATAACCTACCCTCGATTGACACCGTTCTCGTAACCCACGCCCATTTCGACCATTTGGATCGCCGGACTCTACGCCGAGTGGCGGCCGATCAGCCGATTGTCGTTCCGACTGGCGTCGGCAACCTTGTTCATGACCTCGGATTCAACATTGTCCACGAGCTCGACGAATGGCAGGAGGTCAAGCTCGGGCCGCTCCGCGTCTCGCTCACTCCCTGCCACCATTGGGGCGCGCGTATGTTGCATGATCAGCATCGCGGCTTCGGTGGTTTCGTGATCGAAGGCGCGGGGCGCTCGATCTTTCATTGTGGCGACAGCGCCTACTTCTCAGGCTTCGAGGAAATCGGTCGACGTTATTCGATTGAGATCGCGCTCCTTCCTATCGGCGCCTATGACGCGCCGAGCCAACGGGAGGTGCATATGAATCCCGAAGAAGCGGTGCGCGCGTTTCTTGAATTGGGCGG
>Ga0206945_1095_pt1 | contig 20580 bp, 14 predicted proteins | sample Alteio_BWOrgHeat_5_FD_152982 | JGI IMG/M metagenome (GOLD analysis project Ga0206945, IMG submission 152982) | Enriched cells from forest soil in Barre Woods Harvard Forest LTER site, Petersham, Massachusetts, United States -... | ecosystem: Environmental > Terrestrial > Soil > Temperate forest > O... | reverse complement strand
CAGGCGCGGGCATTCCCCCGGCATGCTGGGAAGATGAGGGCTGATGCCATCTGGTCCAGCCGAAGATGCATACCCCCAGCAACATGCACAGCACGATGAATCGGCGTAAGGGCACGTCTGCCTCCGCCTTCTATTTTCTGTTAAGACGGCCCCGGGGCCCTGAGTTTCTAGGAGAGGGATGACGCGAAAGGTACTTTCCTCAACGTGCAGGGGTGATGCAGTGACGGGGCTGCTCCATCCGGTGACGCAAAATCTACGACAAGTGCACGTCTAAAAGCGCGAGCCAATACTGCATGGATTGGAGGGAAAAGCCGCAAAGGATGAGTCCAATGCCGAAGGCCCCGAGCCAGCGCTGCGGCAGGTTGTCCGCGTAGTACTCGATGTAAGGAATGACCGTCTGCCCCACGCCGGTGACCATGCCCGTCACCAGCCCTACCCGGATTGCGAACGACCAGTCGACGTGATGAACGAGGGCGCCGCAGATCAGCGCCGTGGCGAAATAGCCAAAAGTGCGCACGACCGTCCCGTAAAACTGACGGCGCGTCAGGCGCGGACGGAGAGACGCCGCATAAGCCATGCTAGGTCTCATGCCGCGAGAATAGCCGACTACCTGGCCAGCTGTGATGATAATGGCAAACACAATGGCGAATTCAAGGCCGACGATTCCGTAGAGCCCCACTCCGACCCCGAACGCGCGGATTGCGGAGAAGAGCGCTTCCCAGGGAAGAGAATAGTGCTCCAGCCCACGAGCCACTCGATTGAGTTCGATCGAAAGAGTGATACCGGTGGCAATGCCGGAAACAAGGCCAAAGAAGGGACCGAGACCGAGACCGTAGCCGATGCCGAATACGACGGCGTAGGTTACGGCTCGCGTAAGCAATCGCAACGGACCATGTTGTCCACCGAGGAGGTCATAAGCAAGATAGAGGCTGCCCAACACGTCGAGACAACTGCCGGCAATGCTGACGGCCGCGACTGTATGGTGATCCATTCAAGGATGGAAAAACGGAGGAGTTCGCATCGCGTGGGATTGTACCTCCAAAATGGTAAAGGGCCGGAACGTTGCGGATCCGGCCCCGACCACTTTAAGGTTTAGCGTTTCCCTAGAACAGCAGATGCAGACCAAACTGAATTTCGCGGGCTGCTCCGGTTCCGAGTAACGGGTTCTGCCCCGCAGTATCGGGTGTTTGGCTCGACAGGCCGAGAGTGGCATTACCAGTAAGACCGCCACTGCCCGGATTCGCCAGAATTGTGTGATTTAGAATATTGAAGAATTCGGCGCGAAACTGGGCTGTCAGCCTTTCCTTTACCGTCCAACTCTTGAACAAGGAAAAGTCCCAGTTGCGGAAGCCCTGGTCGCGGAATAGATTGCGACTCGATGTTCCAAAAGTGCCGGTTGGCGGCGCGATGAGCACCGAATTGCCTTTCATGAAACAGCCGAAGTTCGCCAAATTGCCACCCGCGCCCGCGGTGCCAATGGCGGTAGCCTCTTGCGTACACATGGCCGGCATAGTGGCGACATTGCTAAAGAACGGAATCGCGGTTGTACCCGCGGTGAAATCGCTGGGATTGCCAAAAAAGTCCCAGCGGTCCGACACCTTGTCCCCGGTTCCGCTGATGTCGCGTTTATCCGTGGGACTCCACGGCAACCCGCTCTGGAGCAACACCGCCGAATTAATGCTCCATCCTTCGAGCATCTGGCCGAACCCTTTTCTGCCGGGAATGGCATAGTTCAACGTCAAGGAGAAGTGATGCCGCTGGTCGAAATTCGCATTGCCATAGTCCAGGGCCCCATTCAAGTTGTCCATCGGTACGTTCTGGTTGCGATTTTGGGAGGCGTCATCCAAGGCATGGCTATAGGTGTAAGCGGCCGTATAGCCAAGCCCATGATAGCCGCGCGCGGTCAGCGTCGTTTGCAGCGCGTTGTAGTTGGACGTGTCGCTGTTCGACAAGACGTTAATGAACTGCAGGTACGGAAATTGATTGTAATACGGACGATCCGTGATGGATTCGCAGTGATTCTGAATAGTCCCTTTCTTTCCGCAAGGGAAAAAAGCGAGTTCGCCGGGAGATTGCGGGTTGATCGCGTTGACGTCCCGAACGCCAGCCAAATTGTTACTGTAATCGCCAATATAGTTCACTTCCAATGTGTAGTTTTTGGTCAAAGTGCGCTGAATGCCAAAGGTATACGTCTCCACCCGGGGTGGAACGATGTTCCTGGCCATGGTATAGACGCTGCAAGGCACTGGGTTATTAGTGGCTTTGATGCCTGTCACGGCCGGGCCATCGCCGCATGAAAACCCCGACGCTGGGCCAATTTGGCCCGCAGGGAAGAGCGGACCTGCCAGAGTCCAGTTGAGGTTGCTGCTCGTGCAACTACCGGGTAAGCAGCCCGAAAAGTTAAGGGAGGACGTACCGATGCCCCCGCTGGTAATGGGCAGGAGCGGCGGTGCCGTCCCGGCGGCGCCGGTGCTGTAGGCTGTGGGAATCGAAGTGATCCCCGACGGCTTTCCGGGCAGATTGATATTATCCACCATGGCGGCCACTACTAGATCCACGTAGTAGACCCCACCGCCCGCCCGGATCACGGTCTTTCCCTTTCCGCCGATGTCCCAAGCTACGCCCGCTCGCGGAGAGAAATCCTTGTGATAAGGGTTGTAAGGCGAGGTAATACCATTCACCCCTACCTGAAAGAGTCCCAGTGTCGGATCCCAGCCGCCAATTTGATTGGCGCTGTCCGCAAGGGGAGTGAAGTATTCATAACGCAAGCCGTAGTTCAGGGTTACATGGGGCTTTATGTGCCAGGAATCTTCAAAGAACCCGGAATAATCCTCTTGTTTCAGGCTGCGGAGCGGGGAGCCATTGAGTACCGTTCCACCGACGCCAGTGTCGGCGACCCCTGCAAGAAAATCCTCCAAGGGAGTAGAACCGTTGAAAGCATCACCGCCTTTATCATCACCGAAGGAGAATACGCCCCTGGCTTTGGAGAAATTGCCAAAGAACGGCCTCATGAACAGTGTCTCCACGCCAAACTTGAAGGCGTGCTTGCCGCGCAAAAAGGAGACATGATCCACAAGGTCGTAATCCTTGCTCGGGCCATACGATTTCGGCAAATTTGCATCCCCGCCTATTTGCGAGAACCCATTGACATCAACCGTCGGGAAGCCGCCCAGAAGAGGATTCGTCACCCCCGTGTTGATGCCGTAAGTGCTAAGGGGCGTGGTTTTATCGTCTACGACGTCGACGCGATGATGGAAATTCCAGCCAAAGCGGAGATCGTTCACCCAAGTCGAATTCGGGGTCCAGGTCCAACTGGTGGTCACAAATTGGGCCCGCAGTCCCGCGTTGTCCCTGAACTGCGGTTGGGTGATTCCTGGGTTGGTTTGACTCTCGGCGACAGTGGTACCGTTCCCGAAGAAATACGATCCAGCAATCGTATGATGATCGCTCAGGTGATAGTCGATCTTGCCGAGGATGTTATAAATACCGACAACGTTGGGGAAACCATAGGATTGGTTGACGGTGGCGCCAGTATTGGTCCCGAAAAGCGGCAATAGTTTCAGGCTGAGCGGGCTGAGCGCAATTCCGTGGCTTAACAAGTCCGCCTCGGCGGCAGGAATGCTCGCAGACACGTCCCCAGTGTTGGCTGACGTCGGCGTTAAAACCGGAGGGCTACCCGTTACGTTGTAAGTCTGCCGTTCGAATGCGCCGTAGTAAAACAGCTTGTCCTTTACGATGGGTCCGCCCGCCGTGAAGCCCCACTGCTCCAGTTCCGCGGGGGGTTTTAGCGACGGGGAAGAGGTATATTCCGCCGAGTTGAGCTTGTCTGAGCGCCCGAGGGCGAAGGCCGAACCGTGAAGGGTGTTGGTGCCCGATTTGAGGCCGACGTTGATGACCGCGCCAGGCCGCTTGCCGAATTCCGCCGGTGAATTGGTCTGGACGCTGACTTCCTGGATGGCGTCAATGGGAACAAACGTGGCCGCGTCCCCGACGGGGAGCGTCGAATTGATGATGCTTTGCCCGGTGAAAGGCTCATCGTTGTCCAATCCCTCTACATAGTAATTGTTGTCCTCGGCGCGGAGCCCGTTGGTCGAGGTCGTCAGCGTTCCGCCGCCGGGCTGGGTCGTCACACCCGGGCGGTATTGCAGCAAATTCTGGTAGTTGCGGCCCTGCACGGGGAGATCGGCGATAGTGGCTGTCGCGAGGGTTCCGGTGACCGTGGCGCTGGTGGTGTCCAGCTGCTGGATGCTCTCCGAAACGGTGACCGTCTGCGTGATCTGGCCAGGAGTGAGTTGCGCGTCAATGCGGAGATCCTTGCCGACCTCCAACTCGATATTCTGACGCTCGAACGCCTGGAAGCCGGCGCTCGAAGCGCGAACCGAATATTTGCCCGCGTTCAGGTTGGGCGCATCGTACTCTCCGGCGCCGTCGGTGACCAGATTTCGCGCCACGCCGGTTTCCGTGTTCGTCACGACGACCGCGGCGCCAGCGATCACGCCGCCTGACTGATCGGTAACGGTCCCGATAATACGGCCCGCGTTGATCTGGGAAAATAGTGGGAATCCAACCAACAACAGAGCACAAGTCAAACAAGCGACCACCCGGATCGCTTTGCTTACAGAACACACACAGTTACGCATCATAGAAGTTTCCTCCACCCCTTTTTAGGAACAACTGAGGACCAAATACACAGCAACTGTCCTAAGGGATACTCTGGATGATATTAAGTCGAGCTTAAGGCTCCGCGCAGGCGTATGCCCGTGAAACGGCGTGGCAAGGGGCCTCACTGTGCCATGGGTACCAAAACGAAATACTGGACTAAACTGCGCAGAACTACTCACCTCTAAGCTACGCAACCGTGTCACAGATGATGACACTTTGTCGGGCAGCAATTCGTCGGATAGTATTCCCCGCGCAGAGCACGAACATGCTGCTAAATACGAGTACGCTGCTAAAAGGAGACTGACATGATCTCGAACTCCCTCTCTGTAGCCTGCGTCGGCCTCGGGCGCATGGGCTCTGGAATCGCGCGCAACATTCAGCGCGCCGGGTTCCCGCTCACGGTGTTCAACCGGACCGCGGAGAAGAGTAAGCCCTTGGTGGCGGCGGGCGCGAAGGCTGCGCGAACTCCTCGGGAAGCCGCGGCTGCGGCGGACATCGTGGTGACGAACCTGATGGATGACGCATCGGTGATCGCGACGATGATGACCGACAACGGTCTTCTGGCCGGAATGCGTCGAGGCGCCATCCATATCTCCACGACCACGATTTCACCAACGGTCAGCACGCGGCTGGCCCAGTTGCACGCGGCGCAAGGCAGCCATTACGTCGCGGCGCCGGTGGCAGGGCGTCCGGATGCCGCAGCCACGGGGCAGCTTCTGACCTTCGTGGCGGGTGAGGCCGATGTTGTCGAGCGGTGCCGGCCTGTGTTCCAGGCCTACACGCGGCAGGTGCTCACCGTGGGCACCGATCCGGCTGTGGCCATGAGCCTGAAGCTCGTGGGCAACTTCATTGTCGTCGGAATGCTGGAACTTTTTGGAGAAGCGTACCTCCTGGCGGAAAAGCGCGGCGTCGATACCGCCATTCTCACGAACATGCTCAAGATGTGGATGCCCGCTTCCTCGGAATACGTGGAGAGAATCAGCTCGCGGAGATTCGGCGATGCGGGCTTCACGCTAGATGCCGGATTGAAAGACGTGCGGCTGATTCTCGATGCGGCTATGGAGGTTCACGTTCCGCTCCCGTATGCGAACGTAGCGCGCGACCGCTGCATCACGGCGCAGGCTCGCGGGATGGGCCAGCAGGATTGGTCAGCGCTCACGGAGATTGCCCGGATTGATGCCGGCGAGAAGTAGCGCCGAGAAGCGCTTCTCTGCGTATCTCCAGAAGAGGGCAAGGCGAGGAACAATTCGGTTCATTCGCCAGGGCGCGGGGTGTATAAGTGTGCGCATAGGCGAGGGCGAAGGGAAGTCCCGGATCGCGCTTTACAAGCGCTGCCCTGTGCAGCCGCTGCCCTGTGCAGATGCTGGAGGAAGCTGATGAAGATCTTGTCCGCAGTGACTTGCGCCATATTGCTGGGCGGGACGATTTATTGGGACACAATTGTCCACGCGCAGCAAGTGTCCGAACGGTTTAATGGCACTTCTTTGGGCAGCGGCGGCGGCGTGGACGCAGGTGCGTGTGCGCGGCTGGCGTCGCTCGCCCTGTCGAACGCAACGGTCACTTCGGCGCAGGCGGTTTCCGCGGGGCAGTTCGTGCCGCCGGAAGGGTCGAAAGAGGCGTTCGCCGACCTGCCGGCATTCTGCCGCGTGGCCATGACCCTGACACCCTCGCACGATTCCGACATCAAGGCGGAAGCCTGGTTGCCAATGGCCGGATGGAACGGCAAGTTTCAGCAGGTCGGGAACGGCGGTTGGGGCGGCTCGATCCAATATGGCGCGCTCGCGGACGCATTGCGTCGCGGATACGCCGCCGCGTCCACCGATACCGGGCACCTGGGAGGAAGCGCGAGCTTCGCGCTGGGCCACCCCGAGAAGCTGATTGATTTCGGCTATCGCGCGGTGCACGAAACGGCGCTCAAGAGCAAAACCACGATTGCCGCGCTCTACGGCATAGGGCAGCGCTTGTCATACTTCACGGGGTGCTCGGGCGGCGGCAGGCAGGCGTTCATGGAGGCGCAACGCTTTCCCGAGGATTTCGAGGGTATCGTTGCCGGAGATCCGGGTTATGACCGAACGGGCGAAAGCTTTCAGCTGGTGGCGACGGCGCAGGCAGCCCTCAACAATCCGGAGAGCAGGATTCCTCCGGAGAAGCTCGCCGTGCTGCATCAGGCCGCGCTCGATGCCTGCGACGCCCGCGATGGATTGAAGGACGGTATCATCGACGATCCCAGGCTGTGCAAATTCGATCCGGCCGTGACGCAGTGCAAAGGCGCGGATGGCCCCAGCTGCCTGACGGCACCACAGGTGGAGGCGGCGAAGAAAATCTACGCGCCCCTGAACGATCCGAAAACCGGCAAGGAGCTATATCCGGGCTTCGAGCCCGGCAGCGAGTTGCTGTGGACGGGAACGGCGGGCGGACCGAGGCCGCTGGCGGTGGCCGACGACCTTTTCAAATACGTGGTGTTCAAGGATGCCAACTGGGATTTCCGCACGCTCGACCTGAGCCAGCACCTGGCGATGGCTATGAAGATCGATAACGGCGTCCTCAGCGCGACGTCGCCAAATCTGAAGACGTTTGTGGGGCGCGGAGGCAAACTGATTATCTATCATGGCTGGGGAGATCAGAACGTGGCGCCGCGATTCTCGATCGACTATTACAACAAGGTCGAAAGCGTGCTCGGCACGAGTCAGGTGGAGAATTCCGTGCGGCTCTACATGGTGCCCGGCATGGGGCACTGCGGCGGCGGCGAGGGCCCCAACGTATTCGACACGCTGACCCCGCTCGAGCAGTGGCGGGAGCACGGCACTGCGCCCAAAGAGATCGTCGCATCGCTGATCACCAAAGGCACAGTCGTGCGCACGCGTCCGCTGTGCCCGTATCCCCAGGTGGCACAGTACAAGGGAAGCGGCAGCATCGATCTGGCCGAAAACTTCGCCTGTCGAATGCCGTAGGTGCGATGCCGGCCGGATGGCCGGCATCGTCGCGAAAAGCAGGCAGTTATTTGACGCCGAGCAGCTCGACGTCGAAGATGAGCGTGGCGTTGGGCGGGATGACGCCACCGGCGCCGCGAGCTCCGTAGCCGAGTTCGGGCGGAATGCGCAATTGGCGTTTGCCGCCGATCTTCATTCCCGATACGCCCTGGTCCCAACCCTTGATCACCTGGCCGGCGCCGAGCTGAAACGCGAATGGCTGGCCCTTGTCGACGGAGCTATCGAACTTCTTGCCACCCTTGTCGAGCCAACCGGTGTAATGGACGGTCACCGTCTTTCCCGCCGATGCCGTGGCGCCGGTGCCGACGGTGATATCCCAATATTGCAGGCCGGAAGATGTGGATTTTGGTTTTCCAGTGACCTTTGTCGGGCTGGAAGTATCGGTCTGTGCGCGGCCGGAGACTGCGGCGGAAAGCGCAAACGCAAAAAAGACAAAGAAGGCGATGTATTTTGTGGTCATGATGTTCTCCCTAGGCGCGGAATCATATAACAGCCGGCACGACTGCGAATTTGAAATTTGAGAGCCAAGGCAAAAAGGCTGGGTATCCTGAATTACAGCAGGCATCGGGAGGCTTCGCCTAGTTGGACTTCGCCGGTTCCAGGCCAGTTTCCCTGATGGTAGCGTAGTTGGCCGGCGACGCAAGCCACTGGATGAGCGCCTTGGCCGCCTCTGGATGCGTTGAGGTTGTGGGAATACCCGCGGCGAACACCGTTACCCTCTGCGCCCCGGGCGGCAGCTCACCTACGATGTCGATGCCCTTTACCGGACGCAGTTCGCTGATCTGCTGAAAGCCGATTTCGAACTCTCCGGTCGCGACGACTCCGCCCACCGGGTCCGCCTCGATCTTTTTACTCTTGTTTTTAATCTGGTCGGCGATCCCGAGCTTTGGAAACAGCTCGGTCGAGAGATAGACGCCGCTGGCGCTATCGGAATACGCAATCGACTTTGCCGCGAGCAGCGTGCGTTTCAGTGCGTCCACTGTGCTAATGTCGGGCTTGGGCGCTCCGGCTTTGACGGCCATACCCATTTTCGATTGGACCAATTCGACGCGACTATTCGCCCGGACCTTGCCCTGCTTGATCAGATCGTCGAGGGCGGGCGCGGCCATGATCACGACATCGATGGCCTCACCGCGATCGAGTCGAATGGGAATGGCGTTGTGCGTCGTGCCCATGGAGGGCCCGAATTCCGTCAGAAGCTTATTGTGCGTCGCCTGCTGATATTCGGGAACCAACTCGAGATAGGCCGCGGTGAACGCGCCGGAAGTTACCACCTTGATCTCGGCGGGGCGCGCCGCGGCGAAAGTAAGAAGCGCAAGAAGCGCACACGTCGCGATCAACGCGGCGATCCGGGCAAAACTGTTGCGGTGCATCTTATTCATTTACCTTCCTCGCCCTCATCGTTCTGCTCAAGACCACATCTCCGCTCAACATCTGGAGCATAGTATCACCCCCGCTCCGTCATGCCTTTCGGCTGTTTTACGCACTCGCCGAGGGCGGCCTATCCCCGGGCAGCAGCAGTAAGGGTTAATAGTGCTTCCAACACGGCGTTTTTGGCGCTTATCGACACCAGGAACGATAACGAGTGTAATCGATCTTCCGTCGAGTGATTCGTCCCGTGGGACGCGGAGGGAACAGGTGAATCCATCAGCGGCGGTTGATCGAGAAGTTGACAGAGAAATGGATGCGCCGCCAGAACACGCAGCAAAATTGTGCGAACAAGATGGCGGCGGTAGAGCCGGTTTCCTTGATATCTGGCTTAACGATCACCTTACATATTTCGTGCTGGCCACGGTGGCCGTTGCTTTTGTGGCCAGGGTAGTGGTCGCCAGCCGAAGCTATTTGAATCCCGACGAAGCGTTTCTGTATGCGATGTTCAATCGCCCTTCCGTCTTCCTCGCGTACAAGGCCGGACAATCGCTGGCGCATCCTCCGCTTTTCTATTTCCTGCTCTACTATTGGCACTTGCTGGGCCGTTCGGAGCTAATGCTTCGCCTGCCCTCGGTTGTTCTGGGGACGGCGCTCTCTTGGGTTACGTACAAGTGGGTAGGAAGCCTTTTCGGCAAAGCGGCCAGCCTGATCAGTCTCATTTTTAGCGCGTTTTGCCCGGCTCTGATCGCTCTTTCGGCCGAAGTGCGGCAGTATGTCCTGCTGCTGTTTTGTGTCGTCACCTCCTTATATTTTCTGGATCGTGCCTTCCAGGAGAAGTCGGTCCAAAAAATGGTTTATTTCACCGCCTTTCTTTACCTGGCAATACTTTCTCATTATTCGGCATTCTTCTTTGTTGTGGCCACCGGCTGTTACTGCCTGTTGCGAATCGTCGATTCCCACCTGCCCCTAAAAGTCGTTACGGTTTGGGCTGCCGGACAATTCGGAGCCATCGGGATCTATGCGTTCCTGTACGTCACGCAAATGCGAAAGCTCAAAGGAAATCTGGCGATTTGGGGCCTGGATTTCGACCAAGCCTATTTTCGCTCCTACCGCGACAACATTGTCGATTTTACGCAAGGGCATGTCCGGGAGTTTTTCGGATACCTATTCGCACAGTCTTACGTTTCGGCAGCCATGCTCCTGCTCTTCCTGGCGGGCGCGGCGTTTTTCTTTTTCCGGGACCTGATTTCGCGTCGTCCTCAGGCCAACTGCCGTTTGGGAATGCTTCTCGTGCTTCCTTTCGTAGCTCTCTGGGGCGCCGCGATCGCTGGAATCTATCCTTTTGCAGCCAACCGCTACTCCGTGGTTCTCGTTCCATCGTTGATCGCCGGCGCGAGTTTCGCGCTCGCGGCTATTTCCAGGCAAAAGCTGTGGGCCGCCGCTTTGCTTGCGGCCACGCTGATGGGCGTGTCCAATCTCTACGGCTACCCAACGGAGACGGGGTTCACGGTAGAGAATCAGCGCCGGGAGTTGATGGCCGCAGCGCTAAACCATGTGCGGCAATCCATCCCCCGGAGCGATCGGATCCTGGTGGATTACCAGAGCAGCCTTCCGCTTGCGTATTATCTCTGTCCCGCGGAAACCGTCTCCGTGGACCGCTCTCGGATGGACTTTGATCAATTCAGTTGTAACGGCTATTCCATTGTCTCACTCCGTTTCTGGAAGCTCAGAGGCGAGGTTTTGCCCTCTGTTTTCGAAAAGCTCGTGCGGGCCTACGGCTTGAAACCCGGCGATCGCGTCTGGGTCTTCCAGGCGGGCTGGGGAGGCAATATGGTGGCGGACTTGCCGAAGGATTTCCCGCAGTTTCGCTGCCTGGCGCCTAAAGAGTTCGGAGCGAATATCAGCGTGATTCAATTCGTGGTAGGCCCGGATCTATCCCCAATCCCGCTGTTGAAATCCTGCTGAAGGCTTCTACGCCACTGCTGACGCGTTATCAGGAATCGAGTGTTATTGGTTAAGCAGCGGGATGCTTTTGGCCGGCGGCGGGGGCGGCACCGATTTCAGGTACGCATAGATGTCCGCGACCGCCTGGTCGGGGACAACTTTGCTGGTGTAGGGAGGCATATTGCCGGTGGGCCGCTGAATGTAACGCGCGAATGCATCGATGGAGAGCGCGGGCGGACCGATGCGCGGCGCACCCGTCTGTTGCGCTCCCTGGCCGACGCGGCCATGGCATTCGTAGCAGCCGTCACTGGCGAAAATGCGCGCGCCAGTCTGGGAATTGCCGGTGAGCCCGGAAAGGTTGCTCGATGGGCCGGCATTCGCGGAAAGAAACGCGAAGATGTCTGCGAGGTCGGCATCGGAGACAGCTTGTGGAGCGAACGGCGGCATGGCGCCGCCGGGTTGGCGAACGTATCGAGAGAAATCGGCAAAGGCCCGCGGCGGCGGCGCGAGTGTCGGGCCGATATTACCCTCGCCCTGGCTGCCGTGGCACATGGCGCAGGTGCGATCGGTAAAGGTTTGCTTGCCACGTTGAGCATTGCCCGCGGGAGCGTTCTGCGGGCGGGGCGCGGCCTGGGCGGCGACGCTCGCGGCGACTGAAAGTGCGGCTACAAGCGCGACGATCAGAGATGCGTTGCGGACGTGAGGATTGCGTGTCATCGGCGTGATCTCGTCAGAGATATTTTTTACTCCGCTCATTCTTCCGGCGCCCGAAGAGCCGCTTAGCGCGGTTGGGTGAGTACGTCGACGACGGCAGGCTCGCCGCGGTTGACGACTTCCAGCGCCCGCTTGATGGCTGGTCCGAGCTCCTTGGGATCGCTGATGGGACCTTCACCGTATACGCCCATGCTTTGCGCCAGCTTGGCAAACTCGATATTGGGCTCGGTCATGGTGGTGCCGATGCCGGCGCGATCGATGCCGCGACTGTGCCGGTCGGCCATGATCTGCACCTGCATCACTTCCTGATGATAGGCGCGGTTATTGTGCATCACCGTGAGCAGCGGAATATGGTGGTGCGCCGCGGTCCAGAGGACTCCCGGGGCATACATCAGATCGCCGTCATTCTGGATATTCACCGAGAGGCGGCCGTATTTGCGATTGGCTAGCGCCGCGCCCACCGCGGCGGGTGCGCCGTAACCGACGCCGAAGCCGCCGGCTGCGCCGATATATTGATAGTGCTTGTCGAAATTCCACAGGCGAGTGGGCCATGCGTTGACAAAAGTGTAGGCGGAAACGAGCGACCAGTCGTGGTCCTTGATCTGATTCCAGACTTCGGCACAGAGCCGCGAGGTGCTGATGGGGCTGGCGTCCCAGCCGTACGCAGCCGCTTCGCGGGCGCGGTCGAGGGATTGCTGCCGCGCTTCAGCCAGCTTTGCGCCACGCTGCTGGAAGGCGCGGCGGCGATCGTCGGTCAGCAGCCGCTTGACAGCTTCGGTAAGCGACGGCAGGGTGGCTTCGCCATCGGCCGCGATGGCCAGGTCGACTTCGGGGAAGCGCTGGAAATCCTGGTAATTCGACTTGGTGAAGAGATCGTCGGAGTTGATGCTGATCAGCTTGGCGCCATCCTTCAGGATAGGCTCGGAGGTTCGCCGCATTTGATCGCGGAAGCTATTCACATTGCCGGAGAGATCGGCCATCTCCAGGCCCAGGATCACGTCGGCTTCGCGGATCAGGGCATTGGCTCGATCGGTCTGGTTCAGCGGATGGCGGCTGGGGAAGTTCATGCGGCCGGGACGACTGATGACGGGAGCCTGCAGAGCTTCGGCAAGATCGACAAGATTTTTCATGCCGGCGGCGGCGCGTCCGACGCGATCGGCGAGCAAGACAGGGTTCTGCGCGGCGACGAGCATGCGAGCGACGTCGGCAACGGCGGCGGAATCGCCCACGGGCGGAGCGAGCTGTCCGAGTTTGGGAATGCGCAACGCGAGGCCGTCGGGTATGGGATTTTCCTGTAATTCAGCGTCGGCGACGAGAAGCACGGGCAGCGTGGGCGGCGTCATGGCGATCTTGTAAGCGCGCACGGCCGATTCGGCAAAGTGGGGAAGGGAAGCCGGAAGATCGTCCCATTTGACGAAGTCGCGCACCATGGCGGCGGCATCCTGGACGCTGTGCATCCACTCGACGCCCGGCAGGCGCTTGGAGGCGTCGACGATATTACCGATGACGATGTAAACGGGAACGCGGTCGCACCAGGCGTTGTAAATGGCCATGGCCGCGTGCTGCAGTCCTACGGTGCCATGCGCAAATACCGCGAGCGGCTTGCCTTCGATCTTGGCGTAGCCGTGGCCCATGGCGACGGCCGACTCTTCATGGCAGCAGGTAATGAACTCAGGACCTTTGTTGCCGCCGTAATTGATTACTGACTCGTGCAGGCCACGGAAACTCGATCCGGGATTGGAGCAGACGTACTCGATGCCCAGCGATTTGATGACGTCGACCATGAAATCGGAGCCGGAACGCTCTTCGGTGAGCACCTCGAGCTTCGTGGGCGTGCCGATTTCGGCCTCGGGCGGCATCGGCGCGGGAACGGCCGCCCGCGCTTCGATCTGTCGCGCGTGGGAAGCTACGGGATTGGCAGCCAGCGCAGCGGCGCCGACGGCAGCGCTCTTGAGGAAAGATCGGCGATCCACGGAGCCGGCTTTTGATTTACGCATTCGGACACCTCGCGGCGAGCCTACGGGTTTATACCACACGCGATCTATGGGTGCTATGGGCTCAGGCCTGCGCCTCCATTCCGCAAGCCGCTATTTGATGTTGTTTTTCTTGCCCTCCTTGACGTAGGCGGTCGAGGAAGCGATATGACTTCTGCTGTGGATGGACTTCTTCTTGGCGAGGTGCGCAAACATCTGGATGCCAAAGCCGCCGTCCAGGTCGTCTGTAATCCTCTTTTTCCAGGGACGCCGAACGATTTGCGTGGTCAGCCGGCGCGTGATGCGGGGCTGGGTCATGATGTGGTCGGCGAGCTTCCAGGCTCGCTCCAGGAGCTTATCCCGGGGCACCACTTCATTCACCAGGCCGTACTCCAGAGCCTTCTGGGCGTCAATCGCCTGGCCCGTGAGCAGGGCGTAGGCTCCGCGCTTGACGCCCAACAACTCCAGCATGCAGCTATGGATTCCGTCGCCCGGAACAGAGCCGATGTCATAGTGGAGATCGAAAATGATGGCGTCTTCAGCGCAAATGGTGATGTCGCACATCAGGCAGATTTCGGTATGGAACCCCGGACCATTCAGCACGCCGATGGTGGGAATCTCGAGATCGTTCACCAGGGAGCTGACATTGATCCTGCCGTCCTTATAGGCATATTCGTAGGCCCAATGCTGCAGGTCCTCTTGTTCGAGTTTGAAGCCCTCCGGATCAGCATCCATCATGAAGTCTTCGCCGGTCCCGGTGAAGATCATGACTTCGTTCTCGGGATCGGCGCCGATGGTCTTGAAAAGCTGGCCGACGGAACGATGATTTTCGACGCTCAACTGGATGGGTCCGCCGGCGGTATGGGCTTGAGCGAGAATGACGCCGTCAGCGCGGCGCTCCAGCTTGTAATGCTGCTTGAATCGCTCCTTGTATTCCTCGAACTTCGGGGTGGCGACAAAATCCACGAGTGACATGACTGATTCTCCTTTCGGTAGTCCGGCTTGCTGTGCGCGTGGAAGGGCCGAGAAAATGTAGCGAGCGTAGCTGATTTAGCGGGCCTTCGACTCGCGGAACGTTACGCGACCGTACCGGTTTGAGTCAACGGCGAGTGCAGGAAATCGAGGGTAATTCGCTTGAGTCGAAATACTAATTGTGGAGCAGACGCTTGATGGTGGGAATTAATTCGCTTCCGGCGGAGGATTTAGGGATAAGCCCGTCGGCTCCAACTCTCCGCGCGGCGGCGGCAACTTCCGGACCGTCCTCGATGGTAAGGAACAAAATCTTTGTCGCTGGCGAGATGCGATGGATTTCATGAGCGGCTTCCATGCCGTCCATCACCGGCATGATCAGGTCGAGAAGGACGAGGTCGGGATGCAGCTCGCGAACCCTCTCGACGGCTTCCCGGCCGTTCACAGCCTCGCCGCAAATTTCGACGGGCTCTTTCATTAAGAGGGAGCGAACCCCGCCGCGTATTCCCTGGAAATCGTCGACCAGTAGGATTCGCGCAGCCATGCTGGAACTGACTACGAAGGTAGGACAGTTTGAGTTTTCAATCGATACAGCAACATCTTGGTTTGCGCAGGTAAGTCACTGTGTTTGCCGAACAGGGATGCCGGGGAGAAGGGGCAAAGTGCCAATCCGGGACAGGGCCGGGACAGGGACAATACAGGAAGTAATGTACGTACTAGTGGTCCCGGTAATCGGTATGTACTCAGCATAAAGGACTTATTTGGACAAACGGCAAAACTCGGGTGCGACTCACCGTATCCGGTAAAGACCCCATGCTAATATCAGTATTCCCCTAAGCCTGGCCCGCTGGCGTTCGCATGAAGATACCGAGGAGTAGCGCCGGCCGTTATGTCATCGCATTATCGGCGACGGCGGCGGCCCTTGCCGTGGGTGAGCAGTTCGGACCTTCTCCCGGTAGCGCCAGCCGGTACCTCGTACTTTGCGCCGCAGTTGTTCTCTCTTCCTGGTGGTGTGGACTCAGTCCATCTGTCCTGACGGCCGTCTCGGGAGCGATGGGCGTGTGGTTCTTGTTTTTGTCTCCGAATAAATTGTTTACGGCGCCTGGCCGCGGCGACGTATTCGGGCTGCTCGGATTTCTGCTCGTGTCCGGGCTTATCGTGGCCCTTGGAGAGGCAAACCGCCGCGGACAATTTGCCCGGCTGCATCAGCTGCACGTGCTCGATGCCGCCAACGATGCAATTATTGAGCTCGACCCCGCCAACGATACGATCAGATATTGGAGCCAGGGCGCCGAGAAGCTCTATGGCTGGAAGACTTCAGAAGCCATCGGCAAAGACATCAACGTGCTCCTCAAGACTGCCTGCTCTCAGCCGCTCGATCAGAGTAAAGCGGCGTTGATGCGGCAAGGCAACTGGGAAGGAGAACTCATTCAGACCCGGCGCGACGGCACGGAGATTTTCGTGGCAAGCCGCTCGACACTGCAGCAGGAAACCAAGTGGGAATCCGCGATCCGATTGGAGATCAATCGGGACGTAACGGAACGGAAGAGGTCGGAGCGGGAACTCCGCCAGGCGGAAGAGCAACGCAGGGCCGCCCGTGAATTGGCATACAGCGAGCTGGAAAAACAGGTGCGGGAACGGACTGCCGAACTGGAGCAGAGCAATCAACAGTTGAGGCAGCTGTCCGCGCAGTTGATTCGCTCTCAAGACGAAGAGCGGCGCCGCGTCGCGCGCGAACTGCACGACAGCGCCGGTCAGTACCTCGCAGCCGTTACCTTAGCGTTGGATGCGGCCAAGATCGAGCAGCAATCCGCCACCGGAAAGCTCGAAGAGGCTGCCACGATGGCGAAAGGTTGCGCTTCGGAAATCCGGACCATCTCCCATCTTCTTCACCCGCCTTTGCTCGAGGAGTTGGGGCTGGCATCGGCGGCTCAGTGGTATGTGCAGGGCTTTGCCACGCGGAGCGGGATTCAGGTGAGGCTGGAAATTCCCGAGCATCTGGATCGACTGGGGAATGAGGTGGAGTTGGTGCTGTTCCGCATTCTTCAGGAGTGCCTGACGAACATCCATCGGCATTCGGGAAGCAAGACCGCCACGCTCCGCATTGGCTCCGATTCGCAACAGGCTTGGTTAGAAGTACAGGATCAGGGAAAAGGGAGTGGCGACGCGCCTTCGGAGTTTCAGCCGGGGATTGGCATCACGGGGATGCGTGAACGGGTGAAAGATCTCTCCGGAGTATTGGAGATCAGCTCCGAAGGAACCGGAACTCGCGTGCGGGCGGTCCTGCCGTTGGCACCCAAAGCCAGCGCATCCAGCTGACACCGTCTCTTTCAGGACTGGCGAGTACTCATGGGACACAAATGGATTCATCGCCGCACCCGGGCTCATCAGGCGTGGTAAAAATCGTACAGGTAGTTGCACCAGAAAAGCTTGGGATTCCCTCTTGGTTCACGGTATCTGGGTCTCGTCGCCGTGGCCTTCCCGCAGTAATCCTCTCTTTCGGCGAAGCTAGCGAATAAGGATTGCCAAGGTAACTGCTCTCATCACGAGAGTGGATTCTTGCGGTCTTCGTTAGCCAGGTTGGCCGGCGCCTCTGGATGAACCGGACAACTCCTTGGCCAGTTTCTCCGAAACAGAGAAAACATAGACGCGAGCCGGTCGCCTGTCAGTCAGGCACCCGTCCGGAATGCCGGAGCAGGATCATACCGACGTGAACCGCTTTGCGGCAAGGACTCGGGAGGTAGAAGAGTGAGAATTTCGCAGGGATTCAGTGATTACAGGGGTGGTTCCCCGCGCGCATCACTTTGTCACAAGATTTTGGGCCACGGGATGCGCGAGAGATGGCCCAGTTTGCCCCTCGTGGTAGTCCTCGCAACCTTATTCCTGGCGACGCCGGCGTGGTCCCAACAGAAAACGGATGCCCTCGCTCAGCTAAGCATCGAACAACTCATGAACATCAAGGTCACTTCGGTTTCAAAGACCGAAGAGGAACTGTCACGAACGGCATCGGCAATTTTCGTAATCACGCAGGAAGACATTCTCCGCTCCGGGGCAACGACCATCCCGGCTTTGTTACGAATGGTTCCGGGGCTCGATGTGGCACAGATCGACGCGAGCACCTGGGCCATCAGCGCGCGTGGGTTCAATCAGCAATCCTCCAACAAGCTTCTCGTCCTCATCGACGGCCGCACCGTCTATTCTCCCCTCTTCTCGGGAGTCAGCTGGGACGCGCAGGCCGTCGCACTCGAGAATATCGACCGCATCGAAGTGATTCGCGGGCCGGGCGCAAGCGTCTGGGGCGCGAACGCGGTGAACGGTGTCATCAGCATCATCACGAAGAGGGCCGATCAAGCACAGGGCGGATTGGTTACAGGTGGCGGGGGAAGCCTTGAGCAGGGATTCGGGACGATCCGGTACGGAGGAAAGTTAGGCAGCGACGGAGCCTATCGTATCTCCACGAATTACTCGAACCGTGGACATATGCAGGATCTCGCGGGTCAGAACGGCGACGACGAGTGGAATGTGCTCAACGCGGACCTTCGCGCGGACAAGAAATTCGGCGCGAAAGATTCGCTCACTCTGGAGGCCAACGGGTACGGCGGCGCGGAAGGCGAGAGAGTGCCCCTGGTCACCTCGATCTCTCCGCCGGTGAATCAGGTCTTGAGTCTTCGCGAGGATTTTTCAGGCTGGAGCATCGTGTCGCAGTGGGATCACGTTTTCTCGCCGCGCTCGGATACACGGCTGCAAGTCTATTTCGATCGCACGGATCGCGACGACCCCACCTACGGATATGGACTCAGCACCGTGGACTTCGATTTTCAACATCATTTCGAATGGGGCGCTCGGCACAACATCGTCTGGGGCCTTGGCTACCGCCATCTATCGGACACCACGCAAGCGACGTTGCGTGTTTCATTTACCCCAGCAGACCAGACGGACCATATCTTCAGTTTCTTCCTGCAGGACGAAATCGCACTTCGACCGGAAAGCCTCTACCTTACGCTGGGAGCGAAACTCGAACACAACTCTTTCACCGGGTCCGCCACGCAGCCGAGCCTTCGGATCGCCTGGGTTGCGACCAACCGTACCATGGTGTGGTCCAGCTTCTCCGTTGCTGAACGGACGCCATCCTTCGCGGACCTTGGAGTCCGATTCACGCAGCTTGCCCTGCCCGGGCCCGGCGGGTTGCCGATACTGGTGACTGCGTTTGGCAACCCCAAGGAAGACAATGAAAATCTCTTTGCCACCGAACTGGGAGTGCGTAGGGAGTTCAGCAAGCGGCTTTCGCTCGATCTGACTACCTTTTTCAACCATTACAACCAGCTTCGTTCGACCGAGCCGATGGCCCCATTCCTCGAATCCAACGCAGGAACGCTTTACCTGGTCTCTCCGTTGGTTTTTGGCAACTTGTTACACGGGGAGACCCACGGCGCGGAAGCAGCCATCGGCTGGACACTTTCCAGCCGGTGGACGCTGAGTCCCAGCTATGCATTTCTGGCGATGCACTTGCACCCGGATCCGACCAGCCAGGATTTTCGCACTGCCTCCGGAACGCAGGGAAGCAGTCCAGCGAATCAAGTTCAGGTGCGTTCGCACATGGTTCTGCCGAGTCATTTCCTATTCGATCTCTCCGCGTTTTTCGTCGGGCGTCTCGTATCACAAAATGCCCCATCGTATACGCGGCTCGATAGCAACTTGACGTGGCAGGGGGGCGAGCGCTTTTCCGTCAGCGTGGTTGGCCAGAACCTGCTGCAAGACCATCATCTGGAGACGAGCAACACCGATCAGATCGTGCAATCCAGCCTGATCAAGCGCAGCGCTTACGCAAAGATGACGTGGCACTTCTGATTCCGGCAGCAACCTCAAGGACAGGCCGCGCGGGGCGAGAGGTTGCGTGATGAAGCGCTCGCCCCTGTTTTTCTTTTCAGCGAAAGCTCATCCGGTTAATGAGCTCTGCGGTTTGTGCGCGGCCCAAGCCCGGATAGACTGATCGTCCGGACTTGTAAAGCGGCGAAATGTCGATTCTGCTTCCCGGGAAAAGCGCCATTCTTTTTGGCACGTTGAAGCTACCTTTACCGGGGTCGTTCCGCGCGATCAGGCAGCTTTTTCCCGAAGGCGACATCGCCGCAAAACGGAGGCGCCTACTCCTCCATGTCCATACGGTGCTCTTCGCGGCGCGGCGCCTGGGACTCGGACGCCTTCTGACGGCCCTGCTGTGCCTTGTTATTTCGCTCGGTCTGGCGGCTGGAACGACGAGGTGAACGTTTCGTGTCGGACTTCTTTGGCATAGGTCCGCTCCTTTGGGTGTGTGCGTGCCTGGGACTAAATCCCTTCCACAAGTACCCCAGAAGGTGAAATGGCCGTCATCGGGTGTTTCCTGTAATTTCAAGGGTGGCTCTGCCGTAAGAGGTGGAAAACGGCCAGAGCTATAAGCTTTTTCACTCCGCGCGGGTATAGCGTTTGTTGATGGCCTCGATGACGGCGGTCCGGCTCTTCTGCAGCTTTTTCTTTAAGGGCCCGGGCGGAAAGCTGAACCTGCGCGCGCACAACCTGAACATGTTCATACAAATCGCCGAAGGGTTGGACGATGAGACCTGGCAAGAGGTGATGGGCTTCATCGATGATGATCCAGTGGGGCCGTCCGGACTTGGCGCGAAGCTCCAGCAGCTTGGGCAGCAGCGCAGCGAAAAAGAGCGGGCGGTCAACGAGCGGCAACCCCAGCAAATTTACGATCAGCGACGACTTTGGATTCTGGAGAACCTGGAAGATCTCGGTAACGTTGGGGGGCCGCTCGGAACTCCCCAACGTGACGATATTCTCCAGATGGGAGTAATCGCCCTCGGGATCAATGAGGCAGACCTGAAAATCATTATCGACCAGGCGCTCGAGCAGCCCGATCATCGCGGTCGATTTTCCGCTGGAAGAGGGGCCGGCAATCACGAAACTGGAGTCATAGG
>Ga0206945_1094_pt1 | contig 20588 bp, 11 predicted proteins | sample Alteio_BWOrgHeat_5_FD_152982 | JGI IMG/M metagenome (GOLD analysis project Ga0206945, IMG submission 152982) | Enriched cells from forest soil in Barre Woods Harvard Forest LTER site, Petersham, Massachusetts, United States -... | ecosystem: Environmental > Terrestrial > Soil > Temperate forest > O... | reverse complement strand
TTTGGTTCGGAGGTAGAACATGAAGATTCCCCTGCTTCTTTTGGCCTTGGCCGCGGGATACGCGGTCTTGGCATTGTCGAACAAACAAGAACGGCCGTTGGACATGCTGGGGCGGCTTGTCGGCGGTTTGATCTTGATCGTTTCATTCATCGGTTTGCTGTGCGTGGCGGCTTGTTCCCTGGCCTGCCATTGGGGCCGGTGCCCCATCAGCGGCGCGGTCCGGTGTTCGATGGGCGCCCAATCTCCCGCCGAACCCGCCGCAGAGAAAAAATGAAGCGCCGGGCCATGGGAATGGCGGCCATGGTCCTGGTCCCCGCCGTTCTCCAAGCGGGGAATTGGGGCAAGAACAGCTTGTGGAACGACGGCCGGGCGGAAGTCGCTGTCTACAATTCTGAACGGATCGTCTATGGGAAACCGCGCGCGTTCACCGAGCATCTCATCACGGTCAAGGAAGATCTTCGCGAGGACACTTTGGTCAAGGCTGACGACCTTAAAAAACAAAAGACCATCCCGGTGCTGAAGCTGAACCAAGTGGAAAAATTCGACACTGAAAATTATCCGTACAGCTACTTGACCAGCGTGTTCGTCAAAGAGGCCGCCGTCGAGCAGGTGGTCAAGCTGACCGTGGGTTCCCAGGAATGGTGCGGGAACACGTTTAAGATTTACAAAGGAAACGCGGACGGCACCGGCGGAACGTTGAGCTGGAATTCTTACTTCGACGGTGAAGCCGACCAGACGATGGACATGACGCTTCAAAAAGAGGATTACCTCGAGGACCAGCTGCCGCTTTCGCTGCGGGCGCTTCCATTTAAGGATGGGTTTGAGAAAAAAATCAGGGTGTGGGACTTGCTCACCACCAGTCATGGCTTGGCGCCGTTGGTGACGGAAGCGAACCTGAAGGTTCAGGGCGAGGAACCGATTCATTGCCATGCCGGCTCGCTGGCGTGCTGGATTGTCCGAGTCCAAAAGGCCGGGAAAACCGACACCTATTGGTTCGAGAAGAAAGAGCCCAATATTTTGGTCAAGATGGAAACGTCCGACGGCCGCAAACGTTTGCTCTACGGGCGCGCGCGCTGGAGCTATTGGGACCGCCGGATTCCACGGCCGAATATTTTGAATTGACTTTCGAGGAGAAAATTATGAGCGCTGAAAATGATCCGATCACCGTCACCAACGTTGAAGAAACGAAAAAGAAAGTGGAAGCCGCTTTGGACCGCGTTCGTCCCGCCCTGCAGGCGGACGGCGGCGACGCTGAAATTGTCGACATTTCACCCCAGGGGGTCGTGACGCTTCAATTGATGGGCGCCTGCGGAGGCTGCTCGATGTCGATGATGACCTTAAAGCAGGGCATCGAGCGCGTGGTCCGAATGGAAGTCCCCGAGATCACCGCCGTTGAAGCGATGTCGTTAGAGTAATGCCAACCATCCCAGAAATTAGAAAAGCCCTCTCCACCGTCGAAGAACCCGAGCTCCACAAGGACATCGTTTCTCTGAACATGGTCAAGAATATCGCGGTCGATAGCGGCCGCGTTTCATTGACCATTGAACTCACCACGCCCGCTTGTCCGTTGAAAGATGAACTGAAGAATCGAGTGGTGTCGGCGGTAGAGTCCTTGGAGGGCGTCAGGGATGTGAATGTCGAGTTTACCGCGCGCGTGGCCCAAGCGCGGCCGGTCCAGGCCAAGGCCGCGCTTGACGGCGTGAAGCACATCGTGGCGGTTTATGCCTGCAAAGGCGGCGTGGGCAAATCGACGGTATCGACCAACCTGGCCGCGGCGCTGGCGCAGAGCGGCGCCAAAGTGGGTCTTTTGGACGCCGATATTCACGGCCCCAATATTCCTTTGATGATGGGCGCTTCCGGCCGCGCCGAGGTGTCCGGGGACAACAAAATCACGCCGATCACGGCGCATGGAGTCAAAACCATGTCGCTGGCCTATGTGATGGACACCGACTCTCCGAAAATTTGGCGCGGTCCCATGATCCACGGGGCGGTCCAACAACTGCTGCGAGACACTGCCTGGGGCGATTTGGACTACCTTATTATAGATTTGCCGCCGGGGACCGGCGACGCTCAATTGACCATTATCCAATCGGTGCCGCTCTCAGGCGTCGTGATTGTGACCACGCCGCAGGCCGTCGCTCTGCTCGACGGCACCAAAGGGATCGGCATGTTTCAGAAACTGAATGTGCCCCTGTTGGGCCTGATTGAAAACATGTCCGGTTTTGAATGCCCGCACTGCCGCACCGTCACCGATATTTTTCTGAAAGGGGGAGGAGAAGAAGAGGCAAAACGCCTTCATATCCCGTTCCTTGGCGCGGTGCCGATCGACCCGCAGATCGTGGCCGGGGGCGATGCCGGCCGGCCGATCGTGGTATCGAGACCCGCGGCCGCGGCGGCCCAGCTCTTTGTGAAGATGGCTGAAAGAGTCGCCGGAAACATCAGCATAAATCAGCATGAAACAACAAACGTTTAAATACACCTTGCCGCAAACAGTGAGTCATGGTATTTTTAGTTCAACCTGATTTCTTAATGCATTTCTCAAGGAGGCCTCTCCAATGAAGTACGTTCTTGTCGGTTTAACCACGTTGTTTTTGGTCGGATGCAGCGGCAGCAAGGCTTTTGTGAAAAACGGGGAAATTGATAAGTCCCTGGACCAGGAAGCCGTCAAGAAGAGCACCTTGGAGGCCATCGGCATCGGCGCCGCCGACCAGACCTTGACCAATTCGACTCAGAAACGCGCCACGTCCCGCAACGCGGCCATCGTGGCGGCCCAGTATGAAATGCTCTCCATGGTCAAAGGCGTGGAGCTGGAAGGCGGCATCCGGGTTGAAAAAGCCATGGAAACCGACTCGGTCCTGCAAACCAAAATCGACGCCGCCATCAAAGGCGCTGAGATCGTGAAATCCGAATGGACCAACGACGACGGCTGCTTGGTGACGATCCGCTTGGATAAAAAGCGTCTTGCGGACCAGATGGGAGTCAAGTTTAAATGACGAATGACGAAGTACGAATGACGAATGAAAGGCGGGGGAGGAACAAATCCTTCGTCCTTTCATTCGTCATTCGTCATTCGTACTTCGTACTTGCCTTATTCGTACTTGCCTTTTTGGGCTGCGCCGGTTCCAAAACCAGGCTCAAAGTCGGCAAGACGGCTGACGGCGAGGTGGTGGAGTCGGAAGGGTTCGCTCCAAACGATCCGAAAGACATGATCAACACGAAGAGGGGTTCTCTCGTCGACGCCCAGCGCAATGCCATTGAAAAAGCGGTGGGCGTGTATGTCTCGGCCCGCACGATGGTCGAAAAAGCGGTGGCGATCGAGAACAATATTCTCGCCCGCACCGACGGCTATCTCAAAAAGTACGACATCGTCAGCGAAGGGCTGGCCGAGAACAATCTCTACCGGACGCGCATCCGCGCGCTCGTGGCCCTCAAGGACTTGGAAAAGGACTTAAATGACATGTCCTTGCTCAAAACGGCCGAACTCAAGCGGCCCCGCGTTGCCATCGACATAACCGAGAAGGTGGACAAAGCCGCGCTCGATGAGCCCGCGGCTTCGACCGCGCTGGAAAAAAGTTTGACGGACCAAGGATTCGTGATTGTGCAAGGCGACCGCGCCAAGGAGGCGGACCTGCTCATCAAAGGGAAAGCGTCCTCTTTTCCGTTCCAATCGGAGGGGTTGGGCGGGTTCGTTTCTTATCGGGCCCGTCTGGCCGTGCAGGCGGTCCGTCCGGGAACCGAAGACGTGATCGCCTCCACCAGCAAAGAGGCCAGCGGATTGGGAGGAAATCCCGATCTCGCGGCGCTCAAATCGCTTGAGACGGTCGGCGAGTTGACCGGAAGCGAGTTCGGCGCCCAACTGACGGACGCCTGGTCCAAAGGGAAAAATTTGCTGGTGTTTGTCGAAGGGATCAAATCGTTCGCCGATGTGGAGCGCGTCCGCAAACATTTGGTTTCGATGCCCGGCGTCGTCGACATGAATCTCCGTCTTTATGATGAGGGCATGGCCCAATTCGAAGTGCAATTGGGTTCCATTCAGTCTTCTGAATTGGCGGCCTCGCTCGCGGCGAGCCAATCGCTGGCGCTCAAAGTGCTCGAAACCAAGCCCGACACTCTCCGCCTCGGCCTGGAATAATTTCCACCCATGCGCATGTTCTCCTCCGCGTTGATGGCGCCGTTTCTGCTGGCGGTGACCGCGTGCAAAGTTCCGCCTCCGAAACCGCCTTTGGTCCAAACCCTCGCCATCCTTCTATTTGACTCCGAAGCCAACAACGTGGACGCCCCGGCGATCATGCAGAAATTGGTCTATGAAGCGCTTCAAGGGACGGCCTATCAATTGGCGGATTTTGACATGGTCAATAAAAAACTTAACGACAACGGGATTGTCGACGGAGGCCAGTTGGCCGCAGCGGATCCGGTCAAGATCGGGAAAGACATGGGCGTGCAAGGACTCGTTTATGGCAACGTGGCCAGTTTTGGATATGCCAATATCGGTTTTTATTCGCAGAGAAAAGTGGAACTCGAACTGAAAGTGGTGGACGTCGGCACCGGCCAAACGCTCTGGGAAAACACCGGCTCCGGCGTCACGCGGCAAGTGGCGCTGAACAAGGCGGACGCGCAGAGAAATTTGGCGGCGGGGCTGGCCGATCAATTGGTCGACAAAGCCATGAAGAACCCTTTGGCAGAGGAATCTCGCCTTGCTACACTTCAAACGCTTCGGACATTGCCCGGATTTAGTTTCCATGGCTGGAAACAAACCAACAGCGGCAAGGCCCAAACCGCCATCAAAAGCTTTATAAATAAATAAGGAGAAAACAATGTATAGATCTAAGTTTTTATCATCGTGCTTGGCCGGCGCTTTTCTTCTTTCTTCCTGCGCGCCGTCGACGAAAATTCGCGAGAAGGACTCGACCACGGTCAGCGTGACCGAGAAAGTGACTTCCAAATACACCGGACCCAAGCGCCGCATCGGCGTGGTGGCGTTTGAGAACAAGGCGCCCTACGCGCAAGGGCGCATCGGCCAGACGGCGACGGACATTCTCATCACGGAGCTCACCAAGTCCGGAAAGTTTATTGTGGTCGAGCGCGATAAAATGGACAAAATCCTTGAAGAACAAAAGCTCGGCCAATCGGGCGCCATCAATCCCGCCACGGCCGCTCAAGTGGGGAAAATATTGGGGCTCAACGCGATCGTGACCGGCAGCATTTCTCAATTCGGCGTGAAGACGGAAGGGAAAGATTTTCTTATCACGGAAAGCAAGCAGCAGATCGTTGAATGCACCGTGGACGTCCGCGTGGTGGACGCCGAAACGGGCCAAGTCTTGCTCGCGGACTCGGGCAAAGGCACGGTCCGGAAAGCTTCGGGAAAATTCCTCGGCATGGGGAACACATCCAAATACGATGAAACGCTGGAAGGCGAAGCGCTCCGCGCGGCCATCGTGAAGTTCGTCGACAACATCATTTCTCAAGTGAACAAGAAGCCGTGGAGCTGCCGCGTCGCGGCGGTCAAGGACGGCAAAGTGTATTTGAACGCGGGCCTCGAAGCGGGAATTGAAGTGGGGCAGAAATTGAAGGCGTTCTCCCAGGGCGCCGATATCCTCGACCCGACGACGGGATTGGTGATCGGCCAAGAAGAAGAAGAGCTAGGCACGCTGAAGATTGCGTCGTTTTTCGGAGACAACGGATCAATCGCAAATATCATTTCCGGTTCCACGCCGAAACCGAAGGACCTTTGCCGACTCGCTGATTAAATGGATATCGTCCTCGTCCACGGCTACAACGTCACCGCGACCAGCACCTATGGCGTTCTGCCGAAGCGGCTCAAAGCCGCGGGCCACAGGATCAAGCACGTTTACCTCGGAAAATACGTCACGTTGGACGACGACATCATGCTGCCGGACATCGTCCGGGCTTTTCAATCGGCGCTGCTCGAAGCTTACGGCGGAGCGCTGGACAAACCCTTCGCCTGCGTCACCCATTCAACCGGCGGGCTGGTCGCCCGCAGTTGGGTTGAAACGTTTTACGGCGACGCGATGGCGTCCGTGCCGATGTCGCACCTCATCATGCTGGCCCCGCCGAACCACGGATCACGTTTGGCGGAATTGGGAAAATCCCGGCTCAGCCGTTTGCGCAGCATGGTCGGGATCGAGCCGGGCCTTAAAGTATTGGATGCGCTGGAACTCGGCAGCGAGTTTCAATGGAATTTGGATTCCTCCTGGATCCGGAAAAAAATCCACGACGCGCCCGGTTTTTACCCGGTGGCCATCTCCGGCCAATGGATCGATAAAAAACTATGCGACCCGATCGTGCCCGCCACCTACGAGAGAGGGTCCGACGGCGTCGTGCGCGCGGCGTCCGCCAACCCGAACATGCAAAAAATTTCGATCAGTCCCGACGGGCAGGTCCTGCGCGAGGGGATGGGCGGGATCCCTTTCTTGATCACGCCGAAGACGGCCCATTCCGAAGAGGCCCATGGAATCATGGGGCGTATTCCGGCGAGAGGAAGCGATCCGGTGCTCGAAGCCATCTTGGCCGCGCTGGACGTGCAGAGCCGCGAGGAGTATCAAGACTTGGAAGCGGATTTTGCGTTGAAAACCGCCCGGCTTCAACGCCAGGAGGCCTATTATGACGGCTCCCGGCTCAACCGTTATTGCCAAGCGGTGTTCCGCGTGACGGACAGCATCGGCAATGTTCTCAGTGATTACGCGCTTGAAATCATCGACTCGTCCATGCGCGGCGACAGGTTGCCGTCCGGTTTCTTTGGAGACAAACATCAGAACGAGGTCAACCCGGAAAAATTTGTTTATTACTTTGATTACGACCGGTTGTCCAAAGTCAAAGGCGGGAAACTGGGATTTCGTCTGACGTCGGCGCCCGACACGCCGCTCATTGAATACCGCGAGGCCGCGTTCTTGGCGCCCCATGCGGACGCTGTGCTCCACCCGAACCAAACCACCTACATCGACGTGGTCCTCAACCGCCGGGTGAATAAGAAAGTTTTCGAGCTCACCAAAAAACTCTCTTACCAAAAAATCACCGGCGAACCCGGTTCCGGCTGGATCGATTAGGCCGGTTCGGCCATGAATTCGTAGGAATCGTAGCCGGTGATTTTGGCTTTGATGAAGCGGCCCGCGCGCGCCGCTTTGACGGGCAGACGCACCACCGCGTCAACTTCAGGCGCCTCCTGAGACGTCCTTCCAAAAACTGAATCCCCCTCTTCGTCTTCAATCAGGATGGTTTCCGTCAAGCCAAGCCGTTTCTGCGCCTTGAAGTGGGCCACGTTGAATTGCGTCGACATCAGCGCTTCCAGCCGTTCCTTCATCACTTCTTCCGGAATTTGATTGGTTTTGACGGCGGCCGGCGTGTTCTCTTCTCGGGAGTAGGTGAACGCGCCCATGTAATTGAAATGGCCCTCGTTCACGAAGCCGTTCAGCTTCGTGAATTGATCCTCGGTCTCGCCGGGATAGCCGACGATGAACGTGGTCCGGAGACTCAACCGCGGCAGTTTGGCATGGATCCGGTCGAGCAGCCGTCGAACGTCTTCTTCTCCCAGTTTCCTTTTCATGTCCAGCAGCAGATCGTTGTCGATATGCTGCAGCGGCATGTCGAGGTACGGGAAAATCTCGGGCGATTCGGCGAACACATTCATCAAATCCGCCGAGAAAGAATGCGGGTGCATGTACATGAGGCGGATCCAGCGGAGGTTTTTGATCTCGCGCATTTTCCTCAGCAGGGACGGCAAGCGATGCTCTTTGTAAAGATCGTTGCCCCAATCGCCGGTGTCTTGCCCGATGATCACGATCTCCTCGATTCCTTTCGCGACGAGTCCGCGCGCCTCCGCTAGAATTTTTTCCTCCGGGCGGCTTTGGAGTCCGCCGCGAAGTTTCGGGATCACGCAAAAGGAGCAAGGATGGCTGCATCCTTCGGAGAGGCGGAGGTTGGCCGTCGGCCCGGTCCCGCCGGAAAGTTCGCGTTCGGCGTCGGGATCGGTCAGGCCGCCTGGGTTGGTGCGGTCGAGAAAACGCTGCCGCGGGTTCTTGAGCAGGTCCGGAATCTGCGCGAGCTGTCCGGTGCCAAGGAATGCGTCGACTTCCGGCAATTCCAGCATCATTTCTTTGCCGTGCTGCTGAACCATGCAGCCCGTGACGAAAATTTTCTGGGCTTGTCCCGTCGAAGCCGTCGTTTGGCGTAGACGGACGGCATCCAAAATGGTTTGAACAGACTCCTTTTTGGCGGCTTCGATGAACGAACAGGTGTGCACGACGATCGCGTCCGCCTTCGCGGCGTCCGTTTCCAGCTCGTAGCCTTGTTTTTTGAGCAGGCCCGCCAAATTCTCGGTGTCATTGGTGTTCTTGGCGCAACCCAGCGTGATGATGGAGACTTTCTTCATGGGGGCGGATTAAAGCATTTGTCGCCGGTCCCGGCTGTTACAAGTAATTTACGGGTTTTTAATCGAAAATTAATGCGCGTTCATTAGCATGGAGGTTCGTCGATTATGAGAACGCGTCATCCTTTGTTATTCCGGCTGTTTGCGGCCGTTTTGAGCGGAATTCTTTTCCTTTCGGATTGTATTTCTGCGCGCCTCCCTTTTCTCCCGCCGCCCATTTTATCCCGCCCGCTGTCCGCCGCCGCTTCTTCCGTTCATTTTTCTAAACAGACCTCCGTTCTTTTGATTCAGGACATCCATCGCAACGAAGAAGCCCAGCGCGACATCAGCCGCGTGGTGGCGGACGTGGTCGACTCGGGGTCCGTTGATGTCATTGCGGTTGAAGGCGCGTTCGGGCCGATCGACGTGGCGTCGCTGAGAAGTTTTCCGCGCGAAAAAACAATCCGCGCGGTCGCGGACGCGATGCTGCTCGAAAACAAAATTTCGGGCGCCGTCCATGCGGCGCTGTTGGCCGCGCGCGCCGCGGACGTGATCGGCATCGACGACAAAAAGCTCTACGACGCGAATGTCCGGGCTTATTTGGGTTCGCTGCGGTCCCAACCGGGGCTGCTCCGGCGGATGGACCGGATCGATCACTTGCTGCGCGCTCGGAAAGCGGCCTTGTTCGGCCGCGAACTGGCGGCGTTCGACCGCCTCGCTCGCGGTTACCGCGAAGGCCGCGTGCCGCTCGGCGACTACGCGCTGGCGTTGGCCCATTTCTCCGCGCCCGGTTCCCCGGCGGTTGAGACATTTTTGGCCGCGGTGCGGATGGAAAGGCTGATCGATTTCAAAATCATCGGAAAACAGCGCGCCGCTTTGCTCGCGGCGCTGGTGCCAAAATTGACTCAGGACCAGCTGCGGGGATTGGCCGCTCCTTCGACGCCCGCCGGGCTTTGCCGCGCGCTTCGGCAGGCGTGCCTGGAAAACGGAATTTCATGGGCCGGATATCCGGAGATGCTCGTCTATGAACGCTATATTTCCGCCGTTGAAGCCGTCGAGATGGACCCGCTCTTGGCGGGGCTGGAAGAAATGGAGACCGCCGCCTATTCCCAATTGACGGTGAGCCCGGAACAGCGCGAACTTGTCGCGTCCGGCCGGCGGCTGGAATTGCTGCGCAAACTCGTGAATTTCACGCTGACCCGACGGGAGTGGCGGGCGTTTCGCGATAAACCGGCGTCGTCTTTCGTTGATTTTTACCGGCTGGCCGAGGCGCGCGACCGCGCGATCGCCGGCAACGTTTTGAAAATCCTTCGCTCCGGACGGCGCGTGGCGCTGGTCGCCGGCGGTTTTCACAGCGCGGGCGTCGCCGCGAAAATTCGCGGCGAAGGATACGCGGCCGAACTGTACACGCCGAAAATGACCAAGGTGGACTCCCGCAGCGGCTCCGCCTACTTGAGCGCGTTCACGCGCGAAAAAACGCCGCTCGAGTTGTTCCTGGCGTCGCCGCGGCTGTCATTGGCCGACGCGCCTTGTTCTCCGGCCGCCCGGATGGAAGCCGGGTTCCGGTTCGTTTCGACGGCCTTCTTCACAAAAGTTCTAATGGAAAATATTTTGATTCGCTGGCTTTCGGCCTTCATGAAATGGAGCGGTGTCGCACTGAAGCGCGACAGCTCCTCCGAACTAAGAATAATTCCGGCGGAAGGCACGCACGACTTTCTGGTTCGCGACGAGGGTCCGGTGGTGGTCCTTCCTCAGCCGAAAACCGCATGGTCGGCCGCCGGCCGCTTTCGGTGGTTTTACCGTTTTAACAACGGGATTCGCGAATGGCTCGGATATGAAGCGCTCGCGTGGCGGCGCTGGGTCATTGAATATTTTGCTCCGGCGTGGGAAGCGATGGCGCTGGTCCGTGCCGCGTTCAGTCCCGCTTACCGCGAGATATTTATCCATCGTCATGGACTGATACCGCCGCAGCGGATCGAGGAACTTGATGCAATGCTTCGGCAAATACGCCTGGCGTTTTTTCTCGGACTGCTGGCGGGGCCTGTCGTGGTATTCGCGGTTCTTCTAACGGCGGTCTTGGTCCATGCGCGGGACGGACGCCGGAATCCGGCATTCCCCTGGACGACGGGGGCGCCGCCTCCGGCTGGGGCCAAGATTGCCGTCTCAAAGCTCAAAAATTTTATTTTGGATATGAATATTCCTCACCACTTCAGCATCCGCATGGAAACGATCAACGAATTGGACCACCACACGGGGCTTTTCACCGGCAATTTGCGCTACCGGGCCTATGCATCGGTGACGTTGCCGGGTCCCGATGCGGCCGTCGCGCGCTCGAAAATGGTCGAAGCCGCCACCATTGAAGCCGCCCGCCAAATGGCCGCGGAGGCCCTGCTTGATGAATTGCGAAAGGCGGTCCTCGGGCGCTATCCGGAAAAAATGCAGCAAGTTTTCCCTTTTGCGATCGAAGGCGAAGAGTTTACGGTGGCTTTGCACCAATGCGCGATATATTTGCGTTGGCCGATGCCGGTTTTCCAGATTCGCCAGGACGATCAAGGCCGAATTCTGAATGTCCGCGCCTCGATTCGAGTTCCGGGATTGCGGTCGATTTCCTCCACGGATGTTCGCGTGGACAATTCGGACGCGTTGCTGAGGATCGACGGCTTGATTCGCCACTTCGATCTCGCATCGAAAGATTTGTTGCGGAAAATCATGACGCGTTATCCGGAGCTGGCGGGGAAAACGTATGTATGGTCGAAACCGAACGGGTCGCCGGATTACTATGGCACGCTGGAACGGCTTCGCGATGATCGCGGCTTTGCGCTTGAGTCCGAAGGCCATGTGATCCAGCAGGTCGGGGTCCAAGACCATTATCGGGGCCGTTTGACCCTGACGGATCCGGCCGGCGTTCAATTCTCTTCGGAAAAAACCGGCGGAGAGCTCCCGGAATTGTTTGAAGAAGCGGCCGCGGAGATCGCCAAGAAGCTCAAGATCGACCGGCCAAAAAAGGTCCCTGCGCTGAGCGACGAGGACGCGCGGCGGCGGATGGAAGTCAAGAAGGCCTGGCAGCCGTTGACATTGGACCTTGGCAACGGCCTTGTGATCGGCCTGTCCATCCAACAAGCGCTGGCGGGACAGCGGCCGGTGGCGGCCACGACCGAACTGACCGATGAACAGCGTCTTAAAAACCTTTTGACGCAAGTAAAAATTCTCCAGGGATACCGTGATGAGACCGTGAAGGTCGACAATGTGCGATCGCCTGAAATAGACCGGCTTAAATTGAAAGTCAAGAAAATGGGCTTCTCAAACATGGTGGGTTTGCGCGTCACGCAGACCGCTCCGACGGTGGATTCTGCTTCACCGTCACGATGGGGCTATTTGGTTTACGGCGTGGGGGCGGAATTGGACGTCCCGGGCCGTCCCAATGTATTGAGGTCCAAAACAGCCATTGCCGACGATCCTGCGGTGTCCGTCGGCACGGCGGCGAAGGGATTATTGGAAATGATCAATAAAATCTATCCCGACGTGGCGGCCGTCACGGCGAACCAGCATCTGTCCTTTCCCGAATACCCATTTCCGGTCAAAGGCGCCCAATACAAAAGCGCGCTTCTCGAGTTGATGGTCGCGCTCCGATGGAAACAACCGCGCTACCGTTTTGTGCTCGGCGCCGAAGGAGAGGTTGTGCAGACGCAAGTGATGGTCGAGGTCCCAGCGGAGGGCGTCATCGCCTCCGGCATGGTCTCGGGGCAGGACCAGAACTTGGCCGCCAAGGAAATGCTGCTGGAGTTGGCCCGCCGCTACGTCTCCCGTTTCTTCGATGAAAATGGGCAGAACCGAACGCGGAAATTGCTTTTGTGGCGTCGAAGCCTCAGCAGGTACGACTATTACAGATACGCGTTTGAATGGGTAAAAATGCGGCCCGGATATCACTTGGATTTCGAGATTGGGTCCGCGAAGGAGAAAAAAGTCGCTGCGCGCGTTTGGATCACAAATCCGGCCCGGAGGTTCTGGGGCGCCAATGCGTCGGGCGCCGATGTCGTGGAAGCGTTGAATAGCGCCGCCAAAAAGTTATTTGCAGACGAGAAACGAATCAGGCCCGACTTCCCGGCGGAGGATCCGGCGATTTTGATGGAAAACTACAAAGATACGACTCCGGTCGAATTGGTTTCTCTGAATGGGCCCGTCTTGATTTTTTCTCCTCCGAAACCGCGCGACAACACTCTGAGGAAGGCCGCGCTCAGTTGGAACCTCGACGATCGCGACGGCGTCCAGCTTCCCGAGGCGATTGCCGGCTTCATGCGCCTGGCCCGCGCTCGGGGCGCGCTGTCGCTGGTGATCGTCGGAGAGCCGGTGAGGAACATGATGCTCGGCTTGCGCGGCATGAACGTCATTCCTTTGACCGCGGCCAGTCCCTTGCGGACCGAAGACCTCGCCGAGGGCCATTGGACGGCCCGCGCTGACCCGGTTTCCACCGACGATGTCGACTTCGATTGGAGCGCGCCGAGCGTTTCAAAGCGGAGCGAAGCGATCCGCAATGGGGTGGCCCCTTTTCGCTCGCAACTTTCCCTGGCTGGCGCCGGTTCGGCCCAACTCGTGCCCGGCGCGGACTTTTGGGGGCTCGCCGGTTCCAAGCAGGTCTACCAAGCGGCGGCCTATGCCGTCACTCCGGATGGCCAGATTTATTTGGACCGCGTCCGTTTGTCGGTTGAGGCGATGGGCGTTGCCGAAGACGTATTCTTGGATTCCTGGGGAGGGGCCCATGATCTTCGCGCCGGCATCGCCCGGTTTGTCGGTCCCTTGGCGCATCCGAGGCTTGAGGATTTGCTGCAGGGCTTTCAAATTAAAAATGAGATGGGACTGGAATGGGACGAGCAATCTCCCGATTCGGCCCCTTACGTCCGCCGGCTGTCGGAGAAATTGCGCACGTATTTGGGGGGCGTCAATCACCCTGTGGCCGATCGGGCGGCGCGTGAATCGCTGACCCGCATTTGGAAGCACGAACTTGAATCGTTGTTCAGGGAGTCGCGGGACCCGCTGATGGCCTATGACGACCTGGCCCGGTTCAAGTTGGTCGAACCGTTGAATCAATTGGTGGGAGGCGGGAGATATATTGAGCGTCTGCTTGACAGCGAATTCTATCGCCGCGAAGGTTTGACGGAACAGCAGGTAGAAGCGTTCCTTGGACAGTTTCAAAAAGAGGACGATTCCGTCGGCAAAGTCCGTCGGAGCAGGCAGCAGGATGAAACCCTGCAAGTTTCTGATGCGGTCGTCGAAGAGCGCGAGTGGTACTTGCCGGCCATTCCCACCCCGTCCGGAAAACGTGTGCGCGTCATTCTGGGCACTTTGGAAGACACGCTCCGCGAAGAGTTTCCGGATGCGCGCCCGATGAGCGCACGGTACCGTTTTGAATATTCCTCGGTCCAAAACACCATCGCCATGATCATTACGGTTGCGGTGGCGGAGGTGTCGCGGCGGAAGCGCGATGATCTAACGAAATGGCATTCCAGAGGAGATGATGAACTCAAAGATGATGACGACGATGCTTCTTTGGGCGGGTTCGTTGAAGGGGAAGTTGAAATTGAATTGGTTTACAATCCTTTGACAGGACGATATGTGCCCGCCGATGAATTCGCGCCGGTCGCTCGCCCCAAGACGCCCAAGCCGCTTATAACGGCGCCGAAGCCGGTCGGAGCGGAAACGGCCGTTCTCAGTCCTGAACGAGACCGGATAAAAAAATATTATCACGTTCTCAGCGACCGTTCGGTAGAATTGGAACGCGGCATCGTCAACATCTTGAAGATCCACGTCAATGAGAGAGGCGTGCTCGACCGCCATAAAACATCCGTTGAATATATCGACAGCCGCTTTGATATCGCGCCCTGGTTGGACAACCTGATCGCTTTGGCCCATGAAGCGGCGAAGCAAGGGGTCCAGGAAGTTCCTTTCCATATGGCCCGCTGGGCCGTTCTATCGATGGTGGTGGAAGTGGCCATGAATCCAAGCCGACGGCTTATGACGGTCCTTAAATCGCTCGCGGTCTATGGATCACCTTATTTGCTCACCTCATTTATGAAGGCGGTGGCCAAGGGCGAATTCCTGCTGACGCTGCGCGAAGGGGAGGGGGGATGGGACGTGGACCTCTTGACCGACGCGCCGGCCGCGTCGCCGGACTTGCTGAGCCATATGTCCGGAGGAGAGCGGCACGTTAGTATTCCGATCTACGCTTCGGAAATTGAAATTATGAAGATGGTGGCGAAATCCTCGGGTTTGTTGCCGCTGCTTGAAAGCAAAGCGGAATTTTCTGAAGCGCTGGCCCTCTTTAATAACAATTTGGTAGATGCCCCCGCGCCGAAACCGGCCAGTTCGTTGGGATACCATGTCCTGCGTCTGTTCTTTCGTGACGGTCCGCTCGTCCGCATTGCGGGCGTGGCGCTGGTCCTTCTCGAATGGGGGGCGATTTACGCGGTCCTCCACAATGCGGTCGGCGGCCTGATCCCGATCTGGACGGTTTTGGGGTTCGGCCTGTTGTTCGTCGAACTCCATGTATGGTTATCGGGATCGGAAGACCGGTGGTCCCACGTGAAGGTCCTCGCGCTTTATGCGGGTTCCCTGCCGTTTCTGTTTTCCTTGCCGGACTTGACGGTCCTTGTCCTCGCGCTCCATATGCTCATCGATACGCGGCGTTTTCAAGAGCCGAATGAGGACGCCGCCATGCTCAGCTATCAGCTTTGCGCGGTGGGCCGAGGAGGAGTGGGATATGTTCGCCCGTTGCGCTCATTGGCGCCCATTTGGAGTCAGCGCCGCAGCGCGTAATTTTCCCCACTTTTGTTACCAAAAATTTACAACGCCTTAATCCATTCTTAAGACGGGGAATTTAGAATAGACCATCAAATTCTTCGGAGGCTTCATGCGGCGTCCCAGTCTCACGGTTCGATCCATCGCGGCCGGCCTTTCCTTCAGCCTGCTGTTCACGAACGTGCTCTTTGCCCACAAGCCCGCCGTCACCTTGTGGGAAGAACGCTTGCCCTTGACCATGAACCCGCTGCTGGGCCTTCCCCGCGTCGGGACAATTCCGCTTGCGAAAACGCCCGGGATCGCCTTTGCGGGGTTGGAAGGCATCAACCTGGAACGTTACGGAAGCCTGCGCCAAGTCACGAAACCAAGCCATCAGAAGACCGGCCGGATCGTGGTCCATATCCAAAGTGTTCACCGGAACCTTGAGGCGGAAAGCAACATCTCGGCCGCCCTCCGCGAAATGATCCAACAGAAAAAAATAGGATTGATCGCGCTCGAAGGCGCTTTTTCCCCGATCGATTTCGCCTCGGTCCAGCGTTACCCCCATGAAGAATCTCTCCGCGCCGTGGCCGATTTCCTTTTGAAAGACAAGAAGATCTCAGGTCCGCTTCATGCGGCGCTGGCGGCCGGGACTGGCTTGCCTTTCATCGCGGGGGTCGACGATCCGGCGCATTACAATGCCAATGTCGGCGCTTACCTGGCGGCCGTGAAAGAACTCCCGCGGCAAAAATCCGCATTGGAAGCGGACCACCGGGCCCTCGAACGCGAGAAATCGGTCGTCTTTGGTTCTCCGCTAAAGTCCTTCGACAACACGGTGCAAGACTATCGCGGCGGAAAAATCACGCTTGGTCACTATGCGGCCGCGCTGGAACAAAACCTCCCAAATCCGCCGGAGGAAGTGAAAAAATTTCTCAGCGCTTGGAAAGCCGAGACGAATCTCAATATTCCCGCCGTGGAAAATGAGCGGAACCTCTTGCTCGCGCAGCTGCTCAAGAAGCTTTCCCCCGCCGAGAGCGCCGCACTCGTCAACACCGGGATCGCCTATCGGCTGGGCCATGTCGCGCATGCCGATTTCTATTCATATCTGAAAAGCCTCTGCGCCCAGCACGGCGTACTGCTGTCGCGCTACCCCAGGATGGACGGCTACATCAAATACCTGCTCTTGTCCGAGTCGATCGACGCCGAGCGGCTTTTTACGGAGCTGAAGCAATCCGAAGAAAAAAGTTATGCCGCCTTGGCCCGCACCTCCGCCGAGCGCGCTCTGATTCGCGCGGACCGCCGCCATTATTTGACCGGCAAGCTCCTCGAATTCGCGCTGACCCGGGATGAATGGGAAGAGTACAAGACATTTACGAATTACGATTTAAGAATTACGAATTTGAGGCCATTTGAGAAATTTTATGAGGAGGCCGAGGCGCGGGATGCCGCGATGGCTCAAAACCTTTTGCGGGCGATGGACAAGGCCCAAGGCAAAATCGCGGTTTTGGTCACGGGGGGTTTCCACTCCGATGGACTGAACCAAAAACTCTCCGCGGCCGGCGTCACCACGCTGACCTTCGTGCCGAAGATATCCGCGGTCGAGCAGGGGAATGGCAATTCCTATCTCAGCGTGTTTTCGCAAGAGAAAACACCTCTCGACAAACTTTTCCAAGGCGAGAAATTATTCCTCGAACCCCGCCAAGTCACGAATGTGGCGGCCGTCACGGGCTTTGCCAATGCGCTGGAGATGATTGCGCCCAATGCCGGCACCGGCGTCATTCAAGAAGATGGCCTGGATCTGACCGTCACCTCCGGAAAAAACCGGGTGGTCGAGAAATTAAGCGTCCGTCAGAAATGGGCGCTTCGGGCCACCATGCTTGTTTTGTTGGGATTTCTAATCGCTGTTGTCACTCACTTTGCTGATCGAATTCGACATGCCGGATCTGAAAATCCAGTTCAACCCGCGCTCACTGCCTCCGTTCCCCCAGAGAAAACACCTTCCCTTCACCCTGAGTCCCAATCCGATGATGGATTCGGAAACTGGTCGATGTTGAAGGCCGACGGGTTCGATGGCGGCAAGGACATCGTCCAATTGTTGCCCGGCAATGGTGAAAAGGCCAAGGGCGACCCAAAAGATTTAACCAAGGAAGCGCGGGAGTTGCTTAAGAAAGAAAAATGGACCGTGCAGGACACGGAACGCGCCGGGGCCATCGATTTGGCCCGCACTCTTGACCGTCTGGAACTCGGTTTCACGAGTGAGGAGTCCGTCAAACTGATTATGGAAATCCACCGCTGGGAATGCCTGCACAGGGTGAAGGCCGCATTGCCAGACCTTCTCAAGAACAAACAAGGTTGGACGGTGGCCGATCAAGCCAAGGTCGCCATCGCATTAACAGAATTTCCCAAAGAATTTAACCCTGAATTGACAAAAGAGCTGAATGAGAATCTCGCGAAGCTAGAAAAAGAACGGCCCGTGATCCCATGGGATGGAAAAAATTTTTACGAAAATTCTTACGATGAATCCGGCCGGTTGCGAGGATCTTTCGATGCCCCATGGACCGAAACCGAAACCTGGAATTGGCAGACCTCGGGAGCAAGAGAGAGCGACGTCATTAAGCGCCGGCCATCAAGTTCCGCTGCGGCAAAAGGCGATCCAAAAAAACTCGGTAAAGAAGTGGAGGATTTGCTGCGGCAAAAAGAATGGACCCGCGAACAGGTCAAGCGGGCGGATGAATTATTTAGGGCCCATTTGGACAATAAAGGCGTGGAGATGTCCGAAGAGACCGAAGATAAATTTTTTAGAGAGTCGGATCGCTGGGGTAACCTCTATGCGGTGGTCGATGCGCTCCCGGTTCTCCGCGTTTCCGACAAATGGAGCGCCAGGGATGGGCACGTGGTCCGGCGCGTGCTCGAGAATTTCCCGAAAAAATTCACGCCTGAAGATATCAAGGTTCTGAAAGAAAAGGCGCTGCGGGCCGTGGAAGTCAAAGTGCCCGAAAAAGAGGCCGATTTCAAAGTCCCCACCGAAGACCTCAAGAAAGCCAAGCAAAAATGGGAAGACCTTAAAAATAAAGGCGAATTAAAAGACCAGGACAAGCCGCAGCTCATTTGGCGCGGCGAGCTCGGCCCGCTGCAATTTGTGAGCGTGATGTCGTTCAAGGGACGGCTCGTGTATGCGCTGGGCGGCGCGCACGGAAAGAATCCCACGGTCGCGGTGGCGAAATGGATGGCCAAAGAGATGGCGGCGAATGACAAGGATTCGGTCCTGCTTATTGAAGAAGTGATCGGAGAAAAGAAAGGCGAAAAGTTGCAATGGGACCGCTTGGCGCCGGAATGGGCGGCCCTGCTGGAGTCGGCGGAAGAAAATAAAGTCCCGGTGGCGCGTTCGCCCAACTTCATTTCCGCGAGCGTCATCGATCAGCACATCAAGAAATTCCCCAAAGACAAAGATGTACTGCGGACCTATGCCTACCTGAGCACATTCGCGCTGATTCGGGCCCGGCAAGAATCGGACCCCCAGATGAAAGAAGAAGAGGGTGAGGGTAGAGCAATTTTTATTGCGAGTCTCCTGTCATTGGAAAAAACTTCGGCCTTGCTCAACATCGATATCGAAGATTTGGTGAATTCCGTTTTTGACACGCTGCACAAAACTTGGACCGATAAAAACACCGACGAGTCGGCTGAGAAGATGCGCGAACTGCTCAAATCGATCCTTCAATTGTCCCATGACCAATTGATCGCTGATCTTTCCACGCTGCTAGAAAATGAAAAAGACCGCAAAACCGCCTTCGTTTACGCCGGATCAGCGCATCTCGACCTCTCCTTGGCGCCCAAAGAAACCATCCCGGCCAAATACATGGCGCTGCTCTTGCCGGAACACGATTGGTTGAAAATGTTGACGCCAGAGAAGCGCAAAAGTCTCATCGAAGCGCTAAAAAGAGATCTCAAGAGCAATAAAGACAAGAAGGAAAAGATCGATGAGCAGGGAATGTCTCCAAGATTTAGAAATGTTTGGCCCATCGTCAAATGGATGGGAACGATGGTTGCCGTCCTTGTCGGAATGTTTGGTTCCCTTGACTCGTTGTCCGCACAGGAACCATTGACCCAAGCCCAGAAAAAAATTGCTGAACAGGCGCCCGAGATTCAACAAAGCGATCCGACCGGCGCGATTTGGACGTTGGTCATTTTGGGTTTAACGGTATTCTTCATCTTGCGGTGGGCGGCGCTTCGCAAGGCGCCATCATGGGCGCGCTCGTTCTCTTCAATCTTGCCCACGAGCACAGCCCTGCAAAGTTTCGCTGTCTCGGCGGCCCTACTGAGCGGACTGACCCAAAATTTCAAAGTCCATATGCAGCAAGGATTGGACCAAGAGAAACGACCCGACGGAACAACGGCCGGCCCATTGGCCATGCTGAGGGACCAGGATGTTTTGGACCCAACCGGCAATGAGGTAGGGACATCGTTTGTGATCAGCGCCGGCGGCACCAATGGCGTGCTGGACGAAGTGGAATTGAAAGGGAAAGGGGAATTCGAAAAGAAGAAGAAAACCCGCACCAATATTGAGAAGTACAAAAAGGACACTTATCAACTTTTTGACTTGTTCGCCGGACAGGTCGCCCAACGATTGGGGGATGATAAAGACCGCGAATGCGCGGTCGCGGTGGTATGGGCCCAACCGGTCACAAAAGTGGGGGACAAAGTCATCGCCGGGAAATTCAGCAAAGGCTGGCGCGACACGCGGCGCCATCCCGTTGTCGGGCAAGATCTCGTTGAACTGTTCAACCAGGCATTCCTGCGGGCGGGTCTTCCGAATGTCAAGGTCAGCATCGTCGTCAACGACACCTACAATCCCAAGGCGGTGTGGACCTATCAGAAACGGGGCAAGGATCCCGCGGCGAAAGCGGCCCGCGGCGGCGGCATCAATGGGACCGGCACAAACGAAGCGGCCGACCTCGGGAGATACGGTCATGTCAATTTGGAAGCGGGGAATGACGATCTTGGGTATTTATTGCCGCAAGTGACGACCCCGGAAGACGAGATCCTCGCGAAGACCGACCCGCGCGGAGAACACCTGTTTGAAAAACGCGTCGCCGGCGGCTCCATTGGGAAATTATTCGCGCTGCGCGTGCAAGCGATTGCGAAAGAAAGGGGCTTTTTAAAGGGTGTTGCCGGGATTCCATATTTGTTCAAAAACATGGACGCTTCCCATCTCTCCGTCCTCGCGGAGGACAATTCACCGGACTTGGCGGGCATCGAAGTGATGTTCCGGGAACTTTATTTCCAAGGCATTCCGTCGGTCGTCGGTTGGTTTTTGCGGCTTTGGACTCCCCGGCCGTTTACCACGCTTGAAGAACGGCGGGAGCTGAAAAGGTTGGGCCATGCGAATGTTTTGCGGTCCGCGCGCCTGCTCGCCACGCATTACGCCGGCATCGTGACATTTGTGGATCCGGAAGTG
>Ga0206945_1089_pt1 | contig 20662 bp, 9 predicted proteins | sample Alteio_BWOrgHeat_5_FD_152982 | JGI IMG/M metagenome (GOLD analysis project Ga0206945, IMG submission 152982) | Enriched cells from forest soil in Barre Woods Harvard Forest LTER site, Petersham, Massachusetts, United States -... | ecosystem: Environmental > Terrestrial > Soil > Temperate forest > O... | reverse complement strand
CTTTGGCGGGGCGCAGAACAACCTCGCGCAGCTCGTCGCGCAGGGCAAGGGCGTGCCCCGCGACAAGGTCGAGGCGGCCATGTGGTTCGACCTCGCCGAACGCCACGGCGACACCAACGGCGCGGAGATCCGCGCGGACCTGCTCAAGGAAATGTCGCCCACGGAGACTGCTGACGCCATCAAGCGCGCGGAAAATTTCACGTCGAAGGATTGAGGCAATTCGGACCGCGGAACGCGGAGTGCGGAATCATTTAGGGCGGTGCGCCCAAAAACGTCGGCCACCTTCTCCCCCAATGGGGAAATGGATGGGATGAGGGGCGCAGCAAGGTCTCCCACGCCACTAGGTTGATATGAAACCACCGCTGAACAAACCCAGGGGTGTCACCCTGACCGAGGTGTTATGTGTGATCGCCATCATCAGCATCCTGGCGGCGCTTTACCTGCCGGCGATCGCCCGGGCATTTGTGCGGATCAGGAAGTTTCTTACCGGCCAGTGACTCCGCTTAAATGCGGAACGCGAAGTTTAGAAACCAATCAACGCCAAGACGCCACGGAGCAAAGCCGCAAAGAATTTTTAACCACGGATGAACACCGATGGGCACGGATTTTAGAGCCAGATAAAAACTTCTGGAACGGTCCAGCCGGGCGTTTAGAACTACACCTCGATGTGGAACCGGCGACTCGCCGGCTGAACCCTTCAACCTTGAATCTCTTACTTACTGCGTCGAGACGCGGTAGTAGCGGCTGGAATTGGTCGCGGTGGCATCCACGATGTTCGTCACGCTGCCGTTGCCGGCGACGACGATGAGGGTCTGCCAGGTGGCGTTCAGCGACGTCTCATATTGGACCGTGTGGGTCTTCCCGGATGCGGTCAGGAAACTAAACGTGGTGGTATTGCCTTTGTGCTGGGGATTCAGGAGGTCGAGCAACGGATTGGCGCTGGATGCCTGATAGACCTTGATGGAATTCACGTTGTTGGGGTCGTTGATGAGCACGGACTGGCCGCTGATCGGGTCGATGGAATATAATTCCAGACTCGCGCCGAAGCCGCCCTGGTAATACAGCAGGCGCATCGGATAAACCCCCGTGACCGGGATGATGAAGTTGAACACGGAGGGATTCTGCGCGCTGCGCCCGCCCTCGTAATCCATGATGACCGTATTGGTGGGCATGGCGCCGGTGCCGGTGGCCAGGCGGAAGCCGTCGTCGCTGCGGACCGCCCACTGATAGAGGCCGGCGTTCAACTGCACATACATGACGGTGGACAGGGCGAAGTCATCGGGACCGTTGGGCGTGCCATCCGGGTTGTTGGTCTCGGCGCAGTTCGAGTAGGGCGCCAGGGAGATGGCCGGGAAGGCGCGTTCGCCCGGGAACGTGTACCAACCCTCCGGCTGGTTCGTGCCGCAAAGCTCGTAATTGATGGTGTTGGTCTCGACGAAAACGGTGTTCAAGGAGGGCGCGACCGATTGACTGGTGTTGGTATTGACGATGCCGCCGCCCAGCACAGCCTCGGCCCAGACAGAGGACACCGGCGCGGGAGAAGCCCCCGTGGGCCAGACGTCGGGATATTTGACGAGGTGCAGGTTGAAGCCATTGCTTACGCCGGAGCCGGCGGCCAGCGCGTAGCTGGACGGGATGACGAGGACGTTGGCGACGTTGAACTGCCAGGTGTTGGTCTGGGAGACGCCCGCGTTGTCGGCATAGATGGCGGTGACGGTGGAATTGGTGTTGAGCGCATAGAGCGTGCTGGGGGTGTAGGTCACCACGGTGCCGGCCGAGTTGTTGCTCAAGACCAGGCTGGCGGTGACGTTCGCGCCGTTCACGAACAATTGGATGTTCGCGGGCACGACGGTGGTATCGCGGTTGGCGATGGTGAAGGAAACGGGCTGGGACGGCAGGACATTGCCCGCGCCGGGATACGGATAGCCGGCGCTGAGGTAGGGCCGCTGGACATTGGTGTTGGCGATCGAGAGCGGCACGAAAACCAGGTAGTCCCAATTGTAACTGCCATTCCCGCCGATATTGGTCAGGCGGAAGGTGTTGGTGGTCGGCGCATTGGTGGAGAAGCGCACGACGACGTTGGAACTGAAGAAATCCTTCAACGGCACAAACGCGTAGTTGGACTCGATGTTGAACGTGTTGATCCCCGTGAAGCTGCCCAGCGCGGCGCGCGGCTGGCTGGCGCTGGTGGCCGTGGCGCTGGCGTCCACTTCCATCAACACATTCGGGGCGGCCGACATGCGCGCGTAGACGTTGTAGGCCCCGCTGGCGACGCGGCGGGTGTAGTTCTCCCATTCATTCGGCTCCATGAATCCCATGGACCAGTTGGTGACGGATGCGTTGTTCGCTTGAAAATTATCATGGTCCAGGCTATCGCCGGAGGGTTCCAGCCAGATGGGATCCTGCGGCCGGTAATTGTTCGCGAAGCCGGTGGTGTTGGTGGGGTTGGGCGTGGCCAGGAAATAGTCGATGTTCGTCGCGGCCGGGACGGTGATGGTGCTGTAGGTGAATATGCTGGGGGCGGCCTGGAAGTGACCGCTCGAATAATTGTAATCCGAGGCCTGGACATACATGTCGTTCACGCTCCAGGTATTGAAGGTGAACGTGTTGACGACCTGGTTGTTGTTGGTGTCCGTGACGGTGATGACGGCATTGTAAATGACATTGGGGGCCAGGACAGGCGTGGCGACCACCGACCAGTTGGTGGTCGAGCCGCTGAAGCTGTAATTGGTGACGTTGGTCCCGTTGAGGGAGACGAGGATGCCGTTGGTCTTGATGCCGATCCCGGAAAGCGCGTTGGCGACCGCGTTGAAGGTGATGGTCTGCGAGGTCGGCAGGTAAAATGAATTATTGGTGGGCTGGACGTTCTGGATGCTCGGCGGCAGCTGCGTCACCGGCAGGATGTTTAACTGGTTGAAATAGTCGTTCTCGCCGCCGCCGGTCTGGAGGTTGTAACCGGCGAAGGTGTCGATGTTCCCGCTGTTCTGCAGGGCCTGGTCAAAAAAGCTGGCCAAGGTCGCGGAGCCGTCGGCGCTCTTGATGGTCAGGCTGTAGTGGCTGGCGTCCACCAGGGCAAATTGCAGGGTCAGGCCGGCCTGGGTCCAGGGCACGCCGGAGTCGGAGGTGACGTTGCCGTCAAAGATGGTGTAGTCGGCGCTGCCGCCGACGAAATAGAAGCTGAACCGGGCGTTCTCGGTGATCGTGGCGAAATCGACCGGCGTGCCGAAACTGCCGCTGGAGCCGAGGCTGAAGCCCACCACCCCGCCGTTGGCGACCGAGTCGTTCTTGAACTTGAGCGTGAAAACGTTGCTGCTGGTGAGCGCATTGCTGAAGCTGCGGTAGGCCACGGCGGCATCGCTGTTGTTGCCGTTGGCATACATCGCGAAGGACTTGCCGTTGGTGTCCACCGCCGCCACGCCGGAACCCTGGATGAGAAAGCCGGCGAAATCGTTGGCGTCGTTGACGGTGTTGGTCAAAAACCACGGGCCGAAACCGGAGCCGCCGTTGGTGCCGGAAAACCAGCCGTTGGTATAGACGGGCTGCGCGGCGTCATCCTCCGCGGTCACCGCCCGGGCGGTATGCGTTGCAGAAAAAGCCAGGGCCAGGGCCAGGCCGGCCAGACGGGACAAAACAATTCGTTTCATAATGCGGCTGCGGGAACTTCCCCGCTTTGCTTGGTGTATGATTTGTAACATACCAGTCCGGAACTTCAATACCACCGCATGTTTATGCGATGGAGCCGCGCTTTTGACGGTGATAGCGTTACACCGTTAACCAACCAAACCCGACGCCGTATCGCACGCCCGTTTTGACGTCATGTTGACATTTTTGAGAATGCGCCATTAAATTGCTCCGACCCCCGCGTATGCAAGCCAATCCATCTCTTCGCCCGTCGCCCCGGAAGGCGTTCACGCTCATCGAACTGCTCGTCGTCATCGCCATCATCGCCATCCTGGCGGCGCTGCTGCTGCCCGCGCTGGCCAAGGCCAAGGTCCGCGCCCAGCGCATCAAGTGCCTGAGCAATAACAAACAGCTCGGCCTCGCCTGGGTCATGTATGCCGATGACAACAACGACGCGCTGGTGAACAACCCCGACCAGTCCCAGATCAATAACAGCAACAACCTGGGATGGGTCATGGGCATCATGAGCTGGAGTTCCAGCGACCCGGACAACACCAACACCGCTTTTCTCACCGGGTCCGCGCTCGGGGCTTATTGCGGCCGGGCCACCGGCATCTATAAATGCCCCGGCGATCAACGCATCGTCTCCGGGCAAGGCCCCCGGGTCCGCAGCGTTTCCATGAACTGTTACATGGGCCTCAACGGCAGCCTCGCCCAGAAGTCCACCGACGCCAACATCGTCCCCTATCTGAACAAATTTCAGGTGTACACGAAGCTGACCACCATCATCACCCCGAACCCCTCAAGCGCCTGGGTCTTCATCGATGAGAACGGCGACTCCATCAACGACGGCTTTTTCTTTGTGTCCATGAACACCAACACGCTCACCTGGTATGACATCCCGGCCAATTACCACGGCAACAGCAGCACCCTGGCCTATGCCGACGGCCACGCGGAGGTGAAAGTCTGGCGGGACAGCGGGGACATGGGCGCCGGCTATGCGGACGTGGGCTTCAGGCCCATTACCGGGGTGAACCGGAGCACTTTCTCGGCGTACGGCAAGGCCGACGGCAGCGGCGACCTCCAGTGGCTGCAGCAGGAGACCACCGCTCCGCTTCCGTAAGATCAACTTCGCCGCACTTCCAAAAATCCCGTCACCGCAGGCGGGGAATTTTTTGCAAAACATCGCAGACTAGGGCGTTTGAAGAAAAACTGCAGCCGCAGGTTTGGAAGCGTTGAATAAAGGAGCAGCGGTTTATTAACATGAACAGCTACCCGCTTTGCTGCTACTCAAAGCGGGTAGCTGATTTTACATACGGAGCAACGATTTGGCAACCAAAGTGTTTGGTTGCCATTTCGAGCAGAGGGAAAGCTGTCGGTGGCCACAGTATTTCTGAAAATGCTCTAGATGTGAAACTTTGAGGAGAGGATTTGCCCGTTTCAGCGCCGTCAGGCGCGACATCTCTGTAGTCCGACGGAAACTAATTATTTTCAAGCCCCGCCAGGGGCGGCATAGGTTTGGGCGGTAAGCTGAAGATGTCGCCCCGACGGGGCTTTTTATTTTTCGTATCCTTACCTACAAAGATGCCGCGCCTGACGGCGCTGCAAACATGTTTTCTGGCAAGGACGTTTTCAGATATATCGGACGTCTCGCGAGCAACGGATTGTCCGCGTTCACGGTGAATTGGTCGGGAGCGTGCTGCGGTAGTACCGCTGGAAGTTGGTGGCCGTGGGATCGATCACCTGCCAGAGGCCGTTGGTTCCCGCCAGGTTCGTGGCTAGGTTGAACCAGTAGTTGGTGTCCAGGTTCGTCGAGAACTGGACGACATATTGATAGCCGGGCACGCCGGCGAAGGTGATCGTGTTGGAGTTCTGGCCGGGCACGCCGGTCTGCAACTTCAGCACGGTGTTGTTGCTGGCGACGGAAACGACCTTGATCAAGGCCAGCCCGGTCGCCGTGCCGCCGCCCTGGTCGGTGATGTAATAGTTGAAGCTGTCGTTCAAATTGTCCGTATTGGTGTACATGATATAGGTGGCGTTGGTCGCCAGGGTGATGCCGTTGGTGGTGACCAGGTCAAAACCGCTCAGGATGAGGGGATAGCCGTTGGGATCGGTGGAGTTGGTCAGCAGGTCGGCGATCTGGATGCGGAGCGAGGCGCCCACGCCGCGCGGGAAGATGTCCGTCCCGGCGACCGGCGGCGTGACATCGTACAACTTCAGGTATTGGGCTTCAAAGGGCGCGTTGCTCCAGCCCGCATTGCTGCCGGGCACGGGGTTGAGGCCCACAAAGATGCCGTTGGCCAGCACGTTGCTGCCGTAAACGCCGCCGGTGCCGCCGTTCCACAGCCAGTAGTTGCGGCGGTTCGGGTCGATGGCCGTGTAGGCGGAGATGTTTTTGACATTGTACAGGCGGTTGGATTGGATGCCGAAGAGGTTGGAGCCGTTCTGGGTGACGTTCACGTCAAAGACTCCGCTCTGGGCGTTGTTCCGGTCCAGCGGCGTGAAGGCGAAGACCACGTCGGACACGCCCGGCGAGGCATTGGCCGTCTGATATTTGGCGACGGAGAAGATCGAGGCTTGCGGCGTCCCGCTGCCGTGCTGGTTGAGGTAATAGCGGTTGGAGCTCTTCAACGCGGGGCTGAACTGCCGCGCCTGGTTCACCGCCGCATAGACCGGCCAGAGCTGGTCCAGGCCGTAGGTGCGGTTGGCCGGGTTGAAGACCGGTTGCAGGTCGTTATAGACCATGAAATTCGGGATGGTCTTGCCGAAATTCAACTGGTACTCGGCAAAACCAAAGTAGGTGGAGACGCCCAGCTCCTCGCCGTAGAAAATCATCGGCGCGCCGTCGATGGTGCCGGAGGCCATGAAACGGATGAGCGCCTGGTAGGGATCGCTGTAGGTCTGCTCGTCGTGCGAGGTGTCGTTGAGCAACACCAGCCCCTGGCCGTAGCTGTTGCGGCGCGCGTCGTAGGCGCTGCGGTAATCGCTGGCCGTGCCGGCGTTTTGCAGGTCGAAGAGCAGGTTCTCGTTCAACACGTCGAAATGCCGGTTGGAACGGTACGTCACCGCGCCGCCGTCCAGCGACTCGGTCATGAACACAAAGTCCCACTTCTGGCAGCGCACCTTGTTGATGATGTATTCCCAGCACTGCGGCGGCAGGCCCTGCCCGAAATCCGCGCGCAAGCCGCCGATGCCATGGTTGGCCGTCTGGCTCAAGGGCGTGTTGGTGGGGCAGCCCGTCAGGTTCAGCCAGTACAGGATGTTGTCCGAGAAATAACGCCAGGTGTTTTGCGTGATCTGGTCGAAATGGCCGTTGCCCGAGCCCGTGCTGCCTTCGCTGCCGATGGTATAGTCGAACCAGTCCGCCTCGCTGGTGTAGTTGTCCGATGCCGCAGAGTTGGGCACCAGCGCCGCGTATCGGCCGAAATAGATGTCGATGACGTCCGTCCACTTGCCGAAGTCATAGCGGTCCGGCGCCTGGGCCACGCTGTTGGCGCTGAAGGCCCGCTGGTCGTATTCGTTCGTGCGTGAATAGAACCGCGCCTCCGAGCTGGCGATGACATCCGTGGGCTGGTTGTTGGGCGCGAAATAATTGGTCCCGGCGCTGTCCAGCTCGCAATCCCACGCGGTGTGGTTGTACGGTTCGTCCAGCATGACGTTGACCCGGGCGGTGTTGGCCGCGGCGACAAAGTTGGTGAACTCCTGCAACGCCTCGGTGCGGGTGTTGGACTTGCCCAGCAGCGGATCGATCTGGAAATAATTCTTCACCGCATACGGGCTGCCGACCACATACGGCTGGCCGGTGTTCGGGTCGATCTGCCGGTTCAGGACGCCGATGGGATGCACCGGCTGGAACCAGAGCCAGTTCACGCCGAGGTTCTGGACGTATTGCAGGTTGAACCGGTTGGTCACCGCGTCGTAGGGTCGCGAGCCGGGGCCGTTGTAGAGGTCGGTGAAGGTGCTGCGGTCGCCTTGATTCGTCCCCTGCGCGTCCACGTTCATCGCGTTCAACTCGTACATCGTGATGTTGCGCGCGCGGGTGGGCGTGACGACGATGGCGTGGTCGCGTAACCCGTCCGTGCCGGAATACCAGAACCAGTTCGTGTTGCCCGAGACGCGGTAGCGCGCGGTGAGCCGGTAGGAGCCGCAATTGGTGGCGGACAACGTCACGGCATACTGCCCGGGCGTGCCGGTGGCCGTCATCGCGTAGGCCTTGTAATAATGGGTGTCGTCGCCGGTGTTAAGGGTGTTGCCGTCCAGCGGCACGATGCCTTCCTCCGTGCCGAAAGGATAGGTGCTGTTGGTGTAGGCATCCGTGGCGTGGTTGCGACGGTTGAGATTGGAATACACGTCGGCCTCCACCACGTTCGTGGCATTGGGCGAGAACACCACGTTCACCGGGATGGAATCCCCCGCCACCTCGTCCACGAACAGATGTTCCGTGGTGTAATCGGCGTTGAGGTTGTTGACCGTCAGGACCGGGTCGCCCAGCGTGCCGATGGAGAAATTGAACGTCGTGTTATTGGTGCCCGCGTTGTAATCGGCGAATTTCTCCTCGCCATTGGCGCTGTTCCAAGCGCCGATGCGGTAGTTGACGGGCGTGAAATCCGGCAGGTTGGAAACCGTCGTGACCCACCACATATCGTTTCCGGCGGCGCTGTTGTCGTCCTCCTCATGGTTGTAACTCATCGCCGCCGCGAGGGTGGTGCCACTGCCCGTGCCGTGCGAGCCTGCCGGCGCGGAGCCGTCGGTGGTGTAATACACGCAGGCATTGTCCGCCCAGCGCACGGAGGCGTCCTTGCTCTGGTAACCGACCTTCATCCAAAAGCTCACATTCGCGCTGCTCGAATTGGTGTTCGGGATGATGACGCGGTTGCCCGCGTGGAAAAGCCACGCCGGGCGGTTGCGGATGGTGAACGGGCTGGCTGCCGCCGTGGCCGCGCTGGCCGTGGTGCTGCTGCCGCCGTCGCCCCCGTAAACATAGGTGTTTTGCGCCCCGCTGTTGAACGTCAGGTAGAGGTAATATTGGATGACCTCGTCGGTCCCGAAATTCGTGCTGTTGAACGATGCGGACCAGTACTGGTTATTGGCGATAGGCGTGCCGGAACTGCCGTTGAGATAAAAGCCCAGCGCGTTGCTGCTCCAGGAAGATTGGGTCGCGCCCTTGTAGACCACCCAGCCGCCCGTCTGGTTGGCGGTGCCGTAGGAATTATTGAACTTCTGCACGCCCGAATAAACCGTGATCGGGGTGTTGGTGCTGACCTCGAACTCGGGGTTGCGCATGTTGAAGCCCAGGTCGGCGGTGTTGTCGGGGATGTGCCAGCAGTTGGCCAGCACGGCCTGGGCCTGCGCGCGCGGCGCGAGGCCGGCGCCGAAAACAATCCCCGTCAAGGCCATCGTCAGACACTGGAGCTTTTTCATGGGCGTTAATTTCCCGGCGGCATCATTGCACCACTTGGATCTGATAGAACCTCATGGGGTCCTGGTTGGTGTCCGTAAAAGTCGCCGTGCCGGCATCGCCGGGAATGGGCGTGCCGAGGGGTTGGAACGGGTCAAGCAGGTTGGTGGTCGAGAGGACCTGGTAATACTGGTCCGGATAGCTGCTCCAAGTGATGTATTGGCTGCCGGTGCCGGGGAGGATGCCCGTGATGGTCGGCGGGGCCTCGACGATGACGGTACGCGTGTCCGTGAGGAGCAGGTTGTTGGTGTAAAGCACCTGGATGACGTTCGTGCCCGGCAGCGCGCCGGCCCAGTCATACGAGAGTACGTTCAGCCCCGGGCCGCAGTTCGTGTCGGTGGGATCGACGGTGTACTGCGGATCGCCAAACCCGTCCTGGCGGGGTTGGAACACGCCGTTGATGAAGATGCTGAAGTAATTGATGTTCGCCGCACCGGCCAGCGTGGACGAGAAACAGGCGTTGATGGTGTAGGTGGTGGTGGGCCCCATCACCAGGGTCAGGCCGTCCGAGGGCGGATCGCTGATCTGGATGTATTGCGAGGGCGCGGCGGTGTTGACGATGTTGGTGAGCAGCGTCACGCGGTTGGGGAAGATGGCCGTGGTGGCTTCCTTCAGCTTGATGACGATGGTGGCGGTGCCGTTGGTGGGCACGGCCACGTAGTTGAAGTGGAACTCAACCGGATAATTGGAGTAGGTCGTGTTGAGCGACGCGGTCGGGGTCGTCGGCGCGACGGCGACGAACTTGGGCACGCCGTTGGTCGGGCCGTTGCCGTTGTTCTGGCCGGTCAGGGCGTCGTCGTTGTTGGTGTTGCTGTCGGCGATATTATAATCCAGCTCGGTGGCCGAACTGTCCGCGCGCACGATGACCTGGTAGGTGGCGTTGGAGATGGTGGCGCCGACGGGCGCCGGGTTGACGAAGACCCCGGCGGGCGGGCCGGCATCGTAATAGAACGTCTGCGCGAAGGTGTTGTAGACGCTCGACTCATTCGTGCGCGGCAGGTAGGTGCGCGCCCGGGCGATGTGATAGCCCGAGGAGAGGCCGATCTGCGTATTGTTCGTGTTGAGGTCGTTGTGAAGCCAGACGACCGCCTTGGTGGGATTGAAATTGGTGATGGCCATCTGGGTCAGCCCGTAAACCTTTGCCACGGGCAGGGCGTCGGTGATGGGCGGGATGCTCGGCCAGTTGGTGGGGTTGCCGATGGCGAATCCGTAGCTGCCGCCGTTGAAGAGCCCGATCTTGTAGCGCACCTGCGTGCCAACAGGCTGTCCGGGGATCGTGGCCACCCACCAGTCGATGTTGTTGGTCGAGCTGTCGTGGTTGACGAAGTTGCCCTGCACGACCTGGGTGGTGGCTTTGCCGACGCCGAAGTCGCCCTCGGGGTTTGTACCGTTGGTGGTGTAATAGAGGTAGCAGGTGTTGATGTTGAACTGGTAGCCGACCTTGACATAGACGTTCACGGGCGCTCCCGCTGCCGGATTGGTCGGCGCCATCTGGGTGGCCGGCGTGACGGGCAAGGCGCCATTGGTCACGATCGTGGTGGGCGCGTTGGGGTCGTGATAGACCCAGGTCGCGGTGTTGTTGGTGACGGAGCCGTTGATGCCGGAACCGGAGACCACGCTGTTCGTGCCGCCGATCGTGTAATAATAAGTCTCCGCGCCGATCGAGACGAGGGTGTTGCTGGCGATGTTGCGCGCGGCGAATTTTTCCGGTCCGTCGCGGAACTGGAACGCGGTCTGTTCGTAGCCGAGGAACGGATCGGTGGCCACGCCCGGCGGGTTGTCGCGCAGGTCCGGACCGTTCGGGCCCACATAGCCGTTGGTGGCGCCCAACCCCATCTGGCTGTTCAGATCCATGCCGCCATCGAGCTTCACCAGCGTGTTGGCCGCGGAGGCGTCGTCGCGTACGACGATGTCAAAGGGCCCGTTGGTCAGGACGGGCATCTGGATCGCGTAGGTGAAGTTGGAGACATTGCCCTCGCCCGGGGCTTTCACCGCGTTCCCGGTGAATGTATCCACGCTGCCGCGCATCTTGAAGGGGAAAGTGGGGCTGTAAGCGGTGTCCCCGTCCACGCCGTCGGTGCGGTAGACGGTGACCGTCGGCACCGGCGAGCCGCCCTGGATGAAGACGATGGCGTTGGTCGCGGGATTGGCCCGGCTGGCTTCCGGCCATTGGTAGCCGTAGATGACCCAGGAACCGCTGGGGATGACCAACTCGATGGCGCCGCCGCCGGACGCAAGCGTCTGGCCGCCGGTGTAGATCAAGCGCTGCGTCGGGTCGGTGGCATTCGCGGAGGATTGGGCGGTGGAAAGACTGGTGGTCGCGCCATGCACGAGCAGCCGATGGTAGGCGCGTTTGCCGCCGGAAACCTCGGCCGAGCTGGCCAATTGCACCAGCACCGAGCCGGGCGGGAAGCCGACCACAATCCCCACTCCGCGGGAAACGGAGCCGGAGGGGTTTGTGTTCGCGCTGGCGGAGCCGTCCACGGTATTGGTGTGGACCAGATAATAACCGTCGCTGGTGCGGCTGACGCCGTCGTCGAAAAAGATGTCGCTGGGAAAGGTGTTGGTCAGGCTGTTCATGCCGAAGAGCGCGACGTCCTGGTATTGCGGCAGGGTGTTGGTCCCTTCGCGGTAATCGTATCGTTCGAAGAGCACGATATTCTTGTCGCTCCAGCGGGACCAGGTGCCGCCGCGCGCGGCCTGGTTGTGGGTATAGGCGGTGTCCGGTATGCGGTTGTCGCCGAACTCGCCGAGATAATTGTTGTAGGCGTTGTTGGGGAAACCGCCGGGGGCGTGGTTGTAACCGTCGGTATAAAACATCGGCAGGCCCTCGTGCATGAAATCCCACGCGTCCTCCATCGCGGCATTGGGCGGGCAGCAGCTGCCGCCGTCCTGGGTCATGGAAAAATTCACCCCTTGCGCCGCGCTGTAAGTCGGGAACGGCCCTTCGCCGCAAGGGCTTTCGGCGGAGGACGAATAATCGCGCCCGTCCATGCCGGCCAAACTGCCGCCGGTCATGGCGGAGTAAAACTGGCTGTAGAGCGGCTGGTTGCAGAGGCGCATGCCGGCGTTGATGTAATCCTGGTAGTCCGGCGGCGTGGAGACGTGCTCGCCGAAGATCATGGCGTCGTTGCGCGACGCCTCGGTGTTGAAGAGGCTGTTGCGGTTGCCGTCGGTCTCCACGTAACCGTTCTTGAGGACGTTGTTGCCGTAGCCGTGCACGGCGTCATACATGGCTTGGATCGCGCCCAGATAGCCGCTGAAGGAGGGGTCGTCCGTCAGGCTGGAGGTCGTGCTGAAAAACGTGTAGGGCACATGCTTGACCGCATCCAGGCGGAAGCCGTCGCACTTGGTGGTGTAGAGCTCCCAGGCGATCGCGCGGTCGAGGAACTGGTCGGCGTACTCGGGAACCGGCTCGCCGTTGGTGCCGTTGAAGGGATGCAAGCCGCCGCCCAGCGAAACGCCGTTGGTATCCATGTAATACTCCGGGTTGAGCGGCTGGCGGATGAAAAGGGGCTTGTTGGTGCTGTTGGCCGCGGTGGCCCCGAAATTGTCATTCACCGTACCCGGCTCATTGGCGATATCCACCAGGCCGAGCAGGGTGTAGTTCTGCACGCGCCACTGGTCGCAATAATCGTTGCCGCCGAAATACGGCTCGGTCGGATCGGAACTGCCGAGGGACGGCCAGGCCACGTAATACTTACCCGAGGTCTGGAGGTGAAAGTCTTGAACGGTGAAACCGGGATAGTAATTGGTGGGCGTGTTGGCGTTGAACCCCGGCACGGTGCCGCCATTGTGGTTCATCACGTTGTCGAAATAGACGCGGATGCCGAAGCGGTGGGCGGTCACGACCATCTGGAGCAGTTCCGCCTCGGTGCCGTAAGCCGTCTGGACGTTCCCGCGCTGGTTCTTGTTGCCCAGGTCAAACCGGTCGTAAGGATCGTAGCCCACGGAATTGGTGCCGCTGTCGCCCTTGGCGGGGTTGGGCACCCACAGGCTGTCGTAACCGGCCTCGGCGAGCTCGGGCATTTTTTGGGTGATCTTCGCCCAGGGCGTGTTGAACAATTCCAGCATGGCCTCGCCACGCGCCTGAAAAAGTCCCGGGGCCAGCAAGATTGCCAGCATCAGCACGGGGCCGCAAAACCGGGCCGCAATGGTTTTGACCGGACGAAAAAGGGGATGCGAAAGGGGATGCGTTTTCACAACGAAGTTAGGAGCGAACGGGGCTGATTGATTTTGGCGTTGGCGACATAAATTCCACCTATCGCGCGTCATGCGCATCGACAGTTCTGGATGGTTCAACCAAACCATAGCATCAGTGTTCCCGCATACACTACCGCATATTTATGCGATAGTATTGGCCTTTTTTGAGGTTAAGGTTCCCTGACCCATCAGCAATCCGTGAAAACACCTTCTAACTGCCTTTTGGTCGCGCGGTTCTGGCCGCTGGCCTTTTTTCTTTCAGCCGCCAACGTCCCCGCCGCTGACAGCAACACCGGGGTCCATACCACCTGGCTCTGGCATCTGCACCAGCCCGTTTACTGGCCGGACCGGCGCGACTACGGCGTGGACCATTACGAGAATGCCTGGGACACCATCCAGCAGCAAAATGCCGGCCGGCTGGATCCCAACCCGGAGGTCCTGTCCACCGTGTTCAGCGACGCCGACCGCGTCAACGCCTACCAGGGCGAGCCGAGCGCCACCGTCAACGGGCTGAGGGGGTATCCGAACGCCGGGGCGCAGGTGAATTATTCCGGTGCGCTCATGGAGAACGTCCAGAGCCTGGCCGCCGCCGGTCAGCTCGGCTATGGGGCCGGCTGGAACAACGGCAACGCCACCGCGCGCACCTGGACCACCAGCAGCGGCAAGCCGCGCATGGACCTCGTCAACTTCACCTATCACCACGCCATCGCCCCGCTCGTCGATGACCAGACGCTGACCATGGAACTGCTCATCCACCAGCGGCAGATGCAGATCTTCTGGGGCACGGGCGTGCCGCTCTCTCGCGGTTATTTCCCGGCGGAAACCTGTTTCTCGGAACACATCATCCCGATCCTCAACAAGGTCGGCGTGGCCTGGGCGGTGGTCGCCAACAACCATCTCGCGCGCACCTGCCCGGACATGCCCATCGCCACCGGCAGCGGCGGCGAGATGTGCGACCTGCCCAACCTGGCCGACCAAGTCAACCCCGCGCAGGGTGTGGGAAACTTTCAGCGCGCGAGCATCGATCGCGGCTGTTCCCCGACCCAGGTGATGCCCTTTGGCTTTCAAATGCACTACGCGCGCTACGTGGATCCGAACACCGGCGTGGCCAGCAAGATCATCCTGGCCCCTTCCGACCAGGTCTTCGGCTGGAAGGACAGTTACAGCACCTGGGACCTGGGACTGATCGCGCCGCTGGCCGCGCGGAACAATCCCGCCAAGCCTTCGCTCGTGCTGTGCGCGCATGACGGCGACAACGCCTGGAGCGGCGGCTCGAGCTATTACCAGCAATGGGTGGGCCAGATGGCCAGCACGGCGGCGGGCGACGGCTATGAGCCGACGACCATCGAGGAGTTCATCGCGGATTTTCCGCCGGACACCAACGACGTGGTGCATGTGGAGGACGGCGGCTGGGTTTTTGCCGACAGCGATTTCGGCTCGCCGAGTTTCATCAACTGGAACTGGCCGCCCAGCTACACGGATGGCAGCGGCAACATCGTGGTCGATCCCAGCGTGGGCGTGACCAGCAAGGGTGACAACTGGCGCGTCATCATCGCCACGGAAAATCGCGTGGAGACCGCGCAACAGATTTCAGGCATCACGCCGAACACCGACCAGGTGCGCGACCCCGGCAGTTTTTCCGGCACGCCCAATGCCGTCGAACTCGGGTGGCATTACTGCCTCGGCGCGTTGGACAGCGGCTTTGTTTATTACGGCTGCAACGGCGATGAATGTCTCCGCGCGATCGTCGCCCAGTCCAACGCCTGCCGGAACGTGGACTCGGTCATCAATGGCAATCCAGCCGCCGACACCACGCCGCCCACGGTCTTTCTGCCCCAGCGGCATCCGTGGAATCCCGGCGGCACGAACTTCGGCGTGCAATACGGCTACAAGACCGTCGTGGAGCCGAACCCGAATTTCTGGGTCTGGACCTACGCCTACGATGCCACGGGCGTCACGAACGTCACCCTGTTCCTCCGCAGCAACGGCACGAACCCGCCGACGAGCGACCAGTTCAAGACCTACGCGGGCGGCCCGCTCGCCGGTGCGTGGCAGCCCACGAACATGACGCAACGCGTCGCCGCCAATTCCAGCGGCTACACCCCCAAATTTCAGGCCGACTATTATTATTCGTACGTCACCGGCATCACCAACGCGTACGTGGATTACTACATCAGCGCGACGGACTCTCGCGGCAATGTTGATAAAACTCCCATCCAACATGTCTGGGTCGGTGCGGGCGGCGGCAGCGGCAGTACTGGCGGCAGCAGCGGCGGCCCCGTCACGGTTTCGCCCAATCCGCCGGTGGCCGGAAATTCCGTGACGATCCAATATGTCGCGACCGGGCGCGCGCTGGCCTCGGCCAGCACGGTCTACCTGCACTTGGGCTGGAACAACTGGACTCCCGCCGCCGTTTCGCCCGATGCCGCGATGATCTTCAACGCCGCATCCAACTGGTGGCAATACACCGTCACCGTGACGAACACCGCGACGAACATGAACTGTGCCTTCAATAACGGTTCCGGCACCTGGGACAACAATGGCAACGCGAACTGGAATTTCACCGTGATCGCCAACAGCACGCCGCAGGCGCCGCCCACGCCCACGGGCCTGGGCGCCACCGCCGTCAGCGCCGCGCAGGTGAACGTGTCCTGGGCGGCATCGCCGGGCGCGGGCGGCTACATCGTCAGCCGCGACGGTACGGCGGTCGCCAGCAACACTGCGACGAGTTATTCCGACAGCACCGTTTCGTCGAACTCTACGTATTGTTACACCGTCGTGGCGACCAACAGCATCGGCAATTCCGCGCCGACCGCGGCGCAATGCGTCACCCTGCAAGCGCCCCTCGCCCCGGTGGGCCTGTCGGTCACCGCCGCGAGCACCAACCGGATCAACTTGTTGTGGCCGGCTTCGGTGGGCGCGGGCGGTTATATCGTGGACCGCGACAGTTCGCCGGTCGCCACCACGGCGGGGACAAACTTTGCGGATATCGGATTGGCGGCGAATTCCCAGCATTGCTACACGGTGACCGCCACCAACAACGTCGGCAATTCGCCGGCCACCGCATCGCAATGCGCCACCACGCTGGCGGTGCCGACCAACCTGCCGCCGTTCACGCTGGACGGCAATTTTGACTATCCGAATTACCTGCTGGCCTCCAGCGGCATGAACCTCTACGCCGCCGTGCGCGGCACGACGTTATACGTCGCCACTTGGTCGCCGGGAAACAGCGGGCCGAACGACCACTTCATCCTGGTGACCGACCAGTTGCTCCCGGCCATGGCGGCCGCGCCGTGGGCCAAGGCCGGCCAGGTGGCGGTGTCCGCCAACAAGCCGTTTCTCGGCGGCGAAAGCACCTCGGCCTATATCAGTTGGTTCGCGAACGGCGTCGCGACGAACTGGCCGTGCGCCAAGTCGGCGGCCAATTCCGGCGCGATGGCCGGCACGCTGGACCTGGTGGGCGCTTTTGGTTACCTGCCTACGAATATCTATCTCTGCTCCGCCGCCTACATCACCACCAACGGCGGGCCGCTCGCGGCGGAATGTCCGCCGGGCCCCGGCCCGAACATCGGCACGAACGGTTTTCTGGAGATTCCCGTCATGGCGTTGCAGGACAGCGTCGGGGGCGGCACCTTGGACCTGCTCAATCCGGCGAAGGGTTTCAAGTTGCAAAACTGTTCGGCCGGCAGCAACGGACTCAGCCTGGCCTGGGGCGCGATGCCCGGCCGCGCCTACCAGATATTTTATTCAAATTCCCTGACCAACGGCGTCTGGACAAATCTCCCGGGAATGTTGACCAATACCGGCCCGCTCCAGATGGCGCTGGGCTTCACCGTTCCGCCGCCACTCACCAACGCGCAACGGTTCTACAAGATCGGACTGGCCCCGTAGGTTTCCGGCGCTTGAATTATCCGCCGCCGCCCGCATAATCGCGAAATGCCACCCCTGCAAGTCAACCGGCGTCCGGCCCCCGCATGGCTGGGGCTTGGGTTGGCGCTGGTGCTCTTTGCCGTGCCGGGTTACGCGAAGATTCTGTGGAGCAATCCCGGGCCGGTGCTGGCCCATGATACCAGCGATGGACGGGACATCCTGCACGGCGCGGTGAAGCGGGCCACCAATGCCACGGACGTGCTCTATTTCAAGTTCCGCGTCGATCCGCTTTCCGATTCCAGCAAGGAGCCGTATTACGCGGGCTTCCAGCTTTTTGACGGGACCACGCATCATCTGGCCGTGGGCAATGCACCTGCTCCGTGGGCGTACAGCGCGTTTTACACCGCGGACACTTTTCCCACCAACAAGGTGAAGGGCGATTTCGACCTGTCCTCGTCCCAGCCGGAATTGTTCAGTGAAAAGGACGTGCAACCCTACGAACTGCCGCGCCGGGGCAACCCGCGCGTGATCGTCTTCAAGGTCCAATTCGTCGCCGGGAGCTCTGACTTGGTGACGGTGTGGCTGAGCCCGAACTTGGAGGTCGGCAACAACGAGGAAAGCCAGCCCAAAAGTTTGACCTCGAAGTTCAAGGCGGACTGCGCCTTCGACCAGGTGCACCTGATCCACATGGGCGGCGGCGACGGCTGGATCTTCAACGACATGGCCATCGCGACGTCATTCGACGACTTCATCGTGAAGCATTACTGGCAGACGTGGTGGTTCACTACCGGCGTCGCCCTGGGCCTGCTGGCCGCCGTGGGCCTGTTGACGCGGGTGGTGGAAAAACGGAAATTCCAGCTCCGGCTCCAGCATGCCGAACAGGAGCGCGCATTGGAGGGCGAGCGGACGCGCATCGCCCAGGATCTGCATGACGAACTCGGTTCGTCGCTGACGCGCATCTCGCTCTTGAGCGGTCTGATGCGGTCGGACCGGAACGACCCGGCGCAGGTCGAGGAGCATCTCAAGAAGATCGCGCAGGCCGCCGACGAAACGGTGCGCAAGCTGGAGGAGATCGTCTGGGCGGTGCGGCCGGGCAGCGACTCGCTGCAAAGTCTGGTGGAATACATCGCGCATTTTGCCAACGAGCTCTTCGACGGCCAGCCGGCGCGCTGCCGGCTCGATTTACCTCAGGACCTGCCGGCGGCGCCGCTCCCGCCGGAAATCCGGCACAACATCTTTCTGGTCGTCAAGGAGGCGCTGACCAATGTGCTGCGCCATTCCGGGGCCAAGGAAGTCTCCGTGCGTGCGCGCGCCGAGGGCTCCTGGGTGGAGATCTCCGTGCAGGACGACGGGCGCGGTTTCGATACGGGCGCGCCGCCGCAGAACCTGCAGGACGGCCTGGCCAACATGCGCCGCCGGGCAAAGGCGGTGGATGGAAAATTGACGCTGGAAAGCGCCCCCGGCCGGGGCACGACCGTCCGGCTGGCGGTTTTCCTGGCCGCGCCAAAATGATTTGCCGGATACCCGGCGGCGTGCAAGAGTGAAGCCAACCCATGCAAATCAAAGTCGCTATCGTAGATGACGATGAGGGCATCCGCTCCAGCCTGGTTTCATTGATCCGCCGGGCGGCCAACCTGAAACTGGTGGGCGATTTTCCCAGCGCCGAGGCCGCCATCAAGGAAATCCCCGCCCGCGCCCCGGACGTGGTGCTCATGGATATCAACCTGCCGGGCATGAACGGCGTGGAATGTGTCCGGCAGTTGAAGACCCTGCTGCCGCAGGTGCAGTTCATGATGCTCACCGTTTATGAGGACAGCGATTCGCTGTTCAATTCGTTCAAGGCGGGCGCCAGCGGCTATCTGCTCAAGCGCACCGCCTCGGCGCGGTTGATCGAGGCCATCCGCGATGTCCATCAGGGCGGCTCGCCGATGACCCCGCAACTGGCGCGGCGGGTGGTGCAGTTCCTTTCGCAGCCTCGTGATGAGGGCCAGGCATTGCCCCGGCTCACGCCCGGCGAGAAGGAGTTTCTCGACCAATTGGCCAAGGGCTACGCCTACAAGGAGATCGCCGACCGCATGAAGATCAGCATCGATACGGTCCGCAGCTATGTGCGGACGGTCTATGAGAAATTACACGTCCATTCGCGTACCGAAGCGGTGGTGAAGTATCTGCGCGGCTAGGGCTTTGTCCGCCGCCCATACCACACAAAGATGCGGTTCCTCAATTTGCGTTTCCCGTTTATGATTCCCGCTCAAGACACAAAAAAGAACAACGCCTCGCGGCCTTGTCGTTGCATCGCATGGTCGCGTGGTTATGCAGAATACACTTAAACTCTTGATACAGCAGGAAATCCGGCGCAATCAATTTGTAAACCCATTGGACCTATGAAAATCACTGAAACCACCTGCCAAGACGTGTTTTTTCTGAACCCGAACCCCGCCCGCACGAAGCGGTCATTCCCGTGGCTGGCCGCATGGCTGGCGGCCGGGCTGATGGCCCTGTTGACCGCCGGGGCGCAGGCTGCCACCGTGGCGGCGGATGACGCGTCAAACTACTCGGCCGCCATCGCTTCCGGCGCCGGGCAAGGCACCGGGTTTGGAAACTGGACGGTGACTCTCCAAGGGGGTGGCGGCGGCAATTACAATGATACGTCTTCCAAGGCCATCAGCGTGGGCACCAAGACCTGGGGTTTTTTCGCCTTTAACAGCGGCGGCGCGTCCTTGGAGGATGCCAGCCGCGCCTTCACCGGCTCGCTGTCCGTGGGTCAGGTCTTCTCCGTCGACCTGCAGGCCGACGGCGTGGGAAATGGCACCGGCCACAACGCCCCTCCGGGCGCCAGCAACGCCCGGCAGTTCGGTTTCGAACTGCGCAACGGGAGCACCGCGCGCTTCCGCTTTTATTTCGTCGGTGGCCAGAGCAATTGCGAAATCGACGACGGCACGGGCACGGCCGTCGGCATCGGCGCGGGCGGATTCCCCAATAACGCCAGCGGCGGCTTGCGGGTGATCTTCAAGCTGATCTCGGCGGACACCTATGAGATCACCGTCCTGGAAGGTATCACCGGCGCGGCGATCTACAAGAGCGGCACGCGTTCATTGATGGGCACCGCCGGCACCGGCATCAACCTTGTGGATCTCTATGATAATGACAACCAGGAAGGCAGTTCGGGCAACGTCTATTTCAACAGCCTGAAGATCGGTTATGACGCGCCGACGATTTCGGCCCAGCCTTCGAGCACCACCACCGCCTGCCAGAACACGACGGCCTCCTTCTCCGTGACCGGCAGCAGCACGGACGCCAGCACGGTCAGCTACGCCTGGCGCAAACGCGGCAGCCTCTGGGGCAAGACCTGGACCCTTTCCTCCGCCACCGCCAATAACGGCTTTTACATCGGCACTCCCGCCAACGGCGTCAATGGCCATGTCACTACGACCATCGGCAGCAGCCTGTGGGCGGTCTGGGCGCAGGCGGGCGCCGCGGAAACGGCCTGGCGCCCGCTGGTATCCACCC
>Ga0206945_1085_pt1 | contig 21003 bp, 1 predicted proteins | sample Alteio_BWOrgHeat_5_FD_152982 | JGI IMG/M metagenome (GOLD analysis project Ga0206945, IMG submission 152982) | Enriched cells from forest soil in Barre Woods Harvard Forest LTER site, Petersham, Massachusetts, United States -... | ecosystem: Environmental > Terrestrial > Soil > Temperate forest > O... | reverse complement strand
CTCCAGACCGCTTCTGTCAACGGGCCCTGGATCTCTCCCAGCTCAAAATTGTTTCCATCGACTTTGCCCGCGGCGCGGCCAAAGTCGATGGAAACAATTTTGAGCTGGGAGAGATCCAGGGCCCGTTGACAGAAGCGGTCTGGAGCAATCAAGGCGAATTCGTCCGTTTCAACCCGAAAGATGAAACCATCCGCATTTACGTGACCAACCGGGGCGGCCAGCCTGAAATCCAGGAGCAGGATGAAATTTGGACGCAGCGCATCGAGCGCGGCGGCTTGGCCGGAGAGGCCAAAAACGAGGCGCAGGGGCGGAGCATCTCCGCGGTGGAGAGTTTTGATTGGGACGCGCTGGACCGCCAGTGGGTGGCCAAAAAGGTGGACGTGCGGACCAATGGCGCGCGGGACAAGGAGGCCCGGGACATCCAGGTGAAGGACGTGTTGGCGGAAATTCCGCCGCATCTGGCCCCGGTCCTCAAAGACGTCAAGCGGGCGCAGGAAATCATGAAATGGAACGCCAGCGCCGAGAAATGGGAATTCTCGGAAATCATTTTGTTCGACGACGCCGGGCATATCGTCGCCAACATCATTCAGGACCCGCTTTATAAGAAATATGCCGAAGGCCTGAAAAAGCGGATCATCCACATCGCGGAATTCGGAAACAACGCCGAGAAATTCATCGGAAATCCGAAGAGCAAATCCATGTACTCCTACGATCCCGATTCCAAGGCGATCGGGACGAAGCTATTGGGCAAGGCCGTGCGCGTGGATGATGCGTCCTCCCTCATCGACATTTCCTCAAACCCCGAGGCGCGGCGCCGGCTGGACAAGGAAGGCGTTTCCCTCTATGAAATTTCGGACCATCGCCAAGGGAAAAGCTGGCACGCGTTTTTTGATTGGGACCACGGCGACGATCCGATCGCGCGGGTCGAAAAGAGAGGGGAAGGCAACACGCTTCATTTGATCACCTACAAACGCGATCTCGACCCGGAGGCGCAGAAGGCCTATGCGCTGTTCCGGCGGGACAATGTGGTGACGCGCGAAGACACCTTCGAAATGGCGGGAGGAAAGATCGGACGGCGCATCACCGAATCGGTCCTCAACGTCGGCATGATGGGAGAACCTTTAAGAAAACTTTTATCGGAACTCCGGCTGAAAAATTTTGGCGCGCAGGCCGATATTTTGGAGCAGGACATGAAGGAAGGCGAAGTGGTCGTCTACGACGTGAAGCCGCTTTATTACGCGGGCGGCGAAATCAAATCCTACACCTCCGTCTTCGGCGGATATCAAGAGCTGGTCAAGATCGACCACGAGCGCCGCCGCTTGAGCGTGAACTTTTTTTCCTTCACCGAACCCTGGAAACAGCGCGCCGGCGTGTCTTTTTATTACGCCGACGAGAAAATATTGGATTTGTTGGCGCTGTCCGTCACCTCCGAGAACACGACCGGCAACTCGCCGCGCTTGCCCGACGGCCGTCCCCGCGAGAACCGCCAGCAGACCTATGTGTACGAGGTGGCGCTGAAGCAGGTCTTTAAGGAATACCGCGACCTGACGGATGGGGCCGTGCGCGAGATGCAGAGCGGGCGTTATTATTTTGACGATAACGTCCGCGAATCGGACCGAGCTCGCATTTTGGACGCGCGATTGGCGGCGGCCCTTCGCCAAGTTGAAACCGGCGATTACGACCGGGTCGAGAAGACCATCCAAGAGAATTTCCAGCCTTTCTCGGTTCTGGTGTTCCATTATGGGGAATACGCGAATGCGGGGCCGGATGCGGAGCGCTACAGCGAGGCCTATTTGGTCTCTCTCGGTATCCCGACGAACACGGAAGCGTTCCTCTACGATCGGAAGAAATCCTCGGAGCGGGAAGAATTCATTTCCAACAAACCTTCCAGCAAATCCAAGGTGTTTGATTTGCTGATGAAAGAGAACAAAGGGATCCTGATCCAATCCTACCAATTCGGCGTGGCGGTCCATGAAGACCAAGATCTCTACACGGACCGGATCAAAGGGACCGATAAGAACGGAAAAAATATCTTCGTGAAATACGGCTACACGGGGGTCGGCAATGAACAGACCGATCCGGACATCCGGCGCTTGGGTGAGAAAGGGAACCAGGGTTTCGTGCCGGACCGGATTTTCCGCGTGTTCATCGATGTGAACAACCCGGAGGTGTTCCCCAACGCGCGCTTTGAAGTGGCGGACAAAACCATGACCACGCTCGTGGACCCGCGGAACATCGAAACGCTCTCCGGCAAATCAAACTCCTCGGAAGTCTTGCCGTGGGGCGGGATCCGGTACAAGACCCAAAGCGGCGTCAGCTTGCAGCCGATCGATTTTTCGAAAGCGGAAGATGAATTGGACCGCTATGAAATTTGCAAAAAGGAAATCCAGGATCCGAAGAAGTTCCGTTTCTGGATGGTGCTCGCGTCCTACGTTCAGGAAAAATACGGCGATGGGTTCTTGAAGGCGATTTTGAGCGACTATCCCGAAGTGGATCCGGTCACCGGATATCCGGTCACGGCGCTGTCACCGAAATACATCGCGTTCATGAAATATTCGGAAGACGGCAAGCAAATGCCCGCGGACCTTTTCCACAACGGCGTCCCGCTGGGAAGCGACCGGTTCCTGTTTAAGCACGGGACGACCGACCGGCTCGATTATGTCCGTCCCGGAGAAAATCCGAAATACACCTCCAACTGGGTGCAGTCGCTGAACCATTTGAAGATCGAATCCGAAGGAAAGCTTTTAAATTACAAGGTCGACAGCCGTCTTTATGGCGGTTCGCTGATCGGAAGCAGCTATTACAACGATGGAATGCCGGAGTCGGACACCTATCTCGGGGGCAAGGGAAAGCCCAGGCTCATCTTGGTCAAATATGACAAGTCCGGCCTGCCGGCGGTGGCTTACGGCAATACCGACGGACGGAAAGAACCGTGGCGGACCTTTGAAAAAGGGTGGTGGAACGACGAGCAGGGGAACAACTACCTCATCGTGTTCGCGCATGATTCGGGACGCGATCCCGTTTTGGATTTCACCGATCCCGAGAATGAATGGGTGGTTTATAAGAACGGTTTGTTCCTGGCCCAATATAAGGAAGGAAAATATCTGACGCAGGAATATCCGACCGCGGTCAGCTTGGACGACCTCGCCTCCAACAGCCCGCTGGGCAAACTGGCCGGATTGGTCGGCATCGAAAGTCCTCGCATCAAGGAGGCGCGGACGGCGATCGCCGCGGCGCGCCATTACGAATCCGAATCGGGCGGCGATCCGGCGCGAGTTCAATTCAGAGGCGGTTTTATTCCGGCGGAAATTCCCGAAGGCCTCAACATCCCCGCGTCAACCAACATGCGCTGGGAACGATTCATCGCCGACAATCTCCCGTTTTTGATCGGCATTGTCGCGTTGTATTCATTTGCGGCGACGGTTTGGTGGCTGCTGGGCCGCGGTTACAAACGTGTTTACAGCGTTCCCCTGATGGGACGCGTGGTGTCGTTGTTCGAATGGATCGCCAACGTCCTGCTGCTGACGGTCAAGGGCCGCCGCTATAACGTGAACGCGCTGGAGGAAACCCCGTTGCTCGACGTTCTTTCTTCTCGCGCGGCGGGCGCCGTGATCAACTATCGCCGGTCCCACGAAGTGATCCAAACGCGCTCCGAGCTGGAAACCATATTGCGGGGCCAAGATCTTTCCGACAAGGAAATTCAATGGCTCGTCGAGAATCGATTGGTCCTCGAAGATCCGGCACTGCCGGAGAGCATTTCCGAATCGGACCTGGTCACTTTGCGCGGTCCGCCGGCCAGGAACCCCGCCGGCTGGAATGCCGTGCCGTTGCTCGCGCCGCTTACCCCCTATGTGCAAGACCTTCTTGAGAAGAGATTTATCACGGAGGGCGAAATCGTGGCCATCGTGGCGCGCTTGGCCGGCAAACTCACGCCGGGCCGTCTTTCACAGGACCTCTTCCGCCAAAAACTTCTCGCTCTTATTTTCGACCAAGCCTATTGGGAAAACGACCAATACAAACCTGCGGTCAAGACGGCGATGCGGCGGGAAAGCAAAGCGCTGGCGGACCGGCTCGGCGCGGCGATGTCGGATTATGAGTTGGATGAATTGATGATTGAGGTCTCCGATATGCGGCCTCCTGAATACGTGGCCCCTCTTCAAAATCCCATCGAAGGCCCCGCATTCGGTCCGCGGCTGTGGGTGATGGAAAACCGGTTGGAGAAGGAAGGGATGTTTGGGCACCATCCGGTTTCTTTGGCCGATTATTTGATCGAGTATAAAATTTTGTCTCAGTGGATCCCGTTTACCGCTTTCGAAACTCCCTATGTGCGGTGGTTGAACCGTCAAGTCAAGACGAAGTTGATCGCCGGGGAGTCCGCCGACGGCATCCAGGCCTTCGTGAAGAAACAAATGGAAATCTGGCAGATCGTGTTGGACGACCAGTTCAACGTCAAGTTCAAGACGATGCGAAACATCCAGGACCGCGGCTATTATTACGAGAGCCGGAAACGCCGCGAATGGAAATACCTGCTCATCCAAGAAGAATTCGACGATCTTTTTTTGTTCCTCATGGGAGAAGATGAATTTGGACCCCTGAGCCGGCATGGAAATCTTCCGGAAGGTTTCGAGGAGCAGCGCCAGGCCGTTGAAAATCTCGCATTGAACGGTTTTACCTTGCCGCCGGATTACGGGCGCGCGCTGGTCCGCTTCCCCGACTTGTTCGCGGACCCGGAGTCGAACCAACACATGACGCTGCTGCTCCGGGATTATTTCGAAGAGCATGGTTTTGCCTCGAAAAAAGAATTCACGGCCGAAGACCAAACGCAGTTCCTGGGACTCCTCTCTTCCATCCGGACGGGCGACACCGCCGCGATGACCGCCGCCTTGACGGCGCTGGCGAATTTGCATTCAACGGGAAGAGACAAAGAGAATGCCGAAAAGTTCATCCTGGGCTTGGTGCGGCGGTTCGAGATCCAGACGGTCGTCGACCAAACCTTCAAGCCGTTCGTGCTGGGCGTGCGGAAATCGCAGAACATCCCCGGTTATTACAGCGAGAAAGGGATCTGGGGCGTGCGCTGGTTCATTTTCTTCCGGATGATTTTGGACCGCCGGTTCTGGAACGGCCGGGGCGCCGACGCGGACACGGCGCGGGCGGCGCGCGCGAAATTTTTCTGGTTGTTCACGATCGGAGTTTGGCTCGCGCTGGCCATCGTGATCGCCCAGCACACGATCGTCTACGGCTACCAATTGCCGCTCCCTTTCATGGTCGCTTTGGGGGGTTGGGAGCTTTTCTTGATCCCGCTCACGTCCTTGATGTTTACCGTCGTCGCGATGATCCCGGTCATCTACATGACCTTGCTTACTTACAGCGGCGTGTCTTTTGTCCACAAAGGATTGGTGCGTTTGTTCATCCGGTACAAATACCGGATGGTGACCGCCAAGACCTACGCGGATGCGGTGGACATTCTGCCCGCCATTCTCGGCGATCCCGCGCGCGGCGCGGATTTCCGGCGGCGTTTTCTTAAAACCGTCGACCAAGTCCATAAAGAGCGGCGGTTGACGTTCGCCGAAAAAGACCGGTTTTATGACTTGGTCCGCATGATTGAGAGCGGCGCGGATGCCGACCGGCTCCAGGCCAGAATCGATTCCTTAAAGAAGCTCACCAGTTCGGCCACCGAAGAAAGTTTCCTGCGCATGCTCAATCTCGGTTTCCGGTTGGATGTTCAGGAGACACCGGACTCCATCCGACAGCTTTTATCGACCACGTTCCTCGTGACGGCCTTGAACGACAATCCGTGGGAGTTCTTCGATGACCTGAACAAAATAACTGAGGAGCCGGCCGGTTATGCCGCTTCCGTGGAATTTCTAAAAAACATCATTGCGGGAAACCAGCCTGACGCTGAGCGCGCGCACCGCTTCCGCTTGGCCGTCGCCGAACAGGTCCAAAACAAGACAATCTCCGTCGAAACCGGGGATCTTCTTTGGAATTTGGCCGACAAAAAGGACATTGAACCATCGGTGGCATCGCTGAAAGCCATTGCCGACGCGGCCGTTCAGGAATTCGTCGAAGCGCAAGCGAAGGTGCTTTTCTCCGAACTACAAGCGGCCAACGAATTGGAGACAGGCATCGGCCAGGTGGCTGCCGGTTATCCGGACCAATTTGACGTTCTGCTGGACCATTTGAGGCGGCTGGTCGAATCGGGCGCGCTGGCGCAAGAGCAATGGGACGAATTCAAGGACCTCAAGACGAACCGGCGAATGGTCCTGCGAAAAATCAAGGATGCGTCGTTGGGGACTGCGGCGGGCCGCGCGGAAGCGATCCAAATGGTCGAAGAATGGGTCAATATGAAGAAGAACTCGGGCTTGTACAACATCATCTCGGCGATGCGGGCCGCGGGAATTGTGATCGACGATTATTTGGAGAAATTCATCCCGGGCAGCGACCCGGAGGCGGTTTTGCGCCGGGACCAAGAGAAGCGCCGCCTGCTGCAGCCCATTCATTCCTTCGCTCAATATAATTTCGACCTGCAAGACTATTTCCGAAAGAAGAAAGGAAACGTCAATTTAAACATCGATGAATATGTGGATTCGGTCCACCATGAATATATGTTGGAGAAATCCTTGAATCCCGCGCTCACGGTAAGAGAATTTTTAACCGCTGCCGTGAGAGAGAAAAAAGGGGAGGCGCAATATTTTGAGGAGTTAATCTCCAATCCCCGCGGAGAGTTTGTTACGCAGGGAGGAATCGCGAAACCCTCCGAAAAGAAAAAGTTCTCCAAAATGCTGAAGGTGCTTGAAGCGGCCGTCGAGTTTAACGTTATTCTTGCGCAGGGTTATTTGGCCGACAACATCAACACCGCCACCGATCCGTCGAAAAAGAACGTCGTTTCCCATCATGAAAAATCCTCCATCGGGTTGGAAAAATACAGCAGCTGGAAGGGGAATGCCCGGAAGATGCGCGGCCAGCTTATGATGGGGATGGACATCGACCATTTTCATCTGATGGAAGAGATGTGGGCGCTGGCGATGGTAATGCAGCGATTCAACGTCAATTCCCGGTTTGGCATCGCTCCTTATCACACGATCATTTCCAACAAAAGCCTCTCGGGCGTGGGGGGCGGCATGGGAGCGAGCGAGGAAGGCTGGATCTTGGGCGAGCAGGCCACGCTGCAGGAAATCGCGAAAGTCCTTTTCTATGGGAAAGGATTCGAGCGTTTTTCCCACATGCGGCGGTTCCGCGGCGTCCCGCAAGAACATGTCGCCGAAGACGGCGACGGCGCGTTCAACATGGCCGCTCAAGGCGTCCAAACTGGCAGCATCAACTATCTGGCCACCTATAAATTACTGCCGGGCCTGTATTTGGGCGCGTTGGTGCCCCTTTATAAATGGTCCGGCGATTCGAGCGAATTGGCGTTCAGCGTGAACGCGTTTAAATTTTGGTTCAGCCCGAATGTCCCCTGGTACGAGAAACTCGGGACGCTGCGCAGTTTGGCTTTCTATTTGAACAAACCGCTGATCGAGCGCGTGACCGGGCTTGTGATTGTGATTTTCTATGTGCTCAACTGGAACCCCTGGTTCGGCTTGCCGCTGTTCTCCATTTTCATGAGCGTGATGATCATGCAGGGCATCTGTTATGCCGGCTTCATGACCTTCGCGGAAAGCGGGCGCGGCTATATCGGCGCGTTCTTCGCGTTTGGAAAAGCGTTTTTCACTTATCTGTTTATCTTCGCCACCGGCATCACGCCGCGCTACGCGGACGCGTCCTCGCGCGGCTACGCCAAATTCGCGGACTTCATCCGCACGGGCGGCCGCGCGGGTGTGTCCAAACGCGAAAAACCGATCGATCTTTATCTGGCTACGCAATACGGCGTGAAACGGGGTTTCCTGTTGAGCCTGGTCGTCCTGCTGAGCCCGTTCGCGCTCGGAAAATTCCTTATTTGGGTCTTCCAGATCATGACCGTTTTCATGGGATGGTGGATGTCGTCTTTCTTGTTGAACCCCGCCCGGAGCGAAACGGCCCGCGAGAAAGCGCTGACGCTGCTGCGAAACTGGAGAGATGGAATCGGCTATGGCGGACTTTACGCCGCCGCCGATACGATCCTTTCACCGGTCGCGGGCGCGGTCCTGCTATGGAGATATGGCCACCGCTTGTACGGTGGGATCCCCTCCTTCTGGAAAAACCCCTTCGCGTTTCTCTCTTTTGTCATCCGCGTCTATATTGCGCGTCCGTTGACTGTGCTCATCGTCGGGAGCCTCTACGTGGTCACGTTCTCGCTGCTGCGCAGGTTTTTTGACATGCATCGCTTGCGGTTTTGGGCGCTCGATGAGCAGGTCTATAAATTCACCCGCCAAGCCATGGCGTCGATGGACGCGATCAACAAACGCCGGAAGGATGCGAACTTGCCTCTTTACGACGATCCGAACTCGACGTGGTTGTCCCCCATCGTGACGGCCTCCCAATACTCGTTAAAGGGATTTCTGCGCGGCCGGATCCCCGGCCTGCCGTCCACGGTGGGCCTCTTCGCGATCACGTCGCGCGCGGTGGCGATCCGTGACAAGATCGATGGAATCGAACTCGCCGGCGCCGCTACTCCCTTCAATCGTCCCTGGCTGCCGACCGAGCCGGCGCTTCCGTCTTCCGCGGCCATAGGGCGGAACATGAAACGGGACGCGGGCGGGGATCTCAATGATCCCATCCGCATCGCCCATGCACAACAACGGATGCTGAAAGCCTCGTTCGGGGCCGAGGGCGAGATTCATCTGGAACTCCAGAGGCAAGCCGAAAAATATCTGAATAAGTTGAGCGCCCGAAGCGGCGGTCAGAGCTCGCAGCCGGTCTGGAGAAATTGGATCGAGTGGGCCTTGAATTTGGCGGCGGACGGGACGCCGGATGGTTACAGAGACCCAGCTTTGAGCCGGTGGCTGGTGAGACGAGGAACGCTGGGCCTATTGGTCCCGGATTCGGACGAAGCTCCCCGGAGTGACCGCGAGATGTTTATTTATTCTGAGCCCCAAAATCCGGACCGTTTCGGGATCGGCCACAGCGGGTTCGGCGGTACGCAGGTCCGTGAGAAAATAAACACCGCCTACTTCACCTTCCCGCTCATTGCGGCGCTTTATCAGCTTCATAAAATGGCTTCGGACAGCCGCGCTGAGAGCTTAAAGATTTCGGATGAGGAAATTGATCGCGTGGCGCGTTTGCTCATTCGTCATGAATTCCAGCATCTCCAGGAGCGCGAGCAGGGAAATCCTCATTGGGAAAATCCCATCGAAGTGGCGGAAATCTTATCTTTGTTGGTGAAGGGGGGGATCATCCCGCCGCCTCGGAAAGCCGGTGATCCCGTGCTCGATGTTAAATCGCTCCAGTCCATCTATAAGAAGATTTGGGCCGCCACCACGCGGATGATTACAAGTTACGAGGCCCCGCCGCCGCTCAATGACAGCGAAGTCCATTCCATCACCTTGGCGGCGGTGTCCAGCGCTTTCGGAGTGGACCTCATGAAGAAGCTGGATGATCTCGAAACGGCGGCCAAGGTGATCGTTCCCGACCTGTCCAGTGTCCCGGCCGGTTTGAGGCATTTCACCATCTTCCCGATCATTCTCGATTGGCCTGAAAATTTTTCATTCGATGTTTTGACGCCGGCGCAGATCGAAAAAATTCAACGTACCATCGACGAGGTGGTGGCCGAGCACGGACCGATCCGGATCCGTTTAAAAGGGTTGAATCTTGGCCCCGACGGCGGGCTGTTCGTCCAGGGCGTTCCGGTGGAATCGCTCAAGGCGCCGGAAAAAGATTCGCTTTATGTATTGCGCCAGCGTCTCGCCGATCTTTTTCCCGATATCTATCGGCGAGAATTCCTCGCGCACATCACCCTGCTGCGCCCCAATTCCAAACGGACGCTGACGCCGGATGAATTCCGGAAACTTTATGCATGGGTCGAAGGTCATCGCGCCGATGACCTCGGTGAATTGGTCGTCGACCGCATGGTCCTGCGCAAAACCGAAACCCGTTTTGGGATCGCGGACACGGCTCCGAGAAAAGTGGAGTTTTCGACGACAAAGACCGAAGCCTCTTATTCCCGGTCCCCGCTTCTGCCCTTCCTTTTGAGCGGTTTTTTCGCGGCGATTTGGTATGGGATGGTTTTGCTTCTGCGCTGGGATGTTTTCTCTTGGAATTCCGCGCTGCTCGGCATGGTGCCTTTCGGTTTTCTCGCCTGGACGTTGTTCGAGTCCGGCGATGTTCTTTACACGAAATACAAACACCAGCGGTCATTCTTGGAAGCGGGCCGGATCCTTGATCAAACATTGGACCATATGCTCGGGAAAAATCATCCGCTCCACTCGATCGTCCGATTGGACACGCGCGAGGAATTGGGTTTGTTTGAGCAAGCGCGCTTCACCGGCGGGCTGATCCTTATTCACCCGGCCTTCGTGGACCGTCCAAATGTGATCCGCCATGAGCTCGCGCATTTGCTTCGGGATCAGCGCGCGCGTTCGAGCAACGCATTCGTCCGGTTTTATGAAGCGACGTTGGGATTTTTCTTGAGAGAAATACGGGCGCGCTGGCTAGAAAGGGCCGATGTGACTTTGTCTCCCGCGCTGCTCCGCGAAGCGAAGAGTCTCGGTGAATTGCAAAGAGAGGCGAGAAAACCGGGACTCTCGCTTCAAACCCGCCGGGACGTGGCCAGCCTGTTGAAAGACATGAATCCTGCTATGAAAATTGGCGTCGATGAATTCGTGAACAAAATGAAGACCGACCCTCGCCGGGTCATCCCTGAGTTTTATGCGGGCCTTGTTCGCGGAAATGAAGTCGCCGGGAATCTGCTGGGAAAAAGCAACCTGGACGGCCGGAGCCCGGCCATATTATCGGTTTACCCTGAGTCCAAAGACCTCGCGGGAATTCTCGCCGAAGCGGAAAAATATCGCCGGGAAAAAAGGATCAGCGACAAACGGAATATTGTATTGGAAATCCTGATTCCCGAAGGCGTGGAGATGCCGCGGAAGGCTGAAGAATCCCGGTTCTTGTCCGAACACAACATCCTGTTCCGATCTTGGGAAAATTTCCGGTCCGCTTCCGCCGAGGATCTGCTGGACCTGCCGGGAAACCGCAAAGCGAGCTCCTTCCACTTCGCCTTTGCCAGCGGAGCGCAGCGTCCCGACGATATCGGCGCGGTCCTCGAGCGCCTTCAGGGCGAATTTAACGGAAAGTTGGCGCTTTTTGACTACGGCATGCTGATGGCCGACGGGATGATCAAAATGATGAGCATTTCGGACATCATGAAATTGAAGCTCTTCGAAAAGGCCGTGGCCGATTCCCAAGCGTAAAATCACCACGATTTGATGGCCATTTCGTTGCTAAAACTGTTACCAGAAATTTACCAGTTCTTAATGAAATCTTAACCCCCTCCGGATATCCTCGTCATAGGACGTCGCGGGGGAGGGTCTTTGGGACAATTTCGCAATGATTTTTCGCTGAGAATTTTAATTAAGCCGCTGGCAATTCTGCTGGCGGTTGTTCTCGTTTATGAGACCCTCGGTATTCCGCTCGCGGAAGCCTCCCAATACCAAACCCTGTGGGACTTCCGCCATAAGTCTGGCGGACAAGCCCGCCAAGACAATACTTATGCTTCGTTGCCCGTCGGACAACTTCCGGCCGTCGCTTCCGCCCTTCCTTCCGCTTCTTCCCAAAATAAATTCATCGATGGGAAAACCCTTCAACTCCCGCCCGCGTTCCGCTCGCTGCTGACCGCGCTGCCTCAAAACCGCGTCGTCGTGCGCGAGATTTTCACCCCGTCTTCGCCCAAAAGCGGCTACGACGTGGCAGGCCCCGTTTCGGCCGCAGCCCAAAGTCCTATCGTGCTGGTTCAGGACGTACATTTAAACCCTGAAGCCCAGCTCAACATCGTCGCCGCGATTCAAGCGTTGATCAATCAGAAACAGATCGGATTGATCGCGGCCGAGGGTGCGTTTACCCCGTTCAATTTTGATAGCTCCCGCAAGTTGTCGGACAAGAAACTCCGGAGCGAACTCGCCGAAGACTTCGTCAAACAGAAATTGATGGGCGCCGCCTCGATGATCGGCATTTCCAATGATGAAACTCCTCCCATCGTCGGTATCGATGACCGCCCGCACTACGACGCCAACGTTTCCGCTTTCCTCACCACGCGTCCGGTCAAAAATAAAACCCGGAAAGAGTTGGAGCGCCTCAAACGCGAATTGAACCAAAAGAAACTCTCCGCTTTCTCCCCGTCGCTGTTGGCTTTCGAGGCGCTGCGGGACGGATATCAGAGCGGGACGCTAAAATTTGGGATTTACCTGAAGAAATTGGCCGCGCTGTCGCCCGATGCCGATTTGGTGATCGAGCAATTCCTGCAAGCTTACGAGATGGAAGGTTCGCTCGACTTTGCCCGCGTGGAGTCGGAACGCCAGCGTGTCGTCGGCCAATTGGTCAAGAGGTTGAGCTCCGGCGAAGCGGCCTCGCTGCTCGAGCAAAGCATGGCGTACCGCGGCGGCCAAATCGGTTTCGGCGCTTATTACCGTTCGTTGAAGGGACTTTGTGAAAAGAACGGAATCAATTTGGCGGCCACGCCCGCGTTCGACAATTACATCCGGTACGTGCTGCTTTCCGACGGAATCAAGGCGGACCAATTGTTCGACTCTGTCCGAAAGAAAGAAGAGGAAGTCTTGCAACTGCTGGTTCGGACCCCCGAAGAAAAAGCCCTGGCCGACCAAATCTCATCCGAGCGGCTGGCGGAGAAACTGGTCAATTTCGAGCTGACGCCCGAGGAGTGGAGAGAATATAAAAGTACGAAGTACGAAGTAAGAAGTACGAACCGAGAAAAAATAAGTACGAATGACGAAGTACGAAGTACGAATTTAAAAGATTTTGAAAAATTTTATGAGGAAGCGGATATTCGAAGCCGGTTAATGGTCGACAATCTATTGAAAACTTCCTCAATTCGTCATTCGTCATTCGTACTTCGTACTTCAGTCCTGATCTCCGGCGGTTTCCACACCACCCAAATGGTCGAGATCCTCAAAAAGAAACAGGTCCCTTTCATCGTCGTCTCTCCCAAATTGACCAAAATCGACGACGAGTCCGGCAGCGCCTACTTGAGCGAATTCTCGCGCGAGAAAACGCCGCTTGAGAAAATGTTCGCGGGTTCCAAGCTGTTCGTGATGCCGGCGGACCAACTCCCTTATGCCAATCCGGAGGCCAAGGGCTCGCAGGAAGGATTCGACGCATTCCAAAAGGTCATCCCGCCGTTGGACAAGGGGGAAACTTCCGTCGACGCAGGCAGCTTTACCGGTGAAAAGGGCGAAGGGGGGATGTTGTCGGTGACTCTTCCCCGCGGCTCCTACCGGTTAAAACCGCACCGCGTCGCTCAGCTCATCGGATTGATCTTGGGGTCCTCGCTGGGCGCTGAACTTATCCTGGCCGCCGCGATCGTGGACCGGGTACAGAAGATTCAATTGCCTTCTTTAAAACAATCCCTCCGGCCGCTCCTTGTGATGTCATTCCTGTTCGTGATGTTTTGGTTTGTGCTGCCGGCGGCCCATGCGGCGCTGCTGGGGCTGACGTCCACGCTCTCCATTGGTACCGCGCTGATTGGATTCGCGACTTTTCTAACGTATTTGGCCGGCAACGCGATCCTCGTTTTGGCCATGGTCACGTATGGGGCGCGATTGTTGGGTCAAACCAAGTGGGGAAGCGCCTTTTCCGATTTCTACGGCAAGAAAATTGAAAAGTTCGACAAGCTCCATTTGGGCAAGACGATGTACGGGTTTGGCTTCGAGCGCATCGACCGCCTCTTCAAGATCTACGACGGCCAAACCCTTGAAGACCAGAACAAAATCGAAAACCTGTTCGCGCGGATGCCGTCCCTATTTCAAGTCTTGCTGCTTCCGGTTTTCGCCACCGTCAATGTCCTCTACAAGCGGCTGTTCCTAAAAGTCCTTTCTCTTTTCACGCAGGTGTTCCTGCTCTCGGTCATCACGATGGCCGTGGGCGCCCTCTCTCCGGACGGCGGCAGCGCGGTTTCGACGGTCAGCGCCCTGCTCAATATCAATTTTCTCGATCTCGGAATGACCGGATGGATTGATCCCTATCTCAAAGCCGGTGGCATCCCGGCCGCCGCGGTCCAGTTCTTTTCTCTTTTCGCGATGCTCAATTCCTATTTCCTCAGCGGTTTGTTGGCGCTTATTTCCTACGGCAAGGGGTTGTACAAACATGGCCAGGCCGGGTTCTTTGGGGCCGCAGGGCGCGTGCTCGTTTTGGCGCCCTGTTTGATTTTCCTGCCGTTCATCCGGGTCCCCCAATGGGACAAATCGGGAAAAGTGCTGGCCCGGCCCTCGTTGTTCTGGCTGGCCGCTTCGGCGGCATTCAAGCCCGGAACGGGCTTGCATTGGGTGGGACTGGAAATCGCGGTTCTGGTGGGACTCAGCAATTTTTCCGCTCCCGCGCATTTCTTGGTGATGAAAATCGAGGGCCACGAGGGCAGCGTGCTGAGTTCCGGCGACGAGGCGTTTCGAAGCGTCTTGCATCCGCTGGGGATCGATCCAGGCGAGTTCTTAAGATTGGTGCCGGGGGCCTCCGGTTTCTCGGAACAAGAACTCATGCAGCTCAATCCGATGCGGCGCAGTCTTCAGTCGCAGAAAACGGCGCTGGAAAATCGCGGCGGGGACTTCTCGGTCATTTTGAAAAATGGGAAATCAGGCAACCCAGAGCTGTGGCGGGCCGCGCTTCGTGAAGAAAAAGAGCAGCTGGCCCATGCGATCAAAGACGCCGAGCATAAGAACCGCCGCTACATCGTCGATTTGGAGAAACACGACCGGGATTTGGCCGGCGCGCGGGAACAATTGGCGGGGCTCTCGCGGATCAATGAGGAAACCTGGGTCCCGGGGACCGCCGACATCGAGATGCTCGTCGAGTTGGGTCGTTCGCGGGCCAAACAATTTGTCGATACCGAGAACCAGCTCGCGAAGCTTCAATCCAAATTTTTAAACGAACCGCCCGCATCGGCCCCGCAGGCCGCGGCCGTGGCACTTCCGAAAACAAGCGGCGAAGGCGCCGGCGGCCCGCCTCCCGCGGAGAAGGAAGCGGCCGGCGGGTTCGGGAACGTTTTCCTGCGGCAAGCGCTGGGGTTCTTGGCGCTCATGACCATCACTTTGCAGCCGAATGTAGAACCGGCCAAGACTGCTCCACCGGAACCATTGACGATCAGGCCGCGGGTCGTCCGGGATGAACAGAAAGAATTCAATGCCGGTTTGGATTGGTTTCGCAAACAGCTCCCGCTGACAGGAGGCAAGACGTTCCCTCTCGATAAATTCCGCGAAGGGTATCCGGCTTTGGTTAAAGCTCTGGTGGAACTTTTGAGCGATCCGTTGAAGGGAGCCGAGGCGGCGATTATAAAAACGCAAAAGGACGCGGCCATTCAAAAAAGGGCCGCGGCCCTCCGGGACGATCTCAATTCCAAGGCTTATGCGGTGGTCCGCACCTCCGATTGGCATGTGGCGGAAGAAAAAGGGACGCCGCTCCGGTTTGAAACGCAAAAAGATTTTTACGATTTTCTCGCCGGGGCGGCGGGCCGGGTTTCCTTTTTCGTTTCTCCGGACGCCGTGGAGGGCCTGCGCAAAGAAGGTTTTGATCTGCGTCAAGACGGCAAGCTGTTGTCAGCGGGCCGCGCCGCCGAGTTGATCGAGATGGGGCGCAAGGGACGCGACTTCAATCTCCGCATCGTGGTTTCCGACGGCAAGTTCTTCTTCCCGGAAACATATGAAGTGGAATTCGGGTTCCGCGCGGTTTTGGAAGATTTCGTCTCCGCAAACGAGCCGCTGGGGTCCAAAAAGACCGTCGTGGAGATGTTGAGCGCGAAATACGACCCCAACAAGGTCGAACGGGACGCCATCAAGCGGGAAGGTCCGCAACGGGCCATGATGCTGGACCGGGTCAAGTCCGTGTTCAATTTCGCCAATGACAACTGGGCCAACTTCCCTTGGTTCACCGCCGCGTCTCTGTCCGAATTGCCGCTCTTGCTGGGGCGGTTCGACCGCGCGGAACGTTGGGGCTGGCCGTTGTGGCTTCCGCAATTTGAAAGCGTCGTCAAAGAAGATATTTATGTTTTCATTTATCCGCGCGCGCCCTATGCGATTGTCGAGGTCGACGGGCGGGTTTATATGCTTGACATCATTCCCAACGAGCCCGACATGCCCGAGCATAAAAAGACCTCCATGTGGAAATGGGCGAAAGACATCGACACCCACCTCGCGGCCGAATACTTTCTGAAACAATATGTGATGAGCCATGCGCTTACCTCCCGGGTCAACGACAATTCCATGGCTTGGCCCACGATGGCCGAAAAGAAATACCGGGACAGTGTTGGCTATCGCCGGTTCACCGAAGACAAACAGCGGCTCGGCGATGCTTGGTGGAGATATCTGGCCATGGCGGTGACGCCGGACAGCGTGCTAACCAAAATCACGGACCCGCGGCTCAAGCCCAACGACGTCGTCTATCTCTCCACCATCAAAATGCCCGTGGGCTTGGACGGACAGGCCGCTTGGTATGACAACACCGGAAAAAAGATCAAGATGTCCGGTCCCCAACTGCTGAAAGATCCGGTGGCGTACCGCGTGGTCGCCGTCGGGAAAAAAGAAGATTTTTGGAGGACCACGCAACGGCCGACCTATGCCGGGAAACTCAACACCGCCCATTTGCCGCCGGGCGGGAGTTACTTCACGCAAAACGTTAATTTCGGGCAGTTCTTCACCGTGAACCGCGAAATGGTGCTGGCGCTCGTGAACACGCCTCCGGATCCCGCCACGGCCAAACTGGGTTTCGGCGCCGGCCGCTACTGGCCCGATGCCGCTGAGCCGGCAAAAATGGACCGCCCGCCTTTTTATATTCCCGGTGAATCGTTAAAGCTGATGGCCGGCCAGCGTTTCGGCCCGCCCCGGCTGATCGACGAAATCAAAAGGGAAGATAGCCTGATCGATTTCGGCTGGCGCAAGCAGCCGGACGTCAAGAAAGCCGAGTTGTTTGACGGGACCATCGTCTGGTACCGCGAGGACGCGGCCGGCATGCGATTTGCCGTGGACCAACGCACGGGGAAAATCGTCAACAATCCAAGACGAGAGAAATACAACAGCCCGGTGATGCGGGTGCTGGCAGACAATGGGGATTTCCTGCCCAGCAAGGATTTGAAATTTATTCCCGTCGCCTCCGGTCCCTTGGGGGATCCAAGAGAGGAGTCTTTGGTCCAACCGGAACCGAATAAGCCGGAGCCCGCGAATTCCGCCGCCGGATGGAAAGAGGAGTCCGACGTGCGCTCATTGCCGGATGGCAACGGCAAGCCGATCTATTTTCGGGTGACCTCCCGCGGACAACGTTTTCCCATCGATCAGGAAACCGGGGAGTTCGTCACCGGTCAAAACGTCATTGGATACGCGCCTTCCGGTTCCGCTAGGGGAGGGGGGATCTCGTACACGCCGTATGGAAATATCAATTTTGGAGTCGGGCCGAATGGACAAATATTCCCGACGGGAATCGACAAGCTTCCGGAAGGCCTGAGGAAATCGGGCCCCAGCCAACCGGTTGAGGTTTGGTCGAAGGAGCCGGACGTCCGGTCGGTGACGGTCGACGGCCACGTGATCCGCTACCGGATCGGCCAAGACGGCAAGCGGATCGCGATCGACCAAAATACCGGCGGCCCAGTGGAATTCCATCCCTACCATCAGCGAAATTTTCCGCCGGTCAAATTTGGTTTCATTCGGACCGGCAAGGGCGAGGTGACTTATGTGGTGGTCACGCTCAGTGGAGAGGTCATCCCCATTGGGAAGGAATCCGGCCGGCCGGAATCGGATGTGAAGGGCCGGGTCGACCCGGTCGGGATCGCGGACCCCGCCGTGGCGGTGGTCGAATTCGAAGGCGACCCCTTCGATGGAAAATTTCATTGGACCGGATGGACCAGCGGTTGGGGCGCCGTCAGCGGTTGGGCCCACGACGACCGGCTTCCGCCGCCTGAAAAAACGATGCACCTGCCCATTCGCATTGACCCCAAGACGGGCCAAGGCAGTTTCTTCACCAGAGACGGCAAGAACTTCCGCTTTCCCGATGGGTCCAAAGTGATAACGCTCGATGGCCAGCCGTTCGTGATCGATCCCCGGACGCAAATCTATTCACTGGAGACCGGCGAGAAGAAGGGCGGGCCGCCGTCGGACCTGAACACGCCCGAGACCGAAATCGAATTCTCCATCGTCCGGAAAAACGTCGAACAGGTCATCGAACGGCGTTATTTCAGATGGGACCCCAAAAATAAAGAACGGCGGGGAATCGATCCCGCCACCAAAGAGTTCAAACCTTTTGTGGCGCCGATGCCCCGCGAATTGCCCCTGACGGAAGTGGCGTTTAAGGACGGCACGAAGGTGTTGGTCGATGGAAAAGGCCGGCTCTACAATCCGAAGACCCAGCGGGCGATGGTTGAAAATCCGTATTGGGACATTCCGCTCTGGGCCAAAGACCCCAACATCGCCGTCGAAGTGACCGGCTGGTTCGCCAAAGAGGGCCGGCCTGCCCGCGCGTATTATTTGACCGATCCCAACAATCACGACCGCATCCCGCTTGATCCTGAAACGGGCCAACCATTGCCGCTTCCGGAAGGCGCGATGTTTGTTCGAGACGAAAACGAGGGCTGGGTCATTTTTGACCGGAAGGGACGCAAATACGACCCCTATCGCCGCGCGATCATCGAAGATGTTCCGTCCTGGGCCTTGGCCGAGAATGTTTTCTGCGAGATCGTGCCCGCGGCCCGGACGATCGGAGAGAACGCGGAATACGCCTACGTGCCGTTCCACCGGAACTTCTTCCGCGAAAATCTCGATGGGACCCTGACCAAACTGAATGCCGGAGGGAATCCGGTCCTCACGATGGGGAAAGATTGGACCACGCTGATCGTAACGGAAAAACACGACGCCCTTAACGCTTGGGGCGGGCATTACCAGGGAGAGCGCGGAAAACTGCTGTATGTGGATCCACAGGGGCGCGTGTACAATTACGACAGCGGCCGGATCGAAATGGACCTTCCTGCGGCGCTTAAAAATATCCCGAACATCAAGGCGGACGTCACCCGCCGGCTCCGCTACGATTATTTCAAGCAGAAGCTGTTGACTCCGACCATTGAACGCTCGTTCTATATTGAGGACCCGGACACGCAAGAGCGGACGCCGGTGTTTCCAAAGACCGGCCGGCGCATGCCCCCGGGGTCGCGGCCCTTCTCTCTGCGGACCGACAACTTCAGCAAGCTCGAAGCCGACTATATCATCGACTCCAAGGCCCGGCTCTACGATCCGGAAGACGGCCGGATCGTCGACGGGATTCCCGATTGGGTTGCCGGCGATCCGAATATGGAAGTTGATATCGCCATCGAGCAAAAACTTAACGACGATAACATCACTTATCACGAGGTGGTTTCCCGGCGCTACTTTAAATTCAATCCGGCCAACAAAACGCGCGAGGAATGGGTGGAAGGAAAGGTTGCCGAACAAACGCGCGGCGTCCTCTACGCCGACGCGCCGGAATGGGCCAAGAAACTGCCCGCGGGAGAAGTTCACGAAGTCCGGTACTATTCACCGAACATCAAGTTCGAAGAACCGGTTGACGACGCCGGAGACTGGATCAAAAAAATCGACGCGGCCAAAGTCCGTAAATATCCCGTCGTCACAGCGGTGGGCGGCAAGGATTTCAGATACAAATATGTTTATTCCATAAATACCGGCGATGACCAGTGGACGCTGGTTGACTCCAAGACGGGCCAACCCAGCCCCGCCGGCGATTGGATGAAAAAGTTGGATCCCCAGCGGCTCCACAACGTGAGCCGGATCTCATCGCGCGGGATCGACACGTACTTGTATGCGGCCGATGAGGCCGGCCAGTGGACTTTGGTTGATCCGTCAACCGGAAAAACTCAAGACTCGGATGCTTACAATACGGAGTCTCATTACTACCGGCTTAACCGGGAGACTGGCTACAGGGAACAGGTGGATCCGCACAGCGGACGGTTCCGCAGCGAATGGACGTCCAAAGGAACGGTACGGGACGTTCATGGCGATGCCGGTTCCACCTTGGTCAACGACGTCCGCAAAGGCCAGGTTCTGACCGTCGATGGGAAAAAAATTGACCTTCCGATTCTTAAGGACAACCGCCCCAACAAAGTGGCGCAAGTCTTGATGGACATCAAGGGAAACAAAGCGTTGGACCCGAAAACCGGCGACCCTTTTTTCATAACGGACCGCCAGCTCGTCGAATTGCGCGATGATTTGAGCCGGAGCTGGCTGGTGGTGCTCGATGGCCGCGACGGTCACGTCATGACGCCCGCGGAATTGCTCAAGATCAATCCCGCTGAACTCGCCCGGAGAACTTCTTACGATGTCTTCGTGATGGACCCGGCCCTCCAGCGCAAGGTTCTGCCGCCTGGGCTTCTCAATGCCGAAGCGACCATCATGAAATACGGCGGCCTCAAGTTGATTGGGAGCGCCGAGTCGGTCGAGATCCAAAAAGACCAGGCGGTCCTGGACAAGTTGTTCGCCGACAACACGGACCTCCTCCGGCTGTCTTATCTCAGCCAAAAGAGCGCGGCATTGGTGCGGCCGATGGACGGACAGTTGGACGACGCCATTGAGTTTCACTCCAATGAAGCGCTGCTCGATATGGCCCGGCCGGAACGCGGCGAGGTGCGGATCCAGATCCGCACCTTGGACAACGGCAAGTATGTTTGGCAGGACATTGACGCCGATACTTTTCAAATGCGGTTTTGGGCGCACCGGGCTTCGGACGCGCTGGCGCAGGGAGATTACCGGTTCACTCGCTTGAAGGCCGGGAAAAGTCCGGCCGGCCAAGTTTACAACGCGGGCGCCGAGGTCTTCAGCTTTGAACAATTGCTGGCGCGGGGCCGCATTCTTGTCTACAAAAATGGCGAGCGGATCCCGCCCAAGGATGTCTTCTTCTTGA
>Ga0206945_1093_pt1 | contig 21077 bp, 18 predicted proteins | sample Alteio_BWOrgHeat_5_FD_152982 | JGI IMG/M metagenome (GOLD analysis project Ga0206945, IMG submission 152982) | Enriched cells from forest soil in Barre Woods Harvard Forest LTER site, Petersham, Massachusetts, United States -... | ecosystem: Environmental > Terrestrial > Soil > Temperate forest > O... | reverse complement strand
GTCGTGTTGGCTTAAATCATCACTTTTTGGCGCGGCGAGATTTGCCTTCAACCGCCCTGTAGTTTTAATGATCTGGGGTAGCGCTGCTGCTGGGGTTTTTGGCGCGAGGCCAGCGATGTCGCGATCAACTGGTTTCCCGACAGGCGCACTAGAAAAGACACGCGTCTAAGAGGGAGTGACGCCGGACCTGTCCGCATTCCTCTCCCTAGACGCAACATTACGTCAGCGAGACCCTTGCATGTACGTTGCAAATGTCCTTCAAAATCAACTCATTGACCCTGCCAAATGCAACAGAACCGACATTGTGTTGCACGTGAATTCGTCTCAGTTGGCGCTGTAACGATATTCCAGTGCGGTAGGTGAAAGGCGCATAGCCAGTTCTTGTATTCAGTCCGATTAGTAGGACGTGGCGGCATGCGCTCGACACCGGCCTCGCGCCGAAGTCGCTTCGCCTGAGACTTCACGTCTTGGGCCGCTGGCAGATTAGGGAACCACCTGCCGCGTGAGCAGGAGTGCCACGCTGGGAGAATGCTGTTGATGAAGAGGCTCTTTTCAGTTCGTTAGAAGGATTGAACCAGGTCTACGGCAGGCGCGGCCATTGTTGTTTCGTTCCTGTTGACATGCTCCTAGCGTCCGGTCTAAATGATTATTCCGAGGTCGTGCTGCGGTGCCGACAAGAATGTCACCCATTCCGGGGCCCTCGGGGTACGTACTGGTGCCCCTGCGGGAAAACGCGGACTTTACCCTTTACCGTGGCCGAAAACACAACGACCCCTCTCCAGTCCTGGCGATCGCACCCTCTACAGAACAGCCCTCGCCTCAGAGCATCAGGCGGCTCGACCACGAATACTCGTTCGCAGCCGAACTCGATCCCGCGTGGGCGGCCAAGCCTCTGGCCATTACTCGTCACGAAGGGCGGACGATCCTCATACTCAAAGACCCTGGCGGTGAGCCTCTGGATCGGGTTCTTGAGCGGGACCAGCGGCAACCGCTCGACCTGACTCGCTTCCTGCGCACTGCCGTTGGGTTGGCAAAAACGCTCGGTCAAGTCCATCAGCACGGCCTCATACATAAGGATATCAAGCCTGCCAATGTCTTCGTCGACGATACCGGCAAGAAGGGGCAAATAAGGCTCGCGTGCAGTTCGTGTCAACTTATTTCGCCGGGAACGAAATGACGAGATGGGTCGCCGAAAGGTTGGGTACGAAATCAGGAACTGACCACAGGCCTACGTGCCAAGAGATAAGTCCGGCCACTTTTGACGAAGCCGACAAACCTGCGAGCCAATTCAGCTATGCGGTCGGTTTGCCTTCCGCGAATGGCTTCTTGGGGCATCAATTCCCCGCCGATGCCCAGGGCGACGGCGCCAGCAAGAATAAAGTTGAATGCATTCTGCTGGTTTACGCCTCCAGCGGCGATCAGGGGAAGATGTGGAAACATCCGGTGAAGGGATCTGATGTAGGTCTCGCCGCCAATCTGGGCGCACGGCACGACTTTGACGAAATCGCAATGCCCTTTCCAAGCGGTAATGACTTCGGTAGGAGTGAGGACGCCTGGAAATACGACGATGTCTTGTTGCGCAGCAAATTCGACGAGATCCAAATGAAGTCCGTCGCTTGTGAGAAACTGCGCGCCTGCATCCACGCACTGCTGTGCAGACATCTCGTCCATCACGCCACCTGCCCCCACGATCATATTGGGATTTTCCGTCCTTAGTCGCGAAATGACCCTTATAGCGCCTGGCACGGTCAGCGTAATCTCTGCTATCGGAATCCCGCCTTGGGAGATCGCCTCCACCGCAAACAGGGCATCCTCAGATGAACGCATCCGAACTGCCGGAATGATACCGACGTCTTCGATCCAGCCCCGCACCTCGTGTTTCTTCACTTAGTCGGCTCCTTTCGTGCGCGCTCGCCTGTGAAGAGCGCGTTCCTTGCTTGCTTCGCTTCAGCGTCGCAAGTTCCGGAAGCAACCGGCACGCCCAAACGAATGCTAGGTTTCGAACGATCCCTCAGGTGTTGGCAAGGTGTCCTCATCGCTCGCGAACCACACGTACAGCGTCGGCAATATGAATATGCTCATGGCCAGGGCAGCGATCAGACCGCCCACAATCACAATGGCAAACGGCCGCTGCGAGTCGGAACCGATGGCATGCGACATCGCTGCGGGCAAAAGTCCGAACGTCGCCACCAGCATAGTCATCATGATCGGCCGAAGCCGCAGGACCGCACCTTCCACGGCTGCCTCGACAACCGTATAACCCCGTGCACGGAGCTGATTGATGTACTCCACCATAATGACGCCCGTCTGGACCGATACGCCAAAGAGCGCCAGAAAACCGATACCGGAAGAGACACTAAGGTGCGTGCTTGTGAGAAGCAGCGCGAGAAGCCCGCCGACAGGCGCGATAGCAACGACAGCAAGAATGAGCAAGGCCCACTTTGCGGAATGAAACATGCTGTACAGAATGATGAAGATAATCAGCATGGTGATCGGTATCACGATGAGCAATCGTGCTCCGGCCCTCTGTTCACTCTCGTATTCTCCTGCCCACTGTATGTGGTAACCCGTCGGAAGCTTCACTTTCTGGCTAACCGCAGCAATAGCCTCCTGGACCGTGCTGCCCAAGTCCCTACCGCGCACGCTGAACCGCACTGCTACGTATCGCGAATTCCCCTCACGGTAGATGTCGTAGGCGCCGTCCTTGACCTCTACCTTGGTTAGCTGCGCAAGCGAGACTCGCTCGCCCGAAGGGGAGAGGAGGCGGATGTTTTCGATGGCCTCCGGGGTATTTCGGTAAGGCTCCTGGTAACGCACCGCGACGTCATAGCGGGCTTCTCCCTGGAGTACCTGGCTCACAGCATTTCCGCCCACGGCGGTTTGGACGGCGTCTTGTATGTCAGCGACGTTGATCCCAAAGCGTGCGGCAGACTTGCGGTCAACCGTGAAGTCGAGATTGGGCTGTCCGGTGTCGCGCTGGAGTCCGAGATCATAAATGCCAGGAATATGCTGCATGGCCGCGACCATTTCGTCGCCTTTCTCTTCAAGAACGGTCAAATCAGAACCGAAAATCTTGACGGCGAGTCCGCCTTTCGTACCGCTGATGGTCTCATTAACATTGTCTTCGATGGGCTGAGAGAAGTTCCAGAAAGCACCCGGGAGCTTCGAGACCTCGCGGTTCATGGCGGCGATCAGCTCCTCCTTATTTTGGTGGAATATCGGCCGCCACTGTTCTTTCGGCTTCAGGTCAACGAAATACTCCGTGTTGCCGAACCCTCCCGTATCGGTCCCGTCGTCGGGACGGCCCACCTCTGACACAACGTCGGTCACTTCAGGGAATGAAGCAAAGACAATGCGTTCCTGGTCAGTAAAGTGGGAGCCGTCCGTAAGGCTTGTGCTGGGTGCCAGCGTGCCCCGCGCCCAGATCGCGCCCTCGTCGAGGTGCGGCAAAAACTCGCTGCCGATCACGCCGCTGAACATGAGAAAGGCGGCAAGGGAAAAGCCCGCCACACCCACGCCAACCGTCAGCCAACGATGCTCAATCGCATGCCGAACCGCCTTGCGGTACCAATTGGTTAAAGCGACCATCGCAGGGTTGCGCCACTCCTTCACTCCTTTGCGGAAAAGCCAACTGCTCAAGACGGGCGCTAGCAGGATCGAGAACGTCAGCGCGCCCAACAACGCGAAGGCGACGGTCAAGGCCATAGGCCTAAATAACCGGCCCTCGACTCGCTGCAGAGTGAAGATCGGCATATAGGCCGTGATAATGATGGCGATGGCGTAGAAAACCGGACGCTGGACTTCGTGAGCAGCCTCGCGGATGGCCTCGGCGGGCGCCTTCATAACCACCGTCATCCGCCGTGAAGGTGGGTCGCCACCAGCAGATGCAGTGGCTTCATGCAGGTAGCTCATGTGGCGGACGATGTTTTCGACCATGACGACAGCGCCGTCAACGACCATCCCAAAATCCAGCGCGCCAAGCGAAAGTAGATTGGCGGGAATCTTGCTCAGATCGAGCCAAATAGATGCAAAGAGCAGCGAGAACGGGATCGTACAAGCGACAATGAAAGCGGCGCGAGCATTGCCGAGAAATAGAAAAAGGATGATCGTTACCAGGATCATCCCCTCGATCAGGTTATGCTCCACCGTATGCAGCGTGAAGTGAAGTAGGTCGCTGCGGTCCAGCATGGGAACAATCTTTACGCCCCGTGGCAAGATGGTGTCGTTGAGTTCCTTTACTTTTGCGTGAATGGCGTCCAGCGTCGGCCCGGCGTCCGCGCCTTTGCGCAACAGCACGACGCCCTGAATCACGTCGGGCTCGTCGAGGATCTTTCCATCCTCCATATGATTGGCTCGGGCCATGTGTCCCAGGCGAATCTTCGGGCCCTGCGCCACGTCGGCTATGTCCTTCAGGCGAAGGGGAGTGCCGGCCTTAGTTGTCAACACCGTCTGCTCGATATCCTGCACATTCTTGAAGAGGCCGATGGCCCGGACGTTCATCTGCTGCTGCCCTGCCTCGACAAAACTGCCGCCGGCGTTGATGTTGTTGTTGCTTAACTGCTGCTCCACCTGGGCGATGCTCAATCCGTACGAGACGAGTTTGTTCGGATCAACACGGACCTGATATTCCTTGACCGTGCCGCCGAAGTCGGAGACGTCAACCACATTCGGGACAGACTTGAACTCCTTTTCCAAGGTCCAATCCTCGATGGACCTTAACTCCATCAGGTCGTACTCAGGATTCGTGCTTCTCAAGGTGTACCAATAGATCTGCCCCACCGTGCTCCAGTCCGTCCCCATCTGAGGCTGTAAACCTTGTGGGAGCGTGACCTGGGAGAGCCGTTCGAGGACTTTCTGCCGGTTCCAATCATTGTCCGATTGATCGTCAAAGATCATCAGGACATATGAAAGACCGAAAATGGACTCGGACCGCAGATGTGAAAGATGAGGAATTCCATTCATTTCGATTTCGACGGGGATCGTGACCTGTTGTTCTACTTCCTCAGCCGACCGGCCTGGCCACTGGGTAATGACCGTCACATAGTTGTCCGCGATGTCCGGATAAGCTTCCACCGGCAGGTTATGAAAGGAGATCGCTCCCCACGCAACGAGCAGGATCGCGAGTGCGATCACGACAAACCGGTAATTGAGTGCGAAGTCTACAAGCTTGCGGATCATCTTCTAATCCCCTTATTTTCTTGCGGGAACCGTTTCGGTGGACGCTTACTGGTTCTCGACCGTGTTTTCGAGCACCAGGGCGTTCGAAACCACATGTTGGCCAGCCTTCAGCCCGGATATAACCTCTTCCATCTGATTCGGCAGCAAGGCTCCGCTGCGGATTTCCATTCGCCTGAATGTCTTCTCCGGCGCAGGCACGAAGACCCAGTCACGGTCGTGAAGGTGGATAATCGCAGCGGCCGGAACCTCGGTGTGCATTTGCTCCCTTTGGCCTCGGAACGTAGCCGTTGCAAACATTCCGATGCGCATGGACATTGCCTCATTGGGGACTTCTATCCGAACTTTGGCGGTGCGTAGATTCGGGTCGAGGATCGCGCTTATGTTGCTGACCCTGCCCTTCAAAACTCGTCCGGGATAGGCATTGAGGCGGATTTCAGCGCTGTCGCCCATGTGGATGCTCGCCAAGTCATTTTCATACACGTCGCACACAACCCAGACGTACGACATATCCGAGATCGTGAAGGGGTTGGGCGCAGAAAGAGCCTGGACGCCGGACTGATTGGTGATCTGTTGGTCGGTGATGACGCCGGAAATGGGAGCGGTGACCTCCACAATTCCCGAGGGATGATCCGGGTCCGCTCCAAGGACGTGGAGATGCTCGCTGGTCGTCTCGACGTCGACGACAGCGTTGTCCTCAGCGTTCTGGGCCACTTCTAAGGTGCTCTTGGAGATGGCTCCTTTGTCGAACAGGATCTGGGACCGGTTGAGCTGGATCTTCGCCAGCTGCTCGTTTTTGACCGCTTTGCGATAGTCAGAATAAGCACCAGCAATGTCAGTGCTCCGAACTTTGAATAAGAGCTGCCCCTTTGTCACCTCATCGCCCAGACGGGCGTCGATTTCCATGACCCTTCCCGTGGCGAGCGACGGCACAGGAACCTGTCGCGACACATCTGGACTAACGGATCCCGTCACGTTCAATTCCGGTGCGGCCATGTGCTCCGTGGCGATCGCCAAAGGAAACTGTTCAGGATGGTCGACCTGGATGTTGGTGACGTCGAACCCCTGTACTACGGTTGGCGCGGGCGGTGCGGTCGCCGCGGACGCGTCCTCGGCCGTAACGGTCCGCTGGCATCCTGTGACGAGCAGCCCCAGACCGACGCAGATAGCTAGTTCGAATGCAAACAAGCGATTCATCGCAAAACCTCCTGTCCGACTGCCATATTCATTTGCGCGGCAGCGGTCAAACACGAACCGATTAAATTCAGGTATGCCTGCTGAGTATCCCGGTACGATTTCTCGGCGTCTAGAAAGTCCAGTAACGACGCGCCACCGTTTTGGAAAGAAAAAGTTGTCCTGTCGCGAACGTCTGCCGCTAGTGCCAGGTACGTCGCCTTGTACGGCTTGAGGAGATTTACGTTTTGGATCAGCGTCCAATAGGCGGAGTCAACATCGCTGAAGACTCCGGCTTCGGTCGCAGCCTGCAACTGCTCGTTGCGGCCGATATCGAGCTGAGTGCGCAACTTCTCGCCTTGGTTCCGATCGAAGATACGGAGAGGGATGCTGACACTGACGCCGAGCGTATTGAGGGCTTCGGGGTTATTCCACGAGCCATTGTGCGTATACCACGCGCTGAACGTCGGGTCGACCGAACCCTGGGAAATTGCGAGCTTATGATTGATTTTCGCCAGTTCCACGGATTGAATCGCCGCCTTCAAGTCCGGTCGCATGGCCAGCGCGATATTCCGAAAGTCCTCGAGCGGCATTAGTTGCTCACTGAAATCGAAGGGTCCGGCGACATCGAACTGCTCGATGGGCGTGCGGTCGTTCATCAGCGTCAGCAGCTGGATCTTGCTGGTTCGCACGCCCACCATTGCGGTCTCGTAGTCCGACTCGAATTGCACGCGCTGTAGCATCAAGCGATTGAAATCCACCGCCGCGAGATCGCCGGCGTCTAGGCGGGCGCGATTCACGTCCAGTTCGCGGTCCCAATACGTCAGGTTCTGCCGCGCGTTCTCCAGCACCGCCTTGGACTGCAGGAGCTGCACGAACGCGCTTCGGAGATTGAAGATCAGGCCGCGCTCCTGGTCGGTGTAGGTGGATTGCGCGACGGCTGTGGTTTCCTTTTGGCTGTCAAGGCGCAACTCCCGCTTATGCTGTCGTTCGTGCAGGTAGCTCACGCCTGGAGTGATCGTAGTGCCCTTGGTCGGCTGCAAGATTCCGTCAATTGGAGTGATTTGAGTTCCGTCTGCAGCCAGGGAGACCTGCGGGTTGGGTCGGAGAAAAGCGGTGACCTCCTCGGCCTTCGACTCGTCGATATTGGCCTGATTGGCCTTTAATGTGGGGTTCGTAGCCTCAAACTTCGCTTTGACTTGCTCCCAAGTCAGGGCCGCCATAGCCGTCTGTGCGTGCACAGCAACGGGCAATAATCCCGCGAAGAGAATTGCGTTGCGCACACTTCGGTAAAGTCGCGACGTGGTCTTTCCCTCGATGATTGTTATTAAGTTCATGATTTTTCGGGACGCAGACAAAGGACCGGTGTCGCGGTGACTTCAATCGCGGCCTCGCAACTGGCGAAAGCCGCAGCCGGCGAAACCCACATGAGCAGAAGTACAATTGCATTAACCTTACTCTTCATAAGCTACGCTCCATTCCGCGGCGCGATTCACGAAGGCTCCGTGTAATTTGGGTTACACGAACCCTGTGTGGCCGCGGGACACAGGCCACTTCACCAATACGTCCAACTACGATTCTCTGTGCTAAGTACGGGGCGCGATGGTGGGGGGAGCTCTTCCCGAAACGGATGTGTAACCCGTTCGGTTGATCGCCCTTTGCTGGAGAAGAGAAAGGAAGCCCTGCTGCGGTTTAGGAACAGCTTGCCCACTAGTCGCCAGGCCGCCCGCCTTCGAGGTAGAAGACTCTAACGCTGTGGTCTCTGGGACCTGTTGAGCTCGGGACGCCCGGCTGAGGGAATTCAAGGAACTTGGCAAAGCAGCCGAAATCGCCACCGTGAAGTGATCATGGCCATCGTTGAGCAGCACAATCAACGGCCAGTGGACCAGCGCGGGCCTGAGCACCAAGTCGTTCCGAACGTTGTCTCCGGTCATATCGCGGACCTCGAACTGAAGTCCGCCCGGCGGCGCGACAACGGGGATCAACTGCTCGCCCCCAGCCAGCCGTAAGTGGATGGTATAGCGCGTGGCTGGTGCAAGATTCTGCTTAACGACGTCCGCTGCGCCTAAACCACGATCGCCATCGATTCCGAGCGGCTCTAGAGCATCGCCGCTACTATCTTCCCCAGCCGTCGACCCGTTTGAGATTGTGGATCGGAGAGGCATCAAGATTTGTTGCATCGGGCGCCGCAGCGTAGCTGTCGAATACGCACGAACGGCTCCGACAAAAAGAACCGCAACCGTGCAAAAAACGAGAAGGAAAACCAGGACATAACGGAGCGCCGCGCTGCACGCCGTCTCTTTTTCGGCTTGGGGGATCCCGCTCATATCCATAAGCCTAGAGATCCGCCATAAAAAAGGCATAAATGCCACGATAGGCGTTCACGAGGGCAGGAGAACAGAAACTACGGGGAACCCAGGCATTCAGGCGCGCTGCGACTCGCACACTGCGCATTCGCCGTGAACTCGGATGTTCTGGTCGTTTCATCAATACCTTGTTTCTGGCGCTGGGAGAGAATCGGGGCCGCCGCGGCAACGGCCCCAACTCTTCGACACGCGCTAGAATCTGACCATTACGCCAGCGCTGGCGACCGTTTGGCTCTTGCGTAGATCCGGGAACCAAACGCTGCTTATGCCCGTGTTGCCGGTAATAGGCCCGCAAACTGCTTCGACGTTCGGGAGGTCATTCGCTATGTTTCCGGACGACGTTATCCCGGAAGCCGCGCCATTGCTGCATGCATACTGGCCGGGAGAGCCGTTATTGCCGCCTGGAGGCGTAATCCCGCCACGGCCCGTCCAATACGGCACATTGGAGTGGCGATACCCAAGTTCCGTCCACCAAGTGATGTACTGCTTGGGCATCCACTGGTAAGTGATCGTGCCATCCCACATCTTGGATGTGTCGCCGAAATTCTCCGTGAAATACGGTGAACCGGAGATGGCATCGGCACCATTGATTGGCGGGAGAAGAGTCAGATAACGGCCGGGGTTGTCCATCATGCCGCCACCGATCGTAATGGCATGGTGATCCTTACCCCACCAGAACCGGTCGTAGAGCATCCAGCCGGCAAAGCTTGTTTTGACGCCGTTCGCCGTATTTTTAAAGCAGCTCGCGCCGCCGCCATACTCGCATCCGAGGTCCCCCGTGAAAGAGAAAGCCATCTTGGAAATGCCGGAGCTATCCGGCCGGTTGAAATATCGGACCTCAACACTGTCATCGGTATGAATACGCGACACGGCGCCATTAAAGAGAGTGTCCGTGCCCATGCCGTAGTTGTTGAAGACAAACGACAACCATTCCTTGGGACGCCAGAGAATCTGGCCTCCAAGTCCGAGCCGGCTGTTGAACTTGTTATAGGACTGCCATCCGTTGATGATCCAGGGCTCGATTTTGAGTTTGTTCGTAGGAAACCACTGAATGCGCACTCCATTGAAGAACCATGGCGTGTTGGACGAAACGAATGACGGTTGGTACGTCCAGTTGTCAAAGTTGTAGTAGCTGAATAGGCCGATGTACGAGACGAAAATTCCTGCATCGACGTTCAACCCGTGATTTACGTTGAAGCTGTATCCACCCCAAGCCTCGGAAACATATTTGTAAGCGCCGCGAACGTCCCATTGGCCGACGGCCGCACTGGCGTCGTTTCGGGGCGTCGTCGTGGCAAATAAGCCGTCCATGGTCAGGACCCTGCCGCGGACGTTATTCCAGCGGAAATCGCCGCCGAAACTGATCTGCTCCACCTGAAATTCGCCGGAGCGGAAGGACTCCGTCGCGCCACCCATGGTGTGGTCGCGCGGTTGATTGAAATCCTCCATAAAGTGGGTATCGAACCTGATTTCCGGAGTGAAAAATTTGGTAGTGAAGACTGATGTGCCACGGCCCGTGCCGTTTAGCCAGGTAAAGTCCCCGTATGCGAATGGAGTGACATTGTCCACTCCCTTAGTGGCCTCGGGTTCTTGAAGGGCCTCAGGAACCGTGGGTGCAGGACCAGCCGCCTGCTGAGGAGCAGGAGCCGCTGCTTTTGGAGCCGGCCCAGCATTCGCAGATGCAGTGGAAGTTGGCGTCGGAACGTCGGCCCGAGTCAGCGAAGCCTCCAACGTTTGACTTGCCGAAGCAGGCTTGGCGTCGGCGGACGGCTGAACGGCGTCCTTCGTTTCCATTGCCGCGAGACGCTTTTCGAGGCGATCGATGCGCTCGAGCAGCTCTCTTTCCCGATCTGTTAGCGGTTCGCTATTCGACTTCGTGGTTGTTGGAGAGACGTCGGCTTCTAACGGCAGATCCACCCGAAGGATCTCGCGGGCTGCGATGGCGACCCTTGCGGATGCCTTTTGAAACCCGCTCTTCGTTGCTGCGACATCGTATTTGCCGGGCCCCAGATGCGTGAACGTATACAACCCGTTCGCGTCGCTAGTGGTGGACTGGTCGGTACCCCTGTCGAGGTTATGCGCGACAATTTGTACTTCCGCCACCGGCTTACCTCCAGAGTCGCGCGTGACGCCTCCTACAAGCCCATCCTCTATCTGTCCGTGCGCCGGAAGCGATAACAATCCGAACATGAGCGCAGCGCTTACGCGTACAGCCACCATCGGACAAACATTGCTGGACAATATCGCGATCGCTCTGTGCATTGTCCGGCAACAGATAAAGTGCCTGATTCGTGACACCCCTATGTAACCGCTCATTATTTTGACCTTCCTTCTGTGGAACTCTTTGAGGTACCTCTCTAGAGATCAGAGAGACGCGAGGTTTTGCCAACGGCCGCGTCACACGCAAGTTGCTAGCACGCATCCCTGCGCTCGGACCAAAGAGCTTCGCGGGAACTAAGGTGTCCTCAGATGCGTAAAAAAGGCATGAAAGGAAAGGACGGATAGTTTCAATGAGATCGATCTATTTTTTGGATTGCGCCTGACAGTGAGTGATATGTCTGGCCCCACTCCAGCCAAGATTGTCCAACGCTCGAAGGCTTCTCACCCGAGAGGTCACACCGAGGTCTACCAGCTTCGGGTATACCCGATGCTGGTGGTTGTGTACCAAGGAACAGTCACAATTTTGTTGAAGGTCTCCTGAATCCAGATGGAATTGTGATCGTTGAAGTGGACGACGGCACCAAGAGACTCACCGTTGTAGAAACGATTCTCGACATAAGGGTCTCCCGTCAAGCTGGTGATGCCCAGCTGAACCCAGGTATAGCCGCTGACCCGCTTCATCTTTGGTAGGCCGAAGTTCTTCATGACTCCAAGGCTTTCGGTGTGGGATCCGAACTGGGAATGCCAGAAACCTGAACCGCCATCCTCATACGTGTAGCCAAATGTAAGTTCGTCTCCGACGGGGTCTTTTTTCAGGAAGCCAAAGGTATGGCCGATACCAATGTTGTAATTCGCCTTGGTCGCGAGTCCGGGCCGGACAAAATCAGACCCGAGCATGACGAAGAGGTCGGTGCTGGTGCCCGACTCTCCAGCATCACCGGCGGTCGCCTGTTGAGACTGGTCCTGGGAGCGACAGACCGGCATCAGAACAAACGCGAGGCACAGAACAAAGATGCCCTTCGCGACTTTCGTTGAAAACCTGCAGATAGGTTTCGTCATGGCCATGCGGTTTTGCTGCTCCTCCTGAGGAAAGAATTTAGATACAGGCAAAGCAATTTCTAAAATCGCGGCGGTGCGCCTAGCGTGATGACTGACAGTCCACCTTCGCGAGCCGCTCTCTGAGTTCCCCATTTTCGCGTCGCAGCAAACGCAGTTCGTGTTGCCGCTTCCAGATGCGAATGGTGGTAACTGTGACGCCAACTTCGTTGGCCATCTCAGCTACCGTGCGGCCGGCTTGAAGGTGCTTCAGTACATCTGCAATCTGGCTCGAGTCACACTTTGTACGCGGTCTGCAGCTACCTTCCAATTCCCGCCGGTTTGAAGTATGGCGACTGCCGTTTTGGGGTTTGCCAAATCGGCTGAAGGACGAAATGGCTGGCGTGAGGGAAACATTAGATGCGCGTGAAAGAACGACTCTGATCGGAGGACGAAACGAAGGCAGCATGAATCTCTGGTCCGGAGGAATCAGTTGAATATAGCCCAGCTCTATGGCGCGCTTTGTCCAGGTGCCCAGGATTTGCTGAAATCTTTGGGCGCCGAGGCCGTACCGCGCTCTGATCCTCGGGCGGCTCCATCCGAGCACAAAGTAGAGCTGGACTAATTGCCGCTGTAAGTCCGGCCGGGTGTGCTTCGAAAAAATTGGGATTTGGGACGGAAAACTTACCTGATTATTCCGGATTGCCGCCCGGAGCTTATCGACCCGCATGTCGTACAGCTTCTTATCGGAAATTACCGGATTTCTCGGAATAGAGCCAACTGGCGGGAAGGCGACGTTATGAAGCGCCGAAAAGTTTGCGACGGACTGCATATCCGGGCTTACCCTGCCAAACGCGCGTGAAGAAGCCATAAATACCTCACGAGAAAATCAGAGTTGTTTTCGATCTGGGCCTAAATCCGCACTGAACACTGGTTCTCAATCGTCTTCCGAGGGGTTACCGGCTTCATCCTCGGGAGGGTTGCGAAAGCGGTACCCGACCCACGGGTCGGTCAGAATGTATTGAGGCTTAGCCGGGTCATCCTCAATCTTCTTGCGAAGCATGCGTACGTACGTTCGCAGATATTCCAGTTCATTCCCGTATTCCGGGCCCCACACCGCGCGTAAAAGCTTCGTATGCGTCAGCGGAGCACCCTGGTGTTTCCACAAATACGAAAGCAGGTCGAACTCCTTGGGCGAAAGGCGGATCTCCTCGCCGCCTTTCCACACCAGGCGATGCTCGAGGTCCATTTTTAAGTTGCCAGTCTGCAAGATTCCGCGCTCCCCGCTGGTGTCTGCGTGCAGCCTTCGAAGGACGGCCCGCAGCCGAGCAATCAGCTCCCGGAAGCGAAAAGGCTTGGTGACATAGTCGTCTGCGCCGGCTTCGAGAGCCCGAACCTTGTCCTCTTCGGCATCGCGGACGGTAACCATGACGATTCCCGTCAGAGGGGCCACGGCCCGGATTTGCCGGCAGACCTCAACGCCGCTCATTCCCGGCATGTTCACGTCCAGCAGCACCAGATCAAATGACCGCCGGTGGACAGCTCCTATCGCATCTGCTCCGTTCCCAGCCTCTTCCACGGCGAATCCACTCGTGGCAAGCGAAGCTCTGATGGTTCTCCGCAAGGCCGCTTCGTCGTCCACGACCAGGACGCTAAACGGCGGCGGCAACGTCGTCACGTTCCCTCTCGGGAACGGGTAGTGCGAGACGGAAAACTGTCCCATTTGCAGCCCCCGGATTGTCACTATCAAGTTCAATGTTGCCGCCAAGCGCAAGAGCGATCTTGCGAGCTACAAACAAGCCCAGCCCCGAACCAGGGCCCACGCGTCGCCCATCCACACCACGATAGAATCGTTCGAAGATTCTGCTTCGTTCTGACGATGGGATGGGATTCCCGCTACTGAGAACACGAATCGCGATTTCATCGTGCTCGCGCGAGATACTCAGCGTAACGATTGAGCCAAGGGTGGAGTACTTACAGGCATTATCCAGCAGCTGGCTTACCGCAAGCCGCAGGAGCTCAGGATCGGCCATCACTTCGCTGGAATCGCACTCCTTGACCACGGAAATGCGATGACCCGCCGATAGTCTTGCGTATTGGTCTGCAGTGTCCGCAACGACGGATGAAACATCGATGAGTTCGATCCACGGCCGGATCTCCTCGCGCTCCAGCCGCGCTGTACGGATCAACCTGGAGGTCAGACGGCTGAGGCGGGCGGCCTCCGCCTCCACGATTTCGGTCATCTCATGATGTTGCGGGCCCAACGATGATGCCTCTCGAAGCGCACCGGCGGCCGTCAGAATGGTCGAAAGAGGTGTCTTGAACTCGTGTGCAAGCGCATCCAGAATGACCGACCGATACGACTCTGTCTGCGCGACGGCAGTGGCTTGACTTGCGTGGATGAAGGAGCGCGTTCGCTCCCGATGGGCTGCCGCGAGGGTCGCTAGTGGTCCCGCCAGCAGATCGGGGTCTTCCAGGCCCTCGAAGCCAATAGCACCGATCGTGCGGCCACCGATCCGAATGCAACGCGCAGCGAACTTTTCGCCAGGGCTCTCGCAGTCCTTCCCCTGGATGAATGCTTGACCGGTGTTCTTTTCAAGATCATCGCTGGCATTTCCAGCAACGTGCAGCTCGGCACCAACAGCATCAAAGAAACAAATCCCCTTGATCCCCAATATTCCGCAAAACGGCTCAAGAAGCTGAGTGTCAGACTTCGGCTTAAGTTCCAAAGTCAAAAGTTTGTGAGTGAACTCGTAAAGTTGCTGAAGTTTTTGCCGATGCTGACGGGCTAGCTCAGTCTTGGCCCGTACCTGCGTCACGAGCCTGGTAATGACCAGACCCGTGATCAGGAACGAACCCAAGCCAGCTACGTATACAGGATTGTTCACCTGGAACGAAAAGAGAGGGTCAACAAAAAAGTAATCCAGGGAGGCGACCGCTACGGCGGAGACCACGGCCGACGAAGCAAAGTCGCCCGCTAGTGACTGCGCGACCAAAAGAATCAAATAGCAAAAACTGGCCGTAAGGAAATTGAAGTGCAGCCGGAACGCGAGCAAGGTGAGCAGTGACACGCCGACCGTTCCTAAGGCACACCGCTGGCAGGTTCCCCAGAATCGCCAGAATCCGTGCGTATTGGAACGCATCGTCGTCGCTAAGGCCCGCGGCCGAATATTCCCCGGACTCTTTGAGCGGAAGGAGCGTGAAACAGAAGCCATGAAAAAGGCATAAAACGTGTGAGGGAATTTGAAGGCACCAGGAGAACAAGGAGGCGTTTATGACTTATTTATAAATTTAGCGGGATAGTGGTACTACGCCCGGAAGGGGCTCCGCCTCTCCGCCAGAGTCATTCAGCGCGTGCCAAGATGCGAATCAAAGCGGAGACCAAAAGTGTCACTTTGCAAGCTTAGAGAAACAGTCATTCGCGCAGGAGTCGGCAGCCTTGGAGTGGCCCTGCTGACGTCCATATGTTTTGGGTTGCATATCGACCTGGCGTCCGCGATTCCCTTGTACATGCTTCTGGTCGTCGCGCAGTCGATGACCGGAGATTTTCGATCGGCTACCATCGTCTCTCTTCTCTCGGCCGGATGTCTGGATTTTTTCTTTACCCAACCTCTGTTTTCGCTCTACATGAGTAACCCGCTCAATGCGCTCGCCTTGGTAGTTTTTGTTTTTACGGCCTTGGTCATCACCAGACTGGTATCTCGGGAACGCCAGCAAGCTAAATCTTCCCGGCTTCAAAAAGACCGACTCGATCGCCTCTACAAGCTCTCACAGCGCCTGCTCGCGCTGGAGCCGGAAGCCATGATGACCGAGAAGTTCCTGGAGCCGTTTCGTGAGCTTTTCGGAGTCACGGCTATTTGTGCATTTGACGCTGAGACAGCGGAGGTTCATCTCGTCGGTTCCTCACGGCGAAATTTGGCATCGAAGGCTCGCGAGGCCTATATCAGTGGTCACGACTTGAATGATACGGCGCCACGGCTGTCTGTCCGATGCCTTCGCGTTGGGGGCGGCGCGAGAATGACCGGAGCGATCGGATTTGAAGGTCTGCGAGACCCAGAGGAAACAACTGGCTCTCTCTTGGCACTTACCGCTGCATTGATTGAAAGGACGAAAGCGTTTCGCAAAGCTACTTCAGCTTCTGCGGCCGTACAAGCGGAGGTCTATCGCTCAGCGGTGCTGGATGCTCTGGCCCACGAATTCAAAACACCCTTGGCTACGATACTGGCCGCGGCTGGTGGCCTCCGCGAGGCCGGACCTCTCCAGGCCGAACAGGATGAGATGGCCGATACGGTCGAAAATGAGGCTCTGCGACTTACGAATTTGACCTCGAAGCTCCTTCGTACTGCCCGTCTGGATCGCGAACAAATCAACCCGCGAATGGAAACAATCAACGCTGGCTCCATGGCGAACGAAATTGCGAGCCAGTACTCGAGACGGTCTCCCGATCGGCACCTTCTCGTGACAAATTCGCGTGAAACCGTCGAAGTCTTTGCGGATCCCGAATTGCTTCCAATCGCCTTGAACCAGTTAGTTGAGAATGCCTGTAAATATTCCCTGCCGGGCTCAACCGTCGCAATTGACATCGCGAGGGAGGGCAAGCTCGTTGCCATTAAAGTGTCAAACGACGGCAGCTCCGTCCCCTACAATGAGCGGGAGCGGATTTTTGAACGCTTTTATCGCGGATCGGAGGTCAAGAACACAATATCGGGCTCTGGGTTGGGATTGTATGTCGCCCGAAAGATTGCTATTGCCCACGGCGGGTCTCTTGATTTGGAGATTCAGGATCGGCCTGCGGGCAGGATTACGTTTTGTCTGAGAATACACGCTACGAAAGAGGCGCCGAATCGTGTCCTTGCAGCAAAATAGCGTTCTAATTGTGGACGATGAGGCTTCCCTTCGCAAAACTCTGCGAACCTCGTTGACTGCGAGCGGCTTTGCCGTTGAAGAGGCCCGTAACGGCGAAGAGGCATTAGCCACAGTCCAAGGCCATCCTTTTGACCTGGTTCTGCTCGACGTAAATATGCCGGGTATCGGCGGCATCGAAGCCTGCCGTCGAATTAGAGAGTCCTCGCCTCATGTGGGCATCGTGATGATCACCGTCCGGGATTTCGATGATGACAAAGTTCGCGGGTTGGAAGCGGGTGCGGACGACTACGTCACAAAACCGTTTAAGTTTCGTGAACTAAAGGCTCGCCTTCAGGCTGTTCTTCGGCGGACACGCCTCCAGCTTGCGACCGAACCGAGGGTCCTCGAAATCGGGAATTTGAAACTCGACTTGGAGCGGCAACTCTTGTGGCGGGATGGAGAGGAAATTCACCTTTCGCCCAGGGAGTTTGATCTCCTGGCATTCATGATGAAAAATTCTGGCTTTCCACTTACGCACGTAAAACTTCTGCGTTCGATCTGGGGTCCTGAGTATGGCGGCGAGCTCGAATACTTGCGATCCTACGTTAGGATGCTTCGTAAGAAGATTGAAAGCGATCCTGAAAATCCAGCCTATATCCTGACTGAGCCGTGGATCGGGTATCGTTTTCGCGACCCTTCCGATACCGAGTCATAACCGCCTAAAGCACCTCTTCTTTTTCGTTTTTCTTCATTCATTTTTTCGATTGGATGCTTCGGAAGTTTAGTGCGATGAGCTGCGCCGCAGGCCGCTATATTTATAAATATTTTATGTGAGCGGCGCACCATGACAGTCACCTCGACCATTCTCGAACAGGGACATCGCCAGACCTATTGGTCAGCCGGGCGGCGAAAGCTGAAAGCAAAGATCGCCAGGGCCGGATCCCGTCTTCGCCTTGGACTATTTATTGCGCTCGCATTCGGAAGCCTGGATGCGGCTGCTGCCTTCGCACAGGCTGGAGGGGCTTCCAAACCCGTTTCGCGCAGTTTCAACTTTTCCTACGTTGTTAAGTTGGATCCGCCTGGGGACGCTCGCAGCGTGCACGTGTGGGTGCCTTTGCCAAACACGGACGAGTTTCAAACGGTCTCCCAACTGGAATTGAAAGCGCCGCGAACGGTTCACGTGCGTGAAGACTCCAAATACGGTGACCGATACGCCTATTTCACGGTAAACCCTTCGCGCCTCAAGAAGCCTTTCGAGATCCGCTTGACCTTTCATGTGGTTCGATACGAACGCCGTATAGATTTGACATCCTCTGCAGATATGCCAGGCCAGCTCCCGAAACGTGTCGAGTCATTTCTGCAACCGGATAGCATGGCCCCTATCGAGGGCGGCATCGGAAACCTTTCACACGAGCAAACCGAAGGGCTGAGCGATCCTCTTCAAAGGGCACGCAAGATTTATGAGTACGTGGTCTCCACGATGAGTGACCGGCACGATGGCGGTGGCAGCGAAGATGGCGATGCTGTCTCCGCATGCACTGGACACCGCGGCGACTGCGCGGATTTCGATTCTTTGTTTATTGCTATGGCTCGCGCCGCCGGCATTCCGGCACGGTCTGAAATCGGATTTTCGTTTCCCGGTCAGCAGAAGTTAGGCTCCATTCTGGGTTACCACTCGTGGGCGGAATTCTATGTAAACGGCCTTGGCTGGATTCCGCTCGATGCGGCCGAAGAACAACAGGACGGCTCCCGTTTCGGAGCGATCGACGCCAATCGTGTGATGTTTTCCATGGGGCGCGATATTCCGGTCACGCCCCTGCCGCAAGCTGGACCACCTGATTATTTGGTTTACCCCTATGTAGAAGTAGATGGAAAGACATACTCAGACTACCCCATCGACGTTTTCTTCCGCGAAACTGGGATTTCGAGCGCGACGCCATCAAAGAAGCCCATATTTGCGGAAAGCCACCAAACAAGTCGCAAGCTCCTCCACTTCCCCTCGTAGGGCCGATCCCTTTCAATCGAAATTTGTGTGGCTTGTTTTATGCCTTTTTCACACCCTTGCCGCTAGCGTGATGGTTGTGACGGAGACGCAAACGCTGAACGGCTCCGCACTCGATCACAGAGTGAGGGAACAAAATGCATAAAACGATCCTTTCAATATCTCTTGCGAGCACGCTGATGTTGGTTGCCGTGAGCTTTGCCGCTGCTCAAAACCAAAATTATAGCGGAGTGATCACCGCAAACCAAATTGCCGCGACCGGCGGTTCGTCCAGCCTTGGCCTGTGGATGAAAAAGCTTAATTGTCACGGCGAAAGGGATTGTGCCCAAATGCTGGTGCGCGCGGGTGGCAAATACGTTTTAGTTACTGCCAAGGGTGTATACCCGTTAAGTGACCAGAACAAAGCGGCGTTGTTCGCAGGAGCGCGCGTAACCGTCGCAGGAACCTACGATCGATCAAAGAAGACGATTGAAGTAGCGGACGTGCAGGCATACAACGCCTCTGCGACGTCTGCTGGATTGCAGTGATAAGGGCTAATTCTCTCAATTTACGGGGAGCCTGGCCGCTTTGCAGACTCCCCGCACGATCGGGTAGGCGGGCACGTGGGTTGGTAGGCGGCAAGCAGACCGTTCATTTCACACGTTAGCGATCGACTCAATACCTACTGCACATAGCCGGTCAAAAACAGCTGATTGCGGCGGAACGTGAGGGCGCTCAGTGAACTTCATCGTCCTCAATCAATTAGGAAGAGTTTCTGAGGTTTTTGGCGGAAGGATCCGGCGACACGCCCAAAAACCCAGTCTTTTTAACGATAGTCCTTTTCGCTCATGCGATTAACAATGAAAGCGCCTGGAACTCAATTTTATATGTTTCTGGGCAGGCTGCGTGCTGCCCACGCTAGAAGAGTCTCATCAAGGCGGCCTGAGCCGCTTCCGCAGCCTGGCCATCGCTCGTACCAACGTACTGCATGGTGGAAGTGATGCTGCGGTGCCCGAGTGCCTGCCTAATAAGCGCCAGATTGACGTTGCCAGCAACCAGGTGTGAGGCGAGCGAATGCTTCAGAACGTGGGGGTGCCGCTTCTCCGGCGGCAGGCCAGCAGTCTCGGCATAGGTTCTGAAGATGCGAAAGAACTGCGTCCGGTCAAGCCGACCTCCCTTTTGTGACGTGAACAGGAAATCAGAGCCATCTGCAGGGCGAGTTTTGAGCCAAGTGCGCAGGGCAGCCATCTCATCGAGCAATGGCTGACCGCGGTGCTGGTACAGCGGTTGGACCTGACAAAGTGAACCCTTGAGGCGCCGAATCGAGATCGAGCCGGGTTTCAGGTCGATGTCGGCTAGTTTGAGCCCGCAGACCTCCGAAGCCCGGAGTCCGTGTCGATAAGCGACGAGCACCATGCTCCAATCACGAATGGAGCGCTTACGGGCGACCTTGAGCACGGCCAAGATCTCCTCGGGTGAGAGGTATGTCATCGTTGAGCGGTTCGTTTTGCGGGGGACTGCTTGTGCAGGTAAAGCGAGTGGGATAACTTTCTTTGCAACTGCCATGGGAGTTTACCCTCCTTTGGTGGTCAGGGGCGCGTTCGGTGTTCAAGCACCGGCGCGTCCCGCTTGCTTCCTACCGCTTTAACTTCGACTTTCGACCGCGGCCCTTGCGGTAGTTTTGTTGCTTATACTTCCGGACCCCTTGTACGTCCTTGGGCGTCCAGTTACGGAATTCGTCCCTACCGAATCTGATCATTTTCGGTGCTGGGATGTTCCCATTGGCGATCCAACGCTCTAATGTCGCTCGACTGATGCCGACTTGGCGTGCAACGTCCAGAGTAGAAATGTTCTCCATGCGACTAATGAGTCTCATATTAAGATTGACCTGTCAAGACCGAAGTGAAACAATCTGCCTGGACATAAGGCATCCAACTGCCTTCTTGTGATTGGAGTTGGCCGTGGCGCTGACGAAGAGACCTGGAAGGCGCAAGAAGATCTCCCCTCTCCCGGCTCGCCAAGTGAAGTGTGGAAGCTGTGGCGCATCACTGTTTACAGAGGATTCTCCCGTCGGTACTTTTCCTCCTCCATATTCGTGCCTGAACTGCAAATCAAGTTGGCCTGCGACTGAGGAGCAAGTGATTTTCAGAATTGCAAGACAGTACGAATGGACCGAGCGACAGGCCAAGGCCACGATTGCGGACAAGGATCAGATCGCACGCGGAGAGAATGTCTTCAGAGTTCCAGAGCTGAGGAAATTGACCCCAGAGGAGTTCGCGGCACAGGCAAAGGCCGACCGGATTCAGGAAATTCTGGCGAAAGATCAGAAAGATTTGACGCCA
>Ga0206945_1092_pt1 | contig 21126 bp, 18 predicted proteins | sample Alteio_BWOrgHeat_5_FD_152982 | JGI IMG/M metagenome (GOLD analysis project Ga0206945, IMG submission 152982) | Enriched cells from forest soil in Barre Woods Harvard Forest LTER site, Petersham, Massachusetts, United States -... | ecosystem: Environmental > Terrestrial > Soil > Temperate forest > O... | reverse complement strand
CCTGGGACGGGGCTTTGACGATATCGAATCCGGCGACCGCCGCCGTGCCTTCGGAAGGCTGAAGGAGGGTGGTCAGCATCTTGATGATAGTGCTTTTGCCGGCGCCGTTGGGCCCCAGGAGGCCAAAAATCGAGCCATAGGGAACGCGCAGGGAGACGTGATTGGCGGCGGTGAGGTCGCCGAAGCGTCGCGTGAGGCCGAAGGTCTCAATGGCAAAGGATTCGCCGCCGGAAGAGGCGGTCTCGACGGCGTTGGTGACGTCGCTATTCAGCGTGGACATAAACGAAGGCTATTGGTGCTCCTATTAAGGATGCCGCAGGGAACTTCAACGTAACAGATGCCCCTCCCCCCGGCTAGTTTGCGCATGTGTTCATTCTAAACGGGATCCAAGACCCGTGATTGCATAAGTGTTCATTCTACTAAAGTTGCGTGCGAAATTTTCGTAAGTGTTCATTCCAGTTCGTTTAGCAAAAAGGCGCAGCGTTGGGTGTGGCGGGCGGAGGCATGGATCGTTTGCTGCGGCGGCCGAATGAAAGAGAAATAACGGAAAGGACGGAGCCAAAGGGAAGAAACGTGCTGGATTGCCAAAGAACATGCGCCAGTTTAGCATATTATCAAGTGGTTAGCAATAGATTTTTTGTAGTTATCGTTTCAGTATTCGAACGCAAGGGAGTGATTTCGAACGGAAAGTGTTCGAATTAGTTTCTCGTGAAGCATGGTTCGAATTGCTTCGGACTCGGGCGAGCCACAAGAGTGCTGGTTAAGACTTGCTATGGGCAACGCGTTGGTTTGAATACCGCTGAGTAGCGATAAACTACCGGCGGCAGGCGATAGCGGAGTCTTGGTTCTCCAGGCGGTTCTGGCTCCAGGCGATTCGTGCCGATCCACAAAACGAGGCGAAGGCTAGAACTCGTGAGGCGAGGCAAATGAGATATGTCGAGAAGAGCTTGACCGAGGGGGAACGCATCGTCTACACGACGCGCCGTCATTGGGTGGTGCTGATGGGTCCGAGCGCCGGCGCGGGTCTTCTTGCTGTGGCCGGAATCGTTTTGCTGTTTGCGAAAGACTTTATGTGGATTGGCGGCGTGGTTCTGCTGGTCGTTGCGGCGGGGATCGTGCTCTCGGGCTTATTGCGCCGCTATGCGTTTGAATTCGCGGTTACGAACAAGCGAGTGATCTATTGCAAAGGGATCGTAACGATGGCGACCGACGAATTGTTCCTGGATAAAATCGAAAGCATTCTCGTGAAACAAGGACTGCTCGGACGATGGTTGGGTTATGGGAGCGTTAGCGTGCGAGGAACCGGCGGATCCTGGGAGCCATTTCCCGATATCGCCGATCCGCTGATGCTCAGGCGACGAATCCAGGAGCAGATCGAGCGGCGTTCTTCGCCTATTCCCGCTTAGGTGTGGTTTCGGCCCCACCCGCAAAGTTAAAGAGTAGAGATTCTTCGTTGCGCTCAGGATGTGATGCGGCTTGGGGCTCCAGACCCACACGCAGAATCGCCGTGTGGGGCACCCAGCAAGCCAATTCCCTCGCATAAAAAAGTCACGGGGGCTCAGGATGACAACTACGTTTTGTCATTCGGAGGCGGAGTGGAGGGCGAGGCGGGGGCGGCGCCGGAGGCGGCGCGAGGCTTCAGCAAATCGAACATGGCCTTGGCAGAGTGCGACAGAGGTTCGCGGCGGCGGTAGAGCAAATAAAGATCGCGGGGCATGCGAATCTGGCGGACCTTGACCTCGACGAGCAGGCCTTCCTCAATTTCCCAACGGACGCACATGCGCGGCACGATGGCGACGCCGATATCCATTTGCACGAAGCGCTTAATGCTTTCGATGGTGGGCAGCTCGATATTCATGCGCAGGGGTACGTGATGCTTGGCGAAGAGCTGGATGACGCGCTGGCGGAAGGGGGATTCGACGATGTGGGCGACGAAGTTTTCCTGGCCCAGTTCGGCGAGATCGGCGCGGCCGCGCTTGGCCAGCCGATGTTTCGGAGAGACCACCAGGGCGAGCTCATCGCGAAAGATTTTGGCGGAGGCGAGGTTGGGTTCCTGGGAGACGAAAGAGGCCACGCCAAGGTCCAGGCGGTAGTTCAGCAGCTCGGAGGGAATATCGCGCGAAAACGTGCGGCGCACGGCCAGATGGACTTGGGGGAAAAGCTGGCGGTAACGGGCCAGCACGGGCAGCAGGGCATGAATGGAGCTTTCATTGACTCCGAGCGAAAGCTCGCCGCGTCCGCCGCTGCGCAAGTCGTCGACGGCGCGGCGAATTTCGTCGCGGAGATTGAGGATGCGTTCGGCATAGCCGACCAGGAGGCGGCCGGCGTCGGTAAGCTGGCCGGAACGGGCGCCGCGAGCGAACAGGGGCTCGCCGACCCATTCCTCGAGCTTGCGGATGGTGATGCTGACGGCGGGCTGGGTGCGGTAGAGCTTCTGGGCGGCGCGGGAGAAAGAGCGTTCGCGGGCGACGGTGAGAAAGACGTTAAGTTCGGCTAAGTCCATAGGGGGACCCCAAGAGCCGCCGGGAAGGCGGGGCTAGGAAGAGCGGCGCTACGAAAAGGGCTAGGAGTGGGCATAAACCCGAACGAGGCAATATAAGTGGCTTTTATGCAGGGGGCAAGAAGTATAAATTGGACATTCGAGGCGCAACCCGGTCTACTGGGGGGTAGTGGGTCATCTGTTTGCGGCCGGATTGTCGGTGCATAAAAGCAAGGCCCTCGCCCGCTGACGCGTCAGAGTTGCTTGCGCGGGAAGGCTGGCACGGGACGACATCGAAAAAATGCGGGTTGAAACTGACCCGCTGCCGTTAGGGCAGGTTGCAGGAGGAGTGCGATGGAGATGGTGCGAATCTTCGATACCACGTTGAGGGATGGCGAGCAGGCGCCGGGCTTTTCCATGAATACGGCGGAAAAACTGCGGCTGGCGCGACAGCTCGAAAGCCTGGGCGTGGACATCATCGAGGCGGGTTTTCCGATTGCCTCGCAGGGAGATTTCGAGGCGGTGAGCGGGGTGGCGCGCGAGGTTCGCCAGAGCACGGTGGCGGGGCTGGCGCGGGCGCGTCGCGAGGATATTGATGCGGCGCTGGGCGCCCTGGAACACGCGGCGCGGCCGAGGGTGCACGTCTTCCTGGCAACTTCGGACCTGCACCTGAAGCACAAGCTGCGGATTTCACGCGCGGAAGCGCTGCAATCCATCGGCGAGATGGTGGCCTACACGAAGACGCGCTGCCCGGAAGTGGAGTTTTCGGCTGAGGATGCCAGCCGCAGCGATATCGATTTTCTCGTGCAAGCTTTTACGATTGCGGTGGAGGCCGGCGCGACGATCCTGAATGTGCCCGACACGGTGGGTTATGCCACGCCGGAAGAGTATGGCGGGCTGTTTCGGACGCTGCGCGCGCGGGTGAAAGAACGGCCGGGCGTGGTATGGAGCGCCCACTGCCATAACGATCTAGGAGTGGCGGTAGCCAATTCGCTGGCGGCGGTGCAAGCCGGAGCCCGCCAGGTGGAGTGCACCATCAACGGAATTGGTGAACGCGCGGGCAACGCGGCATTGGAAGAGATCGCCGTGGCTCTGGCGGTGCGTCCGGACCGCTATCAGACCGGCACGCGGCTGCGGCTGAACGAGCTTTACGCGACCAGCAAACTGCTATCGGAAATTACCGGGGTCTCGGTGCCGCCAAACAAGGCGGTGGTGGGCGCGAATGCGTTTGCACACGAGGCGGGCATTCACCAGGACGGGATTCTGAAGAATCCGCTGACGTATCAGGTGATTTCGCCGGAGGCGGTGGGAGTGCCGGCACATAAACTGGTACTGGGCAAGCATTCGGGGCGCAATGCGCTGCGTTCGCGCCTGGCCGAATTGGGCGTGGTGATCTCGGAAGACGAACTGCGCGAATGCTATCGCCAGGTCATGGCGCTCGCCGACGTGAAAAAAGAGATCACGGACGAGGACATCATGCGCCTGTCGGGCAGCGCGCCGGCGGAAGCGAGCACCGAGGGCAGAGCAAAAGTCTCGGACGTGGCGGTATGAGCCCAGGGCAGTGGACCATCGCCGTCCTGCCGGGCGATGGCATTGGCCCCGAAGTTACCCGCGCAGCAACGACGATCCTGCAGGATTGCGCCCGCGAATTTGGGTTCCGCGTAAATCTAGTTGAATACCCCTTCGGCGGCATCGCCATCGATCAGTGCGGCCAGCCGCTGCCTCAGGAGACCCTCGACGGCTGCCTGAAAGCCGATGCGGTGCTGCTGGGAGCCGTCGGCGGGCCGAAGTGGGATTCGCAGCCGCTGGACCGCAGGCCGGAGGCGGGCTTGCTTGGTTTGCGGCAGGCGCTGCGCGTGTATGCGAATGTGCGTCCCATCCAGCTGCGCAAAGCGCTGCGGGGGTTGTGCCCGCTGAGGCTGGGAGCAGAGACGAAGGTCGATTTCGAGATCATCCGCGAACTCGTGGGAGACATCTATTTTGGCGCGCATACCACGGAAGGGCAGGGAGACGCGGAGCGCGCTTCGGATGTGGCCACCTATAGCGTGCCGGAGATCGAGCGCATCACGCGATTTGCGTTCACGCGGGCCAGGCTGCGGGCGCGCCGGGTGACTTCGGTGGACAAAGCCAATGTGCTGGCAACTTCGCGGCTGTGGCGGCGGACGGTCACGCGGATGGCCGCGGACGCGAGCGATCTCACGATTGACCACCTCTACGTGGACAACGCCTCCATGCAAATTATTTTGCGCCCGGATCAATTTGATGTGCTGCTGACGTCGAATCTTTTCGGCGACATTCTGAGCGACGAAGCGGCGGCGCTGGCGGGCTCCATCGGCATGATTCCTTCGTGGAGCGCGGGCGACGGGCCGCCGCTGGTGGAACCGATCCACGGAACCGCGCCGCAGCTGGTGGGCAAGGACGTGGCGAATCCTTCGGGTGCGATTCTGTGTGTGAGCTTGCTGCTGCGAGAACAATTTCATTTGCCGGAGGCGGCAGACCTGATCGAGCGCAGCGTCGATGCGGTGCTTGCCGAAGGCATGCGCACGGCGGATATCGCCGAGCCCGGGGCCCGGACGATCAGCGGTTCGCAATTCGCGAGCGAAGTTCGCGCGCGCATGCGAAACGCGGGCGAACGCGCGAAGCCGCAAGGGGCTTAGCCAAATTTAGGCTCCCCAGATTTGTGTCGCCCCTGACGGGGATTATGCCGGGGTTTTGGAGCGGCTCGTTTTTGAACCGCTCCAGGGCGCGAGCAACCACAGGCGGGCCAGCTGTTCGTCCAACTCCTGAATTCCCAATATTTTTCCGAAGGCGATGAGCAGCACAATTCCCGCAACAGTGAGCACGACGAGCATCAAGAGAGCGCCGGGAAAAGTGTGCCAAGGCAGATGAGGCTCGAGCAGCAGGCGCAGCTTATAACAGGCGAAGGCCACAACGGCCGAAGCGGCGCAGACCTTGAGAAAAAAGAGAACCAGAGCGCCCTCTTCGCGATTGTGGGTGCGCCGAGCCAGCAGAAGGAAAAGTATGACGGTGTACACGAGGATGCCGACGGAACTGGCCATCGCCAGTCCCAGGTGGCGGAAATGCCGCACCAGCAGCCAGTAAAGCGGCAGGTTAGCGAAGGTGAGCACCGTGCCAACGATGGCAGGCGTCAACGTATTGCGCGTGGCGTAAAAGCCGCGGGCCAGGATGTACTGCGCGCCCCAGCCAAATAATCCCAAAGTAAAGAAAACCAGCGTCGCAGCGGTGGCGTCCAGATCCGAAGGCCGCATACGCGTATGGGAAAAGACCAGGTAGACGACGGGCGCGCTAAGCGCAATGGTGATGGCGGAGATGGGCACCAGAGTGGCGATGAGGCCCTTGAGGGTGGAGTTCAGCAGACGATTCAGCTCGTCGAATTTGCCCTCCGAATACAGCTGGGCGAGGAAAGGGAACGAAGCCACGCCGACGCCCTGACCTACGACGCCCAGGGGTACGCGCATCAGGGTCTTGGCGTAGCTGAGCCAGGTAATCGATGCGGGCTGAAGGTAAGAACCGAACCAGCGAATGATCCAGTCATCGGTGAAGGCCAGAGATAGCGCCAGCATGATGGGCACGGAAAGACGGACAAATAAAAGGAAGCCGGGATGGCGCAGGTTGAGATTGGGCTTAAATTTCGCGCCGACAGTAACCGCACCGTAGACCTGAAGCCCGAGATTGCCGACGAGCGCACCAACGAGGACACCCACGGCAAACCCGGTCATGCCGATGCGCGAAGCCAGAAGCACGCCGCCCAGAATAATGAAGATGTTGTAAACGACCGGAGCGAGCGAGGGGATAGCGAAGCGTCCCTTGGCGTACTGAATGGCGCTGAGGATGCTGCCCTGGTAGAAGCAGAACTGAGCGGGCAGCATCAAGCGGGTGAGAAAAATGACCCGGGCTTTTTCCTCGGGTTGAAATCCGGGAGCGATGAGCTGAGCGAGTTGACGGGCAAAGAGTTCGCCAGCGAGCACGAAAGCGATGAGCAGGATGCCCATGAAGGTGATGACGGTGGAAAAGACGTGCCAAGCCTCGTCTTCGCGGTCTTCGGCGGCATATTTAGTGAAGACAGGAATAAAGGTGACGCTGAGAGACGCTCCCGCGACCAGATAGTTGAGGAAATCGGGAAGCGTAAAGGCGGCATAGTAGGCGTCGGTCATGGCATTGGAGCCGACCTGGTGCGCTACCACCCATTCGCGGACGAAGCCGAGCACACGGCTGAGCAAAATCCCGGCCATAACGATGGCGGTGGAGGCGACGACGCGGCGATTTACGCTCAGCTGGCTCACGGAATTATGGTAGAGGGTTTGCGCAGCTTCGCCTAGTTGCTTCGCACAGGATTGAGAGAGCGTGTGGCGTCAAAGGCACGCAGCGATGTGGTTTGGCTGGCAGTTCCTGGTTATCGCGGGGCGATCTAAGCCGAGTGAGCGACTTCCAACTCGGGCAATTTGGGCTCGTGAGCCCAGGTGGCGAGCAGAATGACCCGGTGGGTGACCGGAGAGATGTGCACGTAAAACACCTGGTCGTCGGCCTGAACCTCAAAGAACCCGGGCCGACGCTCGTCGGGACTGGTCGGAGCCCCGGAGATGAGGGCCTGGCGAAGCCGCTGCAAGGTTTCGGCGGAATGTCCGCGCGGATCTTCTATTTTTGCCGCTTGTGCGAAGTGCGTTATGCCGTCCATGACTGATGCCCCATCCGTTTCTGCTGGAACCCTCTCTATATGTAATGCATGGGGAGATAAAAGGTTTCGAGATTAGGAGGCTGGTTGCTTCAATAGTTACGGCCTATCTTTATAGTTATGGCCTAATTCGGGAGAATTGGGCGCTCGGCGCCAGGGTAATTCACGAGTCGGTGGAGAGCCGGCAGGGCGATTCGCTCATAGAATGCTCCGATGTATCTTCAACGTTGCCAGTAGTTTGGAGCTGCACGTGGAGCCGGTGCAAGACGGACCATGCCGACGGCGGCAGCTGCCTACGGAGCCACTCTTTGCTATTCCAGGCGGTATGCAGGAGATGCAGGCAGGCGCTGCCGCGGGTGCGTGGGCGCGCGAAATGGACGTCGACATAGCTTCCCGTGACGGCGCCGAAACGTTGCTTGCTCGGATTTGGCGTAGCCAGGAAGTCGTAATGGCGAACTCCCGCCGATATCAGCTCCCGAAGGACATGGCCCCTCAGAACAAATCCCACGCTTTCCAGCGCGTATGCGGGGTCGAAGCCCTCCTGAAGGGCGTAGACGGTGTCGCGATAACGAAGGGCAAACTGGGCCGCGACGGTTTCGTCATTCAGCTTCAACAACCAGAAGTCGAGCCATCCCCGGCGCAACAGGAACTGCGCCAGCTGGATATAAAACTGGCGGCGTTCGACGGAGACGAAGGTGCCGGATTCGCCCAGGGACCGCCAGCGTTTGTTGTGTAATTCAAAAAGGGCATTGAGGGAAGCAGGCAAGACGCCCTCGTCGGAACACTTGTAGAACTCCGCTTTGAAGCGCTTGGCAACACGCCGGGAGTAATACAGGAGCTTTCGCCGCTCATTTTTTGAAATCTGACTCAGATAAGAGTCCCAGTCTGCCGGCAGCGCGACGGCGGAGCGGAGCCGGGGGTGGATGGCCTCGGGCCAGCGGCGTTCCTTGAGTTCATCGAGCAGATGGCCAAGCACGGGTGAGCCATCGGGAAGGGTATTTAATTGGCAGCAATCCCAGACAGAGGGGTCCCGCTCGAGGAAGTCGAGGAACGACCTGACCACAGATTTTTCGAATCCGGGAAGAGCCAGAAAGTCGAGATTGTCCGAATCTCCGCTGCCGTCGCCGAGCAGGCCCAGGAGGCGGTACCGAACGCTCAGGGCGGATCGTTTCGGGGTTACCGAGAGGGGAGCCAGTCCGACGAGGCGGGTACCGCCTTCAAAAAAAGCCAACACCATGAGTTCGCGGTTTTTGCCGTAGGCATGCCACCAGGGAGCAAGCCATTCCCAGGTGTTGAAGATCGTGGCGTGGGGAATCTGGGAGAGCAGCGATTCCCAGGCGGGCCGCAGGCAGTGGAGAGCCTCCAAATGCGCATAACAACGAATTTGAAGCTGCCGGGTCATCTTCGTCGGTTCAGGTGCAGAACCAGCCTTTTCCGAGTTCCAGAGCCGCCCGCCAGCTTTCAGCGAGCGAAGCCTCATTCAGCAGCCCTCCAGCACCATCTGGCAGCCACGGGCATCGGGCAAGGCCTATACCCGGCGCTGAATCAGCCGACCTGCGAGATAAAGCGAACGCGTCTGCGCCGCGATTCTCATTCCCGCGCCAAGCCTGAACTCAAGGATTGTTAACGAAAAGCGGAGCGGGGCGTCTGTGGGTTCCGTGCCCACTTGCGTTTCGGACCTGGCGCACGCTGCCGATCTCGTATTCTATTGTGATGACGGAACCGCCGAGAAGGGACAGGGTGCGCGGATTCAGGACAGGAGACCGGCGCCTCCGTATCTATAAAGTTAGCATGTACTCCATTGTATCCCTCGGGTGCGGCTTCAAATTATTCTTGCGGCGGCGGGAAGAACTTGAGATATTTTCGGGGGTCAAATTGGACAAACCTTGAAGAAAACTAAAAAGCAAACAGCATTCAGCAAAGACCGGCGCCGGAAACACCGTCATTGGCAGGTCACTGTCTATTATGAGGACGGGCAGAAATTTGCGCGTGTTTACACGGATCGCGCCAAGGCCGCAAGTTTTGCGCGCAGGCAGAAGAGATCTCCCGTGGTCAAGTCAACGCGGGTCGTGCAGGTAGGTTAGCCCCCGAAAATATCCGGCGAGAGCGACGGAGCCACAAGCTTTGGCGGCTTGTGGCATCATGTGCAGCGTGTTATAAGTTTTTTGATACCGAAGGGCGGCCGTAGTATAGGGGTAGTACGGGAGCTTGCCAAGCTCCAGGCGGGGGTTCGAGTCCCCTCGGCCGCTCCAATCATCCGCAGTGAAGCGCGCGAGCGCTCTCGAGTGTTCCATTCCTGGGTCAATCCAATATAGGGCCAATACTGGGCCAATATAGGCGCATGGAGACGACGATTCGCATCGCCGTGGGCAGCAAGCGGGCGCCAAAGTTGCACGCGGTTCGCGAAGCGCTGGATGCTGTCGGGCCTCTGCTGCACGCGGGTTCCAACTTCGACATAAAAGGCTTCGAGGTATCGACGGGCGTGAGTCACACGCCTCAAAGCCGAGTGGAGCTGATGGCGGGCGCGCGCGGCCGGTGCGAGGCTTTGGCGGATGCCGCCTCCGGCCTGGGCGCAGAGTATTTCGTGGGGCTGGAAGGAGGCCTCGACGTCATCAACGAGGGTGGACGGCGTTTAACTTTCCTGGAGAGCTGGGCCTACGTTGCCGATACGAGCGGGCGAGGCTTTTACGGGCGGTCGGGTGGGATTCTATTGCCCGAGGCGCTGGCGGACGGGGTTCTGGATCGAGGCACAGAGCTTTCCGACGCCATCGAGGCGTACACGGGAGAACGGGGAGTTCGCGATTCGCAGGGCGCGTGGGGCGTATTGACAAAGAACCTGATCGACCGGCAGGAATCGTTTCGCATCGCTTTGATCAGCGCGTTTGCTCCGTTCTTCAACGCCGCGCTTTATCGAAGGAGCTAGCTTCAACCCCCAGAGTCATTTCCTTTAGTTCATCGCTTCGCCGATCCGCGCGCGGATCTCCGCTGCGAGGGCGCGGTGCTCCGGGCAGCCGATCACGCTAGGAGGCGGGAGGGTTTTCGCGTCGATTTCGCAGAGGCGCTTGCGAAGCCGCTCGATGCCAGCGTGGGCCTTGGCCGCGCTGCGGGGATCGATCTGGCCGCCGGATGTGGCCTGGGCCACGGCCTCGAGCGCCGGCGCGACGAGCGTCCAATCGTGGCACAGCATGGCAATGTCGGTTCCGGCTTGCAGCGTCTTGACCACGCTTTCGCTATTGCCGTAATGCCGGGCGATAGCGCCCATACCGAGATCGTCCGCCAACACTACTCCCTCGAAAGCCAGCTGCGTTCGAAGGATCGTCTCAAGAAGTTCGGGCGATAACGAGGCAGGCGACACGGAATCTATTTGAGGCAGCAGAATATGCGCGGTCATAATCAGCGGGACGCCAGCGTCAATCGCAGCCGCAAAGGGAACCAGTTCGCGAGCCAACAGGCGCTCGCGTGTGCCGTCGAAGCGGGGCAGATCGAGGTGCGGATCGACGGCCGCGTCGCCATGGCCGGGAAAATGTTTGGCGCAGGGGAGCACGCCTGCGGCAAGGAAGCCACGCAAGACAGCGCAGCCCATTTGCGCGACATGCCGAGGATCGGAACCGAAGCTGCGGCCCGAGGTGACGGGGCTATTTGCGTTGATTGCCAAATCGAGCATGGGAGCAAAATTCAGGTTCACTCCGGCTGCGAGCAGTTCGCGGACCATGGCGAGGGCCGCGCGTTCGACAAGCGAGGGATCGGTCAAGCGGCCCAGTTCGGCAGGCGAGGGCCAGGAAGTGAAAGGCTCACCCAGGGAGAATTTCGTGCCACCCTCCTGATCGATGCCGATCAAGACGGGGCGGCCGGCAGCACGCTTGATGGCGGCGGTCAAATCGAGCAACTCGGGGAGAGAACGGAAATTTCGGGGATAGATCGCTACGCCGGCGAGGCCTGCGGCTAACAGATCGCGGAGTTCGGGGGAAACGGACTGACCGGGGAACCCGAGCAGAAATCGTTCGAGCACCTCTTGCGATTTTGGCTGCGTGGCCGGCAATTGTTATCTTTCGCGTGCTTGCGCGGGTGCTATGCTCGACGGTCGCTCAATTTTCGCTCGACCGGGTCGTCCGGACTCGCGGACGCGAAGCACGTCGCGAGGGTAGCGGCAGAATGGGAGCAAGTAAAGTTGCGAATTGAGGCACGTGCGCCGACGCGAATCGATCTGGCCGGCGGGACTTTGGATATCTGGCCGCTCTACCTTTTCCATCCGGGGGCGGTGACGGTGAATTGCGCCATCACGCGCTACGCAAGTTGTGTGATTGAGACGCAGTCTCGCGGGCGAGAGATCCATCTGGTTTCACGCGATACGAAACGCAAGGATAGCTTCGCGTCGCTGGCGGCGCTCGAACGCGCGCGCAGCTATCGCCTGCCCCTGCTGGCGCACCTGGTGCGCTTCTTTCGTCCAAGCATGGGTTTCACGCTGACCACGGATTCGCAGGCGCCCGCGGGCGCAGGCATCGGCGGTTCGAGTGCAATGGCTGTGGCGATCTGCGCGGCGCTGGACCGGCTCACGGGAGCCGCTCTGCGCCTGGAGAACTGGATCCACATCAGCCGAGACGCGGAAGCCATCGTCATTCGAGTGCCGACCGGAACGCAAGATCACTATCCTCCGGCGTTTGGCGGCGCGAGCGCGATCCATCTGGAACCGGGCGGCGAGAGACGCGAGGAGATCGGATGCGACCTCGACGAACTGGAGCGCCGGTTGGTGCTCTGTTACACCGGGAAGCCAAGGCAATCGGGCATAAATAATTGGGAGGTTTTCGAGCGACATATCCGGGGCGACAAACGGGTGTGGCGCAACCTGGCGCGCATCACCGACGTGGCGCGAAGGCTGCATGCCGCGCTGAATCGCAACAACTGGGCGGAGACCGGGAGGCTGGTGCGGGAGGAGTGGGCGTTTCGGCGGCGCAACCTGCCGACCATTTCAACGCCGGTCATTGACCGCATTATCGCCGCCGCGCGACGCCAGGGCGCGACGGCCGGCAAGGTTTGCGGCGCGGGAGGCGGCGGGTGCGTCGCCCTGTTGATCGAGCCGTCAGCACGCGCGAAGGTGGAGGCGGCGGTTTCGGCGGCCGGGGGCGAGATTTTGCCGCACGGTATTGATCGGGAGGGAGTACGGATCAGGGTGGGGAGCAGTTCGCGATCCCGCAAGCAGTAAGCCTTCCAGCCATGCTGAGCCGAGTGGTTTGCATCGCATCTAATTGGGCGTAGAATAGGGCTACCTGCGAAGATATGTTGCGCCTCGGTTGCATTGCCATAGCTAGCGCGCTCCTGCTGAGTCCCGATGTCCATCCGGGCTCTGCGGACCAGCTGCCGTCAGACGGTAACGTGGAGTTTCCAGCCGGGCAGAACCTGCCGGTGCTGCCGAATTTCGACGCTCTTCCTCAGGCTAATCAGACCCAAGCCGGTGGGGCTCAAGCGAGCCAGGCCCCGGCGCAGAATGAACCAACTAAAGAGGCCGGCCCGGCAAATCAGGCTGAACCGGCGGATCAAGCTGGACAGCATAATCAAGCTGGGGGCGATCAGGCGGTAAACAGTGAGCTTGGGCCGCCGGACGCGAAGGCGCCGCCGATTCGGGAGCAGTCCCGGCTGCTGATCATTCGTTATGTGTCCGGGGAGTTCGCGAAGGTGGTGACGCCGCTGCCGGGAGGCAAGAAGGGCTTCCATTTCAAGGCCGGCGCTCCCGTGGACCAGGACCAGCTGCGCAGGGCGCTGATGGCCGGCGGAGCCGCGCTGAACGTGGGAGACTCGGTGCAGATCACCAAGGTTGAGTTCCACGGCAGCGAACTGATGCTGGATATTAACGGCGGGCCGCGCGGGCACACGTCGTGGCGCGATCACGTACAGATTGGAATGGGCGGCGGCTTGCCCGTCTCCACGAGCACCAGCACAACTCCGGGCGACAACGGCACGCCCGTGGTGGTAGCCAAGGCGGGCGCCACGATCTACCTTGATTTTGGCCGCTCCCTGCCGGATATGAGTCCGGAGCAGGTGAAGAGCTACCTTGGAAGGGTATTGGATTTTTCCAAGCAGAGGTCGGCCGCCGTGCAGTGGGCAGATTCTCTGCCTCCAAAGGTGCGCGAGGCGATTGCGGAGAAGCGCGCCGATATCGGGATGGATCACGATGAGGTGACGGCTGCTCTGGGGCGGCCTCAACGGAAAGTGCGCGAACGAGACGCGGACGGCAACGACATCGAGGACTGGATTTACGGCACCCCTCCGGCCAAGACGACATTCGTTCGCTTTGAGGGCGATAAGGTCGTCAGGGTCTCCGAATACCCGTAGTTTTCGCAAACGGGTTACAACTCAGGTTTGACATCGGCGCGAACGCACCGTAGCATTTGCGTTTCGCTTTGCTCGATCGCAGCGATCGAGAATCAGGTTTTGTGTCGGTTGCAATCGACTCTGGCGATTTGCTCTTCGGAGGAAGAATGCCCATCAAAGTAGGAATCAACGGCTTCGGCCGCATCGGCAGGAACATCATGCGCACCGCGCTCGGCGATAAAGATATCGAGATCGTCGCGGTCAATGACATCACGGATTCAAAGACCCTGGCGTACCTGTTGAAATACGATTCCATTCTGGGCAATCTCTCCCACTCCGTTAAGCACACCGACGACAGCATTTCCGTGGACGGGAAGAGCTTCAAGGTATTCAGGACCAAGGACCCGGCGCAGATCGATTGGTCGTCGGTCGGGGCGCAGATCGTGGTGGAATCGACGGGACTATTCACGACCGGCCCGGAGGCGCGCAAGCACATCCATGGCTCGGTCAAGAAGGTGATCATCTCCGCGCCGGCTACTGATCCGGATCAGACGCTGGTATTGGGCGTAAACGAGAAGACCTACGATCCCGCCAAGCACCATGTGGTCTCCAACGCCTCCTGCACCACGAATTGCCTGGCGCCGGTGGCCAAGATTCTGCAGGATAATTTTGGCATCGTGCACGGAACGATGACGACGATTCACTCCTACACCAACGACCAGAAATTGCTGGACCTGCCGCATAAGGATCTGCGCCGGGCGCGAGCCGCCGCGATCTCCATGATTCCCACGTCCACGGGAGCGGCGAAAGCCTTATTCCTGGTGATACCGGAACTCAAAGGCAAGCTCGACGGCTATGCCATGCGCGTGCCTACGCCCAACGTAAGCGTGGTGGATTTGACGGTGACCACGGAAAAGCCCACGACAGTGGAAGCCATCAACACGGCAATGCGCCGCGCCGCCGAAGGCCCGATGAAGGCGATTCTCGAATACACCGAGGAAGAGCTCGTCTCGGTGGATTTTCGCGGCAATTCACACTCCGCGATTCTGGATTCGGGCTACACGAGAGTGGTGGCCGGGAACTGCGCCAAGGTGCTGGCCTGGTACGACAATGAGTGGGGCTACTCATGCCGGTGCCGCGACCTGATCAAGTTCATGGCGGCCAAACTTTAGGCGGGCGAAGTTTCCCATCGAAATATCCTTCCATGAGTAAGCTTTCGATTCGTGATCTCGAGCTTGCGGGCAAACGCGTCTTCGTGCGCGTGGATTTCAATGTGCCGCTCGAAAAGGGCCAGGTCGCCGACGATACGCGGATCAGCGAAACGCTGCCCACGCTGAAGCTGGCGCGTGAACGCGGAGCGCGCCTGGTGCTGGCATCGCATCTGGGGCGGCCCAAGGGCAAGCCGGACCCGAAGTACAGCTTGCGTCCCGTGGCCGGGAAGCTGGCGGAGTTGCTGGGAGTGGCAGTGGAGTTCGCGAGCGACTGCGTAGGTTCAGAGCCGGAAGCGAAAAGCCGGGCGCTGGCCAACGGCTCCGTCCTTCTGCTCGAGAACGTGCGTTACCATCCCGAAGAAGAGGCCAACGACGAAACGTTTTCGCGCCAGTTGGCGGCGCTTTGCGATGGGCTATACGTCTGCGACGCGTTCGGCTCCGCGCATCGCGCGCACGCTTCGGTTGTAGGGATCACGCGATTCGTGCGCCAATCCGCGGCGGGCCTGCTGATGGAGCGCGAACTGGCCTACCTGGGGAAGACACTCTCGGCTCCCGATCGCCCGTTTGTGGCCGTGCTGGGCGGAGCCAAAGTGTCGGACAAGATCGAAGTGGTGGAGAATTTGATGAAGATCGCGGATGCGATGCTGATCGGCGGCGGCATGGCGTACACATTTCTAAAGGCGCAGGGTCTGGCGGTGGGCAAGTCAATCGTGGAGACGGACAAGATCGAACTCGCCTTGCGCCTGCTGTCCGATGCGCGCGAGCGGAATTTCCGGCTGTTGCTGCCCAGCGATCAGGTGGTGGCCGCCGAATTTCGGGCAGACTCACAGGCGCGCACTGTCGCCGTGGGCGAGACGCCGGATGGCTGGATGGGGCTGGACATCGGTCCAGAGACGGTGCGCCGTTTTTCCGCTGAAATCGCGGGCGCGAAAACCATCGTGTGGAATGGGCCGATGGGCGTGTTTGAAATGCCCAAGTTTGCTCACGGCACGCTGGAAATCGCGAAAGCGATCGCCGCGGCTACCGCGGGCGCAGCGACGTCGATTGTCGGCGGAGGCGATTCGGTGGCAGCGGTACATCAGGCGGGATTGGCCGATAAGGTTTCGCACATCTCGACGGGCGGCGGCGCCTCCCTGGAATTTCTAGCGGGCAAGAGATTGCCGGGCGTAGAAGCGCTGTCGGAGAGGGTCTCTAATTGAGCGCCAACGTGGCTCGCGTACGCAAGCCGGTCATTGCCGGCAACTGGAAGATGTATAAAACGCAGCAGGAGGCGCGCGATTTTTTTGCGTTGTTCAGGCCCCTGGTTGCGGCGACGACTCATTGCGAGATTGTAGTTGCGCCACCCTTCACGGCGATTGCGGCATGCGTCGAGGCGGCGCGAGGTACGGCAATCGGAATTGCCGCGCAGGACGTGTATTGGGCGAATGAAGGTGCATTCACCGGCGAGGTATCGCCGCGGATGATCTCGGATGCGGGCTGCCGCAGCGTAATCATCGCGCACTCCGAGCGGCGCCAACTCTTTGGCGAGACGGATGAAAGCGCCAATCGCAAGGTGAGGGCGGCGCTCGCGGCCGGACTTACGCCGATTCTTTGCGTGGGCGAGACGCTGGTGCAACGCGAGTCGGGGGACACGGAAAAAGTGCTCGAGAAGCAGCTTCGCGGCTCGCTGGCTGCGTTGACCCCCATGGAGTTCTCACGTATTATCATGGCTTACGAGCCGGTTTGGGCCATTGGCACTGGCCGCACGGCGACCCCGGAAATGGCGGCTGGAGCGCACAAGTTCCTGCGCGACACGGCGGCGGCCTCCTTTACCGTGGAGCTAGCCGCTTCCCTGCGAATCCTCTATGGCGGCAGTGTCAAACCCGAAAATATAAAGGGGTTGATGGCGCAGGCGGAGATCGACGGGGCACTGGTGGGCGGCGCGAGCCTGGATGCGGGACAGTTTGCCGCGATTGTAAATTTCTAAGACGTTTTCGATGGGGAGCAGTTGATGCCAAAAGAAGTCAAATGGGCGTTTTCATTTCTGGTGGGCGCCGGGCTGCTATGGTTTGGATGGCGATTCTATTTCGCGCTGGTGGCGCTGCACGTGTCGGTGTGCCTGGTGTTGATCGGAGTGATCCTGCTGCAGAGCGGACAGGCGGCTGACATTGCCGGGGCATTCGGAGGGTCCGGCAGCCAGACAGCATTTGGCCCGCGCGGTGCGGCTACATTCCTGTCGAGAGCCACGACGTGGTGCGCGGTTATGTTTATGTTTACCTCCATGGCTTTGGCCGTGCACGTCCGGACAACGAGCGGCGGTGCCGGGCGGTCCATCCTGGAGCAGTTCTCACAGCCCGCTCCGAAGTCAGCGGCTCCGGCGCCCGTAGCGCCAGTGCAACAGGCACCGGCGCAACCGGCCGCGCCTCCGCCAGCGGCGCCGACACCCGCGCCCGCAAAGTAGCGCTAAAACCTCACTTGAATTTAGTATGTGCCGCCCGTAAGGCGGCCCTACGAAAACCCGGGGCCCGCTGCGAAATGAGCGGGGATTCTTCGTTTCTCTACTTCAGCGCCGCGACAAATCCAAGAGGGTTTTCAGGCGGATTCCCCAGGATTACTTCGCGGAATGCGTCACTTTATTTGGGTCAGACAGAGGCGCTGAGTCAGACACAAGCTCAGTGTTTGCTTGGTCCGAGAATGATGGTGCGGTCGAGTGGATTCGAACCACCACGGTATTGCTACCGCCAGCCCCTCAAGCTGGTGCGTCTGCCAGTTCCGCCACGACCGCATGGAAGAGGACTGGGTGATTATAAGAGGGCTCATCCGAAAAGGAAAGACGGAGGCGTCGTCACGAACACAGGTCACTCAGGGGAGCAAAACGAATCGGGCCGCCGGCCTTGCGTCGCCAGCGGCCCGATTCGCGCAAATGCTCCCTACAATGGCGCCTTCTACGAACCCGGCATGATATTTCCGGTGAAGTAGAAGATGACATACGCCTTGATGCTGCCGTCTGACTGAGGCACACCGAACACCTTTACAGGCGTGGCTGCGATCAGATGCGCGGCTACGTTGCTGAGGCCCGCCTGAGTGGTGAGGTCTTGCGGGCTGACCGTGACGACGCCATTGGTGCGGTCAACCTGGTAGACGAGTGTGGCCGAGCCGGATACGGCGCTGGCATTGACGGTAACCGGAGTTACGCCACCGGTCGCGGTGACGGTGAAGCTGCCGCCGCTGGAGTTGCCGTTGGTGACCCACTGAGTCGCCACTCTTGCCAGCGGCAATGGCGTTGGGTCCAGCACCACCCAGGGGGCCGCCCAACCTTGCGGATTTGCCGAGTCATTCCACGTGGCATAGCTGGAGCCGACCGCGCTGACGGCGCCAACCGTGCCGCCGAAATTTGCCGAGCCGTTGGTGGCATTGACGAAGTCGGTCACGGCGCTGGTTCCGCTATCGACGATGGTGGGGAAGGCGAAGAACCACCACTTGAAACCGCTGGCGACGTAATGCATGGTTTGAATGTAATCGTCTTTGACCGTGTCAAAGTTGCGCGTGAAGACGAAAGTGGCCGCTCCAGGCGAAGAGATCGTGCCGTCAAAGCGTGCGATCTCGATATCCACGGTCTGAGCGACCAACGGCGCGCCGAGGGGATCGACGACGCTCACGTGAACCTTAAAGCCGCGCACGAGATTGGTCAGGAAGCCCGTTCCGGTGCCGATCACCTTGTCATCCGACTGCGCGTTCGCGGGTGTTCGGAAGAAGAACTGCGTGCCACTGTTTACCGTCAGAGAAACGGGGGTGCCGTCTTCATTCTCGACGACCAGGCCCGAGCTGGTTACGTGGAGCACATGGCCTTCCGGGCTGAGCCATACGCTATTGAAAGAGCTGCTGGCCCAGATGCGCACGGCTACCAACGTACCATCGACCTGATAACGCGCGGCGACGCGAACGAACTTGCCCTTGAGCGAACCCAGAGAGCTGAAGTTCATAATCGTGCTTTGGGTCTTGGCGTCGACGTCATAGAAAAGAGTTCCATTCGTGGCGTCGGCCAGAATCGTCAGATTTTGAGCGGAAGCGATGGACGTTTCCGGATTCGCAGCCGGCTCAACAGGGAATACCTTGGTGACGTTGATTGAAGTGTTGTCCGTGGATATGGAGGCAACGTTTCCGTACACCTGACGCAGAACCAGACGAGTGATGTCCTGGATCGGGTGGTGACGGAAAGGGCCATTGAAATTCACGGCCCACATCGTCTGGCCACCTCCAGAGGGCGGCACGTGCGCGACGATAAAGGCTGGGTGAGACAAGTCGAACTCCAAATCCAGGGCATTATTCTGATTTGCAGTGACCACCAGGGGCGAGGCGAAGTTCACATTCAACGGCACGGTGAGGCTGCCGGCGGTCCCGGTGGTTCCCTGAATTTGTATCTGGCCAGCGTTCACTGTCGCTCCAGGCGTGCCGGCGAATCCGGGATCGGGATCGGACGAGGCCGTCAGCAAAAGATCGCCCGGATTGGCGCTCAGCGAGAGTGTAGCGCCCGTGTACGTGCCGACGGGCACAGTGGCGTTGCCGATGATTTCAGCGAGTTGATCGAGCTGAACAAGATTTATGACCGGAACTTGAGACGGAGCCGTGAAGACGGTCACGGGAGTTCCGCCACCCTGGGGCTTCAAGGAGATGCTCAACACCTTGACGCCGATGGTCGCCCAGTCATTGCTCGGGTCGTCGCTGAGCATCACGGAGACCTGGCCGGTCTGAGTTCCTGGAGGCGTGTTGGAGTTGGAATTGGAGCTTCCGCCGCCGCATCCCAACAGGAAAAGCGGGAGCGCCGCCAGGAAACCGACGAGCACACGTGTAGCCTTGGAATTCATAAGAATTCTCCTTGGGAGACCGCAAGGTGGCGCAGTCTCGCGTTTATTCTGTGCAGTAAAGGTCCCGGGGTACGGGACCAGACCGATCTGGCGTCAGGACTCTATCGGCCAGTCACCACACAAAACACGGAAACGCAAACAGAGTTGCGCTACCGGCGAAAAATGTGCGTGGTACGAAAGTACTACGACGCGCCAAATCATAAACAGAATCGCAAATGCGTTTTTGTTTTTACCGTGGAAAGCGACGAGACAACGGCGCAAGACGAATTGGAAAGACAACGCCGCGCATCGATTGCTCAACTTTCGTCCGCTGCCTGGCGGCGGTGAGGTTTAACTGCGACGGGCCGCGAAATTAGAAAGAAGTTCAGGGAAACATATTAGCAGCGAGGGTACTCGGGGCGTAGCGGCGGATCGCCTGTTTCGATTCGGAACATCAAGTTTGCTTGACTTCAAGGATGAGCACGTGGAAGATGATCTCAAGGGGTCAGTTGGATTCGCGGACGCACCAGGTCTCTGAAGGGCACGAAGCCTGAAAGCGCATCAAGTTTCGTCTCTGACGAATTCGCGTCGCGCGTGGGACTACATGAATCCGTATCTATCGATCGTCATACCAGCGTATAACGAGGCCAAGATTTTGCCAGTCACGCTCGAATGCCTCCGAGTGTTTTTGAATGAGCAGCCGTTTATTGCTGAAGTGATCATCGTGGACGACGGCTCAACCGATGAGACGTCGGCGGTGCTGCAGGAATGGACGCGGGAGTTTGAGTGCCTGCGTGTGTTGCATACATCCTTGAATTTAGGCAAGGGCGCCAGTATTCGACGTGGCGTATTAGCCAGCCGCGGGAAGTGTGTGTTCGTCGCGGATGCTGATTTGCCAGGCCGTCCGGAGGATATTTCACGGCTGCTGGAGGCTCTGGACCAGGGAGCGGCGGTGGCCATAGCATCGCGGCGCCCCTCGCCCATGAGTGCAGCTCCGAGCCGAGCGCGTTACATCGCCAGTAAGATCTACCGAGGGATGGTGCGCGTGATCCTGGGTTTGCCAGTGCGCGATACCCAGTGCGGGTTCAAGGCCTTCTTGCGGGAACCGCTTTCGCCGATCGTCGAAGAGCTTCGGTCGAACGGGTTTTCGTTTGACGTCGAGTTCCTTTTCGCCGCGTGGAAGCGAGGGCTGCCGATCCAAGAGGTCGAGTTCGATGTAGTCGAGCGGCGTCCCATCCAGCATGCGATCCTGCTGCAGTCGCCGCGCATGATGATCGACCTGCTGAGGATCCGTCTTGGCGGCGGACGAGTATCGGGAAGCGCAACGACGCGGGCGATTGAGCCCAAGCCATCTCTGAATCCTACCAAGAGTCGCGAGCGGGCACCGAATCCGCAAGGGTCTCTTGTAAATCCCGAAAACTAGTCAGGCGGATCCCCAGCAGGGCCACGCTTCTTTGGACCTCGGGCGCGGTCAAAGCGAGCACCTCATGTTCACGCTCTCGCGTCAGCTCTCCTCCGAGTGCTTCGACCTCCGCACTGAAATATCCCGGATGGCACATCAACTCCGTGGCGCCGTTTGGAATGCGCGCCAGGACGGCGCTTAACATTTCTGTG
>Ga0206945_1091_pt1 | contig 21174 bp, 10 predicted proteins | sample Alteio_BWOrgHeat_5_FD_152982 | JGI IMG/M metagenome (GOLD analysis project Ga0206945, IMG submission 152982) | Enriched cells from forest soil in Barre Woods Harvard Forest LTER site, Petersham, Massachusetts, United States -... | ecosystem: Environmental > Terrestrial > Soil > Temperate forest > O... | reverse complement strand
AGTTGGTTCACCGGAATTCGATTGGGCGGCGTCGCCTTGGTAAGCACTGTGATCAATGGGCACGGTGGCTTCCACATGATTTCAAGCGCGTGAAGGATACGGTAATAGCGGAGTTTATCGCAGATCTGAGTCGCCCAATCAATATGAACTCCGGTGGCATTGGCAATGGCCTCAGCGTCATTTGCCAAAACTAATTCGGCGAGTTTGACCGGCGTAATTTTGGAACAAAATTGCCCCGCTGCCTCATCTTGGAAATACGAGCCGTGCATTTCCTTGAGGAAAAATTCTTTGAATTCGTGGGTGACGCCGTTCGGATCGTAGCGAAGAAAGACGCGATAGTCTTCAATCGTCGAGGCAAGATTCTGATTGATGGAATCTAATTGTTGTTTCCGACGCTCCGCGATTTCGACGCGGGTCTGCTCTAGTTCCGCCAACCGTTCTTTTCGTGTTTTGCGGACCTGAACCAACTGCGTGTTCTGCGTGGTGAGTTTATTGATTTCGAGCGTAAGCGCCGTTTTCTGCTTAATTAAGTTTTGCAGTTCAGTGATGCTCTCCTCCAATCCTTTATTTTTGAGCGCCGCAATTTTTGCGGCGAGGCCGCTGTCAAGTGTGCCATGGACTTTTTTTAACTCGGCTATGGGCAAGGACATCGCGCTGCCAGAGGTGACGCAGCACGCGATTATGAATTACCCGCTGCCCGACCATCAAACCGGCCAAAAGTATTCGCCGTTCACTTACCTGCACACCGACGCCACGCGGAATATGTGCGGCACGGTTCACAACGTCTCGTCGCCGGAGATGCTCTACTGCTCCAGTTCGAGCGGCGAGCATTTCGACCGCCGCGCCCGCGAACTTCGCCAGTGCAAGAGCATTGTCGAAGGCATCATCCATCACGCCAATCGTCCGACCGAAAAAGAATCCAACACCCATTAACGCTTATGAAAACCACACTGAAAATCTACGGATTGAAAGCACTCCTCGCCGCCCTCGTTGTCAGCTTGTTCGCAGGCTGCGCCGCCACGCGCCCCATCAGCGACATCGCGCTCGGTGCGGGCGGTGCATATCTCGGCAACGAGCTTTCCCACGGCAATCCTCTCGCCACCGCCGCTGGTGCGGCAGGCGGCGTGATCTTGAGCGAGGGCGCTCATTACGTGGCCAAGACCCAATCCGACAAGGCTTACACCGCCGGTTACGACAAGGGCAAGAGCGATGCCGTGAAGCAACAGTATTGGCTCTACATCGCCATGCAGAAGCAACGCAACCAGGTCGGCAGCGTCCGCCTTTACCCCGTGCAACTCCCTGAACAGCGAATTGACGGAGTAACATTCCAACCAACCACAAAATTCCTCCGCATCGAGGAGTAACGAAAGGAAACCACACCATGAAAAAACTCATCGCACTCACACTCGCCACGATCGGCATCGGTCTGTCGGCGCAAGCCCAATGGATCGTCTATGACCCAATCTCGAACGTGCAGCAGATATTGGATCAAGCCGAGAACATCGCGAAATACATCACGATGATTGAAAACCAGGTGCAGCAAATCCAAACGCTCACCGACCAACTCAACGAGTTCAAACATTATGAAGACCTGTTCGGCAACCCGCAAAGTGTCGTGCTGTCAACCGTTCAACCGTTGATTGGCGATCTGCAAAAGACCGAACTCGGCCAGACGCTCAACTCGTTGGAGAGCACCATTAACACGAGTGACGCGATGCTCTACAACGCTGGCGGACTGTTCGCAAGCGTTGGCACGACGTTCACCACGCCGAACGGCCAGACCATCACACGGCAAGCGACGCCGTTCAAACCCATCGCTGCCGTCCAGAAAACCACGGACAATTATCTGTCCGTCTCGACTGATGCCGCCACGCGTCGCGTCGCGTTGAAAAATGAAATCGCCGCGACCACCGAGCAACTCAAGGCGGCCACCACCGACGCCGAGGTGCAAAAACTGCAAGGCGTTCTCATCGGTTTGTCCGCCGCCCTCAACAACACCGACTACGAAATCAACCAGGCCACCACGTCCGCGCTGGTGCAGGACATCGCCAATCGCAACGACGCGCAACGCCAGGTTGACGCAAAAAAGGAACAGCAGCACGCCGAGTTCACCGAGGCGATCCAGAAATACGGGCAGACATTCAAGCTGTTGAACGCGCCCACGGCGTTCCCGACTCCGTAACGAAACTTGGCGAAAACTCAAATCGTCCCGACGTATGGCCTCCTTTGAAAATCTCTTTCCGACTTTCCTGCAAAAGTGCGCGGAGCTGCACGAGTTGCTGCGGATCGTGGCTTTCATGCTGTTCATCGTCGGGACGATCATGTTCGTCGTCCACGGATTCACCGGCAAGACGCTCATGCTCCACATGGTCCGGTTGTTCATTCTCACTGCGTTGTTGGTGATGCTGCCGCAGTGGGGCAATCAAGTTCAGCAGCTTGTGCAAACCTCGATTCTCAACGGGTTGGGGGTTGACCCATCCAATGTGCAGGACCAATACAACCAACTCCTCGTCATCAAGCGTGACACGGGCAGTGACCATTCCTGGTGGGACATTCTCGGCGACTTGAGCGGTTTCACCGTCGAAATCATCATCTCCGGTGTTCTCTGGCTGGTCGGAGAGTTTGCATCGCTGCTCATCTTCTGGGCCTACATTATACAGAAGTTCATTCTGTTTTCCAGCTACGCCCTGTCGCCGTTGCTTATTGGTTTCATGGCGATTCGTCCTTTGCGTTCTGTTGGCAGTCGCTACCTCATGAACATCGTCGGTGTCCTGCTTTGGCCGCTCGGCTGGGCCGTCGCCGCGCTCATCACCCAGGGGATTCTTGATTTCATGACCGACCCTTCGTTCAAGTTCATTGATCCGACTTCCACATTGTATTCGCTACAAGCCACCGTCGGTGTCGTAGTGGCCGCATTTTGGATTGTGTTCAGCACCATCGCGGCTCCGCTTGCCATCCAAAAGGTTCTCAACCATGGCACACTCGCGGGCGGCCAGCTTTTGACCGGGGCAGCCAGCAGCTTTTTTCAAACCGCCGCCACCACCGCAGGCGCCGCCGCCGTCGCGTCCACCACTGGCGTTCCATTTGCCACGGTGGGCGCGGCGGGCATGGCCGCAGTTTTGAGCACGCTCTCGACCGCAGGCGGACACGGCAGCGCCGGCGCAATCATCATCGCTGGTTCTGGCCTGCCGCCGCGCTCCGCTCGCGGTCGCCCCGGCGATGACATTACGGGCGACAAATCTGTCCGCGAACTAATCTCCAAAGGCAAAGGCAACTACTACTGACATTTATGGAAACCACCGACCTCCAACCTCGTGAAACACCAACCGGCAACGGTTCGACGCCTCGCCTTGCCCGCAAGCGTTTCGACCCGACGCAACTTTTCGCGCAGCGTGATCGTCTGCCGTGGTTCTGGTTTTTTGTGGCCGTCGCCGTGACGGTGCTGGCCGCGCTCGACCGCTACCATTTGATCGGGCAGTTCAAGCAGCGCGAGCGCGTTGTCATCATTGATCCAGCAGGCACTTACTACGTGAGTCCATTGCTTCAATTTCAGGAGGCCAAGGATTTGCACATCCAGCAGGCGGAACTGGCGGCAGTCACGTTCCTCGAACGTAACCCGAAGGACTTCGACCACCCGGATTTATTGCGCCAGATGTTCCTGAAATCCGCGCTGCAAAAAGCGCAAGACCAGCACACGCGCGAGGCGGTTGAGTTTCGCGCGAAGCAACTTCACCAAAAACCGGAAATTGCGAAGATAGACATTCTGGCGACCCGCGAAAACGAAGTGCTCGCCACCGTGTCCGGCCAGGTAATCCGCACGGGCATTTTCCAGGAAAAAGTGTTCACCGAGGCTTTCAATTTCAAATTGAGTCTCCGCCTTATTCGCAACCCCAACATGGCTGCCAACGGTCGTTTCCCCACCGCTGTCGGCGACTTCAAATATGAAATCACCAATTAGTCTCCTCATCTTGCTGGCTGCAACCGTCGTGTTCGCTGACCCGCCCGAAGCCATTCAGCGTGTCACGCTCGACGAGCGCGTCGTTATCACCGTGCCCGTCGCGACGAATCACGTCACGACCATCAGTTTCCCCGGCCCAATCACGGCGATTGATGCCGTGGGAGTGACCGCCGATGGAAAGACGCCAGGACAGTTCCAACTCGCGCACACGAAAGGCTCGTCGTTCGTGTCCGTCCGCGCGCTGGCGCGCAAGGCGGCAACAAATCTCAACATTCGATGGAACAAGCGCACTTACGTTTTTGAAGTGGTCGAGAGCGACACGCCGGTTCTTTCGCTCAATCTCGAAGATCAAGCGGCGACGGAAACCGTCCAGCCCGCGCCGCTCGTCACACCAACGCGATTGCTCGCGTTGCTCGACAAGGCGAAAGCATTCCAATTGCTGAAAAAGCAGCACTCGGAAGCGGTCGCCGATGTCGAAGCCAGGACGTTAGGGGACGAGCCACAAGTGACCGATTTCAATGACTACGAAATCCGCATCGAGGAAGTGTTTCGTTTCAACGTGGACGACACGCTCGTTTTCCATGTCACGCTGAAGAACAAGTCGGACAGGGAAATCAGTTACCTGCCGGAAAGCTTCTGTTTGCGCGTTGGCAACCGGCTTTACTACCAATCCATCAGTGACGCCCCCGGAGTGTTGCCGCCGTGCGCCGCTAGCACGGTCTATTTCGCCATCACCGGCACGCCGGACGGCGGACGAAACGAGTTGTCCTTGAAAAATGACTTTACGGTGCTGGTCACGCGACTTTCACCGCCGCCGCCGGTTGTCGTTGTCACCAATGCTCCGGTTAGTCGGAAATGAATGGGAGGCTTACATCATGGCCTTCCACCCTGCCGGCTACACGGGGGAGGCGGCAGAAGCTGCGTAACTGAAGGTTAACAAGCTGGGGCAGTCTCAACAACTGCCCCAGCATTTTTTTATGCATACATCTACACCGATACCCGCCGTCAAAACTTCGACCACCTTCAGCCTGCCCATACCCAAGATCCCCGGCCTGCCGCCGCCCGAAACCGCGACCGCGCTTCTAGCCGACACAACCATCGACGAACCCAAGGAAATAATCTCCGGGCTGCTCCACCAAGGGACCAAGGGCGTGATTGCGAGCGCGAGCAAGGCCGGCAAGACCTGTTTGCTTCTGGACCTTGCGCTGAGCGTGGCGACCGGTACCAAGTTCCTGCACTGGGACACCACGCAGGGCAAGGTCATGTTTATTAATTTTGAAGTGATGCGTGGATTTATGAAGAAGCGGCTCACTGCTCTGAAGAATCGCCGGCAGATCCAGACCGTAGAAAATTTGCATATCTGGAATTTGCGCGGGAAGACGGCGAACTTTGAAGCGCTAGTCGCAAACATTATCCGAGAGGTAGAGGGTAAGGGTTTCAGTTTGATTATCCTGGACCCGATCTATAAGGCGATGGTGGGGAGGTCTGAGAGCATCGGGAGCAGCGTGGGCGTGTTGTGTGATCAGCTTGAGCGGCTGGCGGAGCGGAGTGGCGCGGCGGTTCTATTTTCGCACCATTTTCCTAAGGGGGACCCCAAGAAGAAAGCTGTGATTGATCGTATGGCTGGCAGCGGTGTCATTGCCAGGGATGCCGATAGTTTGGTTGCTATCACCGAACATGAGACGACCGGCTGTTATACCGTTGAGATGGTCCTGCGCAATTTCCCCGAGCAGCCCGCGTTTGTCGTCGAATTAGATTATCCCGTGATGGTGGAGCGTGAGGATTTGGATCCGGAGGACGTTGCATCTGATGGGGCTGAGCCTGACACGGACGAGGGTTTGCTCGACCTGCTAAAGGCCAAACCTTTGACTAGCGGTGAGTGGCAGGCGGCGGCGTTAGGCCTAGGCTTGTCGCGCCCCACCTTTTATCGGGTTAAGGCTGTTCTTAAGGCCGATGGCTACGTTATGTACGATACCAAAACCAAGACGTGGAGCTTGGCAAGCACTGCCAAGGGCTGACCGGGTGAGACTTGTGAGACGGCCGAGAAGGGGGCCGGCCGCTGTGCTGGCGGCGTCGCGCGCAGCGTAGGTGATATAGGCGGGGCGCCCAAACTGCAAAAAAATTTCGTTTAGCGAAAATGTCGGAGGGTGGCGCTATTTTGGAAATGAGTGCGACATGTCCTTATTAAATCACATTCAACATCTCATCCGTTATATCCAGTCTAGGCACACAATGCTGCTTAACTAATCTAATATAATTATTTGACATTCATAAGATGTGTTGTACATTACATGGGTCCAAAGAGGACATATTTTAAAACATATACTCGATACCCTGTTACACTTTTAAACTTCTGCGTTTCGTGAGGTCCGCTTAATACCTCTCATACCCAATACCGGCCGGGATCCGGTCAAGTTCTCCCAACTAAAGTACGCGCTGGAAAGCCGTGCCCTGCCTAAAATGGTCAGGAATTACACCGCCTTCCCGCAGCAAGAAAATCTGGGCTTCTTCGTGCTTTGAGGCCTGAACGGAGATGTATATGGATTTAGACAGTAAGAAGCTGGGCGCACCCGCTAGCTTAACCAGGGTGCCGATGGGGATTATTACGCCATCGAAGATCAGAATAATAAAAGGTGAATTGGTCGAGATTGAGGACCTCGGTATTCAGAAAACAAAGTTTGGGAATATCCCACAGATCGAATTCACGTTTGAGATTGAGGAACTGGACGAAAACGGGGCTAAGCGCAAGGTCACCCGCCTCTTTCACCGCAATATGTATACTAAGAGTGCGTTAAGCATGTCACTAAAGTCATGGGTAAAAAATCCGACGGCCAAGGAGATTAGGATTGGGTATGAGAGCCTCTGGTCGCTAATTGGCCGAAGGGCTAGATTAAAGGTCCAGCCTGTTTACAACGATTACGGGCTCGCATACTACAAGATCCTAAAGATTATGAAGCCGGTAACGCCAAGGGCAAAGCCGGGTAGCGAGGAGGTGGTTTTATGTCAATAGTCCCAATGTCGGGTTTAGTGGAAGAAGAGGGGGATGATTTGGAGGAGGTTGACGCGGTGGTTAAACCTACTTCTGCCGCTTCGAATGAAGACGATGGATTGTGGAGTGAAAAGCCAAAGGTATTTGTTCCTGGGGACGAGACAACGATCAGTCACGCATCTGAAGCCTTGTTTAGCGTCATCGGCCCGAAGAGGAGGTTGTTCTGGCGCGGCGGACAGGTGGTTGAAATTGTTGAGGACGGCGGTGTTCACATTAACCCCCTTGATGCGGTGGCAGCTCAATCTAGGTTTGAGGAATTTGTCTCGTTTCAAAAGATGATTGGCGTCTTTAAAGGCAGCAAACCGACGAACATCACTGAGCAGGCCGCCAAACAATATCTGAAGAGCGCCGCCTGCAAAAAACATCTGCCCCGCTTAACCGGGCTGCTACGTTGTCCGCTACTCGTAGAAAAGGATGGTGGTTTACACTGGGTCGAAAACGGCTACGACGAGACCACGGGCTATTACGTAGTGGTCGGGAAAACCCCTGTGGAAGTTCATTGGCGGGACGGTGTTCAATATTTAAAAAAAATAGTGAAGGATTTTGATTTTGTGAGTCCAGGGGACAGGTCTAGAGCCCTGGCCTCCTTCCTGACACCAGCGCTAAAGCTGGGCGGGCTAATCAAGGAACCGATACCGTACCGTGGAGCAGTGGACGTGGATCCCTCGAAATTCATTGTAATGATCTCGTCCAATGGGTTTGAGGCGACCAAAGACCTGGCTAATCGATCCAGCATTATTAGGATAAGGAAGCGGGACGGTTTTGCGTATGAGCCTTGGTGTGGGATGGATCTGCTAGAATTCATTCGTGCTTCCTTTTAGCAGGAGTTGAACTCGAACTGCCCAGAACAGATTCCAGTTCCTGAGTCAGTTTGGTGATCTTCTCTTGCAGTTTAGCGGCTCGGCGTAATTGGACGGCGCTGAGATTTGAGAGTGAATTCATTTGCTCGGATTGTATGGAGGGACGGGTGAGGCGCAATGAGAAAATGTCGCTATTGGATAAGTCATTTACTTCAGAAGTGTGGGCGGCTCACTGCATAAAGTTCTTCAAAAGCGCACCTTTTTGAAAGATGTGTCATTTACAAGCGTATATCCCGTGGGACCCATTGCGCCCTGTCACTAATGAGCAGCCGACTAAGCACAATCAAGAATTGGCCGGATCAGGCCAAAAGCAGCGGTTATTGCGTGAAAATTATGGCTGGACAATGCCGAGTGTCGATACGGCAGGTAGAGCGGTTTTTCCTCAAGGAATTCAAGCAACGTCCGCATAAATGGATGCGTGTGTTGCGACTGAGCCGAGCTGTGGAACTGTTGCGGGAAGGCAGCAGTGTCAAGGAGACGGCCGAAAAGCTCGGTTATTGTGACACGGCACACCTTTCCAATAATTTCAAAAAGAACTTCGGCATCTCGCCCACGCGTTATGCTAGGAACAATCCCTCTCTCCAGTTGTAGTAAATGTCGCGACTATTCAAATCGCGATTGTCAGGTCTTGGGATGAAATGTCGCATTTTTGCAAGCCTTAGCGCTTCCATTTCCGGCAAGGTGTGGTGTGATGGCTGGGTAATCAGAAGGGCATTCGAACCAACCAGCTTTCGAGGGCGGATTCTTTTGTCGAGATTCAAATCTAACCGGAAAGTCGCGTTATGAACTATCGCACGCTCGCCTTGGCTTCGGCCGTAATCTTTCAATGCTTCACCATTAACGCCCAGACGGCAACGGGCGCTCATCAACCCGGTCAGACTACCGCGACTGCTGACACCATAGTAAAACGTGAAGCAGACTATCGAGTCTGGCAAAATGTGTCTTGGGAAACGAACCGTCTGAGGCACGTCATTGGTCACACCAATTCCTTTGCCGAACTGGCCACGGGTATGCATTACCGGAAAAATGGCCAGTGGGTGAACAGCCAGGAAAGGATCAATCTGCTACCCAACGGCGGAGCAGCGGCCACCAATGGACAGCATCAGGTATATTTTCCAGAGGACATCTACAACGGGGTCATAAAGGTCGTGACCCCGGATGGTCAGGTACTTCAGAGCCATCCTCTGGGCATCTGCTATTATGACGGAACAAATAGCGTAATGATTGCGCAACTGACTAATTCCACGGGTCAGTTGCTCCCGTCGGGCAATCAAGTAATTTACACGAATTGCTTTACCGACTTCGCGGCGGACTTGGTTTGCACCTATCGCAAATCCGGATTTGAATGCGATTTGGTTTTCCGGGAAGCACCACCGCAACCGCAGGTATTTGGGATGACCTTCGACGCTACGCGGTTGGAACTCCTCACCGAATTTTTCAACACCGCTGACCCTATTGAACAGGGAAGCGCGTCTGATGTAATGGATGGTTTGACGGATAAGACCCTGCGCTTTGGCCAGCTGTGGATGGGGCGGGGCAAGGCGTTCCTAGTGGGTGACTCAGGGATAAAAGTACCGGTATATAAAACCTGGACGACGTTGGAGGGCCGGACGTTTTTAATAGAAGAACTGCCCTATCGGCGCATTGCCTCGCAGTTACAGCAATTACCAACTCCAGCTGGTTCCCCGATGGTGGCAGCCCCTTCAGCTTCGATATTGAACCGGGTTTCAAGCACCCGACTGTTGCCACCCAGCCGGTGGGTTCAAGTGGGCACCAACAATCCGGTGATGCATTTGGCGCGCGTAGACCTTAATCACAGGCCGGGCGTGGTGCTGGACTACACAACCATGGATGGTGGCACGAATGATTTCACCTTTCAGGGTGATACCACCTACATTATCAGCGGCCCGTTGGTCATTGGCGGCACCACTACCATTGAAGGTGGCACGGTGATCAAATATACTACCAACGGGGTCATTGAGACCCTCGGGCCTCTGATTTGTGATACCGCGCCGTACCGTCCCGCCATATTGACCTCCACCAATGACAATACCGTGGGGGAGACTTGCTCGGGTAGCACCGGGAGTCCCCAGCCAGGAGATGTCAACATCGGCCTATTGGTCTGTGGTGGTCCGGCGTCATTGCAATACCTGAGGATTTCCTACGCGACTACTGGCATCGTTGGAATGAATTGCGACATCTGGAACTCGCAGTTCATCAATTGCAGCAACGCCATTGACGAATTGCAAATAGACACCACGCTCTACAATGATTTGTTTAGTGGATGCGCGGCGGTGGTGGTGCAGGACAACGGCGATGCGATGAGCCTCAACGGCGAACAGATTACGGCCGATAATTGCAGCAGCTTTGCCGCTAATGTGACCGCTGGGGGACTGACCAACAGCATTCTCACGGCAATCGGAGGTGGTACCAATAATTTTGCTCTAGCTGACACATTGCTCGCCAGTAGCGGCAGTGGCGTTTACAAAACCGTGGGTGCGGGTGATTATTATTTGGCCACCAACAGTGTTTACCGCAATGCCGGAACAGCAGCCATCGACCCCAATCTGCTGGCGGTATTGCAAGCCAGGACAACCTATCCACCCGTACTCCTAACCAATGTCACGGTTTCCACCAATACCATCCTAGGTCCGCAAGCCCAGCGCGATACCAACGCTACGCCCGATTTGGGCTATCATTATGACCCCATCGATTACATCGCGGACATGTATGGGATCACCAACGCCGTCTTGACCCTAACCAATGGTGTTGCCGTGGCCTATTATGATGAAATGGGCATTTGGCTTCAGGATAACAGTTCAATCACCTCCATTGGGACTCCGCTTAACCCCAATTGGCTTGTCTGGTATGGGGCGGTGCAGGAGCGTTCGGTGGCTTTAGGGACCAACGGTCCTTCAGGAAGCATTCCGGTCAATCAATACCATGTTGGCAGTGGGGGACAGTCGGCCTATTTCCGGTTTTCCAATTTTGCCTGTCCGGCTGCGGGCGGTGTCCAATTCCAGAACAAACAAGGGAGTTCCGCGTTTGGCAGTTTATGGGTTCAAGACTGCCAGGTTTGGGGTGGATATAACGAATTGGATGGCGGGAATTCCACCATGGCGGTTTTCGAGAACAATTTGTTCTACCGCTCCCCGATCACAGCGGCGGGAGTGTATACCAACGCCAGTCTGACGTTCTCCAATAATCTGTTTTATGGTGCGTCATCCGTGTCCTTGAGCCAAACAACAACCAATGACTACATTTTGGCTTTTAACAACGATTTTGATTCTTGCCTTTCTGTTAACTCAATATCGACCTGCTCGAATGGTTATAATGCCTACCTCAATTGCACCGGTCGGTTGTCACCCACAAATGTCAACGATATCGTGTTGAGCAACAGCTTGGCATACGAGACTGGGCCACTGGGCAATTTCTATCAACCGGACGGCAGTCCATTGATCAATGCGGGTAGCACGACAGCCAATCTGGTCGGCCTTTCCCACTATACCGTCCAGACCAATTTGGCAAACGGGCTGGAGGTGGCTGAAGGCACCAACATGGTCAGCATCGGCTATCACTACATTGCGACGAATGCCTCCGGCAATCCGCCGGACACGGACGGAGACGGCACCCCTGACTATCTGGAAGACAGCAACGGGGATGGCGTTTATGACACCGACGATTTGAGCAATTGGCTGGATTATTACAACGGGATCCTGCCCGTGTTGAACATTATCAGCGGGAACAATCAGACTGTTACCAACGGCTTTTCCCAACCGCTTGTAGTGCAGGTGACCGCGACCAATGCCGCAGTACTGACCAATGCCCCTCTCACTTTCACCACCGACACGGCGCTACTGGCCACCTCCACCAACGGCCCGCTGGTCACCAACCTGCTTCTGAGAACCGATGCCGGCGGTTATGCTTCTGTCTACTTTTTTCAGCCTGCCAGCGCGCCGGCGATCAATTATGTGACGGTGAAGGCGCAGAGTGGAACTAATATTGTCCAGGTGACTTTTACTGTGTCAAGAGTGCAGGGATCCAGCGTTGTGGCTTGGGGTTATGATCTGGATGGGCAATGCGATGTGCCTTCGGGTTTGACGAACGTGGTGGCGATTGCCACAACCTCTCTTTTCAATTTGGCGCTCAAGAATGATGGCACAGTGGTGGGTTGGGGGGATGATGGGGATGGGCAATGCGATGTACCATCGGGTTTGACGAACGCGGTGGCGATTGCCGTAAGTGAGCGTCACAGTTTGGCGCTCAAGGGCGATGGCACGGTGCTGGGTTGGGGTTTCGATGGGTTCGGTGAATGCGATGCGCCGTCCGGTCTGACGAACGTGGTGGCAATTGCTGCGGGTGATAATTACAGTCTGGGGCTCAAAGGCGATGGCACGGTGGTGGGTTGGGGTGAAGGTGCTAATGTGCCTTCGGGTTTGACGAACGTGGTGGCGATTGCCGCAGGAGGTGATTTCAGTCTCGCGCTTAAGAGCGACGGCACGGTGGTGGCTTGGGGTTTAGATGGGGACGGTGAATGCGATGTGCCTTCGGGTTTGACGAACGTGGTGGCGATTGCCGCAGGAAGTGTTTCCAGTCTGGCGCTCAAGAGTGACGGCACGGTGGTGGGGTGGGGGTTTGATGGGGACGGTGAATGCGATGCGCCGTCCGGTCTGACGAACGTGGTGGCGATTGCCGCAGGTGATATTTTCAGTTTGGCCCTCAAGGGTGACGGCACGGTGGTGGGGTGGGGTTATGATGGGGACGGTGAATACGATATGCCGTCCGGTCTGGGGAACGTGGTGGCGATTGCTGCAGGCGCGGCACATGGTCTGGCCTTGAGCCAGTTATCGCCGACAATTGTATCGCCGGTAATTATCACGCAACCGGCCAGCGTTATGGCCAATGCGGGAGGAAACGCGACATTCCATGTGGTTGCCAGCGGCTCGTTACCATTAAGTTATAAATGGTATTACAACACCGGCACACTGTTGGCAAATGCGACGAATGCCACCCTGACGATTACCAACGCCCAATCCACCAATGCCGGCGCTTACTCCGTCGTCATCACAAATTCCTATGGTTCAGCCACCAGTTCCGTTGCGTTGCTGGCGGTTTTGGTGCCGCCCTCCATCATAACGCAGCCAACCAACCAGACAGTGACGGATGGTAACAACACGACAATCAGTGTGGTTACAGCGGGCGGCTCATTTAGCTACCAGTGGCAGTTTGACGGGACAAATTTGCCTGACGGGATCATCACTACTATGGCGGGCTGCAATTGGGGTTATGCTGGTGATGGCGGTGCAGCCACCAACACTGGGTTGAATTTCCCCACTAGCGTGGCGGCTGATGCTAGAGGCGACCTGTTCATCGCTGACGATGCCAATAATGTCATCCGAGAAGTAGATACCAACGGCATCATCACTACCGTCGCCGGCAATGGGATTGGCGGATACTCCGGAGACGGTGGTGCGGCCACCAATGCCCAACTCAATTACCCCAATGGTGTGGCGGTCGACGCTAGGGGAGACCTGTTCGTCTCGGACGCAGGCAATGGTGTCATCCGGGAAGTGACTGCCAACGGCACCATCATCACTGTCGCCGGCAGCCACGGAAACTGGGGCTATACCGGTGACGGCGGTCCGGCTACTAACGCTGAATTAGGTTGGCTTGGTGGTGTGGCGGTGGACGCTGCCGGTAATTTGTTCATAGCGGACACTGGCAATAATGTTATCCGGGAAGTAACTACCAATGGCATCATAGCCACCATCGCCGGCAATGGAACAAATGGATATGCCGGTGACGGAGGTTCAGCGACCGATGCAGAATTAAGTTACCCTAGTGGCGTTGTGGCGGACACCAGAGGCAACCTGTTCATCGCGGACGCAAACAATGATGCCATTCGGGAAGTGGATACCAATGGCATCATAACCACGGTGGTGGGGGATGGAATTGGTGGATACTCCGGCGACGGCGGTGCCGCCACGAATGCCCAACTGAGTTACCCCGATAGTGTGGCGGTGGACGCCGAGGGCGACTTGTTCATCTCGGACGGAGACAATGGTGCGATACGTGAAGTTAATACTAATGGCATTATCACCACAGTGGCAGGCGGGGACTGGGGTTATGCCGGCGACGGCGGTGCGGCCACCAACGCTGAATTGGCTTTCCCCAATGGTGTAGCAGCAAATGCTGCTGGCAACCTGTTCATCGCGGACTCAGATAATGATCGCATTCGGGAGGTGAATACCAATGGCGTCATCACCACCGTGGTGGGCAATGGGACGCAGGGATTTTCTGGGAACGGTATCGAAGCAACCAGTACTGGATTATCCAACCCTGATAGTGTTGCAGCGAACACTACCGGAGATCTGTTCATAGCTGACTCAGGCAATAATGTTATTCGGGAAGTGGGTACGAATGGCATCGTCACCACCGTGGCCGGCAATGGGACGATTGGATATGCTGGTGACGGGGGTACGGCCACCGATGCCGAACTGAGTTACCCCGTTGGTGTGGTAGTGGACGCCAGAGGCGACCTGTTCATCGTGGATGCAAATAATAGTGTCATCAGAGAAGTGGGCACCAACGGCATCATTACTACCGTAGCAGGCAATGGGACGATTGGATATGCAGGTGACGGGGGTGCGGCCACCAATGCCCAACTCAATTACCCCAATGGTGTAGCGGTCGACGCCAGGGGAGACCTGTTCATTGCGGATGCAAACAATAGTGTCATCCGGGAAGTGAACAGCAACGGTATCATCACCACCGTGGCGGGCAATGGGATCGGCGGATACTCCGGAGACGATGGTGCGGCCACCAATGCTCAACTGAGTTACCCTCATAGCGTGGCGATGGACGCCAGTGGCAACCTGTTCATCGCGGACACATTTAATAGTGTGATCCGGGAAGTGAACAGTAACGGCATCATCACCACTGTGGCGGGCAATGGCGACTGGGGATTTGCCGGTGCGGCCACCAATGCCCAACTCAGTTACCCCAATGGTGTAGCGGTGGACACCGCCGGTAATCTGTTCATCACGGACAATGGTAATAATGTCATCCGGGAAATAGAGACCAACGGCATTATTACTACTGTGGCAGGCAATGGGACCAATGGATATGCCGGGGACGGAGGTCCGGCCACCGGCGCTGAACTGAATTACCCCAGTGGCATAGCGGTGGACGCCACTGGGCATCTATTTATTGCGGACCAAAATAATAATCGCATTCGTGAGGTGTTTTTTGAGGGGGAGGATAGTCCCACGTTGACGCTGGACAATGTAACGACGAACAATGCCGGAAATTACAGTGTAATTATTACCAGCCTTAATGGTAGTGTGACAAGCTCCCGTGCCACCTTGACCGTGGTGACACCGCCTTCAATCACGGTGCAACCCGTCAGCCAAACCAATGTTGTTGGTAATAGTGTATTTTTCAGCGTAGGTGCGATAGGCGCTTCGTTGAGTTACCAGTGGCAATTCGATGACGCGGCAATTCCGGGTGCCACCAACGCCGCGCTCGCCCTTCTGGACGTACAATCGACCAATGACGGCAATTATTCAGTGGTTGTCTCCAATATTGCCGGCTCGGTGACCAGTTCGAACGCCATTTTGACAATCACAATACCCTCGCCGCCAATCATTATTGCGGGTGCGACTAATCTGACCGTGACAAATGGAGGCACTATATACATCAGTGTGAATGCAACGGGCCCTTCATTGAGCTATCAATGGCAATTTGACGGTACGAATCTGCCGGCTGATATGATCGACACCGCGGTGGGTAACGGAAGTTCAGGATATTCTGGTGACGGCGGACTGGCCTCCGGGGCACAATTGCACAATCCGCAAGGGGTGGCGATGGATGCTGGCGGAAACCTATACATCGCGGACGCAAACAACAACGTCATTCGGGAAGTGACTACCAACGGCATCATTATCACCGTGGCGGGCAATTATGGTGACGGCGGGGAATATTCCGGTGACGGCGGTCCGGCCACTAGTACGAACACCGCACTGAATTACCCTGTCGGTGTTGCGGTGGACGCCGCCGGTGATTTGTTCATCGCGGACAGCGGCAACGCGGTCATTCGAGAAGTAACTACCAACGGCATCATTATCACCGTGGTGGGCAATTATGGTGAGGGTCCGGGATATTCCGGTGATGGAGGTTCAGCGACCAATGCCCAGTTGGCCGGTCCGAATGGCGTTGTCGTGGACGCCGAGGGTGACCTGTTCATCGCGGACAGCGGCAACGCGGTCATTCGAGAAGTAACTACCAACGGTATCATCACCACCGTGGCGGGCAATTATGGCGAGGGTCCGGGATATTCCGGTGATGGAGGTGTGGCAACTAATGCCCAGCTGGCCAGTCCAGATGGTGTGGTCGTGGACGCCGAGGGTGACCTGTTCATCGCGGACACCGGCAACGGTCTCATTCGCGAAGTGGCGACCAACGGCAACATCAACACCGTGGCGGGCAATTACGGTGACGGTCCGGGATATTCCGGTGATGGAGGTGCGGCCACTAATGCCCAGTTGGCCAGTCCGGATGGCGTGGTCGTGGATGCCGTCGGTGATTTGTTCATTGCCGATTTTGGAAACAATGTCATCCGGGAAGTGGCGACCAACGGCAACATCAACACCGTGGCGGGCAATTACGGTGACGGTCCGGGATATTCCGGTGATGGAGGTGTGGCCACTAATGCCCAGTTGGCCGGTCCGAATGGCGTTGTCGTGGGTGTCCTCGGCAATTTGTTGATTGCCGACTCGGGAAACAACGTCATCCGTTCCGTGGCATTTTCAGATGAACCCATTTTGGCTTTGTATAATGCGACACTGTTTGACATCGGCGACTATAGTGTCGTTGTGACGAATGCCTACGGCAGCGCAACTAGTTCCAACATCGCTCTAACTGTTCTAGTACCTCCCTCGATTGCGGTTGAACCGACGAGCCAAGTTTCTTGGGTTGGTGGAGAAATGACAATGAGTGTGGGCGCGTTGGGTACGTCTCCCCTGAATTACCAATGGTATTACCTTGGTACAAACTTGATTCAGAACGGCAATTTTGCGACCGGCGATTTTACCGGTTGGACGGTAGGTGGATATTTTACAGACAACCCGCCGTTCGTCAGTGGGAATGACGGCAGGTACCTCGGTCAAAACCCCGCTGTCGTCCCGTCATATGGTTCGCCCGGCTATCTGTCGCAGACGTTCCCGACTGAGCCCGGGCAAACTTATCAGGTTTCCTTTTGGGTGAAAGCCGAGGTTAACCCGTACGGCAGCGACTCATCGCCTGACATGTCTCCCGATCAGTGTATCGCGAACTGGAGCGGGACAAATATTGTGCAGCTTACAAGCATGTCCGATGGAGATGCCACGTTTGTGCAGGTCTATGCCACAGCATTGGATACTACCAGCGTTCTTAGTTTTGGATTCATGAACAATTCCAATGATGTGTTCCTTTTCGATGACGTCAACGTCGAGCTTATTGCAGCGGTATCGGGAGCTACCAGTGCAAATCTCGTATTGACCGACGTGCAGCCGGCAAATGTTGGCGGGTATGAGGCCATTGTTACTAATTCTTTTGGATCGGTGACCAGTATCGTATCGCAGTTATCTCTGAGTTATATTACCGACCAGCCAGTAGACCAAACCAATGCGGTGGGCAACAATACGATTTTCGCTGTCGCCGCCACCAACACCGGGCCAATCACGTATCAGTGGTATTTTGATACAAACACCGTATTGACCGGGGCAACCAATGCGACGTTGATTTTGAATAATGTCCAAACCAACCAAGCTGGATTCTACTCAGCCGAGATCGCAAATTCAAGCGGGGTGGAAACCAGTTCTTTTGCGCAATTGACCGTTCCTTTTCCGGCCGCAATTCCGGCACCGAGCGGGATTATAAATTGGTGGCCTGGGGAAGGCAATTTGCAAGATATTGTGGGCGGTTCTAACGGGACTCCAGAAGGGGCGATCACATACACCAATGGTAAGGTGGGTTCTGCAATCAGTTTTGATGGTAGTAGCTACGTTTCGTTTGGTGATACTGGCGTAGGCAATTTTGGCATTGGCGATTTTACTTGCGAACTTTGGGTCCAAATTTTGGACACCAATCATACCCAGGCAATTCTTTCCAAGCACACCGGTTGTATTCAAGAAGCGTCGTTTGGCATTACGTGGGTGCCTGGGATAGGTTTTTCAGCGGGCGTGTCGGACGACTATGGTCTTGTATCACTCCAAGCGCCATTCCTCGTTGGTGATGATGGCAATTGGCACCATGTCGCTTTTACCCGCCAGGGGCTTGTGCTGGATCTCTACGTGGATGGAATCCTGGTGGATAGTGTGACGGATGCGTACGAAAGAGATTTGAGCAACGCCGGTCATTTACTTTTTGGCAGCATCATTTGCATTGGATTTGAAGGTGACAATGATTACCATTATCTGAATGGCGGGTTGGACGAAATCACTTTTTACAACCGTGCATTATCGTCGGATGAAATCCAGGCTGTCTATAATTCGTCTTGGATAGGGAAATATACCGGCAGTCCCGTGCCTCCCGTCACACCTACCAACTTTATGGCGACGGGAATTTCCCCCGGACAGCTCGGTCTGTCGTGGCAGGGTTTATTCTCACCGGGGGATTATAGTTCCGTGGGATACGTGCTGGAGCGCAAGCTAGGGGCTAGCGGTACCTATCAGGATATCGGAACGGTATTTACCAATTATGTAGATACAACTGCCATTTCAACCAATCAATATTATTACCGGGTTAAGGCGACGAATTATTTTGGAGACTCGGATTACTCTGCTGAGATCTCGCCGCCTGTGGTAGGCATGACCAGTCCTCAGGACTGGTCACTAATTACAACCACTAATGTGATCACCAACACCTTGGCGGCGGACGCCAGCAGTGCAATGCAGACGGTCACCAATGTTGATTTTTATATTCAAAGCGTCTGGCTTGGCGGGGTCGCTTCTGCGCCATATACCACCAATTGGGTGGCAACCGGGACTGGCGAGATTTCAGTGGCGGCCAAGGCGACCGATGATCTCGGGAACAGCCAATACTCCTCCGCAGTGCACGTAACCGTGTTGCCGGACAGCGATACTGATGGAGACGGCATCCCGGATTTTATGGAGGTTTTGACTGGCACTGATCCAACGAATGCCGGCGATCCGGGATCTTCCCCGACCAACAACTTCACCGCGCCTAACATATTTTTGACCGCCCCGGCGAATGCAGTCCTATTGCCCTAGAAGCTTGACGAGAAAAATTATGAAAATCATTTATTGCCGACAACTCCCATCGAATCCTGCCTGCGATAAGATGTGCCGGTCTTTTTCTTGGCCGTTGCGGTTGATGACCTGGTTGGTCTTAGTCACTCAGGTTCTGATGCCGGTCAATGGTGGCTGGTTTGTCGGAACCGCCCGAGCGGCCTATCCGGTCAACAACCAAGGAGTGCCTCCACCTAACACGAGGACGCTGGCCTCGACCAATGTGATGGTTAACAGAACACTACCCTTGGTCAGACCTCCCGGTTCCGCAAGGCATTTTTCCGAAACGCCTACCGACCACGAAATCTTTGTCTCACACGTCTTTTCGGAGCCATTGGTGCCGATGGGCAAAAAGACCGAAGCGGCTGAAAACCAATCACTCGCCCGGGCTTTAATTGCCTATGAGCAACGCACCAACAGTGATGACACTTCAGCCATTACCCAGTTTCTGGATCAATATCCTGATTCTGCCTGGCGGGTTTCCCTATTGACGGATTTGGGTCTCGTATACCGTCAGACCGGGTATTTTTCCAGGGCCATGGCAGTATGGGAAGAGGCTTGGAAGCTGGGTAAAATGGAGACTGCACCCAATGCCCGGGCGATTGTGAACCGGGCCGTGGCTGAACTGGCCGAACTCAACGCCCGGGTGGGGCGAATGGAAAGGTTGGAACCCTTGTTCAAGGAACTTCAAGGGCGGCAGTTCACTGGCCCCGCCGAAGTAAAGATTGAGGAGAGTCGCGAGGGCATGTGGGAGATGAAAAATCACCCAGAGGTTTCCTTCCGTTGCGGTCCGCTGGCTCTGAACCACATCCGCTCTTACAACAAGATGCCGAATGCCTTCGATCCCAAGATCCTGGATTCCCGTTCCAGCACCAACGGACTGTCCCTTGTCCAGATTGCGGATTTGGCCGGGGACTTGAAAATGGGATACCAAATGGCCAAGCGTACGCCGGGGGCCCAAATTATCATCCCGGCAGTGGTGAATTGGAAAATCGGCCATTATGCTGCGCTCGTGAAGGAACAAAATGGTCGTTATCTGATGCAGGATCCAGTTTTCCGGGATGACATTTGGGTCAGTCAGACAGCCTTGGACCAGGAATCCTCCGGCTATTATTTGGTTCCTTCGGGGCCGTTGCCAAAAGGATGGCGGACGGTTGGTAAGGTCGAAGGCCGGCGTGTTTATGGCAAGGGCGCCCCGACTTCCACCGACCAAAATTGCACAAAGGTCATCGACCTTAAATGCCCGGATTGTCCGGGCCAAGGCGGGACACCGATGGCTCAATATGCCTTCCACACCATGCTGGTTAGCCTAAACATCGTCGATACCCCGGTTCGTTACACTCCGCCCCGGGGGCCGGCGGTTAAGTTTCAAGTGACCTACAATCAAAAGGAGGCCAATCAACCGTCCATATTCACGTATTCCAATCTGGGGGGCAAATGGACTTTCAATTGGCTCTCTTACATCACGGATGACCCCACCAACACTGAGGCCGATGTCTCGTGCTATGCACAAGGCGGCGGGACGGAGCCTTACACCGGTTTCACCAATGGTACTTCCAGCACTGTTCAGCCCGATAGCCATACGATCTTGGTACGGACTTCCAGCAGCCCTATTCAATACCAACGGTTGCTGCCGGACGGCTCCAAGCAGATATTCAGCCTTTCCGACGATGGCAGTCCCAGCCGCAATGTCTTCCTCACCCAAGAGATCGATCCCGCCGGCAACACTCTCACCTATACCTACGATGCGGATTTCCGCATTGTAGCCGTCACGGATGCCATCGGACAGGTGACCACCGTGAGCTATGGCTCCACGGATTCAAGCGACCCGCGTTTCTACATGATCGCCCAAGTGACCGATCCCTTCGGCCGTTATGCTACGTTTGACTACACACCCAATGAGGGTGTTTGGCAGTTGACCCAGATCACCGACATCATCGGCATTACCTCCCAGTTTGCTTATACCAACGGGGGTGACTTTATCACCTCGCTGACCACGCCCTACGGAACGACGACCTT
>Ga0206945_1088_pt2 | contig 21193 bp, 14 predicted proteins | sample Alteio_BWOrgHeat_5_FD_152982 | JGI IMG/M metagenome (GOLD analysis project Ga0206945, IMG submission 152982) | Enriched cells from forest soil in Barre Woods Harvard Forest LTER site, Petersham, Massachusetts, United States -... | ecosystem: Environmental > Terrestrial > Soil > Temperate forest > O... | reverse complement strand
GATCCAAGCGCTGGGCGGTATCCAGGTATTCGATATATTCATTTAAGTTCCGAAATTGGGCGAAAGATATTCCGAGGGAACGCGCCTGGGCGGAGAGTTCGTTGTAAAAATCGGTTTCCTTCAGGAGGCCCGAGCGGAGGGCCGCCGCTTGCCCCATCAAATTTTCCACCTCTTTTTTCTTGAGACGCGGCAGCAGGAGCGTCACAACACCGGTCCGCTCGCTCTCGACGCGAGCGAAATCGATTGACCTCTCGGCGAAGCGCGCCTTGAGAAAACGGTCTATTTCCGGAAAATCATCCGGGGTCTGACTATGAAGGCAAGACAAGTATTCTCCCAATCCCATGCCGCCGTCGTGATATCGTTGAACACTCGAATTGAAACGCGCCAAGCGCGCATTGAACCGGCTTTCCAATAATTTAAGCCGCCGCCCTTCGACATCGAGGAAACTTTCCATCGCGGCTTTTTCGTGAATGGACCGGCGGTAAGCGTCCACATTGGCGTGGTAGCTGATGGGATCATCGATCCCCACCACCGGCGGGTAGCCCGCCGCGGTGGTGTAGGCCCCATGGACGGGGCCCGAAATCAGATTTTTCCGAAGAAGATAATCCGCTACGCGACGGACGGCCGCGGGATCTTCAAACGTTTGAAAAGGAGAGAAATCGACGGGACCAAACGCTCCTTCCAACCCCAAGATTCCGATGCCGGCGGGAGCGACGCTTTTTAAACCGTCTTCAATTAATTTTTCGGATTCGGCATTGGCATGGATATCCTGAATCAGCAGTGCGAAGCGGCCGTTGCAATGTTTGGGAATCGTGACGTCCCTGATCGATCCGTCCAAAACCGGCCATCGGGCGAGGATCCGCTCTATCGGCCGCGGGAGTTTTCCAAAACGTTCAAGTGATTTAACAACATCGGGATCGGCGAGGGTTTGCGCAAGCGAGGAAAGCCGTTGATGAGAAGGAAAAACAACCGGAAGCGGCGTGTTTTGTTGGTTGATGGCCCGCGCCGCCACCCGGCGGTCGTCCCAAACACTGGCAAGAGCGATGGAATCGAATGACGCCGAGAAGAAAATCGTAAAAACAAGGACCCCCCCGACCATACGCTGAGTGAGTTTATTCCGCAACATCGGGCGAGTCTAAACATCTGGTTTTATGGGGGTATATACAACCCGTTAAGCTTACATGAAAAGTTGTAAACGAACGGTAAACGCGATCAGTTCAGATTTTTTAGGGCCGGTTGAACGATATCATCGAAACCATCGATTTTGGCCGCTTGGGCGCGGCGGGCGGCGGAGCGCATACGGGGATAGGCGACTCTTCTGAGGCGCTCCGTTTTGTCCAATCCGATGCGCGTGAGCGCGACCAGGGACCGCGCCGCGACGTTCACGTCCGGATCCTCCAGCGAGTCGACCAATATTTCCAGCGCGCCGAGATTGGGCGGGTTCATTTCCGAGATGACATAGGCCGCCCGGTAGCGGATGGCGGCGTTCTTCTGCTTCAAGTCAAATCCCAAATCAACGAGCGTGCGGCGCCGGGGGTCGATCTTCTCAAGCAGCCGCGCCAGGCGGGGACGCGGCGCATTGCCGTCTTTATAACTGTCTCGGGCGCCGAGCAGATCCGCGGTGAGCGCCGCCGCTGAACCTTTCGGCAGCATATTCAGACCTTGGAGCGCTTCGGCGGCGTCAAGCCGCAAATCGGGATCCCCGGAGGCGAGCAATCCTTTTAACAGAGGAGCCGTCCCTTTGGCCGGCTTGCCGATCCGGCCCAGGACACGCACCGCCGGACCGCGGCCCTTGGCGAAGGGGTCTTTCAGCAGCGCCGTAAGCGCGGGGACGCATCGGCCCTCCATGCCGCCGAGAATCCGCATCGCTCCCTCCAACGTTTCTCCATTGGCGGTCCCAAGGACCGCAACCAAACTTGGAATGGCGGCGTCGCCGAAGCGGGCCAGCGCCGTCAGCGCTTCCCCCCGTACGGACGGATCGGAATCGCTGAGCGCTCGCACGCAGAAGTCAAGGACCTCCGGCTTGGGTTCTCCCAGTTGCCGCAAGGAATAGAGAGCGTTTTTCCGAATCCGCGCGTCGGGATTGTTTTGAAATTGAACGAGCGCCAACGCGATTTCGGCTCGTTTCCCGGGTGGGAGCTTGGGAATTTCGGACAAGGCCATGGTTCTGGTATCGTTGTTAAAGGAGATCAAACGCGGAACCAAGGGGCGCCGCTTCAAATGGAATTGAAACAATCCCGCGCCCGCCAGAATCACAACGAGTCCGATTCGAACCATCCATTTCTTCTCAGACATAGGTCCCCTATCTCCTTTTTTCCAGCGCTCTCAACAAGAACTCCGACAGGTGCAATACTTCAATGTTCGAATTGATCGCGCGCAACCCGGACGCCAATTGGACCTGGCAGGAGGCGCTCGAGGTCACGACGATCGAACAACCGGATGCGACGATGTTTTTGGTCTTGGCGGCCAATATCGACCGCGAGAAGTCCGGATGAACAAAACTATAAGTGCCGGCCCCGCCGCAGCACTGGTCCGCGTCGGCGACCGGCACCAAGTTCAGGCGCGGAATGGCCGCCAAGAGTTCGCGCGGCGGGCTGGTCAACCGCTGGGCGTATTGGGCCTTGCAGGGATCATGATAAGCCGTTTTTCCGCCGGTCCAAGGCGCCAGTTTTAAATGTTCTTTGAGGCCGCGGAGAAGAAGCGTCGTCGATAGATCACGGACTTTTTGGGCCGCGTCGTGGGCGCGCTTGAGCCAGGCCGGATCGTCCTGAAACGCGGCCGGCAGGTCTTTGATATGGGCCGCGCAAGATGAATCATCGATGAGGATGGCTTCATAATGCCCCCGTTCCAATCGGATAATATTTTCTTTCGCCAACGCGCGGACCTGCTCCGCCATCCCATAACTCGCGGCCGGAAGTCCGCAGCAAACCAGGTCCGGAATCATCAAGTCCAATTTCATCAGATCAAACAAACGCAGCGTGGCCACGCCGATGTCCGGCCGGAGATACTGGCTGCCGCAAACGGGCATGTAGGCGAATTTCGGCCGCTGGACGGCCGAGGAAGGGGCCGGCGGCTGCCGATGCAAAGCCTGCGCATGCGACTGCTCGAGCATCGCTATTTCACGGCGCGGTTTGGCGATCGGAAAATCCAAAAGAAATTTGGAAGGGGCTCTGGCCAAAAGCGAATCGGCGGCGTCCATTTCAGGGAAGAAGCGCTTCAACAGCCCCGTTTTTCGGAGCAGAAACGAGACCCCCAGGTTTTTCCCAAGAAAAGCGGCCCGCAGCAGCCACTGAAGCCGCTGGGGATGCGGCAAAATATGATTGAGGAAAAATTTTAAAGCCCATGAAACGCCGGTGGTTTCATTGAGGTAATTCCGCGCTTCCATCATGAGGCGCGCGGTCGGCACCTCCGAGAAACAAACCGACGTGCATTCGCCGCACAGCAGACAGGTATCGACGCTCTCTTTCGCTTCGGCGGGGCTGGCGATTTTTCCCTCCATGAGCGCCCGGACCAATTGAACGCGGCCGCGCGGACTGTGCGCCTCATTGCCCGTCGCGTTATAGGTGGGGCAGTACGACGTGCAGAAACCGCAGCGGTTGCACGCCGCCGCGGCGTCCTCAAATTTTTTGAGCGAAGAAAGAGGGCCTCCGCCGCTTTTTACATCCAAAATTTTTCCTCCAACGATTTAAATTTTTTCTCCTCGGATGAAACCGGGTCGCCGCCTTTGGTCCCGGACGGATTGGAAATGATGTCATTCTCGCTCAAGGCGGTCATTCGCGTCGAAAGAATATTTTCGGGATCAAAGGCCTTTTTTATTTTTTTATGGATGTCACGGAACACGAATGGCTTTGGGTTCTCCGCCGCCGCCATCCGCGATGCCGCGTAAGGATACAAGCGAAATGTGACGTCGAGGATGAGGCCCAGCGTGCCCCACGAACCGACCAGAAGTTTGGCCGCGTCGTAGCCCGCCACGTTCTTCATGGTTTTCGCGCCCAATTGGATTATTTCCCCGGTTGGCAAAAGCACGCGCATCCCCAAAATAAGGTCGCGAATGGCGGGCACCGCGCTGGACCTGGCGGCGATGACGCCGCCGATCGTCCCCGCCGATTTCATCCAAAGATAGCGCTTCTCTTGCTCGATCGCCGCGCATACCGCTTCCAACTTTGCCCCCGCTTGGACGGTCAAAGTCAAATTCGCGCGGTCGAAATCCAGCACCCGGTTAAAGTTGACGGTGGAAAGCAGGATGCTTTCCGAGACGTGATATTTTGTCCTGGAGCCTTGAATGCCGAAGAATTTTTTTTGGTGCGCCAGTTTTCGGACCGTTTCAACCAATTCTTCTTCGGTCGCCGGAGCGATGTCGCCGTCGGCCGACACCGGGATCTCTTCGGCGTAGGAAGCGGGAACGGATGGCGGCGAGCCCGTTTTCCCCACCAGCGGAATCAGCTTGTCCGGATTGCAAAAATTGTCCGGATCGAACGCGTTCTTGAGCCGCCGGAACAATGACAACGTCTCGCGCGTGAACAGCCACTTCATCGCCTCGCGCTTGTCCGTGCCGATGCCATGTTCGCCGGAAATGGTCCCGCCCAAATCCACGCAAACTTTGAGCATTTTTTGGCCGGCCTCTTTCACGACCCGCGTGTGCGCCGCGTCGCGCTCGTCAAAAACGATTTGGGGATGAAGGTTTCCGTCGCCGGCATGAAACAACAGCGCCACGCGAAGGCCGGCGTCGCTCGCAATCTGCTTGATGCGGCGCAGCGCTTCGGGAAGCTGCGTGCGCGGGACCGCGCCGTCCTCCACGAGCACATTGGGCGCCAGGCGGGCCATGGCCGGATAAGAACCGCGGCGTCCCTCCCAGAGTTTTTCGCGCTCGGCTTCGTCTTTGGCAAAGCGAAACTCGAGGCATTTGTTGGCCGCGCAATGTCCGCGAATTTCCTCCACTTGGCGATCCAATTCCTCTGCTGTGTCGCCGTCGACCTCAATGAGAAGAACGGCTTCGGCATTCGTGGGATAACCCGCGTGCGAAAACGCTTCCACCGCCATGATGGTTGTTTTGTCCATCGCTTCCAACGTGGCCGGCAGCAAGCCGCCGGCGATGATGTCCGTCACCGATTGGATCGCGTCTTCGATGGACCCATAACTCACCAGCATCGTGCGGACCACCTTGGGCTTCGGAAGAAGTTTCAAACGGATCCGCGTGGCAAGACCCAGCGTCCCTTCGGAACCGACCAGGAACCCAAGCACATCGTATCCGGGATCCTCCACTTTGACGTGGATTTGCTGGCCGTCGGGCAGCACCCAATCGAGGCCCATCACGAAGTGAGAAGTGACCCCGTATTTCAGGCAATGCGGCCCGCCGGCATTGGTGGCGACATTCCCGCCGATGGTGCAGGCCTTTTGGCTGCCGGGGTCCGGCGGATAGAACAGGCCTTCCGGCGCAACCAACTGCTGAAGCTTTAAGTTGACCACACCCGGCTCGACCACGATTTCTTTGCGTTCCTTATCGAACTTGCCGACGCGGTTCAGCCGCGCCAACCCGATCACAACCGCGCCATGGAGCGGGACCGGACCGCCGCAGAGACTCGTCGCCGCGCCGCGGGCGACGAACGCGATTTTGTTTTTCGACAAGATCCGGACCACGAGCGCCACTTGATCGGGCTTCTCGGGAAGGACCACCGCCGAGGGGGTGGCGCGTTCGAGCGCGGAATCAAACGAATAGAGGAACAGATCGGCCGGGCGCGTCAGCACGTTCTTTTCCCCGACAATTTGCTTCAGTTGCTCGAAAACTTGGGTGTTTATCGGCGAGATTTGGGTGGACATGGTGTCTCCGGATTATAACCGGAAACACGCGTCATTTCAGGGGAAGAGAGGAATAAGGAAAATTGGCCAAATGGGATTGGGGTTCCGCTCCACGCTCCCCGAGTCGCTCCACCCCAATCCCATCCGGCCAAGACTTTATTTATTTGAATATTTTGTTTTGCCTTCGATAACCGCTTGCGCGGCGGCAAGGCGGGCGACCGGGATGCGGAACGGGCTCGCCGAAACATAGGAGAAACCGGAGCGCACGCAGAACTTAACGGACTCAGCGTCGCCTCCATGTTCGCCGCAGATGCCGATCTTCATGTCCTTGCGGACGGCGCGGCCGTCTTTGATCGCAATGTTGATCAATTTTCCGACGCCGGATTGGTCCAGCGTCTGGAACGGATCGTCCGCGAAGATCTTCTTGTCGAGATACACTTTCGTGAATTTGCCGGCGTCGTCGCGCGAAAAACCGAGCGTCATTTGCGTGAGGTCGTTGGTGCCGAAGCTGAAGAATTCGGCTTCCGAAGCGATCTCGCCGGCCGTCAACGCCGCGCGCGGCACTTCGATCATCGTGCCGAGCAGGTATTTCACGGCCACGCCGGTCGACTTCTTCACTTCTTCGGCGACGGCGCGGACGATGGCGGTCTGGTCTTTCAATTCTTTCACGTTTCCGACGAGCGGGATCATGATTTCAGGGACCACATTCACGCCTTCTTTCTTGAGTTCGGCCGCGGCCAACAGAATGGCGCGGGCCTGCATCTCGGTGATTTCGGGATAGGTGATGCCCAAGCGGCAGCCGCGATGGCCGAGCATGGGGTTGAACTCATGGAGTTCGTGCGTCTTCTGCATGATCTTGTCGGCGGAAATTCCGATCTTCTCGGAGAGCTCCTGCGCCGCTTCATTGGTCTTGGGCAAGAATTCGTGCAGCGGCGGATCCAGTGTGCGGATCGTCACGCCGAAGCCTTTCATTTCCTTCAGCAGGCCTTTGAAGTCTTCTTTTTGGAACGGCAGCAATTTGTCGAGAGCGGCGCGACGGTCCTGTTCGTTGTCGGCGAGGATCATTTGCTGCATGAACGGCAAACGGTCGGGCGCGAAGAACATGTGCTCGGTGCGGCAGAGGCCGATGCCTTCGGCCCCCAGCGCGCGGGCGATCACGGCGTCGCGCGGGATGTCCGCATTGGCGCGAACGCCGATTTTCCGATAGCTGTCGGCCCATTGCATGACTTGGCTGAAATAACTGAACATCGGTGCTTCCGATTTATTGAGTTCCCCTTTGAGAACGCGGATCACTTCGGAAGGAAGCGTGGGCACTTGGCCGGTGATCACTTCGCCGGTGAAACCGTCCACCGAGAGGAAATCCCCTTCTTTCATGCTCGTGCCGTTGACCCGCATGGTGCCGGCGACGTCGTCGATTTTAAGAACGCCGCAGCCCACGATGCAGGGTTTCCCCATGCCGCGCGCCACGACGGCCGCGTGACTGGTGCGTCCGCCGATGGCCGTCAAAATTCCCTGGGCGACCACCATTCCTTCGATGTCGTCGGGGTTCGTTTCGGGACGGACCAAAATAACCGGGCCTTTCTGGGACATTTCCACCGCGCGCTCGGATGTGAACGCGATGCGGCCGGTGGCCGCGCCGGGGCCGGCGTCGATGCCTTTCGCGAGAAGACGCCCGCCTTTGACGGCGCCGCCTTTTTCTTTAAGGTCGAACACAGGCGCCAAAAGCTGGGCGATCTGGTCGGGCTCGATGCGCATGAGACCCTCTTCTTTGGTGATGAGCCCCTCTTTCACCATGTCGACGGCCACGCGGACCGCCGCGATGCCGGTGCGCTTGCCGTTGCGGGTCTGGAGCATGAATAATTTTTTCCGTTCGATCGTGAACTCAAAGTCCTGCATGTCGCGATACGCTTTTTCAAGTTTCGCGGTAATTTGCCGGAGTTCCTTGTAGGCCTCGGGCAGGTCCTTCTCGAGTTCCAAGATGGGTTTCGGCGTGCGGATGCCGGCCACCACGTCCTCGCCTTGCGCATTGGTGAGATATTCGCCGAAGAATATTTTCTCGCCGGAGGACGGGTTGCGCGTGAAGCCGACGCCCGTGCCGGAGTCATTGCCCATATTTCCGAAAACCATGGACTGGACGTTGACCGCGGTCCCGATATCGTCCGAGATTTTGTTGAGGCGGCGATAGGTAATGGCGCGGGGATTGTTCCAGGAACGGAACACCGCGTCGCGCGCGCCCGCGAGCTGTTTAAACGGGTCCTGCGGGAATTCTTGCCCCGTTTCTCTTTTGATCAATTGTTTCTCAAGCTCGACGACTTCCTTGAGATCGTTCACGTTCAGCTCGGTGTCCAGATGAACGCCTTTCTTGTGTTTGATGGATTCGAGTTCTTTTTCGAATTTTCCTTTTTCAATTTCCAAAACCACGTTGCCGAACATCGAGAGAAAACGGCGGTAGGCGTCCCAAGCGAAGCGTTCGTTGCCGGTGCGCTCGGAGAGGCCCACGACGGCCTGGTCGTTGAGCCCCAGGTTCAAAATGGTGTCCATCATGCCGGGCATGGAAAATTTTGCGCCGGAGCGGACGGAGACCAGCAGCGGATCGCTGGTCGAGCCGAACTTTTTATGGAGATTTTTCTCGAGTTTTGCGATGCCCTCTTTGTACTGGGCGTCGAACTCTTTGGGAAGCTTCTTGCCGTTCGCGTAATAATAGCGGCACACATCGGTGGTGATCGTGAACCCGGGAGGAACAGGAACTCCGGCGCTGGACATCTCCGCGAGGCCCGCGCCCTTACCGCCCAACAAATCTTTCATCTTGCCGTTGCCGTCGGCTTTTCCGCCGCCGAATGTATAAACGTACTTTTGTTTCTTTGCCATAAGTCATTGTCTCCTTAAAATACGCTGCTAGAAAAAAAATACGCCCTCCCGGCCAAATTTGGCCGGGAGGACGATCTCGAAAACTCCTTATATCTTATTTCTTGGTGTCGTCTGCCGGAGCAGGCTCGGCAGGCGCCGCGGGCGCTTCAGGCTCCGTTTTCTGATCGGCCTTGGCCTTGTCCGCCATTCCTTGCAGTTGCTCTTCTAACTTATCGCTGGTGGCGCCGAGATCGTCCGTCGGGCCGCCCAAGTCCGTTCCCGCTCCAAGATCATTGAAACCGCCGGGACCGCCGTTTTGCAGCTGCCGCTGAGCCGCGAGACGCGCGAAAATTCCGAGTGTGAACAACAGCGAGAAAAGGATCCCGCAGGTCACCCAGGTCTTGGCTTTGGGCGTATCGCGGACGATGATGATGCCTTGGATCATGACGATGGTCGCCCAAATATTGACGGCGATCGCCAAGTATTGGCCGACTTTGGGGATGGGAGAAAGCAGGGCCGAGACCGGTGAAAACGCGGCCAAAAGCGCCAAGAGCCGATAGGCCGTCTTGTATTGCGGGGAAGAACCTTTCAACACGCCGTCCACGAGCCCCCAAATGATGAAGGCCCCAATGAAGCTGCCGAGAAACGAAACGACCGGCACAACGAGCACCGCCAGCCAAGCCATGGCTTTGGAGGTCCCGGGAACAGCCGCCGCGGGCACCACCATCGCTAAAACCGAGGTGATGATCCCGCTCAGGAGCCCCATCAACACCACAAAAATCATCGATGAAACAATACCGGCGTCTTCTCCTTCATCCTTCACCGCCGTCATGGCCTGACATGGATGAAGCCAAACCGCCATAAACTTACTGACCAGACTGTTCATATGTTTCTCCTTGGTTTTTAAGCTTTCTTTTCCATGAAAGTGTGGATGCCGCACTCTTTTTTATCAAGTCCCGCCCAACGTCCGCTCCGCTCTCCGCCCCCGGCGCCAGGCAGGCTGGTGCAAGGTTCGCATCCGATGCTCGTGTAACCCTTTTCCCACAGCGGATGAAACGGCAAGTCGTGAACTTTCATGTATGCATAAATCTGTTTTCCCGACCAATTGGCCAGCGGGTGCACTTTTACCAAACCAGAACGGTATTCCTCAACAATCCCGATTTCTTTTCGGGTGGCCCCTTGGCTGCGGCGCAACCCGGCGATCCAGCAATCCAGCCCTTCGAGGGATTTCTGCATGAGGGCCACTTTGCTGTCGTCGCAGCAAACCCCGGATTCATCCGTGCGGGTCTCGAGGTTCTTCTTCGTGACCGCCATCTGTGCGGGAGAAGCCCGGAACGTGCGGAGATTAAGATTGAATCGCTTTTGGAGCGTCTCGACAAACTGAAGAGTTTCTTTGAAAAGAAATCCGGTATCGAGAAACAAAACCGGGATTTGGGGATCAATCTGGACCGCCATGTGAATCAACGCCGCGCTCTGGCCCCCAAAAGAGGAAGAAAGGCCCACCTTGCGGTCATGGGATTGGATGGCCCAAGCCAAAATGTCCTGCGGCGTCGACGATTCAAATTTCTCATTGATTTCTTTGAGGGCGGCGGCGTTCATGCGTGGGTCACCGCTTTCACAATGGCGTCCCGCCGTTCCAGCAGAGGTTCGAGCAATTCATCCGGCACGTTCAAATGGCCGGAGCCCGTCCCGATTTTGATATGCGGCTTGTTTTCTCCATGAAAATCGGACCCGCCGGTCCGAAGAAATCCGATCTTGCCGGCCAGCCGTTCAAAAAAAGCCGTTTGCTCCAAGGAGTAGCTCGGATAGATGGCTTCAATCCCATCGAGTCCCCATGAACGCCATTCCTTTAAAGACGCCTCGAGCGCGTCCGGCGCCCGCTTCAACAATCCGGGATGGGCCACGGACGTGACGGCGCCCGCGCCGTGCAGCAAATCAATCCCTTCCCGCAACGGCAATTCATCTTTGGGGAAATACGCCGAACCGTTGAGGCTCAAATAACGGTCGAACGCTTCTTGCATGGACTTGACCACGCCCTTTTCCATGAGCAAGCGCGCGATGTGCGGCCGTCCGACGGTCGCGGTCCCCGCCGCTCGGAGAACATCTTCCTCGGTCACTTGAATTCCCAAACCCTGCAGGCGTTCCACGATTTTTTTATTCCTGGAACGGCGGCCGGCGCGAAGGTAATCCAACCGTCCTTCCAATTTTTCTTGGGGGCCCTCTAAAAAATATCCAAGCAAATGGACGGTCTGGCCATTTTCGCTGGTGCTGAGCTCAATGCCGGGGATCGCCATGACGTCATTGGCTTTGCCCCACGCGCGGATTTCTTCCCGGCGGACCGCCGTGTCGTGGTCGGTGATCGCGAAAGCGGTGAGTCCCATGTCCGCGCATTTCTCAACGACTTTGACCCAATGCCAGGTCCCGTCCGAATCGGTGGTGTGAAGCTGCAGGTCGATCATGATTTTACCGTCATGCCCGCGCGCGGAATATAATTCTTGGATTCCAAATAACCGATGATTTTTCCCAAGCTTTGCTCCACGCTCTCCTTCTCGGAATTGACGGAGATCTCCGGATTCTGGGGCGGCTCATACGGGTCTGAAACGCCGGTGAAATTCTTGACCTCCCCGGCCAGGGCTTTTTTGTAGAGGCCTTTCACGTCGCGTTCGGACAATTTCTCAATCGAGCACTCCACGAAAATTTCGATGAAGTCTCCGATCATTTGGCGGTTGAAATCGCGGGCGGCGCGGTAAGGGGAGATCGCGGCGGAGACGGCCCAGACGCCGTTGCGGGTCAACAGATGGCAAACATAGCCGATCCGTTTGACGTTGGTGTCGCGGTCTTCCTTGGTGAAGCTCAAGCCTTTGCTCAAATTCGCGCGGACTTCATCGCCGTCCAGCACCTCCACTTTCTGGCCGCGGCGGCGCAGTTCGGCCGCGACGCGCTCAGAGAGCGTCGATTTTCCGGAACCGGACAGTCCGGTGAACCACAATGTGAAGGCCTGGGACATCTGCGGCGCTCTCCTTGTCATGACTCGAACATCTAGAAAAGAGGATGCGAGGCGGGTCCGAGCATTATAGAACATTTGATCCGGCAGGCGAGGCTCAGCGGCTTTCGCGGATCTCGACTTGGGCGCGGTTGAAAGCGCTGCGGGCCAAGGCGTTTTGCGAATCGTATTGGACGGCGCGCTCCCATAATTGGGCGGCTTCAATGAGGTTGCCCTGCGAATAGAGCACGAGGCCCTTGCTGTAAAGCTGGCGGCTTTGATCGCTGTTGCGCTCCACTTCATACACCGCGGGGGGCGCCGCCGGTCCGCTGACGGCCGCGGCGGCGGAAGCTTGTTTCTCCAGCGCCGCGATCGACTGGGTGATAAGGTCGGCGGCTTCTTTATTCTCAGGATCGAGCTCTTTGACTTGCTGAAGGACCTTGATCGCGTCGAGGAATTCGCTGCGTTCAAATTTCGCTTTGGCGATTTTCATCCCCCGCTCAATCGGCTCATTGATGTGTTTGCGGGCGTCTTCCATGTACATCGTCGCATCGATGTTGTCCGGCAGGAAGCTGAGAATTTTTTCGCAGGATTTGACCGTGCCGCGCCAGTCTCCTTTGTCATAAAGATCTTTCATTCGTTTTAGTTCCGCCGCCGTGATCTCGCGCGTCTGTTCCTGGGTCATTTGAGCGCGCGCTTTCTCGAGATGTTTGCCCAACTGCTCATTGTGCGGGTCCAAGGCCAGCGATTCGCCGAGCGACTGCACGCTGCGCTCATATTCCCCGGCAAAGTAAGAGATATAGCCTTGGGCCGCGTAGAGATCTTCGGCCTTCAAGAAGCCCTGGCGGCGAATGACCTGACGGGCGTCCGATAAAACTTTTTCCAATTCAGCCTGCTTCGGCGCGGCATCGTCCATCTGCGCGCGCAGCTGCGCCAACACCGCTTGCCCTTTCTTCTGCCATCGCAGGCTGGCTTCCTGCTCGAACACGCGCTTGCCGAAATTGATGTGGAAGCCGAAGCGATGAGACGCCCCCAAATCGACCGCGCCGGCGGCCGCGTCATTGAAAGAAAATGCGTAATCCAATCCCCAATCTTTCAGCTGGATCCCGATCCCCGTCGTGATTTCCGTCTCGCTGATTCCACCGCGCAAAACCAAGATCGGATTGCAGGACCACTCTCCGCCCAAGATGGGCTTCAGCGAGCGGCCCGCCGTCTTGTCCAAGTCGAAGGCCATCGTCAATTTTTTAAGCGCCAGCCATTTGGCGCCCGCCCGCACCTCGAAAGGATAGGGGTCTTTTTCATCGCGGAGCTTGATGCTGGGCGCCAGCACATTGCGAACGGTCATTCCGACATTGACATTCGGATTGATCCGCATTTGGGCGCCGCCGTCCAAACCATAGCCGGTGCCGGAGAAGGACGCCACGTCCTCGCGAATGATCTTCAATGTGGAACCGAGCGAAAGCCGGTCGTTCACTTCCATCCCGTGCGATAAAAGCATGGCCATTTCCGAGGTGGCGAACGTGCCGCTCGGCATGCCGTTCGCATCGCGCCGGTCAAAATTTTTCGATTGCAAACTCACCAATCCGACGCCGAACGTGCCGATGTCGACGGTCGGTTGGGCAAAATTAAAAACGCTGAAATTCGTGTTATCAAACAGGTCGGCGTAACTGGTCACGATTTCTTTGCGCTGGACTTGCGAAAGACCCGCCGGATTGGTCACCGCAGCGCTGGCGTCGTCGGACCAGGCCGTCGAAGCGCCCGCCATCGCCAGCGATCGCGCGCTGCCGGCGTAATCCAAAAACCCGCCCGCCTGCCCGCCGTCGGGTTTCGCAAATCAGAGGTCGATCGCGGCAAAGGATTGCTGGGTCAGGAGCAACGCCAGCAAAACCGTCAAGCCGCGGCGAAAAGGGAAGCGGCTCACTTGGCCACCCCTACTTTATGGCGCGCTTTGTCGCCGTCGCTTGTGGTGAACAGAGTGATATAGCCGCCGTTGCCCACCTCTTTGCCGGCCCCGTTCCGGCCGTCCCAATGGATCGTGTTTTGCCCGACGTTGCCGCCGCGGTCGATATCCAGGACCAAATTACCAACCAGGTCATAGATGCGAATGTTCAAATTGCCCGATTTATCAAGAAGGAAACTGAAATCGGTCCCGCCTTCGGAGGGAGAGAATGGGTTCGGGAAATTGAACAGGTTCGTGATGCCTTTTCCCGGCAGCGGCGAGGTCGTGATGCGGTACACGCCGAAGGTTTGGACCGGCACGCTGACCGTGCGCGTTCCCGGGCCGTCTTTCGATACCATGCCCGCCGCGCCGCTCGATCCGAGCGGCTGCCAACCGCGGCCCGGAATGAAAATCTGCGCTTGCTCGATGTTGCTGGTTTCCGTCGGAGGAATGTCCTGGGCCACGCGTTCGTAGGACAGGACCCCGGCGGAAACCAATTTGTCCAACGCATCGCCGGAACGCCCCGTCCCCGAGATTTGAATGGGTCCGAGCACCACGGTCTGTTGGTCATTCGTCGCAACGTCGGCGGCCGCCTTCCCGAAGACGACATAGGCGTCTTCCGGCAGCGCGCCAGGAGGGAACGACACGTGGAAATTATTTTGCGGCTCGAGATTGACGGTGCCGCCGATGGCTTGGCTCAGCGCATATGTCCATCCGTAGGACGATTTGATGGCCTTGTTTTGGTTGTCGATCACCTGCAGGCCGCAGGTCACCTGGCTGTTGGGTTTGACTTGGCCTGAGAAGGTGATGGTGTTGTTGCTGAGAACACAGGTCCCCGGGACCGCCTCCGTTATACCGTCATGGACCTCGTTCACCAGGATGGATGTGTTGAAAACATTGGACGGATCCACTTGCGCATTCCCGATCGTGGCGGTGATGATCACGTTCTCGCCCTGCGCGACGAACGTGTTTTTCGGCGTCCAGGAGACGGTCGCGGAGGGTTCCACCGGGATATTGATGTCATCGAAGACAAAAGACCGGCTTTGTTGGTTGGTGTTGCCGGCCAAATCCTCCGCGATCACGGTAAACACCAGCTGCTGTCCCTCGGGATATTTGGCGGTCCCGTCGGGGTTCAGCGTGTTGAAAGGATAAACATAATGGGTATTGGAAAGATCGGCATTTCCACTGAGCACCGCGACCACCGTGGAGCCAATCTCAAAGGTGACCTTGCGCAGCAACTGGCCGTTATCGGAGGCATTCGCGTCAAAGGTTTTGACCCAGTAATACTGTTCGTTATTTTGGGGATGCGTGATCTGGTCGATCGTGGGCGGCGTGTTGTCGACAAAGACCGACACCTGGACCGGCAGGGACTGCCCGCCCGAGTTGGTGGCCACAAACGAAACGATATAGGTGCCGTCCGGATAATTGCCGGAAGCGGAATTCCAGACCGCCTGATAAATTCCGGGCGTGGGATTGTTGGCTTGGATCAGCGGGCCGTTGTTGATCTGAAACCCGGTGCCGGCCGGGATCAGATTGTTACCGACCACGCTCATGTTTAAAAGCACCGCTCCTCTCAGGCGCTGGGCGGGCGTCTGCGATTGCGGATTGAGCGGCGTGACCACGGGGCGAATGTCGCCGCCCGAGGCGTTCACCAAAAAGGACCGCACGAACGAAGTCTGATTGCCCGCGGCGTCAATGACGAGGCCGGTCACATTATGAAGACCGGGGGTGAGACCCGCAGTGTCCCAGTTGTAAGTCAAAATGGCGGAGGTGCCGGACGCATTCAAGGACGCGTCGGGGATATTCGGGTTCGAAATATAGAATTGCAGCTTCGCCAATTTGCGATCGTCGGTGCCGGAAAGTATGAGGGGCACCGTTCCGGAAACGGGAGCGGTCCCATCGGGCGAGATGGTTGCGGTCGGTTTCGTGTTGTCAACAACGAAGCCGATGGATTGAGAGGCGGTGAGCCCCGTGGTATCCGACGCTTTCGCGGTGAACGTGTGGGCCCCTTCCGTCAGCGCCGTCGTGTTGATGCTCGCGGTATAGACGCCGGCCGCCCCCTGCGTGGCCGGGAACTCCGGCCCAGCATCAATTTTCCCCGTGACGCCGCTCAAGTTTCCATCCAAGTCGGCGGCCAACATGGTCATCACAGTCGTTCCGGAGAGATAGGCGCCATCGGCCGGAGAGGTAATTTGCACGGTCGGGGCATGCTGGACCGGGATCACCGTGATGCCGACATTGGCGATGTTGCTGTCGGTCTGGCCGTTGTTCACTTTAAACGTGAATAGATCCGCGCCGTAATAATGCAAATTCGGCAGGTAGGTGACGTTCGGCGCGGTTCCCGTCAAGGTCCCATGGGCCGGCGCGTCGACGATGCTGTAGGTCAGCGGATTTCCCAGCGGATCCGAACCGGTCAGCGTGATGGCAACCGGCGTGTCTTCATTGGTGGAAACCGATTGGTCATTGGCCGTCGGATGGTTCGGGGCCAGCACGATCATCGTGACGGTGGCAACGTTGCTGTCCACGTAACCGTTGTTCACCTTAAAAGTGAAGGGATCTTGACCGTTGAAATTGTTTTGGGGCGTGTAGGTGAGGTTCGGCGCGGTCCCCGTCAAAGCGCCATGAACCGGCGCGGCGACAACGGTATAGGTCAGGGGATTCCCATCTTGATCGTAGCCATGCAGAACCAAATTCTTGGCGATGTTTTGGTCCGTGCTGACCGATTGGTTGTACGCAACCGGAGTGTGGTAGGGCAATTGGATGGTGAAATAGACGGTTTGTTCCTGGATGTTTCCCGCATTGTCGGTGGCCCGCGCTTTCAACGCATGCCGGCCTTCGTTGCTGTAAGCCGAATTCAACAGGTAGACATCCCCGCCCTGCGGAGTCGCCGGTTGGTCCACGGCATCAATAGAAAATTTCACGGCGGCGACGCCGTTGAGATCGCTCGCGGGCGCGGTGATTGACGACAGCTTGGGAAGAACCTGTTCAGCGGCGGGCACAACGATTTGGAGGTTCGGCGGCGTGTTGTCGATGGTAAAGTCAAAACGCACATCGTCGCGCTCATTGTTGTTGTTGTCGATCAGGTGGGCCTCAACGCGGTAATCGCCATCGGCGTCGACGCCGCTCGCGTAATTATAAAGGAGGGGCGAAGATGAGGAGGAGGGACCAAGCTGCCGGATCATCACATCCTGCTGCGTGGCCAAATAGAGGCTGATTTGCTTGAGTCCTGACACGGCATCAACGGCATTCACCGTCACGCCGACGGACCCGCTCACCAACGACTTTCCATTGTAGGAGCCATGCGGCGCCACGCTGATGTCTCCGGTCGGCGCGGTGTTGTCGACGATCAAGGTCCGGTTGGCGAAGGCCGGGTTGCCCATCCGGTCGATGCAACTCGTTTGGAAAACGGTGGAGCCGTCGGCGACATTTTTGGTCGGGAAATTATCGAGCAGATACACGGTGTTATTCTGCAGTCCTCCGACATAGTTCTTCTGGAGCGGGCTATCCATATAGACTCCGCCGGTCTGCCCCTGAACATCATTGGGCGGAACTCCCGAGCCCGGCGTCCCATCCGGCGCGGGAGGATCGATGGCCTGAACATAAAATTGGATGTTCCCTTCAGCCCCACTCCCGTCCGGCAAGGTGTAGGGCTGAACAAAGGGAATGTAGACGCAAGTGGGCGGCGTGTTGTCGACATTGACGCCCCCGTTTCCGAACGCGTGAAGCCCGGCATCGTCGCCGGCGTCAAAAGAAAGCGCCTTGGCGCCATCGGGGTCCGAGGTGGTGTCAAATGAAAATGATTGGGCGCCATAGCCGCTTGAACTGCTGCGCGGAGTGTTGTTGATCGATAACGTCGTATGAATGGCCGGATTGTCGACGATGACATGCCCGGCCTTCATGGCGACATCGCCGTTGAGATCCACCGCTTTTATCAACGTAAAATCCTCATGCCCGAAAAAGACCGGATTGGAGTCGGGAGTGAACTGATAGTTTGATCCCAGCTGAAGAATGACCCCGTGAGTTCCAGGAACTGGGATCAGCGTGACGGTGGGGGGCGTCGTCCCGCCATTGGGATCGGTGGCCGTGGCGGAAAATGAGACCGGCGTTTTGATCGTGGTCTCGACATTCACAGCGGCGATAACTGGCGGCAATTGCGGCGGAGTGCCGACGGCAAAATTCACCACTCCGATCGCGCGGCTTTTCTTGATCACTCCGTCCAAATCGCTCACCATATAAGCCATGGCATCGTTTCCGTTGAATCCAGGATCGGGCGTATAGGTGAGATTGGCCCCGGTTCCGGTGAGGGCGCCATGGCTTGGTTCGCCGCCGGGGAGGATTTCAAATAGAAGCGGATCGTTGTCCGCGTCGGTCGCAGTCGGCGTGAATGAAATCGGAGTATTAACGGCGGTCGAGAGATTTTGATCATTGTTGTTGTTCGCGACCGGCACGTGATTGCCATCCGCCCGTCCCACAGTAATTCCAGTGACCGGACCCATCCCGCGCACATAAGTTTGATCCACAACCACTTTCACCGTTGGAACGCTCTGCGGATAAGGCGTCGGAGTCGGCGTGGGGCTGGTGGTGGGAGACGGAACGGGAGTCGGGCCCGGGAGCACAAGGCCATTGTCCGCCCGAACAAAGGCCGCCGCGGCGCCCAACAGCGTCAGCGTCAACAGCAGCGATGAAATCCGGCGGAAGAACATGTTATCTTCCCCCCGCCCGTGAAATCATGATCGGCGTGCGCGGCGCGGCCTGCAGCGGCGGCAGCGTGATCGTGTCGGTGGCATGCGAAGGAACTTCCGGCGCCTGCTCGACGGCCGGCGCAAACGGCAATTGGAAAATGAAAGTGGACCCCTGGTCGACTTCGCTCTCGACCCAAATTTTTCCGCCCTGGGCCTTGATGGAATTCTGCACGATGTTCAGACCCAAGCCCGATCCCGGCACCGGCTTCTCCACGCGGTCGCGCGTGTCTTTCAGGCATTCAAATTTCTGGAACACGCTGTCCAATTTGTCCTTCGGAATACCGACGCCGGTGTCTTGGATGCCCACGGTGGCCTGTCCGTTCGACTCTCTCACCCACAGGACGATCCCGCCTTTGTTCGTAAATTTAATGGCGTTGTGCACCAAATTCGAAATGACTTGGCGGATCCGCTCCGAGTCCGCCATGACGAGCGGGAATTGCGGCGGCACGATGGCCTGGATTTTCAGGCTCTTCTCCATGGCGCGCGGCTCGAAGAAGTCGGCCATTTCGCAGACGAGCGCGCCCAAGTTCACCGGCTGAATGTCGAACGGCATCTTGCCGGCTTCCATGCGGGTCAAATCGAGAATGTTGTCGACCAAGCGGTTCAACCGCTCCGATCCGAAAACCAACCGGTCGATCGAGCGGCGGACTTTGGGGTCCTTGTTGGCGATGGGCATTTCGGCCATGAGCTCAACGGTCGCGATGATGCTCGTCAACGGCGAACGCAGTTCGTGGGTCACATGCGACATGAAATCGTCTTTCAGGTGATCGAGCTTGATCAGCTCTTCGGACATGTGGTTGAACGTCTTGGTCAGCCGGCCCAGTTCATCATCGCTGCCTTCGGGGATCTTGACCCCTTTCTTCCCGCGCGCAATGGCTTCGGCGGCTTCCATGAGATTTTTGATGGGCCGCGACAACGCCGCGCTGAAAAGCTGGGCCAGGATCAAACCGAACACGATCGCGATGAAACCCACGACCGCGAACCGCTGGACTGATTTCTGAATGGTCTCGGTGAGCAAAGCCGCGATCGCGTCATGCGAATAACCCAAACGCACGTAACCGATCCGGTTGACGGGCTTGGAGAGCTCGGTGATCTGGCGGCCGTTGAACAAATAGTCCTGCCGGAGGATCCTTCCCGAGTCTTGAATTTGCTCGATCTTGGCGTCATTGAGATCGACATAAGAGATCCGGTCGGACCCTTCTTCCCACACCCAGGGGCTTCCGGCGGCGTCCTTCGAATAGACGAACCCTGCGAAAACGATTTTCGGAGCCGACAGCGTGACCAGGTTTTTCGCGTATTTGAACAAGGCCGGTTCGTCGAACACGATCATGGTGTCCTCGCAGACGCGGGCCAGCTTGTCCAACTCGTCCAATTGCTGCCGTTCGATATCGGCCCGCAAACGCTTCCTCTCAAAAATCAAGAGCGAGATCATCATTCCGATGACCACGGTCAAAATCAAACACGAACTGGCTAGGTGGAACTTCGTGCGTAGGTTCATGGTGTCTCCTTGAAACCAAAGATGCCGGTCGCCGGATTAAGATCTCCTTAACTCGAGGTTAAGATTCGATTAAGGCCCATTTCCGTCGGGCGACTCACCTATGAGATATGCATCAAAGTTGCCAAAAGTGAAAAATGGCATACTTCTCGCCATGAAAAATGCGTGGACGCAGATCGGGCTGGTGGCGGGCGTGGTGATGCCGTTTTGGAACATTCCGTTGATCTGGCGTGTTGTTCAGAGGAAGACGTCGGCGGACATCAGTTTGAGCTGGCTGTTCGGCGTGTGGACTTGCATCCTGCTTTTGCTCCCCTCCGCGCTCGAGTCTTCGGAACGCGGCTTTAAAGCGTATGGAATCAGCAATGCGTTCTTCTTCAGCTGCGTCGTGGCCGCGGTCTTGATGTACCGCAAAAATGGTAAAAATGAGAACAAATAAGCCCTTCGACTTTGCTCGGGGCAAGGAGCCCTTATGATCGTCCCCACAATTCTTGAACGCTGGAACCAAGGCGCCGCCGTCACCTACGACATCTACTCGCGGCTGTTGAAAGACCGGATTTTATTCGTGGGCGGCTTTGGCGGGCAGGTCGATACGGATTCGGCGAACTTGATCATCGCCCAGCTGCTCTATTTGGAATCGGAAGATCCGGAGAAAGAAATCAACCTTTACATCAACTCGCCGGGAGGAATGGTCACGGCGGGCCTCGCGATCTATGACACGATGCAATACATCAAGTCTCCCATCACGACGATCTGCATGGGGATGGCGATGTCGTTTGGCGCGGTTTTGTTGGCGGCGGGGACCAAAGGAAAACGGTATTGCCTGCCCAACTCGCGCATCATGATCCACCAGCCGCTGATTTATGGGGACGGGATTTCAGGCCAAGTAACCGACATCGAGATTGAAGCCAAAGAAATGGCCGAGACGAAAGTCCAACTGAACGCCATCATCGCCCGCCATTGCCATCAGCCCGTGGAAAAAGTGACGGCGGACAGCGAGCGAAATTTCTACATGTCGGGAGAAGAGGCGAAAGCTTACGGCCTGGTGGATGAGATCATCCAATTCAAGAAAGAGATTCTGAAACCTTCTTAGGAAACTCTCCGCGCATCGCTTTGTAGCAGATGTCGATCACGTCCTGAGGAAATTGGCGCTCGGGCGAGATCACCCAATGCAGATATTCCGGGTTTTTTTGCGCCACCTGCCGGAGCGTCTGGGACTTGAACTTTCCGAAGTTGAAGACGGCTTCGCCGTCCCGCCAAAAGAACTTCCCTTCTGAATCCACGAACCGGTCTTGGTTCCCCCGGCAAAAAGCGTGGAGACCTTCCAAATCGCGCGGCAGCTCCGGGTATCTTTCCATTTGCGCCACAAAAACATCGACCGTCGCATTCACGTC
>Ga0206945_1090_pt1 | contig 21249 bp, 18 predicted proteins | sample Alteio_BWOrgHeat_5_FD_152982 | JGI IMG/M metagenome (GOLD analysis project Ga0206945, IMG submission 152982) | Enriched cells from forest soil in Barre Woods Harvard Forest LTER site, Petersham, Massachusetts, United States -... | ecosystem: Environmental > Terrestrial > Soil > Temperate forest > O... | reverse complement strand
GTAGCGCAGGGCAATAGACGCTGCTGGCCGCAAAAGCCAATTCGCAATCCGATCCACCCTACGCAGATAGCCCATCGTTAGTGTTCTCGCGCTCCAGCCAAGAGGCGCGGAGTAACAGTACGGACTCCGTAACTATAGCTCGGTTCCAGGGCACTGTTGAAATGCCGCCTGATCGAGAAGGGCGACAATATTGGACGGAAAAACGGCGATGACTATTGTTGTCCGGCTTCCGTCGATCCTGCCGCTTGGTCTTCGGGTGCGAATCATGTCGAATGGAATCAGTGGGTTACTCTCATCGGCTCAACTTCAAGTTGGGTAACCCGGAAGTTCTTGGGTGCCCTCCAGAACATTTGATCGGCTGGCGTCGCCAGCTAGGCGCAGCTGATCTCCATCAGTCGAAATGCTGACGTCGTGTCCGCCGAGGGACGCTTTTCTCCTTCCATGTGACGTGCCAGAACGATGACCTAAACCACTTGCATAACTGGAGATACGGAGCCATCTGCGGTCCCAGCTGGTTTGGAGAGTCACTTGCATTTCTCAGTCTGTCGTCATCGGGAGGAAGCACAGATGCAAGCTACAAACGAGCACGCCACAGAGGAACAGAGCTCTCAAAAGAACAGGGGCTGCGAAAACGCTCGGAACTTCGACGACGTCCTCTCGCGCTGTTTACCCTCCTTTCATCGAAGAGCCTTTCGACAACTGGGGAATGCGGCTGACGCGGAGGATGCCGTTCAGGATGCGCTCCTATCCGCCTATAAGCACTTGGACCAGTTCAAGGGTGGAGCGCAAATGTCGACCTGGTTAACCACCATTGTCATCAATTCCGCGCGGATGCAATTGCGCAAGCGGTCGCGCCACATCAACCTTTCGCTAGATGAGCCACTCGGTGACGAGCGCGACTATTCGCTGTCGGAACGAATGGCCGACGACAAGCCAAGCCCGGAGGAGGTCTGTCGCGAAACGGAGTTGCATGAACGCGTCAGGCAGTTGTCGACGCAGCTCTCGCCTCCATTGCGCAGGGCATTTCAGCTGCGTGACTTGGATGGCCTTACCACCCAGGAAGCAGCGCTGATTCTAGGCGTGCCGGACGGAACCGTTAAGGCGCAGCTTACGCGGGCGCGTGCGAAGCTCCGCGAGCTCATGCGCGGGCGGCTCGACGATAAACCCAACTCAGCATCACGACGAACTCCTGTGCCAGTCATGACGATCAAAGCCAAACGTCCTCGCAAGCGGCCTGAAGGGTTACACGGGGAAATTCCGACAGGTCTTCAAGCCGGCCGGAAGGTGGCCTAAAGCGCCGCCCGGTTGCATGCGGCGAAGTGACTGCGGTCAGTAATTTATAAAACGGGGAATAAATCCTATGTGGATCGTACGAATTGCATTACAGCGACCCTATACCTTCGTAGTACTGGCCCTACTCATCCTGATCATGGGGGCGCTCGCGATCATTCGAACACCAACCGACATCTTTCCAAATATCAACATTCCGGTCGTCAGCATCATCTGGAATTATAACGGCCTCGTGCCCGAGGACATGGCCGACCGAATTGTCAGCATCACAGAACGAGCTCTTACCACAACCGTCGACAATATCGAACACATCGAATCGCAGTCGCTGTACGGAATAGCGGTCGTCAAGGTTTTCCTGCAACCGACGGCCAGCATTCAGCAGGGCATTGCACAGATCACGGCGGTTTCTCAGACCCAGCTAAGACAATTACCTATAGGAACGACGCCGCCCCTCATCCTGGCCTACAGCGCATCGAGCGTGCCCGTCCTGCAGTTAGCGCTTTCAGGCCAAAATATGTCGGAACAAGAACTGAACGATTATGGCCTGAATTTCATTCGCACCCAGATCATCACCGTACCGGGTGCATCAGTTCCCTACCCTTACGGCGGTAAACAACGCCAGGTGCAGGTGGACCTGAATACGACCGCATTGCAATCGAAGGGGTTGTCTCCGCTGGACGTAGTGAACGCGATCAGCGTGCAAAACCTGGTCCTGCCCACCGGAACCTCAAAGATCGGTTCCAAGGAATACGACGTTTCGATCCCCAATGCCGCGCCACAAACCATTGCCGACCTGAATCGAATCCCGATCAAATCGGTCGGTGGGACGACCATCTACATCAAGGACGTCGCCTGGGTACGCGACGGATTTCCGCCGCAAACCAACATCGTTAAAGTCAACGGGCAGCGCTCCGTATTGCTGACAATTCAAAAAGCGGGGGATGCGTCAACGCTGAATGTGATCTCCGGCATCAAGGCGCTTCTTCCTCAGATTAAGACCACCGTTCCACCTCAATTGCAGATAACCCCTCTAGCGGATCAGTCGATCTTTGTCCAAGGGGCGATCAGCGGAGTCGTCAGGGAAACGCTGATTGCCGCATGCCTGACGGCCTTCATGATTCTGACGTTTTTGGGCAGCTGGCGCAGCACGATTATCATCGCGACCTCCATACCGCTGGCGATCCTGGCTTCGATCATCACGTTCAGTGCCCTCGGAGAGACGATTAACATCATGACGCTTGGTGGATTGGCCCTGGCGGTTGGCATCCTGGTGGACGATGCGACAGTCGAAGTCGAAAACATCAATCGAAATCACGATGCGGAACCAGAAAAAGATATGAGCGAAGTGGTCCTCGACAGCGCTTCGCAGATCGCCGTACCGGCGCTGGTATCCACTCTTTCGATCTGTATCGTGTTTGCTCCGATGTTCCTGCTATCCGGCGTGGCGCGATATCTCTTTGTGCCGCTGGCCGAAGCGGTGGTTTTCGCGATGTTGGCTTCGTATCTACTCTCCCCGACGATCGTCCCGACGATGGCGAAATACCTTTTGCGTGGAGATAAGAGCGACGCAAAGGCTTCCGCCAGCCGCAATCCGCTGGTGCGCCTTCAACGGCGCTTTGAGTCAGGTTTCGAGAGATTCCGAGCGCATTATCGCGGGCTTTTGGAGCGCAGTGTTCGTCACCCCAGGACTTTCCTGATTACATTCTTCGCGAGCTGCCTGGTTTCACTGGCAATTTTGATCCCGTGGTTAGGCCGGGACTTCTTCCCCAGTGTGGACAGCGGCACTTTCGAACTTCACGTCCGGGCTCCTACCGGCATGCGCATCGAACAGACTGCCAATCTGTGCGATCTCGTCGAGCGCCTGATTCGACAGGAAATTCCGCCAAGCGAAGTCCAGAGCGTCATCGACAACATCGGTCTGCCCTACAGTGGGATCAATCTCTCTTACAGTAATTCGGCCCCAGTTGGTACGTCGGATGCCGATATCCTTGTGACTCTATCCGCGAAACACCATCCGACGGACAATTACGTTCACCAACTCCGCCTGACATTGGCCAAGCAGTTTCCGGGGGTGGAATTTGCTTTCTTGCCTGCCGACATGGTCAGCCAGATTCTGAATTTTGGTTTGCCTGCTCCCATCGATGTCCAGATCGTCGGAAACGATCTGGCGGGAAACCGGCTTTACGCAGACGCGCTGCTCGAGAAGATGAGATACGTTCCCGGAACAGCAGATCTACGGATTCAGCAGCCCTTCGACGAACCCTACCTGCGTTTCAGAGTCGAGCGCACGAAAGCTGAACAACTTGGTTTCACCGCTCACGACATTGCGCAAAATCTCCTGGTTTCACTGAGCGGCAGCTTCCAGACTTCACCTTCGTTTTGGGTGGACCCCCAAGACCATGTCAGCTACCAGATCGCCACGCAGACACCGCAATACCGCGCGGATACGTTGCAGGACATACAAAACATTCCGGTAACCGGTACGGACCCGACGGCTCCGCCATCCATCATGGCCAGCTTGGTCTCCATGCAACGCGGGACGGGCATGGCGGTGGTTTCCCATTACAACATCGCGCCAGTGATTGACATTTTCGGCGCGGTTGCCGGACGTGACCTGGGTGGCGTGGCGAGCGAGATAAACAGGATCATTGATGCTACCCGGAAACAGTTGCCTCGCGGCTCTCATGTCGTCGTTCGCGGGCAAGTTCAGACCATGCAGGCCTCCTACATTGGCCTTCTTAGCGGGTTGGCGTTCTCCATCCTGCTCGTATACCTGCTGATTGTCGTCAACTTCCAATCCTGGCTGGACCCTTTCATTATGATTTCCGCGCTGCCCGCGGCGCTCGCTGGTATTGCCTGGTTCTTGTTTGTTACCCACACGACTCTGAGCGTGCCCGCGCTCATGGGAGCCATCATGTGCATGGGCGTTGCAACCTCCAACAGCATCCTGGTTGTGAGTTTCGCCACAGAAAAGATGATGGAAGGAAGCGACTCCATCAGCGCCGCAATGGAAGCAGGCTTCACCCGTTTTCGGCCGGTCTTGATGACTGCTTTGGCCATGGTCATCGGCATGGTGCCTATGGCCCTCGGGCTCGGTGACGGCGGTGAGCAAAATGCTCCTCTCGGCCGGGCGGTCATCGGCGGACTGCTTTTCGCGACCGTTTCGACGCTGTTTTTTGTCCCGGTGTTTTTCAGCGTTCTGAAGGGATCGCGGCGGCAATCAGCCCAAGTTCGAAGCGAACGTTAACTACTCGTTTGTGGAGCTACTATGGCTGCTCAAATTAAAGTCGAACGAAGCATCGCTGAGGTTTCACCATCGTCGAATGACGCACGGGTCAAAAGGGCTACTCGCGTCCGCTGGCTGGTGCTGCCGATCGCTCTGATCCTGACCTCGGCCCTCCTGGCATTGGGAATCTGGTCACGCGTTAAAGCCGGCCGGACCCTGGGAGTTGAGACCTCGCAGGTGGCTGTCACGTCGGTGTCGGTTGTATCACCGCAACAAACTGCCCCAGCCCAGGAGATCATCCTGCCTGGAAACGTACAACCCTTCATCAGTTCACCCATTTATGCACGCACGAATGGTAACCTCAAGAGCTGGTACGTCGACATTGGGGCGCACGTGAAACAAGGGCAGTTGCTTGCTTTAATCGATGCTCCCGAAGTCGATCAGCAATTGGCGCAGTCGATCAGCAATCTCAACACGGCCAAGGCGAATCTCGCTCTCGCGGAGATCACCAAGAACCGCTACGAGGGGCTGATCAAGACGAACGCCGTAGCCCAGCAAGACGTCGACAATGCGGTAGGCTCCTATAACGCGAACCAGGCGATCGTTGAAGCGGACCAAGCGAACGTCGGCGAGCTCCAGGCTCTGCAGTCTTTTGAAAAGATTTACGCTCCCTTCGACGGGGTTGTGACGGCCCGCAACACGGATATCGGCGATCTGATCAACTCCGGGAGTAGTGGCGGCGTGAAAACCGATATGTTTCACATCGCTCAACCCGGCACGTTGCGTGTGTACGTAAACGTTCCCGAGGAATATTCGCAAGGCGTCAAGGTCGGCATGGGCGCAAATCTAGCTCTGGCCGAATTTCCGGGACGAACTTTTCAGGGGAAACTCGTCCGCACCGCCGACGCCATCAACGTGACCACCCGCACGCTGCTGATCGAAGTTGATGTGCAGAATCCCACCGGCACTTTGCTCACGGGTTCCTACGCCGAGGTCCATTTGCAAATCCCAACGCAGGCCTCCACGTACCTGCTTCCGGTCAATACTTTGATATTCCGCTCCGAAGGCTTGCATGTGGGCATCGTCAAAGATGGAAAAGTCGAGCTTTCGGCCGTCACCCCTGGCCACGACCTCGGCGATCAAATCGAAATTGTCTCCGGCCTTAGATCGAATGATCAGGTCATCGTCAACCCGCCCGACTCGATCATTGCCGGACAGCAAGTCCAAATTGTGCAGGCAACATTGCCGGGAGATACCAAATGAAACCGGCTCAGGCCACCGCTGTCAGGGTGAAATTATTTAAGCCAGCCTGGCGAGTAACTCTGCTGGGATTGGCTCTGCTTCAGCTCAGCGGCTGCACCGTCGGGCCTAACTACCACACTCCCACGGCGCAGATTCCCTCGGCCTACAAAGAAGCGGCGGGGTGGAAGCCCGCGCAACCGAACGACCAAAATCTTGGCGGCGATTGGTGGACCGCCTTTCAAGATCCGCAGCTCACTGACCTGGAACTCCAGGTCAATGTATCGAATCAGAATCTCAAAGCCGCGGAGGCGCAGTATCAGGAGGCGCGCGCGGCTCTCCGCTACGATCGCGCTGACTTGTACCCGACGGTCACAGCCGGCGCGTCGGCGACTCGGACGCGCGTGTCTGCCAATCGTCCGCCCCCTAACTCGATCTTCAATGGCATCACCGAGAACGATTTTGTGCTGCCGTTCACGCTCTCATACGAGGCCGACGTCTGGGGGCGAGTTCGCCGGACCGTAGAGTCCTATCGAGACCAGGCACAAGCCAGCGCGGCGGACCTGGCAACCGTTAATTTAAGCATGCACGCTGATTTGGCGATTGATTACTTTCAAGCCCGCAGCCTGGACGCCGAGGAACAGTTGCTCAACTCCACGGCCGCGGAGTACCAGCGGTATTTGGACCTGACGCTGAACCGTTTCCAAGGAGGACTGTCTTCTGAGGTAGAAGTTCAGCAGGCCCGGACGCAGCTGGAAACAACCCAAGCACAGGCCATCGACGTCGGGGTGCTGCGCGCGCAGTACGAACACGCAGTCGCAATCTTGATTGGGAAGCCTCCAGCGGAGTTCACCCTCGCACCGCTGCCGCTCACCACACCGCCCCCGCCCATTCCGGTCAGCGTCCCTTCGGAGTTACTGGAAAGGCGCCCGGACATCGCCGCCGCGGAGAGACGCGTGGCCGCCGCCAATGCCCAGATCGGAATCGCGAAGTCGGCCTATTACCCAGTGATTAGTTTAGGCGCTTCGGGAGGATTTGAAACCGCCAACATCGCCACGCTGCTCAACGGACCGAGCGGTCTGTGGTCAATTGGGGCGTCGGCCCTTGGAACTGTCTTTGATGTAGGGCGGCGCCGGGCATTCAATGACGAAGCCCGAGCCGCGTACGATTATCAGGTCGCGGTCTATCGAGAAAGTGTGCTCGCCGGATTCCAGCAGGTAGAAGACAACCTAGCGGCTTTGAGAATTCTAGAGAATGAAGCCAGCGTGCAAGATCAAGCAGTGGCGGCAGCACAAAGCTCCCTCGACCTTTCCACCCAGCGTTATCAGGGCGGCGTCACAAGTTATCTCGAGGTGACCATCGCGCAGAGCGCCGCCCTAAGTGACGAAGTAACGGCGGTGAACATATTGGGCCGGCGGATGGCGAGCGCGGTGTTGCTAATTCAGGCTCTCGGTGGCGGGTGGGATCGCTCCAGTTTGCCGGAGCGACCTGAGTGTTGCGGCAAACTGACGAGCAGCAATTCCAACTGACGACAGCGCATACCGGGCGCGCCCCAAACCGCTGCCGGGTTGAGCAGCGTGAAAGTTCCCCGCTACTTCCGCCATTAGTAGTCGGTTCCTAGTCCACTACTCCTGATGCGACATCATTCGCGCGAAGCCGTTCGATAAAGAAATAAATAGGCTGACTCCGATCGTCGGCATGGGGACATTGTGTCCGCGGGCGGCCATCCACGCCACACTTTCGTTTGTACGACCGCCCTATTTTCCATCACTTACAACTCAATGCGTTTGGCAGCCGTCCTGCTTTTTCCCCTCGTGTCGCTTGACTCGGTCAAGCGTTTAACTAGTAGCAAAGCTGAGGAGAAACAACAATGTTTACTAAATCCCTCGATACAGCCCACAGAATGCACAAGGGCACAAAACCGTTCCAATTGCTGTCATTCTTCATCGTTTTAGTCTTTGTGCCAACCATTCACCCGGCTAACGCAGCTGCACAGATCGTTGGAGATCTCCAAGTTAGCATCCCGTTTCAGTTCTATGCGGGGAACGCCAAACTTCCTGCGGGCAAATATGTCGTCCGCGTACTGGACAACTCCGATTTGAAGGTCATGGAGATCAGCAGCGCGGACCGTTCCACGGCTGCCCTGTTCGAAGTGCAGGACGTAGAGGCCAACTCTGCGCCCCGCAAGAGCGAATTGATCTTCAACAAGTACGGGAATCGCTACTTCCTCACGGAGATTTTTGATGAAGGTAACCCGGACGGCAGCAGAGTTCCCGAATCCCAATACAAAAAGAGGGTCGGTCAAGCGGCCGAGGAAGCCCAGACCCATGTGCCGGCATACCACCAAGGAACACACAGTAATTAGCGCCAAGACAGCAGCAACTATTTGAGCGAGACCGGGCGGTTTTATCTCGCGCGACAAATTATCTCCGGAGTTCAAAAAAGGAGGAAATATGAAACTTCAAAGAGTCGCACTCGTTCTGATGGGAATGACGTTCCTGTTCGCAGGCAGGTCGTCGGCCCAGGATGTGAAAACGGACTACGATCGCAACGCTAACTTCGGCCAATACAAAACTTACTCGTGGGAGCAGGTCAAGACGCGGGATCCGTTGCAAGTCGACCGGATCAAGAGCGCGGTGAATGCTGCTTTGGCGGCAAAGGGTTTCACCCAGGTTGCGTCGGGCGGGAACCTCTCCATGGTGGCCATGGAGACTACTCAGAAAGAGCAGACGCTGGACACGTTCTATAACAACTTCGGCGGAGGCTGGCGCTGGGGCGGATTGGGTGACGCTACTACAACCACAGAGACTTATAAGGTCGGAACCCTCGTCGTCGACCTCTTTGACACAAACACAAAGAAACTAGTCTGGCGCGGCTCGGCCAGCGACACACTTTCCAACAAGTCCGAAAAGAACATCGACAATCTCGACAAGGGCGTGGAGAAAATGTTTAAGAAATTCCCGCCAGAGCCTTCGAAGAAATAGCGCGTGTCCAGTTCTTGCGTGCGGCCAATCGGCCGCTCGCAGGAACGGGCAGCCTGAGGATCCAATGAAGTTTTCGAGCAATGGTTTTGAAGCGAACAGCGGCTATTCAGAGAATGGGAGGAAGGCCATGCTACGGAGAGATTCGATTGCTGTTCACTGTGAGAAGAAGATCGTTGTCCGATTTGCTGCTTCGATTTTATTCGCGCTTCTCTTGGGCTCCTGGTTTGCGCCGACGTTCGCCCAACAGCCGGGACAGCGGACCTTTCCGTCCCCTGAAGACGCTGGCAGCGCCTTCTTTGCCGCAATGCAAAAGCAGGACGACCAACTTCCGTTGAGCATCCTGGGACAGGCGGGAGAGGACGTGCTCTCTTCCGGAGATCCAGCGGAAGATGCCGATGCTCGCATCAGCTTCGTCGTCAAATACAAGGAGATGCATCGGTACGTGACGGAGCCGAACGGAACCGTGACCTTGATTGTGGGGGCCGAAAACTGGCCGTTCCCGATTCCTCTGGTGAATAACCACGGTTCCTGGTATTTCGACACGGCCGTGGGCAAAGACGAGATTCTGTTTCGTCGCATAGGCAAGAATGAAATTGCCGCCATGGACGCGTGCGGCGATTTAGTCGATGCGCAAAAGCGATATTTCGGTCGCCCGACGGGAAACCTTTCCAAGGAATTCGCGCAAAGGCTGGTTAGCGATCGTGGCCAGCACAACGGCCTCTACTGGCAAGGTGCTTCGAACGAGGTCGACAGTCCCCTTAATCCCCTGATCGCGTATGCGTACGGCAAGAGCCCAAACGACCCAGGCGGTGATCAGTACCCATTTAATGGCTATTTCTTTCGCATCCTCACCGGCCAGGGACGTCATGCGGCCGGCGGAGCCAAGAATTATGTCGTCGATGGAAAGATGACCGCGGGATTCGCTTTCATTGCGTACCCTGCAGAATACCGTTCTTCGGGCGTGATGACCTTTATCGTCAACGAATCGGGAGTTATTTTCGAAAAAGATCTCGGTCCCGATACAACTAAGTTTGCAGAGGCAATGGCGGCCTATGACCCGGATTCCACCTGGCACCGGCCGCAGTGACGGAGAAAACCATGAAACTTCATAGTAAACCCGCATCTCCCGAGAAGCCTGTGGCGCCAGGAGAACCGATCGTGAAGTCACTAAAACAGAGTTTGGCATTACCAATAATTCTTTCACTCGTGTTAGCTACACCGTCCGTGGGGCTTACCTACCAGACAGATGAGTCTACGGCGCCTGCGCCGGTCCAACCAGCGCGGCAGGCGCCCGAACAATTGCAGCAACTGGTAGCTCCCATTGCGCTGTACCCGGACGCATTGGTCGCACAGATCCTGGCGGCCTCGACATATCCAACTGAAGTTGTGGAAGCAGATCGCTGGATGCAACAGCACCCCGATCTAAAGGGTCAGCAATTGGGTGAAGATGTGGATATGCAACCCTGGGATCCCAGTGTTAAGGCGCTCACGCAGGTTCCCTCCGTGCTTGCCAACATGGACGAGAATCTTTCCTGGACCTCGTCCCTGGGAGACGCTTATGTGAATCAGCAGCAGCAGGTGATGGATACCGTGCAGGTAATGCGCCAACGAGCGAAGCAGGCGGGAAATCTGAAGAGCACGCCGCAACAGCAGGTAACGACGCAGGGACAGACGATCGTCATTGAACCAGCCGATTCAGACCTGGTTTATGTGCCCGCATATGATCCTTGGCTTGTGTACGGTTCGCCTCTACCCGTGTGGCCCGGATGGTACCCAGTGCCCGGCATTTTTATCGGCGGCCCAGCGATCGCATTCGGTGTAGGTTTTGGAGTCGGCTATTTCGGCGGCTTTGGCTGGGGATGGCATCACTGGGGATTCGACTGGCACAATCGCGCGGTCATCTATAACCACAACACTTACATCTCCCATAGCAGAACGTTTATCAATCGCAACAATTTCGCTCATCACGCCGGCGACTTTCATCCCGGCCCAGCCACAAGAGGGTTCGGGGGCGCAGAACATGGGTTCGCGGCCCCACGCAGCCAGCCCGGGATGCACTCCGGAGCGTTCAGCGGTTTTGATCACGGTGGCATCGCCAGGTCCAACTCCTTCCGCGGACACTCGAGTTTTGGCGGGGGGTTCCATGGCGGAGGCGGTTTTCATGGAGGCGGAGGCCGGAGATAGCTCTCCCAGAAAGGAGCATTAGCGATGAAGTATAGAAAACTCGGGAATACCGGATTAATTGTGAGCGAGGTTGCCCTTGGCACGATGCAGTTTGGCGGCAAGATGAACGTGGGCAACCTCGGCCAGGAGGAAACCACGCGCATGGTGAAGGTAGCCATGGACAGCGGAATCAACTTCATCGATACGGCGGACGTCTACAGCCTCGGGGAGAGCGAAACTCTAGTGGGCAACGCGTTGAGGGGCGTGAGACAAGAGATCGTCCTGGCCACTAAAGTCCGGCTCCCCATGAGCCGCAATTTCAACCGGAGCGGCGCGACGCGCGTGAATATCATGCGCGAAGTGGAGGGCAGTCTCCGACGGCTGCAGACCGATTACATCGATCTTTATCAGGTGCACGGCTGGGACAGCAACACGCCGCTCGAGGAGACGCTGCGGACGCTCGACGATCTTGTGCGCCAGGGGAAGGTCCGCTATCTCGGACTCTCCAATCTCATGTCATGGCAGGCGGCCACCGCTGTCATGCTGCAGGAGCGCCTGGGATTGGAGAGGTACGTAACGGCGCAGATGTACTACAGCCTCGTCGGTCGGGGTCTCGAATACGAGTTCCAATCGTTCGCCGAGTTCCACAACATCGGTATCCTGGTTTGGAGCCCACTTGCCGGCGGGTTCCTCACAGGCAAGTACAGCCGCGACAACCCTGCCCCTGCGGGCACACGTTTTGCGGAGGCAGGCTCGTTTGTGCCCTTCGACAAGGAGGTGGGTTACCGCGTCGTGGAGATGCTGAAGACGGTGGCGGGCCGGCATGACGTGAGCCCAGCCCGTGTGGCGCTCGCGTGGGTGCTCGGGCGGACGGCCGTCAGCAGTGTGATCATCGGCGCGCGGAAGACGGAGCAGCTGGACGATAACATCCATGCCGTAGACCTTCTGCTATCGGGCGACGACATCCGCCTCTTGGACGCGGCGTCAGACCCGGGCGTTCCGTATCCGAAGTGGATGGTCCTGCAGCTGGACACGGCGGAAGACCCGCGTTCGAAGGTCCTATATCCGGAGCGCTACGCAAATGGAGGTCTGTGGAGGGACCTCCGCAGAACTCATCCAGCTGAGAACGCGTGAGATACTGATCCTTCGTGTAAGCGTCTTCCGGCGAGACGTCATCGTGGCGGCGTGCGCAGCCCCGCTTGTGGTCACCCTTGCTGTAGAAATTCGGCTCGATTTGAGGCTGAAAGATGGGGCGCTGCCGCAGTGTAGATCAGATTTCCAGAAAAAGTGGATCATGTGCCAAACAACAGAGATCCCTTGTAATCCAATTCAGAATGACAGAGTGGCGGAACTCGGGGGTTGCAAGCCCATGCTGGACAAGAAATCTCGATAATATTTGTCCAATTTCTCAGTCACACCCTCGAGCGGCTGCATGTAGGCATCTTTCAACTTCCCCTCAAACAACGGAGCAAATGCTTGCAAGGCGCGTGCTGCGACCGGATGCCACTTCTCGATCCAGGCTTGAATGGTCTCGCTGTTGTGCGGGTTATCCTCGATGACCATCCGGATCAGTGCCTGGGTCCATTCCCGATGCCATCGACAGTCTTCGTTGAGCGAATAAAAGACTTGACCGAGCAAACAGTCCCCCTCACGCACCGCGAGATCGCTGAAGTGATTCATAAAAACCTCGTCCATCAGTGGCTTGAGGACGAGGTTCAGCCCGACGAAGGATTCGGCCCAGTCGTAACAAATGAGCAATTTTTCCATTGCGAGGCGCAATGGCTGCCAAAACGTGTCGGTTTGCCAGCGCATCTTGCTATCGATAGCGAAACCAGGATAGATCCGCTGAAGCTGCCTGACTCGGTAGGCAATTCGTTGCACGCGCCGCATTTCGTCCCCCGCCTGCAGCGCCGCCGTGATGACAATGCGTCCGCCCGGAGCCATTTGTCCCACGTAGGACGCCAACATTTGAAGGCCGTGTCCTGGATATCGAAAAGGAGCAACCACGCGAGAAAGAACATGCACCCATCGAGGTGAAAACTGGCCATCGTAACCGCTCACGTCGATCTCTTCCAGAATGCCGTCGACGAAAATTTCCTTGTCTCTTTGAATCTCGGTGTACTTTGTGTAAGTCGTCTCGCGCGGATCCCGGAAGTTTTCCCACGAAGTGCAGGTCAGAGGCGAGTCCTGCTGGAAGCGTTTATACCAATCCAGCAGCGGGACGTCGAGTTCGAACCTCTTCCCGGTGAAGCCCTCGCCGGTGTAGAAGAGGAGTTTTGAAGTCACTATTTCGTATTCTGTGGGCATCCGTCTTTGTTGCAGAAGATGCCAGTAGGTCTTTTGCTGCGCCATAAGGCTCCCGGGACAAGAAAAACAGACTTCAAGGGGCAGTTTGCTCCTGCGCGAACCGCCATGCCGCATCATCCTGATTCATCTGAAGCAAACCCTTGAATGCCGACATCACGGTCTCCAATTCCCCTGGAAAGCGAAACGAGCGACCCAAATGCTTTTCAATGGCGGAACGGTTTACCACACAGTATCGCGGAACCAGCACTCTTACGTAGGCGCCCCGGTCCACGATCAAGACGTCCTGGTTCAGGTCCTGGATCGCAGCAATGATAGCGTTGGCGACAGGCCCCGACTGGAGAACGGGGCCGACGCGATCGTAGACTTCGGGCATTTGCCCAGTCATCGTTGATTCTCTATGTCCGCGGTAGCTTCCGCGGATCTCTCCTCACCTAGATCCAGAAGAATGTCGCGACTCTCGATGGCTACGGGGTATGTCTTCAAGCAGGAATTCTGAGGATTTATGCCGTGCCCCGAGCACACATCGAACTCCCAATGGTGCCTCGCACAACGGAGAGTCTTTCCAATCAAGCTGCCCTCGCTCAACCGGCTTTTCTGGTGGGGACAAGCATCAGCGTATGCATAGATGTGGTCATCGATGTTGACCAGCAGGATATCGTTCCCACCCGCGTCCACACCAATCATTTCGCCGCTCCAAAGGTCTTCTAATGACGCTACTTTTCGAAACATCACAGCTTACCTCTCTCTATCACGTCAAAGCGATCCAACGGCTGCAGCCCTGCCTGCGCGACCGTGAGCCCAGGATCGATTGCATTTCCGTTATAAATGAGGTCAATTTTGTCGTTGCGGGCAACTCGAACGCTGGCCGCATCCTGAAGTTTCCGTGCCAACTCCAGGACGGTTTCGCCTTCCTCAGCCAGCAGGAGAAGCCCGAGAGTGTCACCTTCCAGGAAGCCATAGAGAGGAATCGACACACAGATCCTTCCTTCAGACACTAGGCGCTAGAAGCTTTTTGGGCTGGGAGCCAATCATAGGCGCCGTTGTAAACGTCTCTTCCCCAACTATCGGGCGTAAGGCGGAAATACCCTGTCAGCAGATCAGGAAATTGAGCTGGAGCTTCTCCCGAGAGGACACGCTTTACCAGCTCCTTATGGCTGGAGTATCTCTCTGGCTCGCGCAAGAAGATCCACCGACATGGCTCAGAACAGAATATATACTTGCGGCCATCTTCTTTGGTGAGAACATTCGCGGTATTCCTGCGCGGAGTTCCAGCGCTTAGTGGCAGCTGACATAAATCGCAAAACGTTGGCATGGCAGTTCCATGCACCGCCGGCTCATTTGCAGCTCCGGGGCCAACGGATCTCCAACGCTCAATCACCTGCTCCCAAACGGCGTCCATATCGGCCCAATATTTGGGGTATTTCCGGCGCAACCAGTTCCGCTCGGCGGGGCTGGGCAGGACGAAGTTGAACCATAGAGTCGCACGATAGGTATAGGCACTGGCATAGATCATGTGATGGTAGACATCGAGTTCCTGCTCAAAAATGGCCCAATACCAGGGTTTCTTGAGGCCGAATTCGTCAAGCGTGCGCAGAAACTGATCGACGATCCACTCTTCCATGAATTCCTTGAATGAATAAGGGCGCTGATCCAGAGCGGTCAGATAATCCGTGGAGATTCCGGTCAAAATCGAGAACAAGCGCCAGCTTCGCCAGAACCACTTGTCGAGGAGGTATTGCGCGTACTCGGGATCGTGTTTCATGACGACGGCGAGAACAGGGTGTCCAATCTGCGCATGCCGGGCCTCATCGGTCTGAATGCTAGTGACCATCCTCTCGAACATGTGGTCACTAGATTCGCGGGCGAGCGACGCCAATCCAACAAATTGCAAATTGGTCCACGCGGTTTCCAGAACGAAATTCGTAGCGATGGCGAACTCAATTGCGTTTTGTCCCAGTGTCAATTCATCAAAGAAATGCCTGGCAGCGACCGCGAACCAATTGTTGGTGTGGTAAAACTTGTGTGCCCAATCGAACTGGGAGTCCCAGCGCACTAATTGATGGAAGAGCAGCAGGGGAATCTGAGTATGGCGATATTCATCAAGCGCTCCAAAGACCGCCATGGTTCGCCAAGCGCTGTCGCGGCCGAACCTCGCACTTCGCAGACTGCCTATAACGCCGGTAAACTCCGCGAGCGGCAATGCCGCCGCATGCACCTTTAGACTATTTATCCATGGCGCAGCCAACTTCTGAATATTTTCCAGGCGGCCCACTGCGTCGCGCACCGCATAGACAGCCATGTCTTTTTCGTATTGGTTGTCGACGTATTCGCGATAGGAAGTCTTAAAGGATTCTTCCCAGTCTTTCCATTCTGTATGAGGAAGCCAGGGGTGCCCGCTGATCACCTGCGGGAAGACTTCGTCTTCTCGAACATAGCTGTAGTCCCAATCCAACTTACGGGCGAGGGGCAGCCATTCCTCTCTGTTAAGCATATGCCCTCCGGACTGCGAGGTCGGCCGACTGGCCTCGGTAGTGAACTACCGGGCGGTCCCTTACATCTGCAAATTGGAAAGGAATCGCAGTATACTCAGGCCGCAGCAATCGCGTCAATACAGCGACTTAGCTCTTGACTAGCGCGATTTTCTCAGTCTTTGCCTCGGAGCCTGAAGGCCACGGAGGGGACGCCGATGAGACAACCACTGTCTAACGAACCCCTCAAGCGCGGGGCAGCATCCACTCAAACTCCCGGGGATCCACAGACAAGCGAATTTCACTTGGCGAAGATAATCGATGCGATTCCAGGATTCGCGTGGACCGCTTTGCCCGATGGCAACGTCGAATTCTGTAACCAAAGATGGCTCGACTACACAGGGATGTCTTCAAACCAGGTCAGAGGGGGAGAATTGGCAGCAGCCATACACCCCCAAAACAAATCCGATTTTATTGAGAGATGGCGAGCAACCCTGACACAGGGTGAATCATTTGAAGCCGAAGCGCGGTTGCGCGGAGCGGACGGAGGCTATCGCTGGTTCTTGATTCGAGCTGAGCCTCTGCGCGAACCCGAGGGACGAATTAGTCGCTGGTACGGAACCAACGTCGACATTGAAGACCTGAAACGGGCACAAGAAGAAATCACTGAACTAAAGCGCGCCGAAGAACGGCTACGTGAGAGCGAGGCTCGGTTTCAGGCGATGGCCGATACGGCACCCGTCATGATTTGGCTGACCGGAACGGATGCCCTTTGCAATTATTTCAACAAACCGTGGCTTGACTTCACTGGCCGAAGCATGGACCAGGAAGTGGGCATGGGATGGATCGAAGGCGTGCATCCAGACGATGTGCAAGGGTGCTTTGATGGCTTCCTGCCCGCATTTCATGCCCGAAAGTCGTTCAGGATGCAATATCGGCTCAGGCGAGCAGATGGGGAATATCGCTGGGTCATTGAGAGTGGCATTCCGAGATATGCGGGGGGAGAATTCGCCGGGTATATCGGGTCCAACATTGACATCACGGACCTCAGGCGCGCAGAAGAGGAGCGCGAGAGATTGCGCCAATTACAATCGGAGCTTGCACATATAAACCGGGTGACAACCATGGGCGAGTTAGCGGGTTCGATAGCGCACGAGATTAAGCAGCCGATCTCAGCAGCGCAGACCAACGCGAAGACCTGTTTGCTATGGCTGGGGCGCGATCAGCCCGACATCGGAGAGGCGCGAGAAGCGGTATCGAGAATCATCCAGGATGTAACTCGGGCTTCCGAAATCATCAGTCGAATTCGCGTTTTATTCAAGAAAGGGGAACCGGAGCGAGAGTGGGTTGACCTGAATGACGTTATTCGGGAAATGATCAGCCTAATGGGGAACGAAGCTAGACGGCGCGCGATCACCATCCATACCGAACTTGCGCCAGAGTTGCCCAAAGTCAGGGCGGACCGAGTGCAATTGCAGCAGGTGTTTATGAACCTCATGCTCAATGGTATCGATGCAATCAATGAAGGGAATGTGGCAGGGGACCTCACAATCAAGTCGCAACGGAATGCCGATGGGCAGGTGTTGATCTCGGTCAGCGATACCGGCATAGGATTGCCTCCCGAGCGGGCGAACAGGGTTTTTGAAGCATTTTTCACGACGAAACCCCAGGGTACCGGCATGGGTCTGTCCATTAGCCGGTCGATCATTGAGTCACACGGAGGCCGCCTATGGGCCAGCGGAAACTCCGATCGTGGAGCAACCTTTCAGTTCACCTTACCCGTCGAACATGCCTTGACCGCGACGGCATAAACATTACCTCGGTGCCTGCGAGATCCGCTGCTGAAATGCACCCTCTACGAAGTCGGCAAAGCTGCAAGCAGCGAGTTCGTCGCCCCATTGGCAGTAGATCCCCGGCGGGTTCAACGATCACGATAAAGGCCCTCAGCCCGCGTTTCATTCGATCCTCTTTTTTTATCAATGAGAACGTTGGTGGCGCTGTTCGGCGGGAGCGTGCCCGATTCGCTGGAGCACGGCTGAAGTTTCAGGTAGCGAAGCAGCATGACGTAGAGTGAGGACGCAGGATCTAGGTCGCGGCATCGACAGTTACCATGAGATCCAGAATCATGTGGACGACGGCCTCGTCGCCGATCGCAGTATTGATCATGGTGTGATAAATGGCGCGGTCAGGCCATTCGACGTGAAAATACTTCTGGATGAAATCGGCGCGCTCGCGGTCAACGGTATCCACCAGCTGCTGGGCTTCCTTCTCACTTTTTCCGCGAGCCAGAAGCCGCCGCACTTTATTTTCCCTCGGAGCGTAGAGAAAAAGACGGAGCGCGTCAGCGTGGTTTCTGAGAAAATGCTGCGACCCTCTTCCGACAATAACAGAGTTTCCCCTTTTAGCGGCGTGCTGAACGACCCGTTCCGTAATCTCCAAAATGCTTTCGCTGTCGACCAGGTTGAGCTTGTGCGCATTGAGGCTGCCTTCGTAACTTCCGCGCAAAAAGGATTTGAAGAGCCGGTAGTAGAGTGGATCGGTGCGTTCCTCGCGAACCTCCACGACGGCTTTGGGGCAATTCGCAAGCCGAGCGATTTCCTCGGTCAGCAACTGATCCCAAAGCTTCCAGCCCAGCCGCGTCGCAAGCAACTGAGCAATTTCGCCTCCGCCGCTTCCATACTCCCGTTCAATTGTGATGATTTTGATCATACAGGTCCCCAGGCCGGCGATTCGCCGCAGCCATCCTGTTGCATATCCTTTCACTTCATTTGAGCTACCGCCACTTCAATTAACCCACCGCCACTTCTCCGCCACCACCAGGATTATTCCCCTTCAAAACAAAACTCAGACAGAACATGATCGCCGCCACCACGGCAAGAACCATGAAGGTATCGATATAGGACAGGCTCGCCGCCTGCGCTTGCATGGCTTGGTAGATGCTGCCGTAAGCTCGAGCATGCGCCTCATGCGCGCTCAATCCCGATTGAGCCAAGTACTGGGCAAGTCCGTTAGCCGAATTCTGGAAATTAGGGTTGTCGGGCCTGGCGTACTCCACCAGCCTTGCCTGATGGAGTTGCGCGCGACGCGCAATCAACGTGGTGACCAGGGAGGTTCCCACGCTGCTTCCGATATTGCGCATGAAATTGACGATTCCGGCGACGGCGTTGTTCTTTTCGGGCGAAATTCCGATGTAAGCCGCAAGCGTAATCGGAACGAAGAGGAATCCCAAACCAATAACCTGGACGATGCGCAGCCACACAGCGGCATTGAAGCTAATCAGCAAGTCAATTCGCTTTGCGGAATAGAACATCGCCAGGGACAAGGAGAGCCAACCGAAGGCAATCAGGTAGCGAGCTTGGAACTTCGTTGTCAGCTGGCCGATGATGGGCATTTCAATCAGCAAAACAACGCCTCCAGCCGAAAGCGCAAGGCCCGCCAGTTCGGACGTGTATCCCACAAGCGTCTGGAGGAACTGCGGCATCAGGACCAAGCTGCTGAAGAGCAATATTCCCAGGGCGAACAGCATCAGGCACGAACTGGCGAAGTTAAAACTCTTGAACATGCGGACGTCAATGATCGGGGCTTTGTGAAACCACTCCCAGATAACCAGCGAAATCAGGCATACCGTCGCCACGATGGCTAAAGTCGTAATGAAGCGCGACCCAAACCAATCATCTTCCTGGCCCTTGTCGAGCAGCACCTGCAACGCCCCGATACCCAGAGTCAGAAGAGCGATGCCCATGTAGTCCAACTTAACCCCGGCCGCCTTGAGCCGTCCTAAATAGGGCGGATCTTCGACAAAGCGCCGCACCAGAAACCACGTGCACAGGCCGACCGGAAGATTGATAAAGAAAATCCACCGCCAGGAATAGTTGAAGGTGATCCACCCGCCCAGGGTTGGTCCGATCGTGGGCGCCATGACGGCCGTTATGCCATACAAGGCAAAGGCCAAGCCTCGCTGTTGCGGCGGAAAGGTGTCCGCAAGAATGGCCTGAGCCATGGGCTGAAGCCCTCCGCCGCCCGCGCCTTGCAACACGCGGAAGAGAAGGAGAATGCCGAGACTGGGCGCCACCCCACAAAGCAAAGAACTCACCGTAAACACACCTAAACAGGCCATGAAAAAGCGCTTCCGCCCCAAGGCGCCTGCGAGCCAGCCGCTGATCGGCAGGACGATGGCATTCGAAACCAGATATGAGGTCAGGACCCAAGTGCTCTGGTCGTTGCTCGCCCCGAGATTCCCGGCCATGTACGGCAGGGCTACGTTAGCGATGCTGGTGTCGAGGACTTCCATGAACGCTGCCAGTGCCACAACAACTGCAATCAGCCAAGGATTGTATTTGGGCCGCCAGACGCCCTGGTCGATTGAGAGAACAGCGGAACTCATTGGAGGTATACATCCGCTACGACATTCATGCCGGGTCGAAGCTGGCGATCCCGGTTCTCGCCCGGCTCGAGAACGATCTTTACGGGAATCCTTTGCACAATTTTCACGTAGTTGCCGGTAGCATTCTGTGGCGGAAATAAACTGAAAAGGGGGCCCGTGGCGCCCCCGATGCTGTCTACGTGGCCCTTCAAGGTCTGGCCGGTCGAATCCACATGGATTTCCGCTTTCTGCCCGATTCGCATGCGCTTCAACTGCGTCTCTTTGAAATTGGCGGTGACCCATACCTCATCGAGAGGCACCACGGTGATGAGCTGCTGCCCGGGTTGAACGTTTAACCCGACGACAACCGTCTTATTCACCTGACCGGTAACCGGCGCAACGATTTTGGTGTACTGGAGGTTCAGCTTCGCTTGCTCGAGGAGCGCGCGCCTTTGCTCTACATCGGCGATCGCCGAACGCACGCGAGCCTGGGTGGAAGACACCTGCTGCGGTCCGGTCTCTGCGTATTGGTGATTCGCATCCGCCTGTACCGCACGGCTCTGAGCCTGTTGCACGAATTGTTGCGCGGCGGCCTCAGTGGCACGAGCTGCGGCAACAGCCGCAGTACTGGATTTGGCGGTGGCCAAGGCCTGATCGTAAACCTGCTCGGCCACTTCGCGTTTGTCAACCAGAAGCTTGTAGCGATGAAGATCGTCTTGCGCCCTCGCATCGTTCGCCTCGGCCGCATCCACCTGGGCATGGGCGGCGGTGAGCTGCCTCTCGGCGGCGATGACGCCGGCATTGGCGTTTTCGATGTCCGACGCCGTGAACTTCAGCTGGCTCGAAGTGTTTACTGAAGTAATCGGAACCGTGATATTGAGCGATTGGGCTGTCGCTTCCGCACTGGCCAGATTGGCTTGCGCCTGCGCGACCGCAACCTCATAGTCTTTCGGGTCGATCTCCACCAGGGTGGCGCCTCTCTGCACCCACTGGTTGTCGTCCACGTTGACCTTCACCACATAGCCGGAAATACGCGCGCTGACCGGATACAGGTGAAGATCCGCCTGGGCGTCGTCGGTCGATTCGTAGCTGCTGAAGTAGCGCCACAAAAACAGACCGCCGACAAGCACCACCAGAACGGCGACCAGGATCACGACGTTTCTGCGGCGCTGGCGACTCCGGTAAGCCGGTGGCGCCGCCGCGCGCCTC
>Ga0206945_1029_pt2 | contig 21424 bp, 7 predicted proteins | sample Alteio_BWOrgHeat_5_FD_152982 | JGI IMG/M metagenome (GOLD analysis project Ga0206945, IMG submission 152982) | Enriched cells from forest soil in Barre Woods Harvard Forest LTER site, Petersham, Massachusetts, United States -... | ecosystem: Environmental > Terrestrial > Soil > Temperate forest > O... | reverse complement strand
TCGAGCAGCGTCCCTTGTTTTTTCTCGACCGCGCAGGCCACGTCTTCCCAGCGGGCGCGGCGGCCCTCATTGAGATGAACTTGAAAATTTCCCGGGGGAAGAAAATGCGGGTCTCCCATTTCAACGGGAAGTTTCTCTTTTTGCCAAGCCGGAAAACCGCCATCCAGAAGCGCCACCCGCTCCGCTCCCCAATAAAGCAGGTCCCACGCAATCCGGCCTTCTTCACCCCATCCGTTCGGTTGGCCCACGACCACGATCAGCCGGTCGTTCGACAGGCCCGTTTGCCGCAGGCGGGTCTCCAATTTTCCGTCATCGCTCAAAACTTTTCCCCAATCCGCCGAATCATGTCTCAGCCAACTCCAAAAACTGGGACGCGACACGGTCCATTCTTGCCAGCCCATCCGGGCGCTTCCAGGAACATGGCCCGCTCGAAACTGGGCCGGGTCGCGCGCGTCGATGACCGTCACCGATTTCAAAGAGCGGCCCAGCTCTTGGGCCGAAATAATTCGCACGCTGGAACATCCTCCAGCCGCTCGAAATCCGAGGACCAATCCGGTCGATATCATGATGATTTTTCGGCCTGTTTTCACGTTACAACCTGTTTACAACTTTTCCTTAAATATTAACCCGGAAAAAGGTCGAATTTCATGCGGTTTTCATAAGATTTTAAAATCCTTATGAAGCCCGCTTTCCGACGCATATCCGTCTTTCTTGCCGCGGTTTATTTCTTCACCAATTGCGCTTTCGCCCACATGGTAGAAACCAGCTTGTGGGAAGAAAGGCAGCGCTCGAGAATTAACGAAATGCCGTCGCCCCGGCAATTTTTCAGCCGGGGCCCAGGTTCTCCGGATAGTTTCTCCGCCCTGACGAAGTACGGGTCCATCAGAAAAATTCTGACGCCAAAATCACCAAGCATCAAATCTCAAATCATTATTCATATCCAAGATATCCACCGCAACCTCGAAGCCCAAAAAAATATCGAGCTGGCCCTCCTGGAACTTCAAAAAACAAAATCGATCGAGACGATCGCCTTGGAAGGGGCTTTCGGCCCCATCAATCTTTCCCGGTTCCATGGCTTCCCCGACCAAAAATCTCTTGGCATGGCGGCCGACTATCTGCTGCGGACGGGGGAAATGTCGGGCGCCATGCGCGCGGCGCTGTTTCCATACGACGTTCGCGTCATCGGCATCGATGATGAGCGGCATCACGCGGAAAATGTGAAAGCGTATTTGAGCGCGGTCCCGCAGCAAAACGAAATCAAAAAAATGTTGGCCGCCGACAAAAACAGGAACGACTCCAAAAAGGCCGCCGTCTTCAATGCCGCGCTCCGGACTTTCGACCTTGAGGTCGAACGCTCTCGGAACAACCAAATTCGCCTGGGGGAATACGCGGGCTTTTTGGCCGCGCATTGCGGGACTGTTCCTTCCCACGTCAGAGATTTGTTGCGCGCCCTCAAGATGGAGGGCCAGTTAAATTTTGACCAATTCAAAAAGGATCGGGACGCCGGCAAATACACGCCCGCGGTCGCCGCCTACGTGGACTACGCGCTCTTTACCCGGAAACTCGACATTGAGGAGACTTTGAAAGAAATCCGCCAAATGGAAAATGACGGCTACGCCGCGCTCGCAAGAACCGCGCGGGAAAAGAAACTGGTGGCGGAGTCCCGATGGACATATCTGGCCGGGAAGCTGGCGGATTTTTCTTTAACGAAGGAAGAATGGGATGAATATAGGTTAAGTACGAAGTACGAAGTACGAATGACGAATTTGGCCCCATTCGAAAATTTCTACGAAGAAGCTGAAACACGCGATGAAAGAATGGCATTCAATTTAATTCGTACTTCGTCATTCGTACTTCGTACTTCACCCCTCGTTCTCGTCACCGGTGGTTTTCACTCCTCCGGAATCGACCAACGCCTGGTCGACGCGGGCTATACGGTTGTTCAATTCACTCCGAAAATTTCAAAAGTCGATTCCGAAAATGGGTCGGCTTATCTGAGCGTCTTTTCCCAGAAAAAAACGCCGCTCGCGAGCTTATTTGAAGGACAGAAACTTTTCCTGGCGGAAGTGCAAACGAATCCACTGGCAGAACTCACGCTCAGCGCCGCCGCCTTGAGCGAGACAGAGACGCCGGCGCAATCATTGCACGATTTGGCCGGCGCAACGCTCATCAATCTTGAGGTCGAGCGCCGCACCCCGACCGAGGTGGTCGCGACCGCCGAAAATGCCGGCCGCGACCCATTGCGGTTTACAATCCAACTAGAAGGCCGGACCATGACCGGTTTTATACAGGAGGCCCCGGGAAAAAATTTCCATCAATGGAATAACCAGCTTTCGATATTGAAATCCACTTTGGACGAGGTGATTAAAGAAGAGGGCGCAATTGAGCGTTGGAAATCAGCCAGGGCCGCCATCGACGATCTATTTGTCGATATAAAAAATTATTTTACCACGCCAGACCACGGGCAGGCCGTCGCCATTCTTGCCAAGTATGCGGCGACCTTATTTGGCATCGCCAAGATCCTGGACATGAAAAAACGCCGCCGGAGCGTTCGGGAACATCTCGCGCGCGCAAAGACCTATGGAAAATTATTTCTGAGCGCCTATGAAAGCACCGTGCGCTCCCTTCGAAATATTATCCTCGAAGATAAAAAAAGCGCCCCTCCCATCGAACCCGTCAATGCGACGAAAACGATCCGCCGGATTGTGGCCAACCACCGCATCCAGTCCCCTGCAATAAGCTTCTCCGTGATGGCGCCTGAAGGCGCGATCCAGGTCCTCGCCAATCAGCCCGAGTTCGAAGAAGTCATCGAAAACGTTCTTTTGAACGCCGTCGGGGCCTTGAACGGAAAGAAAACAGCCAAGCCGGAAATCAATATCCAGCTCTCGGTGGAAAATGGAGAGGCCGTATTCCGAATTCTCGACAACGGGCCCGGCTTCCCCGAATCGTTTTTCTTAAATGGATGGCTCAAGAAGGGATCAACGTCTCAAGTGGGGCCGGGGCACGGCATCGGAATGGAGATTGTCAAAGACCACGTTGAACGCTGGAGCGGCAAGGCCACCGCCGCCAACCAAGCTGGCGGAGGAGCGGAGATCGTGATCAGGCTCCCGCTGGCGCCAGCCAAAGAACCGCCGCTCCAAGCGCTTTCTGCCGAATCCTTGGCCAACTTGAATAAATCCGTTCGGATCTATGAAGAAAAAAGTGAAGGGGGGTTTGTTCAGGAACCGCTCGGTTTCGAGAGGTCAAGAATATTGCTGACAGCGTATCGGGACTTTATGCAGGACTTTTCTTCCATCATGGAACTGGAAGCCGCCTGCGTTTATTATTTCATGGGAGCCGATGTGGTTCCTGCGCTCGCGATGAAAACATTTCCTGTTAACATCGACGGCCACGATGCCGGTAAAGGCATGCGCTATCTCCATGAGCTTTTGGGCAATCCTCACAATTTAAACGAAGAAACATTGGAACGGAACCTATTGGAGAAAAAAGGTCTGCACGCGGCGAAGGATACGGCTCTTTTTGAGCCGGCAATCGAATCAATTGCCGGCCGCCGCATTTTCATCTTCAAGGGAATGCAGGAATTTGGCTTCGAATTGGCACCGGACGTCACGCGGGCGATCATGGGAAAATTGACCCGTCCCGGCGACATGCTGCTCATCCTTTGCGAAAAAGACCGGCGTCAATTCCAGGAACAAGCGAGGAACAGCGGTTTCGTCGAATTGTTCTCCCGCACTTTTCCTCAACACACCTCGAATGAAATGGGGGTTTCGGAATATTCATTCTCCGCGGGACAGCGCCAATTGCTCTTTCCGGACGCGGTTTCAATATGGATCAAGGAAACCAATAAGGCAGAAATAACCGCCCAAGATAAACTGCCCCGCCGCGAGATTGACCCCGAAAGTTGGCGCGGAGAGGTGCTGGTTGGCCCGCGCTTGGAATCGCTCGAACACTTTCATCCGATGTTCCGTTCTTGGCACGACGACAAGTCTTGGCACCAGTGGATCGGCATCGCGATGATTTGGGGCGGGGCGATCATTCTCACCGGCGGACTTTTGATCGGCATCGCTCAACTCGCCCATTTCATTCCGGCGGACATTTCCCTTGCCTTAAAAATTGTGTTTGTGTTCATGGCGGTGGTGTCGATCGGTTTCAACTTCTGGCTGGGCGGATACCTGGGGCATGCGGCATACAACCAAGGGGCGCGGGTGCTGCGCCGGCATGGCATCGAGGCCAAATTGCTGACGCGCCAACATCAGGATTACGACCGAACCATCTTGGACGGGCATCCAGCTTGGTCCGGATATAAGCTCCGCGTGTCCAGAGAGTTCGCGGGGAACCTTGAGCACCGCAGCCGGCCGAAGGAAATTAAAGGCGTCATGGCGATGCTGCAAGATAAACTTAGAGAGGACGCCCACCAGGCTGCCGACGACCAACAACTCTCGGATGTCTTCCACCGGTCGGCCATGGTCCGCGAGGCGAAGGGGATCTTCCAGATTCACTACGCGCAGCTCCGGCTCTATTTCACAATTGATAAAAAACGGCGGATTATTTCTTTGCTTGCGCTGAAGTTCCGCAGTGAATTGGAGGCCGGATATCACAGTACCGTCGATCCGCATTTCTTATCGCGATTGGCGATAAACAGCCGGGACGAGAACAATTTTTTCTCGAACGGGGACATCTTGCCGAAAAAGGTCCTTCCCGCGCTCCAGGATGCTTCGGACCACAAAAACGGCGAATCCGCAATTCCCGACCCCATCGACAAAAACGAACTTCTGCTCGAGGCGCTCGATCATCTGAGTCACGCTTCTTCCATGGGCGAAGCGATCGCCGTCATCAATGAACTCCGCGCCGTCATCTCCCGGGGGAAACCGGCGCCTCTTCATATTATATTCAACCTCATTTCCGCGCAATCCAATGGGAAAGCTTCGGACCTGCTGATGCACGTCGAATCGAACCTCCTCCAAATTGTGAAAACCGAATTTAAAGATGATTTTGAGCTGATGGGCCAACTTTACGGGCAATGGATCGAATCCTGGCCGCAGTTGGGCACAAAAATAAAGCTGGTTTTCATCGGCTGGATTCAGGATCAAGGGCGGATCTCCACACAAGTGGGTAACGAGGCCTATATACGATTCACAAACGGGGCGCACCTGTCTGGAACCGATCACAAAAATATTTTTTCAAAATCGGAATTACTTCAACGCAAACACCGCGCCGCCCATGAGAATGGACAACGGGTGAGTGGAGACTCGGCAGTAACTGTTCCGTCCAAAATTCCGGCTCCGCTCCCGGCCAAGAACAAGGTTCGCCAAAAGCCGAGGTGGGAATGGCTCCGTCCCCTGTTCAAGCGTTCCAAGAAACCGATCCCTGTTCGCGCTCCACCGAATAAACCGGTGAACCCCGATCTTAAGCACGAATTCATCTTGTTGATGGAATACATCCTTCAAAAAAATTCTCTCCCGATTGAAGGATTCCGGCGCGTCATGAAACGTCCGACGTCCGAAAACATCGCTCGTTGGGACAAGGCATTTTTAATCAACGTGCTCAACCGCTCCGGCATCGTAGGAACGTCCAATATGGTTCTCCAATACATCCTTCTCATCGTCGAGGATCGGCGGTATGCGCCCGGCTATCTTGAGCCTCATGCGGGTATTCCGCTTCCCACGCGGCGGGCCGCTGAACGGCAAGGGTGGAAACCCTTCGGCTTTTGGACGGACACGCTTTTTTCTCCCAACTACGAATTCATCCTTTCTTTTTTATTGCCCGCTTGGACCGTCAGTCATTTCGCCAACCCGATTGAAACCATTTACTGGAATTCGCGCGGCCATCGGGTGAACCAACCTTCCCCGGCGATTGTCCTTTGGAAATTTTCCGGAACTCTCTTCGTCTGGGCGGGAATGCTGTCCGGCCCGCTCTGGGTGGGTCTTTTCCTCTCGGATTCCATGTGGGTGATCGGAGGAGTGACAGCCTGGACGGTGTGCGCGATGACGGCCGGCATCCTCATCGCGAGAATCATCTATGAAAAAAAGCACGGCCTCACGCGCCGCGAAAAAATTCTGCTTTATCCGCTGGCCTATTCCCTCAAGCCGCTCCATTTCATTTTCCACGCAGCATGGAACGCGGTCATCCGCTGGGCGACGCTGACGGCAGGTGGAACGGAGGGGAAGAGCGATGCGGTTCCCCAACTCGCTGACCTCCAATCGCGGGACGCCGCCGGCATTAAATGGTTGGAGCTGATCGATTTCAAAAATGCGGGCCGGTATCTCAAACAACTCGAACATCACGCCGCGCGGGCCGGTATCTCAGCGGAAAGTCTTCACGCCAGAGTCCGCGCCGCGGACCCGGAGGATTTCCGGAACTTAATCCGGGATATCCATCCTTACAAACAAATAGTGAAAACATTGCTGGGACAGCGTTACATGCAATTCGATTGGCACATCGCCGCCTATTTCGTCGCGCTGGAACTCTACAAGTGGAACCAGAGTCCGGTCGTCGTCAATCTCGACCCGCACACCGACCAGGAAGACGCTGTAACACCCGAGCATTTGTCGTCCGCCAGCTGGGGGCGGTGGCAATTGGGTGAGTTTGACATGGCGGATTATGTGCTCGTTTCGCCCTTTTACAAAGGAAATTCGACGAAGGACCTGCGGTTCCGCTACGGTCTCTTTCAGGAGTACGGCAAGGGTCGGTGGCTTGGGTTTGATCAGTTCTGGAGACTCCTGCGCGGCCGGCGCGTTTTGTTGACCTTCGATGCCGATGCCTGGAGTCTCCGGAAACCAAAGGCCCGCGGACAGGCCCAGGAGTATCACATGGGTTCGGCCAAAAACATTCGGGCCGTGTTACGCCGCAGCAAAATATTGGACGCGTTTTTGTCGGCCGGCGTCGTTCCAGACGCGGTGGTGCTGGTTAATTCGTTGCGTTATATTTCGCCGCTGTTATCGCCGAACCCGCGCCCCTGGCTCTCAATGCTGTGGCGAAACGTCATCGCAGAATGCGAAAAGACTTGGCGGGAGATTGGATCTCAGAAAAAAGATTCGCTCACATTAACGAACACCCGCTGGTGGTCCGGATTTTTTTCGCTGGGCCTCTCCTGGCTTTTCTGGCGACACGACAACCTGTGGACCGACTGGTTCGCTTCCGTTTGGGAATCGCTGATTCACCATGAGCAGAATTTCGCTTGGCGTCACAACAACGGGTTGCCGACCGAAGAACAGATCATCGGCTCGCAAAACATTCTCGATGCGCAAGCCAAAGGATTGAAATGGGGCGGCCTTTTCGGTTGGTGGTGGTTCGGCTTTGTGGCGCATTGGAATTACAACTGGGCGGCGCGCAAAGAAAGGCGGAAAGGCGATACGAATTGGCCGGCACTCGCGTTGGGAGACGCGGCGAACGAACAATTTAAAAATCTGACCGCCCGTTTCAATCAACGGTTTGGCTCCCTGATCGCAGGCGACAAACTTCCGCTCGATCCGGTCTATTGGGCGCTTTTCGGGATCAACATGCAAAACCAAACCTTTGCGCTCAACCCCGACCGCGCCACGTTGATCCGGCATCCGGACGTTCCGCACATTCTCTATTTCGTCGGAGAAGCGGAGGGGGACCCAACCCGATTGGTCATCTGCGCCGTCAACCGCCGCGTGAACGTCAACATGGAAATGAGCCTTTTTAAAAACGTGCTGAAGGGCCTGGCGGCCGATCCGCCAGGGGCTCAACGCGTATTCGCCAGCGGGGACAGGCTGATCACGGCGCGGATGGTGAGCGCAAACGACCCCCTCGTTATCCAAAAACTCGCCTGGATCGGGTTTACCTTGCCTGCTCAGTCGAAAGAATATGTGCCGGAGTTCAAAGCCACATCGGGAGATTTTTTCGATGAACCGGCGAAGCCGAAAAAGCAACCGCTCGCCGCCCGGATCAAAACGCCCCGGGAGGAAGCGCCGGAAGAAAAACCAAAAACGGAACCCTTCGCGCCCAAGGAACTTCTAAAAGTTTCGCCCCCGGTGACCACCTTGCGGGTGGACAGCTCCGGCGGCGAAACCTTGGCCATTCGCCATGAAGATTTTGGACATGGTTTCCTGCTCTGGCGGCCGGACATGAAGGCGCCGGTCGCACTCTCCGTCGAAGCTGATAATTATTATTTGAGCCCCACAGGCGATTGGTTTGTGTTCAAGACCCCGACCGGACAGCTTCAAGCTTGGGATTTTAAATCTCAGGCAGAAGTGACTCTGCTCGAACCCGAGATCAGCGAATACGACGATGACGAAGGCCCCCGATCCCAGTGGGTCGCCGAAGTCGGTCATTTCGCTTGGTCTGCGGACGGCCGCTATTTGGCGGCCCATTACGGTAAAACCCTGCGTATTTGGGAGGCGGACGAAAAGACGTTGCGCGGGGTTAAAACATTAACGGACTTCACGGGAGCATTCGAATGGTCGCCGGCGGGGCATGATCTTGTCTATGAGAGCCTTGGCAGGCTTCACCGCTATGATCCCAACAGCTCCGGCAGTTCGATCATCTTAGAACAGGTGAGCTTGTTCAGACCCTTCCATTGGAACCCCAGCGGCCCGCGATTGCTTGCCTCGGGCAGCAACAGAACGCTTTATGCGATCGGTTCGCCATCCCATCTTGTGGAGGAAGGCTTGACGTCAAATCCCTACGGCTGGAGCCCAAAAGGGAACTGGGTCTGGTTCATCAAAGTCGCAAAAGCAGGCGACAAGGTCGGAGACTTGTTTATCTGGAAGCATGGTGAGAAACGGATAATAGGAAAAGCCAGCGAAACCGATGGGGTTGTCGGTTGGAGTGCGGATGAGCGTCTCATTTATTTCCTCGACCCCGCTTTAAATCTCGCCGTTCGGGACCTCCGCGAGCCCAAATCTTCCGCTTTTCCAATTCACGAAACTACGGGTTGGATAAGGATCAATCCTGATGGGCGAAACGCCGCCTTCCTTAATAGGAACAAAGAATTGCTCGGCGAATTGCTCGTCTGGAGATTTGAAGGCCCCGCTCCCAAATCTCTTGGCCGGTCGATCTGGACCTTCGAATGGAGCCCCGACAGCCGCACATTGGCGTATATCGACAAAGACCACAACCTTGGCTTTTGGGACCGGGAACTTTCGGAAAAGCACGAGAACGTTGTAGAGAGTGTCGAAACGCTGGCGTGGCGCCCGGACGGACGGCTGTTGGTCGGCAAACGGGACGGGGCCATCCTGCAGTTGGACATGAATTCCTTTTACGATCAGTCCGACGTGGTCGCGTCGGTTTTTGGCCGCCGCGTCATCAGCGAGATCATCGAAGCTGTTTTTTTTCAGCCCTTCATGGGACTCTCAGTCATTGTCGCTTGGATCGCCTTGGCGCAGGGGATGACCGGACCGCCCTTTTTGGCGATTATGGTCGGGTTTCTTTTGGATGCTCTGGCCCAACCCGCGATGCGTTTCTTTTTTGTTTCGGCGCATCGAGAGAAGTCTTATCAGGCGAATTTGGCGATTTACCGCGCCCACGGAAAGGACCTTTCCCGATTGTCCTTCCGGGAGAAGCTGGGAGCGGCCCACACCCGCATGGTTGAAGACTTCATCCGAACCTTTTTGGACTCATTCCGGCAAGCGCTCCCCTATTTCTTGGCCATCGGTTTCGTGATCGGCGGACAGATCATCACCATTCTCTGGGTGGTCGGAATAACCTGGATTGTTTTCATCACCGAAATAAAAATCATCCGCCGCCACATCCGGCGAAATGACGACTTCCGCAAGAATGGCCCCTCTATGGACTCCCTGCTCGGCGAGGACGGCTTGGTCAAAGTTTCTCAGATCGACAGCAAAGGGATCCTCAGACAGATCAAAGAAGCGAAGCTCCCTCATAAAAATATCATCCTGCCGGTCGCCGATACATCGAGCGATTCGCTGGCGCTGATCATGTTCGCAAAAGCGCTGGTGGGTCCGATCGAATCCTCGAGCGCGATGCTGACGGTGGCGGCCGAAAAAAATGACGCGGGCGATTTGATGCAACAGATCCCCGGAATCCGTGTCATTTCCCCAAGCAAAGGGAAATTGCTGCAAGAGGGGAAACTCGACGTCGCGGCGTTAAGAGACGCGCTGAGAAATGAGGGACGGAATTCGGCGCTGCTTCTCTCGCCCGAGGTAACGAATGGCGAAGAAGTGCGAAATAATCTCGGCGACGAAAATATTGAAATCCTTTTATTGGATGGGCTATTCCCATTCCTAAAAACCAACTGGAAAACCGCGCTCCGCGCCGCTCTCTCCGCAATGAGAGCCGCCTAGCGAGTCCGGCTGAGGATTTTGTAAATTTTAGCCATGCCGCAGACACTCGAAGATTTGGTCGGTTCGAAACTCGTCATTGGAATCCCCGGTACCAAGATCACACCTGAGATCGTCCAGCAATTTAAGGCCACCCACGCCGGCGGCGTGATCTTCTACCGCATCAATTTCGAATCCCCCGCTCAGCTCCGCAAGATGATTTCCGATCTCGAAAATTCCCTCGGCCGCAAACTGCTCGTCTGCGTCGACCACGAGGGGGGGCGCGTCATCATGTACCGGGACGGCGTCACCATCTTTCCGGACAATCTCGCCTTTGGAAAAACCGGCAAAGTGGAATATGCCAAGCAAGCGGGGGCTATCGCCGCCAAAGAACTGCGCGCTCTGGGCACCGACATCAATTTCGCGCCGGTCCTCGATGTGCTGGCGACGTCCTACTCGCCCAACATCGGCATCAGATCCTATGGCGAAGACTGGAAACTCGTCTCTGATATGGGCACCGCCTACATCCAAGCACTGCAGGCCGGCGGCGTCTCGGCCACCGCCAAGCACTTTCCCGGCAGCGGCCCGGCCTCCATTGATGGCCATCTGAAGCTCCCCACCATCAATTCAACCTGGGAAGAGATGAAGCAAGTCCATCTTCAGCCGTTCATCCGCTCCATCGAAGCCGGAGTGGACGTGATCATGTCTTCTCATCCGCGATATCCGCGCCTGGACCCAAACCCCGGCAACATCGCGACATTCTCAAAACGCATCATGACCGATTGCCTGCGTGGTGAACTCGGCTTCAAAGGCGTCATTTCGAGCGATGATTTGGAGATGGGGGCCATCAAAGAAATGGGCCCGATTGACGCCGCCGCCGTCAAAACCGTCGCGGCGGGACACGATTTGGTTTTGAGCTGTCATGATTTCGAAAGCCAGCTGAAATGTTTCCGAGGTTTAATGGAAGCTTATAAGGGAAAAACACTGTCAACCAATGATCTTGAAGAAAGCGTTGATCGAATCAACAAACTCAAATCAAAGCGCTCGAAACGCTTCGAAGGGATGCCCAGCATTGATCCGGAAGGAGCAAAACTGGCCGCGAAAGTCGCCTCGGAGGCTGTTGAAGTGATTCAAGACCATGAAAAGATGCTGCCGCTCTCCAGCAAGCTTCGCCAGGACATTGGCATTGTATTCCCTCAGCTTTCCAGTTTTTCGTCAAAAATAATGATTGAGAAATCTTTTGAAGATGAAATTGGATTTTTTCACGAAATTTTGGGCCATCTTCCCGAGAAACACGTGACCGAAGTCTATGGCATCACACCGAGCGAGGAAGACATTGAAAATTGCTCCAACCTCGCGAACCGGTCGACGGTCACCCTTTTCTTCTGCTTTGACGCGCATCTTCATCCCAAACAACAAGCGCTCTTCGCGATGCTCCAAAAGTCCGCCCGCAAGCTGGTGGTGATCTTTCTGCGAGATCCTTACGACCGGAGCTTTCTGCGCCCCAAGGACGTCGGACTGACCGCGTTTGGCTTCCGCCGCTGCCAAATCGAGGCGGTCGTCAACAAAATCTACGGCGAAGGATGATCCAGGGGATGATTCTCTACGCGGATGTTGGGGGAACCCATGTCCGCGCTTGGACAATGGGAAAGGGGAAAGTCAGCGAATTGGTCATCGGTCTTCGCGGAGTTTGGACCGCTTCTGAAAAATCCTTTTGGAAACGAAAACTGCGGAGAATTGCGCCCGCCATTACCGTCTTATCCGACATTGAGCTCGCCCACCACTTGGCCTTCGGCAAGGGGACCGGAATCGTGTTGAACGCGGGCACCGGTTCCATCGCTTTCGGACGCAACGCGCGCGGAAAAACCGCTCGCGCCGGAGGGTTGGGACCGCTGGTGGGGGACGAAGGATCCGCTTTTTGGCTGGGTCGAGAGTATTTAAAGCGGCGTTATCAGATGACACCAGAGGTAAATGGGGTCAGATCTTACGTAACCGGACCCAAACCAGCGGCCCAAATCGCGGCTTTGGCCAAAAAAGTCTTAAAAATCGCCGAGCGGAAACCGCAATCATTCGAGCGGGCGATCGTCCGGAAAGCTTTTGTCCATCTCCATGACTTGGTCAAGGAGACGCGGACCAAACTCAGACTCCCGCTCAGCGCTCCGGTCGCGCTGACCGGAGGTTTATTCGAGAACCGGTTCTTTAATAAACAATGGCGAAGGTTTCTATCCCGCGCTTGACCTCGCGCGTCTCGCGCGAACGCCGGTGCCGCGTCTTGAGGTTCTTGTAGAGTTTGTGGATCTGGCTTTCCATGACTTTTGAGGCGGCATCGATGGCTTCCATCATGGTCTCGGCCGTTTTTTTCACGTCGATCGTTTTCCGCGGAACTTTGGCGATGACGTGGACCATCTCGGCGCCTTTGCGATGATGGTGACTCGTCGTCAAAAAATATTCGATACGGATAATCCGGTCCTCGAAGCGATCGAGCTTGGCCAACCGCTCATAGATATGGTCGCGCCAGCGAGTTTGGATCGTCGTTTCATGCCCCCGAATAAAAACTTGCATTGCCGCCTCCGTTCTACAATTAGCGTTGTTTATACAAATTTCTTAAGTTCATCATTATGATCAAGAAACGCGTCTTCTCGGGAATTCAACCTTCGGGCACCGTCCATATCGGAAATTACATCGGCGCGCTCAGGAATTGGGCTCTCATGCAAAAGGACCACGATTGCCTTTATTGCATCGTGGACCTCCATGCGATCACGGTCCCGCAAGACCCGAAAGATCTCCGCGAGCGGATTTTGTTCACGACCGCCACCACGCTCGCGGCGGGCATCGATCCCCAACAATCCATTTTGTTCGTCCAATCCGACGTTCCCGAACATGCCGAGCTCGCTTGGCTGCTCAACTGCGTCGTTTATTACGGCGAGTTAACACGCATGACCCAATTCAAAGACAAATCCACCGTGCGCGGAGAGGGGACCTCCGCCGGACTTTTCACCTATCCGGTCTTGATGGCGGCCGATATCCTGCTCTATGGGGCCCAGGCCGTCCCGGTGGGAGACGATCAGCGTCAACATCTGGAATTGACGCGCTTGATCGCCCGGCGGCTGGAAAAAGACCTTCCGGATTGGGTGGTCGTTCCCAACGCGTTCATTGAAAAAAAAGGCGCGCGCGTGATGGGGCTCGACGACCCCATGGCCAAAATGAGCAAGTCGGCGCCGAGCGAATACAACTACATCTCGCTGGACGACGCGCCCGACTTGATCCGCAAGAAAATCCGAAAGGCCGTGACGGATTCGGGAACGACAATTGAATTTGATGAGGAGAAACGGCCCGCCGTCGCCAATTTATTGACCATTTATAGCTCGCTCACCGACCGCCCCGTGGAGGAAATCGTCCAGCAATATGCCGGAAAAGGATACGGCGATTTCAAAAAAGATTTGGCGGAGGTCGTTGTGGAGGGCCTCGCGCCGATCCAAAAACGGATCCGGGAATTCGTTTCCGACCCGGCGCAACTGCAAAGGATCTTGACGGAAGGGGCCGAGAAAGCCGGCGCCATCGCGCGTCCGCGCATGGCCGCCATTAAGAAAGGGTTGGGACTTGGCCGACCGTAACTTGAAAGACCAACTCTCCGAGTTGGTCGCCCACCTCGAAAAAACCGTTCCCTATGCCGCGGCGCTTCACAAGCAGAAATCCGGCACGCGCGTGAGCGTGAACCGCGTCCAGGAAAGCGTCGACCCCGAAGACCCGTCGGAAGGCTTGGTTGTCACGCTTTGGAACGGCCAGAATTTTTATGAATACGCCACCAACAAATGGACGTGGACCGATCTCAAATCAACGCTGACCGGCCTCGCCAAACTTTCGCTGAAATCCCTGGACAAAAACCAACCAGCGAAGCCGGTCGATCCCGGTACGCCGCTTGAGAAAGATTTTCAAACCGCGTTCGAGATTGATCCGAACGCGCGCTCGCTGAAGGAAAAATTGGACCTGGCGCGCGACCGGATGAACAAAGCGCTCGCCGCGGGCCCGAATGTCGCCAACGCGATCTCGGTCTTGGGCGATACCACCAGTGAAGATGTGTTCGTGAACCGCGCCAAAAGGATGTCCCAGCGGATCACGCGCGTGGACGCGATCCTCGTGGTGTTTGTCGCGGACGGGCAGAGAATGGGAGAAGTTCACAACGGCGTTTCCAAGAACGGCGGGCTTGAAAAAGCGGTGATTTCCGACGAAGAAATAACGAAGATGGTCGCCGACGCCGCGGTCCTCGCCAAAGCGGAACGCTTGGCCCCGGGTCTTTATGACGTGGTGACGGATCCGGAATGGTCCGGCATCATCGCGCATGAATGTTTCGGCCATGGGATGGAAACGGACCTGTACGTGCGCCAGCGCGCGCTCAGCCGGAGTTATATTGGAAAGCCGGTCGCTTCTTCGATCGTCAACATGTTCGATGACCCGTCTTTAATCGATGAGGCCGGCGGGTTCTTTTTTGATGATGAAGGCCAGCCGAGTTCGCGGACCCATATCATCAAAGACGGGGTTCTCCAGCGCGGCCTGACCGATTTGGCGTCGGCGAACGCGCTCAATCTAACGCGCTCCGCCAATGGCCGCCGCGAAAGCTTCGCCCGCAAAGCCTACGCCCGCATGACCAACACCTTCTTCGACAACGGCCGCCATTCGGCGGCCGAAATCATCGCTTCCGTGGAAAAAGGCCTTTACCTCCGTCATGCCACCAATGGCATGGAAGATCCGCAGGCGTGGGGAATCCAAGTGGAGGGGTTGTGGGCGGAAGAAATCAAGCAAGGAAAATTGACCGGAAAAGTGTACTCGCCCGTGATTATGACCGGGTTCGTGCCAGAGCTTCTCAAATCGATATCGATGGTGGGCAATGACCGCTGGATATCCGGCCTCGGCATGTGCGGCAAAGGACACAAAGAGTGGGTCAAGAACACCACCGGCGGTCCGCATTTAAAAATGAAAGCGCGGCTGGCATGATAAAAAAAATTACCGAATCTCTAAAAAAACAAAATCTCTCCGGCTGGCAGATCCGTTGGGCGCGCAAGAAATCCCACCAATCTTTCATCGCGCTCACGCAGTTGGAGTGCCGCCGGATGGTTGAGACGGAAGCCTGCGTCATTTCGATTTATAAAAAGAAGCCCGCCGGAAAACTGGGCATGGCCAGCTTCAAGATCACGCCGGCCAACCTTGAGAATTTCGAGAAGGAATTCGAACGCGCTCTGTTCGCGGCCGGGCTCGTCAACAACCAACCCTTCGAGCTCCCGGACCAACCCGGGAAACTTTCCGGCGTCCTGCTGCATGAGGACGGACTGGGCGAAGATACCTTGGCGGCCTGTGAAGAACGGATTCGAGCGGCGGTGGCGATGGAGAAACAGGTCCGGCTTTCCGCGGCGGAATTCTTCGTCGATGAGATAGAGAGCCGGCTGATGAACCACAAGGGATTGGACGTATCGCAAATGGAGACGCTGCTCCAAACCGAATTTATCCTGCTGGCCCGCGCCGGCGAGCGCGAGAACGAATACATCAACCGCACCACGCGCCGTTTCCTGAAGGATTTTGACCTGGAGGCGGAGATCGCGCAAAGCTCGCGTTTCGCGCGCGACGCCACCGCGGCCGCGCTGCCCCGGACCGGAAATTTTCCCGTGGTTCTCTCCGACGAGCCGCTCGACCAGCTATTCAATCCGCTGGTCGCCCGCGCCAGCGCGCGGCTCAAGTACAACAAGATGATGAATATGGATTTGGGCGGAAGCGTCGTTGATGCGGGGCCGTTGAAAGGAGACGGGATCACCCTTTGGTCGAACGGCGGCATCGACCGCGCGGTCGGATCAACCCGTTTCGACACCTATGGCACGCCGCTGGGCCGCGTCTGCCTCATCGAAAATAACATCCTTAAGACCTATTTGGCCGACAAGCGCTACGCCGATTATCTGTCCGTCCCCGTCACCGGAGAATTGGGAAACATCGAGGTGGGAGAAGGCAGTGTTCCGTTTAAATCTCTGCTTGATTTTTCCCGGGGAAACGGCAAAACGGTTTACCACCTCCAGGCGTTTTCCGCTTTCGAACCGAACGCCATCACGGGCGCCTTCAGCGCCGAAATCCGGGCCGGTTATGAAATTACTCCGAACGGGACCCGTCCCGTCAAAGGCGGCTCGGTGTCCGGAGTTTTGCAGCGCGACCTGCTCGACTGCCGGCTCTCAAAAGAGCGCGTCCAACGCGAGCGCGTGCTGGCGCCGCAAGGGATCCTTTTCTCCAACCTCACCATCGCCGGAAATTAGGCCGCCTGTTACCAAAGATTTACAACTTCTTAACCGCAATTTAATCCTCTTCTTGTTGAATACCTCCGACGGAATCAAATGACTCCAGCGAGGGGGATCCTTGTTCAACCGCGACAAAATACGGCGATGGGTTGCAGCGGTCATCAGCGTCGTCTTGTTTCTCACCAACAGCGCTTTTGCCGGACTTACCGAAGCCAATATTTGGAAAGAACGCCAAGATTTTCGCAACCATTCCATTTCCGTTCAAGCGCCGCGCCTCCCATCGCTCGTTCCCTTCCGGTCATTTCCAGCGAACGGGTCATCGCCGGACGACGTCGCCTCGGTCCTCACCGCTCTTCCCGTCTCGCTCGGATCGGTGCGAGAAATCAAGCTTCCTCAACAGAAACATCTTCGCGGCGTCATCGTCCATATTCAAGACGTTCATTTAAATTCCGAAGCGCAGTCCAACATCGACCAAACGCTCAACGCGCTGATCGGGCAGGGAAAACTCGGTTTGATCGCGCTCGAGGGCGTTTTTTCGGCCGTCGACCTCGATCGCTATCGCCGCTACCCGCGGCAAGAAGTTATCCGGCAAGTCGCCGATTTCTATCTCCGAAGCAATAAAATTTCCGGCGCGGTCCATGCCGCGTTCACGGCCCGCGGACAACTTCCTCCTATTATTGGCATCGACGACCGGGAGCACTACGACGCCAATGTTGACGCCTATCGAAATTCGGTCCCGCAGGTCCAAGCCGCCGAGGGACGGTTAAGCCTGGAAGAAAATCGTATCGCCGCGGCGAAAAAGGCGCTCTTTGGCCGCCCCCTTCTCGATTTCGATTCCCAAGTGGAATTTCATCGCAAGGGCCAGCTGGACCTGGCCGGTTATATCGGCGCGCTGGCCGCCGCGACGCCGCCGACCTTCTCCATGGAATCATTTCTCGAAGCGGTCAAAGCCGAACGGGAAATTGACTTCAAAGCGGTTGAGCGCGAAAGAACCCGGCTGCTCAATGCCCTGGGACGAAAGATCAGCCAAACCGACATGAGCGCGCTGGCCAGCGCCGGCGCCGCGTTTCAATCCGGGAACCTGCGCCATTCGGACTTCTACTCTCACTTAAAAAAATTATGCGACAAGAATGGGATCGCCCTCGATCAATTCCCAGCGATGAACGCCTACATTCAATATGTGCTGCTCTCGGAAAGTATCTCCGTCGATAAACTATTGAAAGACGCCGGGGAGGCCGAGAATAAAATTTATGCAGAGCTCGCAAAAACGCCCCAAGAGCGGACGCTTGTTGCAGAAACGAAACACAATTATCTTTCTAAGAAGTTGGTCAGGTTCGAATTGACGAAAGAAGAATGGAATGAATATAGGTTAAGTACGAATGACGAAGTACGAAGTACGAATTTAAAGTCCTTTGAAGATTTTTATCATGAGGCGGAAATCCGTGATGACAAGATGGCGGATAATTTAATTCGTCATTCGTCATTCGTACTTCGTACTTCAATGGCTGTCCTTGTGACAGGTGGTTTCCACTCCTCCGGCATCGACCAGCGCCTCGCCGCCGCCGGGTACGCGGTCATTTCATTTGTTCCCAAAATTACCCATATCGAAAATGAAAACGGCAGTTCCTACCTCAGCGTTTTCACCCAGCAAAAGGAGCCTCTGAACAAACTTTTTGAGGGGGAGAAACTTTTCGTGGTGCCGAATCCCGTCGCCATCGAAGGATTCATGGAAGGCGTGGCAGGAAGCGATCGCCTGGCCGATCCCAACGAGGCGCTGGCCGTTCTCAATCCGGAATCGCCGGAGCGCTGCCGGGTCTTGAAAGAAAATTTAAACGAAAGAGACCTGCTCTTTCAAAACACCCGCAACGGCGCATCCGAACAGCTCCGGATTCGATTCAACGCGAACAGGATCCAAAACATGGATTGGGACTTCGCTGGGACGGGATTGAGGGGACGGTCTCTCGGCGTCAGTCCTTGGCTTTGGGGGACAACCGGCATTATTTGGCTCTTGAGAAAGGCGGGGATGACCGACCAGCGCATCGCATGGGTGTTGGGATGGACTGAGGAAATTCTTTTAAGCGGCATCGTCGTGGGACTGGGGACGAGGGCGGCTCATTCCCTGCTTGGAGTTCCCGTGGAGTGGGGGTTTTTCGGAACGTCCCTCATCAGTTTGGGAATTTTCCTGCTCACCCACGTGGGCCGCATCTATCATTTGATTGAAGGACACTTGCTCAGAGGACCGCCGTCATTGGGAGATTATGGCCGCCTGGCCCTTGTTGGTCTCGGCGCGCGCATGTTTTATGCGCTTCCTTTCATCTTCGTGCCCTTAGAAAATATTTCTCCGTTTATTTGGCTCTTCGTCATTTTTCCCGCGGTCTTCCACACGGAAATATTCCGCGTTTTGTTTAACAAGAACGCCGATTTGGCCGTCATTTCCATCGAAGATGATCTGGGACGCCCGATCCAAGTCGTCGCGAAGGACGCCGGCATCCTACCTGATGAGCTGGAATTTTACGGTCCCGCGAAAGCGAAAATCGCTCTTTCAGTCCGGGACCGGTTGGAGCGCAAAGGAAAACTCATCAGCATCACCGCTATCACGCCGACCAAAGCGGGAGAAGGAAAGACCACCACCACCATCGCGCTCACCCAAGGGATCGGACGCCTCTTGAAGGAATTGGGAAATGGGAAAAAAGTCATGGCGGCCCTTCGAGAACCGTCGATGGGACCGGTGTTTGGGGCGAAGGGCGGCGCGATTGGGGCCGGAAAATCGCGCGTCATTCCCAGCAACGACATTAATTTTCATTTCACAGGCGACATCCATGCGATCACCACCGCCAACAACCTTCTCTCAGCGATGATCGACAATAACATCAACAACGAAGGCAATCCTCATCGTATCGCCGAAGTGACCTGGCCGTTGGCGATGGACATGAATTACCGCGAACTCCGCGACATCGAACTCAATCATGGCCGGAAGAAACCCCGCGAGAGTGGGTTTGTCATCACGGCGGCGAGCGAAATCATGGCGATAATGGCTCTCGCGCGCGACCGGGATGACTTGGAAAAACGGCTCAGTAGAATTATCGTGGGCACGACCGCCGACGGCGCGCCGGTTACCGCGATGGATGTCGGGGCCGTCGGCGCCATGAGCAAAATTTTGTTCGATTCGTTGAAACCGAATATCGTCCAAACATTGGAAGGACAACCGGTCCTGGTTCACATGGGTCCCTTTGCGAACATCGCTCACGGCAACAACAGCGTGATCGCGACGGACATGGCGCTTCGCCTCTCGGACTATGTGATCACCGAAAGCGGTTTTGGCTCGGACTTGGGCGCGGAAAAACTTTACGACATCGTGGCTCGCAACGAAGGCTTTCATCCGGATCTCTCCGTTCTCGTGGCGACTGTGCGCGCCATCAAAATGCACGGCGGCGTCCGGGAAGAGGATCTAACGCGCGAAGATATTCCGGCGATCCTGCGCGGCTTTGGAAACCTCGAGGCCCACATCAAAAATTTGCGGCAATTTGGAATGCCGGTCTTGGTCGCCATTAACAGGTTCCCGAGCGACACGGATGCGGAAATCGACGCCATCCGCGAATGGTGCCGCGCCAAGAGCGTCGAATGCGAAATCAGCAACGGCGTCGCGCTGGGGTCCGAAGGAACAAAGGAATTGGCGAAAAAAGCGCTCGACATGCTCGAGAATCGGCCGTCGAATTTCCATCAACTCTATCCGCTCGATCTTCCGCTCCGCGAAAAAATGGATATCATCGCCCGAAAAGTTTACGGGCTCAAAGGCGTTGAATTTACTCCGGAAGCCGAGGCGCAGCTCAACCGCTTGCAGGAAATGAAAGTGGGGGGCATGGAGATCGGCAAACTCCCGGTCAATATCGCGAAGACCCAATATTCATTCACGGACGATCCCAAAAAAGGCGGCCTGCCGAGCCCGGACTCGGTCCTCAAAATTACCGAGGTCAAAGTTTCTGCGGGCGCCGGATTTGTCGTGGCCATCGCCGGCGACATGATGCTCATGCCCGGACTGCCCAAGGATCCCTCCGCAAAGCGGTTCCCCATGCGAAAATCCGGGAATGCCCCGCTCGGCGTCATCCCCTGGCTGTGGAACGGGTGGCTGATTCCGCTGCTAAAACTTCTGCTTGTGCCCGGCCGAGCCATCGGCGTCCTCGTGGGATTGCTGGAAGATGCGGCCCTCGGTGTACCTGTAGTTTACGGTACACCCTGGATTGGGAATGTGCTTGGGCTTCCTACGGACACCGCATTTGAAATCGCACTCTCCATCGGACTTCTTTTATTCTTGCTGTCTCACGCATTCGGCACGTATACGCTCGAGGACGGAAAATTGGTGCGCGGGCCGCCGTCGTGGGAGAAATTTGAGCAGATCGGCAAACTCACTTTTGGGATTGGTTTCGTTTATACCGTTGCCCTCTCTTTGCTTTCTTGCTCATCCGGATTGGATCCTTCCTTGACCGCCTATGCGCCCATCATCGCAGTGATGCTGTTTCACAGCTTTTTCTACAACGGCTATTGGGCGCCAAAGAGGGGGCTCCCGCTCGGGATGGGAAATATAGATGAAAAATCCAACCAGCCCGGCCTTCGCGGGCGGATCGTTGAAATTCTCACGAAAGCCCGCGTCAATGGAACGGGAGAACGGCTCGCGGCGACAGTGATGGCGCAGCTTTTCTTGGCGGCCATGCTGAGGAGGATCGATCCCGAAAATATGACCGGAAGATGGCCCGTGGCCCTCAGGACCACTGATAGACTCGATAAAAAAATACCGGACGAGATCATCGCGGGCCGTTTTCCCGATGACAATTTCCTCAAAACGATGGACAAATCGGAACTTCTCCAACTTCTGGATGAGGCCTACGCAGCTTCATCGCTGTGGAAAGACCG
>Ga0206945_1087_pt1 | contig 22096 bp, 27 predicted proteins | sample Alteio_BWOrgHeat_5_FD_152982 | JGI IMG/M metagenome (GOLD analysis project Ga0206945, IMG submission 152982) | Enriched cells from forest soil in Barre Woods Harvard Forest LTER site, Petersham, Massachusetts, United States -... | ecosystem: Environmental > Terrestrial > Soil > Temperate forest > O... | reverse complement strand
TCGTTGTGTCTATTTTGTTTATCCAAGGCTCGAATCGTTGTTTTATTGGTGCGCTTTATTTTTCGCGAAAAATTCGAAAAGGAAAAAAGTGCGCGTCACAAATAAATTATGGGCGTTGGCACAGATACTATTGATGGCGGGTGGTTTGGCCGGAGGGGGCTCACGTCCTGTCCTAGCCCAAACACCGTCGTCGCAAGACAAAAAACCTCATCCAACAATACAAACGTCAAAAATAAATCAAACTCAATCTGTTTCGCTGTCGGCTTTGGAAAAGCATATTGAAAATCAAGTCGGATTTTTAGATCTAACTCTAGCAACAGAAAATAGTGTTGCCGCGAGCGATGAAGACCGGGCCCTGTTGCACGCCTTTAGCCAAAATGCCCGAGCCATGGGCATGCAAGCCTCTCCTGTCGTTGCGGTTTTCCGCAAGGAAAAGGACGCTCAAGAAAATACGGTTGATGCCGCACCCAATGCTTATTGCATACAGATGGAAAACGAGCCGGCTGTTGTCGGTTTTTCTGCCGCACTTATATCGCTTTTGGTTCCGGAAGTTTCAAATGAGGGAAACGCCGATCCGAATCCTTTGGTGTTTTTCACTCTTCTCTTTCCCCCCCTTATGGATAATGATTATTACATCTCGGAGATACAAAAAACCGATCCTACCCTCACCCTCTTGCACCCAAAAAGTCTTTTTCCACATATCCCTGAAGCACGAAAAGCCTATGTTTTTCGCCTTCTGACCGCGCTTGATGCTCATGAAAACGCCCATGCCTACCTTCATCATGTGGAGCAGATGCAAAAGCTCTACATACAAGTCTCCCTCGCATTCAAAAAAGCCGATGACAAAAAACGATTGGATCTGAGGGAACTGAACGAAAGAAAGCAATCAGACCTGAAAGAGGCAGAAAAAGAACAGCGAAAAGGTATCGAGGATTTTTATAAAAAAGAATTGGCGAGACTTGAAAACAGAGACAAACAAAAACGGACAGAAATTACGGCTAATTATTTAAAGAAACTTGCCGCGTTGGAAAAGGCAGCTGACCTTCTGGCCGTGCAAACAACCAAGGATCCCGGCGGACTCCGGCTTGCGCTTGATTTACTCCACAGCGCCTATGCAAAATCCCAGAACAAAACTCTGGATCAATATTACGCGATGCAGGAGATCAATACCCATCCGTTCCCGCAAACCCGAGACGCGTATCTGGCATATAAGGAGCAGCATACCCAAGCTTCGCGTAGCACTGCTTCTCTCCATGGGGGCACGCACACCATCAAACCTCTACCCTGAAATGGCGATTCTTCTCTTTCATGCACACCCCTTGCGAATCAAAAGGCATCGACGCAGTATTCCACGACTGACCTCCTTCTCTCTCTGTCGATAGGCTTCACCGTGTCCGTTCAATTTCAATCCCTCGAGATGTGGCGCCATGCACTGGTTGCAAGCGTACGCGGCGACGCGCCCGATCTTTCCGCGCGCCAGATGGCGCTGATGCTTTCGGTTTACCTCGGCGACGGCCCGCACACTGTACGCGGTCTTGCTCAAGCTCTCCGTATCTCCAAACCTGCCGTCAGCCGCGCGCTCGACCGCCTCGGCGAGCTCGGCTATGTCCGCCGTCAACGTGACGATCTTGATCGCCGCAACGTGCTGGTGCAGCGAACTGGCAACGGCGCCAAATTCCTGACTGATTTCGGCGGTCTGATCGATGGGGCGCGTAGCCATATTGCCGCCCTGCCGGCACGGTTGATTGAGTTTGCCATCGATTCCACCGGCATGACCCCCAGCTATGGCACCACCGAAGACAATTGGGCGATCGAAGCCGCGGAATAGGTCTTAGCCCCAGGCATCAACAGCCGGCGCTGGTTCCAATTCGATATGAATGCTGTAAACTGGGCCTCCTGTTCATACCCATCAGGACCCAGAATTTCATGCCCGATCTTGACCCCCGTATTCACGCTTTCCGACCAGATCTTGCCGATGCTTCCCTGCGCGGTACTGTTACGGCCATTCGTTATACGGAACCGACGATGCGGCAATGCATGCGCGGCGTCGTCCCCCTTTTGGCCGAACCTGCCTCTAACGCAAAACAGGTCAGCCAAATTCGTTATGGCGAATTTCTCGACGTTTTCGAAACGCGCGTCGATGGTATTGCCTGGGTGCAGAACCGCACCGACCGGTATGTCGGCTATATTCCTGTCGAGGACGTTCTGATCGACACTATTGCGGATCTGTCGCATCGCGTACAGGCATTGCAAACGTTCGTCTACCCCGAGCCCGACATGAAAACACCACCGCTTGATGAATTGACGCTCGGCTCCTTTATCCAACCAGTTGATGTCATGGGTGCGTTCACGAAGTTGGCCAGCGGCGGCTATGTATTCAGTAAGCATATCGCGCATGCCACCGAAACCACGACCCCAGATTACGTCTTCACCGCCGGGCGCATGCTGGGCAGGCCCTATCTATGGGGCGGACGGACCCCGAAGGGATTGGATTGCTCAGGGCTCGTACAATTGGCGCTGGAAATGGCCGGTATCGACTGCCCACGCGACAGCGATCAACAACGTGAGGCTTTCGGCAAACCTCTGTCGTGCCATTGGCGTGATATGCCATGGCGGCGTGGCGATATCGTATTTTTTGACCCCAGACATGTCGGCATCATGACCGGTCCTGATCACATCATAAACGCGAGCGATTACAGTATGACTGTGATGGTTGAACCCCTTACCGAGATCGTCAAACGGTATGAAAGCATCGCGGCAGCGGGAAGGCCTTCAGCTTAACTGGCCCTCAGCTCCTCAACCCTGTTCCCAGCATTGGTCGGGGGCGCCGTAGTCCTTCCCCTTATCTCTAAGTGAGCTTGTATAGCCTCAACGAAAGGCTGAAAAAAGCGGGCGGCTTGGTCCTCGGAAGTGGCGGCATTTCCGAGATCGCTCGGATTCGTTTTCAAAAACCCAATTCCTGCTTTGGCGGCAGCAACTATAGGGAGTCTCTCATTATCCAATAATAGACATTCTTGTGTTGTAAACTCATAACGGGCGGCTAATTCTCTAAAAAATTTTGCATCATAATATTGAGAGGGAGTAATGATATCCTCTAGCTTAACGACAGTATAATGCTCACCCAAAACACGTTGGAGGACACGTCCCTCCATCTCGGACAGACCACTAAAAACGCCGTGGCCAAGAATAAGAAAGGTCGTTTTTGTTTCGTCCCGAATATAAGTCATCGTGGATATCGACCTCCGAATTTTATTAGATTCGTGCCGGGCATTAGCCTTATACGGCTGGCCAGGGAACTCAATCATGTCCCCCACATCCTGTCAATTTACTTCATATTTTCAGAACCGAAACGGAATAATGTGGTTAACAAGGTTGGGAGTCGAACAAGGGCGGACTCCCTCAAGCTTTTTCTTGATATTTTAACCATCTTCGGGAAGATTGTCGATCCTACCATGGTCTGAGGGTTCATCGATGTTTCGTTCACTGTTTTTGGTTGTTGCAATCTTTCTTCTAACACTTTCCACAGCTCACGCTGGCACACAAACATCCTCCCTGGCACCAGATTCATATCCCACCTATTCCTCCTCCACCCCCACATCTCCTCCCTCGGTAACATCTTCCGGGGACATCTTTCGTCAGCCTGATCTGGTTTCTTTCGGTATCGCCTATGACGATTTTGATAAATCCGAGGCGCGGCGGCAATCGGGCGATTTCCGCGCCGAATATCGCTGGGGCATGTCGTTGCTGCCGATGGTCTCGCCCTATTTCAAAAGCTGGGACGACTATGTCCAGTTTCACCCTTTCGCCGGCGGCGAACTTGGAACGCTTGGTCAGATTTACGGGCTTGGTGGTTTCGCCATGGACGCCTATATCGGCCGTCATGTAATTTTTACCTGGAGCGAAGGTGCCGGGCTTTATTATGGTGGGGATTCTGTGCGCTTGGGATCGGTTCTGGAATTTCGCTCCATGGCTGAAATCGGCTGGCGTTTTGATAATGAAATGCGCCTGACCTTCGAGGTCAGCCATGTCTCCAACGCCAAGATTACGACATTCAACCCGGGCAACGAATATGCCGGCATCTATTTCCATGTGCCCGCGAGCATGATTTTCGGGCAATAGTTGTTAGTTGCTCGACATCAACTGTTAGCGATATAATTGTCAGCCATTTTTTGCGACGATAAATATCTATATGATTTCTTCCAACCCCATCGGCGTATTCGATTCCGGCTTCGGCGGATTGACGGTCTATAAGGCGTTACGCGACGCGTTGCCGCAAGAGGATTTTGTCTATCTCGGCGACATGGCGCGCCTGCCCTATGGCACCAAGAGCGCCGCAACCGTCGCGCAATATGCGCTGCAGGCCGCCGGATATCTGACAACAGAAAATATCAAGCTTCTGGTCGTCGCCTGTAACACGGCTTCGGCGCTGGGCCTGCCCGTGTTGCGTAAGCATTTGCCGCTCCTGCCCTGCTTCGGCGTTATCGAACCTGGCGCGGAAGCCGCCGCAGCCATTTCTTCCGGCGGACGTATTGCGGTTCTATCGACCGAAGCAACCGCGCGAGCCGGATCTTACGTTACCGCTATTCAACGCTATCGCCCCAAGGCCGATGTGCAGGGGCTTGGCTGTAGCCTCCTTGTCAGCCTGGTCGAAGAAGGTTGGTGGGACGGGGTTGAAGCCGAAGCTATCACGCGGCGCTATTTGCGTGAGCTGGGTACACCCGGCACAGATTACGATACGCTAATGCTTGGCTGCACCCATTTCCCACCGCTGACACCGCTGATACGCCGGCTGATCGGCCCTGATGTCCCAATCGTCGACAGCGCGGTCACCACCGCGGTTGCCGTCCGACGCCATTTGGAAACCACACGGCAGGGCAATACCCAGGTTGGCGCCGGAAAAAGTCGGTTTATTGTTACGGATTCACCCGAACGTTTCAGCCAGCTCGCGGCACGTTTTGTGGCCGGTGAGAGCTTCCGGGCCGGTGAAAACGTCGTCCACGCCAGCCTCGGCACCCCCGGCGCTCTAGCCGCGCCGGAAAAAGCCCCTAAAAAAAGCGCCTGAGGAGCCTTTATACCCTTTTAACAAGGCATTGCCTTGCCGCAGGCGTTTCACTATATCCTTCGCAGCCCTTGCTTCAGGGCCACACGGATTCGGAGCCAGATCAGGAGACAGCATGAACAACCCAGCGACAGCAACATTGCCAGCGAACTACAAGCCCACGGAAAAAGAAAAATATATGAATGCGCAGATGCTGGAATATTTTCGCCAGAAACTGTTGCACTGGAAGGCCGAGATCATCAAGGAATCCGACGACATGCTGCATGAGCTTGCCGATGAAGGCGGCCTGCAGGAACCGGATATCGCCGACCGCGCCTCGGTCGAAACCGAAGTAGCGCTGGAATTACGCGCCCGCGATCGTCAACGTAAATTGATCGCCAAGATCGATGAGGCGCTGGATCGTATTCGTATTGGTGAATACGGTTATTGTGAAGAGACCGGTGAACCGATCGGCATTAAGCGGCTCGAGGCCCGCCCGGTTGCGACACTCACCGTCGAGGCGCAGGAACGCCATGAACGCATGGAGCGTACCCAGAGAGACGAGAGGGAATAAAGAATGCCCATCAAAGTCGCCATTAACGGTTTCGGCCGTATCGGCCGCCTGGTTCTGCGCGCTGCCTTTGAATCCGGTCGCAACGATATCGAGATCGTTGCCATCAACGATCTCGCTGACGCGCATACCAACGCACATCTGTTGAAGTACGATTCCGTTCACGGCCGTTTTAAGGGCGACATTAAAACCGACGGCTCTGACCTGATCATTAACGGCAAACGCGTGAAAGGTTTGCAAATCGGTGATCCATCTAAGCTGGGTTGGGGCGATCTCGGCGTCGATATCGCCATGGAATGCTCGGGCCGTTTTACCAAACGCGCCGATGCAGAAAAACATCTGCAAGCTGGTGCAAAAAAAGTGCTGATCTCAGCACCCGCGACCGACGAAGACATCACCGTGGTCTATGGCGTCAATGACAGGGAACTCAAGGCATCACATACTGTGGTTTCCAACGCCTCCTGCACCACTAATTGCCTCGCGCCCGTCGCCTATGTGTTGCATAACGCCATTGGTATCGAGCACGGCTTCATGACCACAATCCATTCCTACACCGGCGATCAACGCGTGGTCGATACAATGCATAGTGACCTACATCGTGCACGTGCGGCGGCGTTGAACATCATCCCGACCTCGACCGGCGCGGCGGCGGCCGTTGGCAAAGTTCTGCCGGCGTTGAAGGGTAAGTTGGATGGCACCTCGCTCCGTGTGCCATCGCCGAATGTCTCGGTGATTGATTTCAAATTCGTGGCGAAAAAGCCGACCACGAAGGACGAAGTCAGCGCCGCCATCACGGCCGCTGCGGAAGGGCCATTGAAAGGCATTCTCGGCACCTATACCGAAGAGCTGGTTTCAACCGACTTCAACCACGATACCCATTCGTCGATCTTTGCGTTAAACGAAACCAAGGTTATCGACGGCACTTTCGTGCGCGTGATGAGCTGGTACGACAACGAATGGGGTTTTTCGAACCGCATGCCGGACACCGCCGTCGCAATGATGAAGGCGAAGTAAAGGTTTTTTTAGCGAGCGGAATGCCGGCCTTAGAAAACGCTTCTCCCCCGAAAGCGGGGGTCGTAAGACTCCACCGGCATCATAGATGCCTAGTCATTATGATCATGCTCAGAATCTTTCTTGCTATCCTCATCACCGAAATGCGACCCCAGACCTCCAAGGATGCTATTGACCGACTTTACATTCTTGTCGCTAAAAACCTTATCAACTTGATCGGCGATATGGTCAGCCTTGGCAAGCAAGTGATCAGTTTCATTGATGAGTTTTGGCAGGCGGTCCATAATGGCGTTGAGGCTGCTTGGCTCGGAGCGAATCTCGGGCGGCTCATCGTTTCGTCCCGTTGCTGCTAAATTCGGCTCATTGGGATTGCCCCCGGCAAGTTCGACATACATGTCTCCGCTGATGCCCAGGAACTTGAGACAGGCTGTTGTGTCCGCCTTAATCGGGGCGGCTTCAAGGACATGTATATCGACCCGCACCGAATGCGGGTCTTCGGGTTCAATAGCCAGTTTTTTTACATTGCCAACATCGACGCCTTGAAATTTGACCATGCTCCCTACTTTCAAGCCACCTACGGATTCAGAAAAGTGAATCCGATAGCCCACCGTCGGGCCCCTGCCGATTGAGGTCAGCCACAAGGTAAAAACGAGGCCGCCAAGGATAAGGACAACGACAAACAACCCAACCAGAAAATAATTTTTATCGGTTTCCATGCACGCCTCCGGTGGTACGCTTGGCTGCATTGGCCGCAATGACGGCACCTTGCGCGCGCGGTCCATGGAAGAACTCCTTGATCCAAGGATTATCGTTCTTGAGAAGGCCCGGCAAAGTATCCGTAATGATTTTTTTATCCACGAGCACGGCCACCCGGTCGCAGATCGAAAATAAAGTGTCCAGATCATGCGTGGCCATTACCACAGTCATTCCCATGCTGCGATTAAGATCCATGATCAGCTCATCGAAACCGTCGGCATTAAGGGGGTCGAGGCCGGAGGTCGGTTCATCCAGAAACAGGATCATGGGGTCCATGGCAATCGCCCGGGCCAACGCAACGCGTTGTGTCATGCCGCCAGAAAGTTCGGCCGGATTCTTGCTTGCCGAATCCTCCGGCATTCCGACAAGCGCCAGTTTGAGCTGCGCAAGCATCGCCCGGTGCTCTTCGGACAAGGTCGCATGTTCCCGGAGCGGCAGCATGATATTTTGCTCCACACTCAGCGATGAAAACAGCGCACCCCCCTGAAACAGAACTCCCAGCAAAGCAGCGGATTCGGACGGCGTGATGTCGTTCACGAATTTACCAGCAATATGTACTTCGCCCGCATTCGGCCGGTGCAAACCCGTCATGGTTTTAAGCAAGATCGATTTTCCTGAACCGGAACCTCCGGCAATGCCTACGATCTCGCCGCGCGCGACATCAAGGCTTATATCGTCATGCACGGTCTGTTTTCCGAAACGATTGGTCACATGGCGGACGGACAGGATAATGTCTTGCGCTGTTTTTCGCTCCGCGCTCATAGATGCACCTTGTCAAAATAAATGGAGAACAATCCATCCAGCGACAACACTAGAAAGATCGACTGAACTACGGACGCTGTCGTCTCGCGACCCACGCTTTCGGATGACCCGGATACCTTCAGCCCGTGCATGCAGCCGACAAGGGCGATGATAAAGGCAAACACAGGGGCTTTCACCATGCCCACGAAAAAGTCCTGCCCCGTCGCCGAATGACGCGCCTGCTCCAGATATTGAGGCAGCGAAATATCGAGCAGCGATAATGAAATAAGGGCGCCGCCGAACAACCCCACCACATCGGCCAGAAATGTCAGTAAGGGCAAGACAATGAGCAGCGCGATCAGGCGCGGCAGAACCAGAAGCTCGAATGGATCAAATCCGATGGTGCGCAGCGCGTCCACTTCTTCGCGCACTTGCATCGTTCCGATTTCGGCCGTAAAGGCGCTGCCGGAACGGCCCGCGATTATAATGGCCGTCAGCAAGACGCCCATTTCACGCAGCACCGAAACAGCGATCAGGTTAACGGTATAATGTTCGGCCCCAAGCGGCTTGAGCTGCACTTGCCCTTGATACGCAATGACGATGCTGATCACAAAAGCAATCAGGCTAACAATCGGCACAGCGTCGATGCCAATAACCTCTATATGGTGCACAATGGAAATAAAGCGCAAACGGGACGGATGCCGCAGGGCCCAGGCCAGCGCGTCACAAGCTTGCCCCATAAAAGTGATCAACTCGACGCCGGTTTCACACGCTTGCACGCTGGCTTTACCGACACGCGTTATTAGTCTTTTGAAAGACGATGGAGGTTGGAGCTTGTGGGAAAGAGAGGCCTTCGGGTCGGCCCGGGCGACAAGATCAAGGAGGGCTTCGTGCTCCGGCCGAAGTCCTTCCAGTTTTAGGTTTTGCCCGGCCACCTGATACAAAAGAAACACGCCTGCGGTGTCGAGACGCGTCAGTTTCGATATATCAAGGATTACCTCACCTGATTTCGCGTAAATTTTTTCCAGTTTCTCCTTGGCTTCCGGAAGATTGTACAGATCAAGGGCGCCGTAAATACGGACCCGGCGGCCTTGAGCATCCATCTCGATGCGCAAGGTCAAATCCTCATCCGGTTTGGCTTTAAGCGGCGGCCTGGCTTTTTCCAAACCAGCCTTCGACGCCTTCCTCGAACGCATAGACATTGGCAAAGCCTGCATCGGTCAATTTCTGCACCGCTTGCCTCGACATATCGCATTGAAGATTCTTACAGTAGACAACAACGCACGAGTCCCTGGAAGCTCCTTGCTGTTCGACAGCTTTAGCAAAGTCAGGCGTGTCCTTGAGCGGAATATTGACAGCACCCGGGATATGCTGGTTCCGAAAACTGTCCTCCGGCAACACGTCGATCAGTATCATGTCTTTCTTGTCATCGATCCATTGCTTGAGCTGCGATCGGGTAAGTGTTTGCATAGTGTCCTCCTAGTTCAGCTCCAGCTGTCATTCCTAAAAAAAGGCCGCGCCGACGGAAGGCAAATAATTTTAGGGCGGCGGCTGATACTCAAGAGTAATCGATGCAATACCCGCCGCTACATTGAGGCCGGTGTTGCCTTCAATGCTGAGGGGTTGAAGCGAAACGGATTTATTAAAGCCGCCGAGCAACACATTTGCGGCCGCCCCAACCCCGACGGTGGCACCACCGGTAACCCCCGCATAATCGCCGGCGAGCGCCCCCGGCGCTAGATTAGACGACGGTGCAACGACGGCCCATAGGATTACGGCGCTTTCCACATAGCCTATATCGACACCAAACTTGGAAACGTTGCCGATATAATGCTCACTATGGCCGGACTTGGGCGAGTAATCACACTTGAGAGCATGAGAGGATCCGAAAACAAAACCCCACCCGTTATCCACGTTGCAGGTAAGTACACCCACTTTCACACCTGAATCAGCGAGCGCCGGAGTCCCGATCAGGATACCGGTCATCAAGACACAAGCGTTGATCACCCTGCAAAGTTTTCCAGACATGTAGAGCTCCATCGGTTTTCAGATTTTCAACAGATTTTTCACGGCATCACCGTAGTGATTTTTTATATAAAAATTCCACAGGAACATGCGCGATAAATATAGTGGCTCCATAAAACATCATCGCGGGGAAACACAGGAAACGGATGCATAAGCTGCATGGTTAGGTTTCAAGAACCGCACCCCATCTGCTGCAGCAAACTGGCCGGCCCCGTCGAGTGGCCCAGAGTAAATGTTAGTTCCTGGAACTTGAAAGGCGACAATGGGCGCTATGGTGCACAAAGGTCAAAGCAACATTAATAATAGGACATAAATACATCTCAAACGAAGTCATACAGAATTGTTTGAACAGCTATTACCGCTACAGCGTGGCAACAAAAGGCCGTCTCAACCAATTCGACAAAAAGTGAATCCATCTTTTACGCGAGGGCAAGCTCGTGTCAGCTACCTCTATTCCCATTGGCCTAGCTTCTTGGGCCAAATGACGAATTCCGGCATTCACTTCTTCTTTATGGCGCAACAATATTTCACCCACCTGATGTTCCGGTGTACCTTTTGGTACTAGTCTAGTTTTTTCCAACTCCATATAGCGCCCAACCCTCTCACTAATAATCGGAAGGTTTGGATCCAATGCTTCTAACTTAGCTCTGACATGCGCCATAAAATCAAGATCAGAACCACGGGGCCGATCTCGCCTGGAGGTGCTGCGAAAAGCGCGGCCAACATCATCCAAAACAAGAACGACTTGCTTATAGGACGCTTCCGTTTCAGGCAAAAATATAAGCTGTGAGTAAGCCGCAAAAACAACTTCGCCAGAAACGATAACTTTAGTCATGTTCAAAACTTTAAAATGAGGGCTCGACAAGATCGCCTGCCGCAATGATAAACGGGCCCACTTAATCATGGGTTAATTTGATGTTTATCAATGCCGCGTCGGAATATACTTCTTGGGTTCACCAATAAAAATCGGGGCTTAATCGGCAATCGAAAATGAAGGCACTATTTTATAGTCAGTGAAGACTCATTATCCAGCTAGCCCAACAAAAGCCTTCAAGACTTCATTAACGCGTGTTTGCCACCCTTTTCCGCTTCTTCGCAGAAAGGCGACAATATCGGCATCGAGGCTAAGGTGTATTGTTTCTTTGGTACGCCCTACAGGGCGGCCGCGTGCTCTCTTAATGGCCCTTGCCATAACTGGATCATCTCTAAGCCGTCTCGCCGTTTTCAATTCCTTGGCAGTCAACGGCGCATCATCCGCTTTTTTACGGGGCTTTTTCATAAGTTTCTTCTTCCTTTCGGTTAGAACGACGAAGGCTAACAATCCCGATTTTTTACCACGAAATGTAAAAATTACGGTATGCAGCTTTCTATCGAGCATGCCAATCGCCGCATAACGCTTTTCTCCGTCCTCGAGACGGTCCCGATTAATAATAACCGGATCATCCCAATCGAAACGATATGCAGCCTCAAAGGCTAAGCCATGTTTGGTGCGATTGGCAGCACTTTTGACTTCACCCCATTCGAACATGAATAAATATAGACATAAATAATATATTGATCAAGAGCCGGAAAACTTGCTTTCAACATAGTGGCAGCAGAAAGATGCAACAGATGACGCGCCAAATCCGAATTCATGCCGATGCCATAATTGGCTCTAAATACTGTTTGGACAAAGGGTTAATTTTGTTATAGAAACCCATATAAAAATATGGTACATTAAATATGAAAAACCCCAACTTCGAATGGAGTGAAGATAAAAACCTTGCCAATCAAAAGAATCATGGAATTTCTTTTGAGGTTGCGCAGCATGCGTTTGATGATCCAAAGCGAGTCATCATTCGTGATCTAAAACACGAGAAAGGTGAAAAACGGTTCTTTTGCCTCGGGCAGGTTGATGGAGGGGTTTTAACCGTCCGTTTTAGTTTTCGGCGCAAACGAATCCGAATTTATGGCGCGGGCTATTGGCGACTAGGGAGAAAACGATATGAGCAAGAAAATAAAATACACCGATCAACCCATGAGTATGGGTGAGCGCGTAGCAGACTTTTTGCCGCCTCCCTCCAAACTGGTGAAGCGGGAAAAAACTGTTAAAGTTACTCTTGAGTTAACAGAAGACAGTGTCGACTTTTTCAAGCGGCAAGCAAAACGAGAATCCGTGCCTTATCAGCGAATGCTAAGAGGATTAATTGACATCTATGCCAAGCAGCACGAAACCGCTCGTTAGGTTAGTGTAAACCGTTACATTCAGGCACACTCTGAAACAAGGCAATGGCGTGAGGTGAGATCAGATCAGCATTTGATCGACAACTTTCTGATATTCAGCAAAAATTCTGAATTCGAATTTTCGGGATTTCCCGAATTGTTTCCCACAAAAGGTGCGCCCTAGAGAACCAAGATCTCGAGTTCCTATGCAGAGATTGTAAGCCCAAATCTCGTTCCGAGCAACTAGCACTACCACATTTGAAACATGTTAGTGGAAAGATGCAGCAAATATAGTAATCAAATTTGCTTTAATTTTATAGAACTGCACGCTTCGTAATCATCTTCATCAAAAACTTGCTCCGCAATAGCGTAAGGTGGTCCATTGTACCAACTAGGGTCATCATCATGTTCAAGGGGAATCGCTACAATTACACGAGTGCCAACATCAGTGCATCGCCATCGCCTTCCTGCACAGGCAAAGCACACACCGATTGTAAAATCCGAATGCTGCATGAGGATAAGTTTACCGTGTAGCCTCGACAATTGCTTTCAGTGCATCCCCCATGCGGGTCTGCCAACCTTGGCCCTTAGCTTTGAAGAAAGCAAGAACATCACGATCAAGACGTAGCGTAACCTGTGCCTTAGTCGGTGCTTTCTGTGGGCCACGTTGGCCTCGATATCGTAGCTGGCCTGCTTCATAGGCAGCGACAATCTCTGGTGCAACTTCTCGCGCTGGCCGTAACCGCTTCAGCTCGATATCTGTGAGGGATGCGTCATCGCGAGATTTTTTAGGTTTTTTGCTCATATGCTCTTTCCTCTTTTCGATTAGATCGCCGCAAACTTATGATGCGGATAGTATTCTTACGCCATGTGTAGATAACCGTATAAAGTTTTCCCCTCATTGGCCCAATCGCTGCAAAGCGCTGCTCACTATCTACTACACGTGAGCGGTCTGCAATTTGGGCACTAGTCCAGTCGAAATCAAAAATAGCTTCGAAACCAATTTTATGGTCGCGCTTGTTTGTTTTGTTCTTGCCATCATCCCATTCAAATTCCATGGATTACTTTACCACAAATTGGCTTCAAAAGCAATTTTTTTATAACTACATTAAAATAAGGTGTTCAGGTGCACTCAGGCACACACTGAAACAAGGCAATGGCGGATGAGGTGAGATTCGAACTCACGGAGAGCTTGCACCCTCGCCGGTTTTCAAGACCGGTGCCTTAAACCACTCGGCCACTCATCCTTCGCTAAATAGCAAAAGAACTCTCGAGCGAAGTTATAACAGTCTAAAGATTGTGTCGAGTTCAATGCAGCAGTTTTGGTGCATTTTCCCCCAAGGCAGCTGGAGATGCAACCACAGAACCCGGCTTAGTGGGGTTTTCAGGGTATGATCGGGCAGGGGTCTCAAGATGAGGGAGGTGCAATCTTGTAGTCACATGAGCCGTCATCAATAAACAGATTTCTACAATCTGGCCGTCTAGATTTCGTGCCCTCAGTTTTTCTTTTGGATCCTTCTTGTCAAACGGAGCGCAAATATCGCGCCGAAGCGTCAGAGCGAGTCGCTCCTTTTCACGAACATCCGATAATAGGGCTGAGCCTAAATATATTCCGACAACTCCCGGCGATCCTGAAGTATGGTCAGCGAAAACCTCAAGCTCTATATGTCTTTCTTTTCTGCCCCAAACGCCGCCGAAGCGCGCCCATTCATAATCTCTTATTCTAAAATTAAGATTCCAATTAAATTTTTCAACTTCACCGGTCAATTGACGAAAGTAATCCGTCATAGCACGAAGTTCGGAAAAATACTGATCAACCCAGTCCAACCCTTTTGGTTCCGGCAGTGATGGCTGGGCTCCGCAATGTCCCCTGGCTTGCCTTAGCATCTCTGCGGCATCTAGCGTTCCAGCCATGCCCCGATCCGATGGAGGACGGTCTCTTCTAAAAACATCCCTTACAGCATTCCACGAGATTCTCATGATTTTCTCAGCCCCTAAAAAATATTAAGTCCTTTTTCTCATGTCACAATAATCGAAAACCACGAAAGTAAATAATGGGAAGATGGTTAATTTCATCCGAAATGCGGGGGTATTTTAACCACAGATTGAATTGATCAAGAAATGGCGCGAGTGACGGGACTTGAACCCGCGGCCTCCGGCGTGACAGGCCGGCGCTCTAACCAACTGAGCTACACCCGCTTTGACAAAGCGAAGGCGGCAACGATTAGGCTATTTGGGCCCTTGCTGTCAAACGCCTTGTTTTGCCGGGATTTCAGGTGCGTTTTTCGGGCGGGAGAATCTCAAGTCGGTAACCGACCGCCGGTTCAGTGACGATATAGCATGGGAAAGACGGTTCAGCCTCCAGCTTGCGGCGCAGGGCGGTAACGCGCTTTTGCAATTCGCGATGGCCGGCCTCCCCCTCCTGTCCCCAGAGGGCCCTCTCGATACGGCCGAAAGTTAACACACGGCCACCATGCAAGGCTAAAAGGCGCAGGACAGCATATTCTTCATCGTCCAGCGCAACGGCCTTGTCATCGCGCGTGACTTCCGCCGTTCGCAAGCCAATATCCAAGCGACCGGTACGCAGGCTAGAATCCATAGTGCGATGCGCGCGTTCTTCCTGTTGCTGCAGGGCGGCACGCACGCGGCGGATTAGTTCTTTCACTTCGAAAGGTTTGGTCATGTAATCGTCGGCACCCTGCTCGAGCGTGGCGATTTTTTCGCTGTCCTCGGAACGACCTGACAGGACGAGGATCGGCATCTCGCTGGTAAGGCGCACATCACGGATAACCTGTAGCCCGTCAATATCGGGCAGGCCGAGATCAAGGATCATCAGACCCGGCGACGCGGTATGAACCAGGGTGATGGCATCCTCGGCCGTTGCGGCTTCGAGGACATTGAAGCCTTCCATCTGCAGCGAAAGGCGCAGAAACTTACGCACATGCATGTCGTCGTCAACGACGAGGACGCGGGGCATAGGCGATGAAGGAAAGGGGGGCATCAGGTATACGATAATATCATAAAAAAGATTAATTGCCAAAGCGCGTGCGTATTCATCATTCTGGGCTAGCACTTACAACGCGATACACTCGCATTCACAAAGGTAGGTGCCAATAATTATCTTGCGGATAATTTTGTTAAGCATTCTCCCGCAAACCGCCGCGCCGCCTGATCGGCTTCATGTAAGGTGTCAAGATCGGTGAGCGCCGCGACGGGCAAGCCGTTGAGCGTTTCTTCGTTGACGCGTTCGATGTCAAGGAAGCCGATGCGCTTGTCAAGGAAAGCCTGGACAGCCACTTCATTTGCGGCATTAAGCGTAGCGGGGGACGTGCCGCCTTTAGCCATCGCCTCACGCGCAAAACGCAGAGCCGGGAATTTCACGACATCCGGCGCTTCGAATGTCAATTGCCCCAGTTTGGCAAAATCAAGCTTGGCGGCCGGTGTTTCCATGCGCTGCGGCCACGCCAAACAATAGCCAATCGGCGTGCGCATGTCCGGCGAGCCCAATTGTGCCAGTACGGAACCGTCTTCGTATTCCACCATGCTGTGAATAACGGATTGCGGATGCACAATGACGTCAATTTTTTCAGACGGCATTGCAAACAGGAAATGCGCCTCGATCACTTCCAGCGCTTTATTCATGAGCGTTGCACTGTCGATGGAGATTTTCGCGCCCATGTTCCAGACAGGATGCTTGATCGCCTGTTCAGGCGTCATGGTTTTCATTTCCTCACGTGATCGAGTGCGAAACGGGCCGCCGGACGCCGTGAGGATAAGACGCGAGATGGCATCGCGCCGTTCAAAATCAAATACCTGCCAGATGGCATTATGCTCGCTGTCGACCGGCAACAACTGTGCGCCGCATTCGGCGACCAGCTTCATCATCAACGGACCGGCGCAAACCAATGTTTCCTTGTTAGCGAAAGCAATTGTGGCGCCACGGCGCGCCGCAGCCAAAGTCCCCGGCAGGCCGGCGGCGCCGACAATCGCCGACATCACCCAGTCACTGTCCACCTGCGCGGCTTCAATAATGGCTTGTGCACCTGCGGCAACAGCGATGTTGGTGCCGGCGAGCGCAGCCTTCAGCGCTGCATGTTGGCTCTCATCACCGATGACGACGAGTTCGGGCTTAAGTCGTTTCGCCTGCTCGATCAGTTTCTCGACATTCTTGTGGGCTGTCAGGGCGACGACGTCGAATTTTTCTGGGGCGCGTTCAATCAGATCAATTGTTTGACATCCGACCGAGCCGGTCGAACCAAGAATAGTAACGCGTTTGCGGCTTTTCACCGGCGCTAGTTTTTTAGCGGTTGCTTCGCTGCTCATAGAGCTCCCCGTTATCCGTCTTCACTACCACCACTGTATCTTCTGCCCAACGGCAATCTGAAACAGGCTGAAAAACACCGCCGCGAAAATGAGCCCGTCGATACGGTCGAGGACGCCGCCATGGCCCGGAATTAAATCGCCGCTTTCCTTGACGTCAGCACGGCGCTTGAGCCACGATTCGAACAAATCCCCTAATTGTGAAGTACAAGCCAGGAGCACCGCAAGGCCAATACCGACCGATGCCTGCCGCGCCCCGAACACCACAGCCACAGCATAGCCAAACGCCGAAGCCAGCACCATACCACCAAAAAACCCAGCCCAAGTCTTGTTGGGACTAATGTCCGGCGCCAGTTTCGGGCCGCCGATCAGGCGCCCAGCAGCATAGGCACCGATATCGGTCCCCCAAACCGTGGCAAAGAGATAATAGACCTGTGCCATACCACCGTTCGACGTCGCGCGCAGGAACAGCATGGCCAAACCGAAACCTGCCAGATAGGGCATGCCGAGAGCAATCCAGCCGGCGCTACCTTCATGGTCGCGCGCGGCCAGTAAAAACAGGACCAGAGCAAAAACCGCGCCCAGCATGGCACCAAAAGCAGGCGATTGCCAAGCCCCAAGAGCCATGGTCAGCGCAAGTGATGTATAGGCGAAAACCACGACGCCACGGTTAGCGTGGGGATCAGCCAGGCGCAACCATTCGCCCATGCCGAGCACAACGATCAAGGTTGCCGTCAGGCCATAAACCCAGCCGCCACAATAGACGGCAAGCAGGGCCAACGGTGCGATAACGGCCGAAGAGATAAGGCGCTGCTGCAGATTTTTGATGTCGAAGGGCATGAAAGAAAAAACCTGAAATTCTTTTAACCACGTCCCACTGTCGCGCCATAGCGCCGCTCGCGCTTCTGAAACTCGGCAATAGCTTGCGCCAGATGCTCGCCAGAAAAATCCGGCCAGTGCACATCGAGAAAGATGAATTCAGCATAGGCGGATTGCCAGAGCAGAAAATTCGAGATGCGTTTTTCGCCGCTGGTGCGGATAACGAGATCGGGATCCGGCATGCCACCAGTATAGAGGAAGGATTGCAGCACATGCTCGTCGATCGCGTCGACCTGCAGCTGGCCACGCTCCACTGCCTTGGCAAGGCCGCGGGCGGCGGCGGTGATTTCCTGCCTCCCGCCGTAACTGAGCGCCAGTGTCAGGGTCAGGACATTATTGTCCTGTGTTAATTCCTCGGCGTGTTCAATCAGGTCGACAATATCGGGCGGCAAAGCCTTGCGATCGCCAATGATGCGCACACGAATGCCTTCTTTATGCATCGACGCCAACTCGCTGCGCAGATAAAAACGCAGCAATTGCATCAGTTCTTCAATCTCGGTCATTGGCCGGCGCCAGTTTTCGGCAGAAAAACTGTAAAGCGTCAGATGGCTGACCGGCAGCTCACGCGCCGCCTTGATGGTGCGGCGCACAGCCTCAATGCCAGCACGATGGCCCATGGTGCGCGGCAAACCACGCCCGGCAGCCCAGCGTCCATTGCCATCCATGATGACAGCAATATGAAGTTTTTCCGGCGCTGGCTTGTCCATGCTCATACGTGCGAGATTTCTTTTTCTTTGTGCGCCAGCGTCTCATCAATCTTCTTGATGCATTCGTCTGTGAGCTTTTGCACTTTTTCGGATTGAGTTTTCTGCTCATCCTCGGAGCCGGTTTTCTGCTTCTTGATTTCATCCATAGCATCACGGCGAACATTGCGTACGGCGACGCGTGCGGCTTCGGCATATTTGCCGGCGATTTTCACCAGCTCTGTACGGCGCTCCTGGCTCAGTTCCGGCACCGGCACGCGGATCAGCTGACCGTCCGGCTGCGGGTTGAGGCCAAGGCCAGCATCGCGGATGGCTTTCTCGACCGCCTTGGTAAGACCGGCATCCCAGACCTGCACTGTCAAGAGACGTGGCTCCGGCACACTGATATTGCCGACCTGGTTCAGTGGCATCATACTGCCATAGGCTTCGACACTGACACTGTCGAGAAGATTGGTCGAGGCGCGCCCAGTGCGCAGGCCCGAAAATTCCTTGCGCAGGGATTCGATCGCGCCTTCCATGCGTTGTTTGGTTTGTTCGAGATTCATGGTTAGTCCTTATCACTGATAATCGTAAACGTCCCCTTGCCCTGCACCACTTCAGCAAACGCACTATGGGTAAAGATAGAGAAAACGAGAATGGGGATCTTGCTCTGCCGCGCCAGCGAAATCGCCGAAGTATCCATCACCTGCAGATCCTGGGACAAGACATCGAGATAGGTCAGCTTGTCGTAGCGTTTAGCGTCTTTGACCTTGGTTGGGTCGGCGGAATAAACGCCATCCACCTTGGTCGCCTTTAATAAAGCGTTGCATTGCATTTCCGAAGCGCGCAAAGCAGCAGCACTGTCGGTGGTGAAAAACGGATTACCGGTGCCGGCGGCGAAAATCACCACGCGGCCTTTTTCCATATGCCGCATGGCACGACGACGAATGTAAGGCTCACACACCGCGGACATCGGAATGGCCGACAGCACGCGCGTCGGAACGCCGGCCTTTTCCAGAGCGTTCTGCATCGCCAGCGCGTTGATAACCGTCGCCAACATACCCATATAATCGGCGGTGGCCCGATCCATACCCTGCGCCGCACCGGAAACGCCGCGGAAGATATTCCCGCCACCGATGACAGCGCAGACCTCCACGCCCATAGCGACAACATCCCTGATTTCCTCGGCAACGCGATCAACCGTTTCAGGATCAAGCCCGTATTCATGGCCGCCCATAAGCGCCTCGCCCGACAGTTTAAGGAGCACACGCTTATAGCGCACGGCCTTTGCATCAGGCACAGCCACAGGAGGTGTCGCCATTTTCTTTTTCTCCGCGAGATTGGTGGACATGATGAAGCCTCAAAAACCGGGTTCGGGAAGGTTTTTACCTGTTAGCCAAAGACTTTCAAGCGATTGATTATAGAATAGTTTCAAGGTAACGTCACCCTTCGTTTTTAATCAGTTAGAGCATTATCCGGACCTAAATGATCAAATTGCTCTATCTTGAAGATGACCAAATTATCGGCATTCTCATACGGGAATTCAATAAACAACCACGGCCGTCGGCACGGGATATTCCAGAACATTCAGCAGAGCAGTTTACTCTATCATGATGCGCCATGCTCATCCGGTCTCTGCAATTTGAAGAAAGTAGCGCTGTTGCTTATGGTTCCATGATCGCAAAAATACGCGCCGGGAAACCGGAACCATTTTTGAATTTTGGCCAGCTGACGACCACCATACCACCCGCTTCAGGCACCTGAGCGAGATTAGTCAAAAGTTCGATCTGGTAATGACCGGATTTGAGGATATAGGCCTCAAGTGAATAATCGTCATGTGTGGTGGCAAGGCCGGGATCGGTATCGGTGGTTTCGTGACCTGAAGCCGTGATATGGCGCGTCTCATAGAGAAACTTCAGCGTTTCCTTCGACCAGCCGGGATAATGATGCACGCCTTTCTTATCGCTGTTCTGCATGCGCGCCTGCGATGGCCAGCGCTTGGACCAGTCGGTGCGCATGGCAACGAAACTGCCTTCAGGGATGGGGCCATGTTTCGCTTCCCACACAACGATGTCAGCCATACTCAAAACGTAGTCGGGATTTTGGGCAACTTTGTCATGCACATCAAGCACCACCAGCGGCATCACCATATCCTTAAGCGGAATAGCGTCGACCATCGCACCACCTTCGGCGAAATGACCAGGGGGATCGACATGCGTACCCCATTGCCCAACATGGCAGAATTCCTCAACGCGGAAGCCATCTTTTTTATAGTCATAAAGGGTTTTGCGCGTCGCCGCATGGAAGCCATACCAATGCGGCGTATCAACATCGAAGGCATGCGTCAGATCGACGAATTTCTTGGTCTGAAGGGTTTGAGCGGTATCGGTGAGCGACGTGTCTTCGGTGGCACAAGCGCCAAGAAAAAGAAGGGTGAATAGAACGATGCCCTTCCTGAAAGACCGGCCCATATCATCCTCCTCAGAACAAACCGCCTGGATCAGCTCGCCATTTTAGCAACTTCGGCGGCAAAGTCATCCGCGGTCTTTTCGATGCCTTCACCGAGCTGATAACGCGCAAAACCGGCAATCTTGATCGGTACACCAAGCGTCTTGGCGGCGTTTTCGACCACCTGCGCCACGCGCGTTTCGCCGTCGACGACATAGACCTGCTCCAGCAAAACGACTTCCTCGTAGTATTTACGGATGCGCCCTTCGACCATTTTCGCGATTACCGCATCGGGCTTGCCACTGGTCTTGGCTTGTTCGGTCAGGACATCGCGCTCACGCGTCACGGCCTTTGGATCGACATCGGCAATCGACAGGGCATCGGGACGCGCGGCAGCGATATGCATCGCCAGCTGTTTGCCAAGTTCTTGAAGCCTGCCAGCCTCAGCCGAAGATTCCAGCGCCACCAGCACACCGATCTTACCGAGGTTCGGCGCCAGAGCGTTATGCACATAGGTGGCAACGATGCCTTGCGGCACCGACAGATTGGCGACGCGACGGATGTTCATATTCTCGCCAATGGTGGCAACGAGGTTGGTGAGCGTTTCCTGAACGCTGCCTTTGCCTTCATAAGACTTGGTTTTCAACACTTCGGTGTCCGCGCCGGTGTCAAGCGCGATCTTTGCTGCCTGCAGCGCGAAAGCCTGGAAACTTTCATTGCGCGCGACGAAATCAGTTTCGGCGTTAACCTCGATCATCGCGGCCTTGGTGCCGCCCGCAGCGACGGCGACGAGACCTTCGGCAGCCACGCGGCCGGCTTTCTTGGCCGCTGCCGAAAGGCCCTTTTTCCGCAGCCAGTCGATGGCGGCTTCCATGTCACCAGCGGCTTCGGCCAGCGCCTTTTTGCAATCCATCATGCCGGCGCCAGTTTTATCACGCAGGTCCTTGACCATCGTTGCGGTGATCTCTGTCATTTTTTCCCCCAAACTTGAGCGGCTATTATGCGTTTACTGCGGCCGGTATCGTCTCGGTCAAAGGCAGTTCTGCCGCCGCGCCGATATCCTTGCCACCGGCGACCTGTTCAGCTTCAAGGCCGTCGAGGACCGCTTGCGCCGCCATATCACAATACAGATCGATAGCGCGTGCCGCGTCATCATTACCCGGCACCGGATACGTGATGCCTTCGGGATTGGAATTGCTGTCGACAATAGCAATCACCGGCACGCCAAGCTTGGTAGCTTCGGCGATGGCGATGTTTTCTTTGATGGTGTCGATAACGAAAACCACATCTGGTAAACCGCCCATGTCCTTGATACCGCCGAGGGCGCGTTCCAACTTGTCGCGCTGGCGCGTCATCTGCAGCAGCTCTTTCTTGGTCAGACGCACATTTTGCGCCGCAAGCTTTTCATCAATTTCACGCAAA
>Ga0206945_1086_pt1 | contig 22113 bp, 20 predicted proteins | sample Alteio_BWOrgHeat_5_FD_152982 | JGI IMG/M metagenome (GOLD analysis project Ga0206945, IMG submission 152982) | Enriched cells from forest soil in Barre Woods Harvard Forest LTER site, Petersham, Massachusetts, United States -... | ecosystem: Environmental > Terrestrial > Soil > Temperate forest > O... | reverse complement strand
GACAATTCTATATTCAGGCAAAGAATGTCAAAGCCGGACTGAATACCCTGGCGCGCGGCGTGCAGCTTTATCCCAACAGTCAGCTCACGCCCGGCATCCATGAGGAGATGGCCGGTATCTTCCGCGACGTGTTCCTCGGCGATCTCGGCAATCAACTTTCACCGCTCGACTCCCTGACCCTCTATCAGCAGTACCGTAGCCTGATGCCCAACAGCAAAGAAGGCGAAGCTGTCATGCGCAATCTGGCGGAACGTCTGGTGGCGATCGATCTGCTCGATCAAGCCGCTGGCCTCCTAGAAGAATTGATCAAAAATCATCTCCAGGGCGAAGAAAAAGGCCATATCAGCGCCCGTCTGGCCGCCATACGTCTGCTCGATCACAAGCCGGAACAAGCGCTGGAAGGCCTCGATATGGCTAACAGCGATGCCTACCCGCCTGATCTCAAAAACGAACGCATGCTGCTGCGCGCCAAGGCGCTATCGGAAATGAAGAAATACGACGATGCGCAAGCGCTCTTGAAGGGCAACGATACGCAGCCCGCGAAACTTCTTCGCGCCGAGATTAATATGCGCGCCCAACGTTGGAGCGACGCCGCGCGATCGCTGCTGGAGCTGATCGGCTCGCCGCCGCTTTCCGGATCGCTGACATCGGCACAAGCTGATTGGCTGGTGAATTGTGCGATCGCCGCCTCGCTGGCAGGCGATACCTCGGGGCTTGAGAAACTCCGTATCGCCTACGGCCCCTCGATCGCGGCGCTGCCCCAGAACAATACGTTCCGTATGCTGACCGAACCCGAAAACACCGAAGAGTCCCACGATATCGCTGCCGCGCAGGCCAAAATCACCGATGTCGATATGTTTCAGGGATTTCTGGATAATTACCGCAAAGCGATCAATGCCGGAAAAGCCACCGAAGACGCACCCGCGAAGCCATAAAGCTGCTAACTCTTATCAATCATTTTTATAAGCATCTCTGACTCGTCAAACGCGAGTCTGGCACGAAACACCGTGACTTTGTCTTGGAAACCCGGTGGCAGGCGCACCCAATCTTTTTCCGTCGTCAGGAGGCGCGCGCCGAGAGTTTCAGCCTGTTTCTGCAGCCCGGCAAGTTCACCGGTGCTGAACATATGATGATCAGGGAAATCCTTTGTACCGACGAGTGTCACGCCAGCCTCCGCGCAAGTGGCATAAAATTTTTCAGGGCGGCCGATGCCGGCAAAAGCATAAAAGTTTTGCTCGTGCGGAAAATCATCCGGAAAATCGGGATGCCAATGCGCCCTGATAACGGGGCAGCGCAGGCGCGGCGTTATTCTTTGGCCCGCGTCATCGCCAATAAGGATGATGGCGGTGACGCGCCTCATTGCCTCATTGAAGGTTTCGCGCAAAGGGCCCGCAGGTATAAGGCGCCCGTTGCCGAAGGCAATACTTCCATCGATGACAAGAAAGGCAAGATCGGGAAGGATGGATGGATTCTGCAAACCATCATCGATGATAATATGCGTACCATGCGGTTCAGCGGCGCGAATGGCGGCGGCGCGGTCACGGCCAATCCATAACGGGGCAACACGTGCCAAAAGTAATGCTTCGTCGCCGACATCGCGGGCGGTATGGCGAGACAGATCGACCTGCAACGGACCATGTTCCCTGCCACCGTAACCACGGGTAACAAAAACTGGCTTATGCCCCTTTTCTTGCATCATTTTGGCAAGCGTGAGCGTAACCGGGGTTTTACCCGCACCGCCGGCGATGATATTGCCGATGCAAATAACCGGGATTTTTGCGTGGTAGGGTGACGCCACGGTACGGCGAATGACGCCGCCCATGCGATAAAACAAGCTGGCGGGCCATAACAGTGTCGAGATCAATCCTGGGGATTTGTACCAGAAGGCAGGTGCTTTCATGCCGGCACCTTACCGGATACTCCTGATTCCTGATACCCGCTTTCTGTCTTCTGTTCCAACCAAGGTTTCAGGGCCTCCAGAACCTTGTCCAACACATGGCGCTTGTCTTCGGCCAGCATACGCGCGGCGTAAGCATAGCGCTCCCGCGCTTCGGGGGAGATCAGAAGCCGATTGATAGTGAAGGCGATTTCATTGGCATTTTGAAGCGGTATCGCCGCCTGCTGCGTCATGAACTCATGCGCTATGCCGGCGAAATTATGCATATGCGGTCCGAAAATAACGGCCGCGCCAAGCTGGGCGGGTTCAATCGGATTATGGCCGCCAGCCGCGGCGAAAGAACCGCCCATCACGACAATCGGACACAGCCGGTAGAACAGACCCAACTCATTCATCGTGTCGGCAAGGTAAATGCCGGTCTCCGGCCGAATAAGATCGTTTTTCGAACGGCGCGCAAAAGACATATCGCTTCCGGCAATTGTCGCGGCAATTTCATCACCACGCACGGCATGGCGGGGCACAATAATCGTCAATAGATCCGGCCATTGATCGCGCAGCTTGTGATGCGCCGCAATCGCCATCTCCTCCTCGCCGCGATGCGTCGATGCCATCAGCCAGCATGGACGCCCCGCCAGATTATCCTTTAGTTTTGTTAAAGCTTGAGCATCAAAAGGCAGGGGATTACCGGCATATTTCAGATTGCCGACGCAGCGCACCGGCTTTGCACCCAGTGCCACGAAACGCGAACGCTCTTCCTCCGTCTGCGCTAGAACGATGTCGAAGCAGCCAAGCATCTGTTGTGCCCAGCCTTTGACGCGATACCAGTTGCGGAAAGATTTGTCTGACATACGGCTGTTGACCAGCGCCGCCGGTATCATACGTTTGCGCAGGGCATGCAGCATGTTCGGCCAAAGCTCAGACTCGATCCACAGCGCGAAATCTGGATGCCAGTAATCGAGGAACCGTTTTACATAGGGCGCACGATCGACCGGCACATATTGATGAATGACGCCCTTCGGTATACGCCCGGCCAACATACGCGCCGAAGTCATGGTGCCGGTGGTGATCAAAACCTGAATTTCAGGATAAAGCTCGCGCAGTTTTTCAATCAACGCCAGCAGGGAAGCCGCCTCACCAACGCTCGCGGCATGGCACCAGATCAGCTTGCCCTGCGGCCGTGATTGCGATGGATAACCGAGTCGCTCGAAAAAACGGTCAGCATCCTCCCGCCCTCGCGCCAGCCGGCGACGTAGATACAGATAAATGACCGGCCCACCAAGGTCGGTCAAAAGGCGATAGGTGGCAGAGAGCATGTATCTAGATTAGGCCGATAATTTCTTTTTCAAAAGCTCATTCCGCATGATCGACCTGGCCCGGCTGTACATAGGGTGTACGAACACGCATGAATATGCTGTTCGGTATCGGTTCGATTTTGCTTATAATCTGCTCGATCTTGCCGTTGTTCAGAAGGTGCTGGAGCGCCGCGCTTAGCATGGTCACGAAATCATGCTCACCTTTTTTCACGATAAAAAGAGCGGCATAAAGCCTCACGGGCGGGATTGATTGGTTAATTTCCAATTGTCCGGGATTGTTCTTATCAAAACTCTGAAAAACGGCGGGGTCGACAAAAGTCACATCGGCTTTATGCGTGGTTATCGATAGAAGGTTTTCAGAATAGGGGGTCATCTCCGGAAGAGAAAATGTACCCGCCTGCTTAAAATCTTCGGCAGCGATAAGAGAAGGTGCCGTCCCGTCAATAGCGGCAATCTTAATGTCAGGCCGGTCAATAGCAGCGATCGTCTTAAAGCGGGTTTCCCCTTTTCTTTGTACGACCCGAATGGGTATGTAGTAGTAAGGCTGGGTAAATTCGACATTCGCCATAAGATTGGGGCGCAGAAAAATATGCGCACAGACCATGTCGAAGCGATTGGTTCTCAACCCCTCCACCGCCGTCGCATAGGTCGTTTCTTCTGCCCAATCGATTTTCAAATTAAGCGTCTTACCTATACTCATGACGATATCGTAAATCGGTCCGGACAGTTCACCGGTTTTCGAATCCTTGATCAGCAAGGGCGCAACAACCACATAGCCGCAACGCAGGGCTTTCGTCTGCATCACATGATCGAAAACAGATTGCTTCTCCGTTGCCAGAGAGGCGTTATGCAACCCCGGATAAAAAAGATACATCCCGAATACCACCACCAGACCGCCGATCACAACCGCCAAAACAACGGGCCCGTTTTTCATCTTTGTCTCCTTTATCTTTATCGCTGCGGATTAGTCGTCAGGACAATTTTTTCTTCAAAAGCTCATTCAAAATCGCTGGATTGGCCTTGCCGCCGGTGGTTTTCATAACTTGTCCCACGAAGAAGCCGAACAGCTTGTCCTTGCCGGATTTGTATTCAGCGACCTTATCCGCGTTGGCGGCCAGAATCTCGTCGATGGCTTTCTCGATTGCGCCAGTATCCGTCACCTGACGCAGACCTTTTTCCTCAACAATCTGCGCCGGTGTCTTGCCGCTCTCGACCATCGCCTCGAACACATCCTTGGCCATGCGGCCGGAGATGGTGCTATCAAGCTTCAGCTTGATCAACTCGGCCAACATCGGCGCCGTGATGTGGAATTCGGCAATCGTCTTGCCGGATAAATTCAGCGCCCCGAAATAATCGCCAGTCACCAGATTAGCGACATCGGTCGCGACATCCTTCGCCGCTTTGCCGGAAGCTTTCTGCGTTTCCCGCAACACCGTTTCATAGAAATCGGCGTTTTCCTTTTCGGCCACCAGCACACTCGCGTTATAGGGCGTCAGGCCAAATTCCGAAATGAACCGTGCTTTCTTGTCATCCGGCAATTCAGGCAGCGTCTTCTTGATGTCCTCAACCCATTGAGCGTCGAGCTTCAGCGGCAGCAAATCGGGATCAGGAAAATAGCGGTAATCATGCGCTTCTTCCTTCGAGCGCATGGAGCGCGTGATGCCTTTGCTGGTATCCCAGAGGCGCGTTTCTTGCACGATGGACCCGCCGCTTTCCAGAACTTCGACCTGGCGCTGTGCTTCATACTCAATCGCCTGCTGTACAAAACGGATGGAGTTGACGTTCTTGATCTCGCAGCGCGTGCCGTATTCCTTCACACCGACGCGACGCATCGACAGGTTGACATCGCAGCGCATGGAACCTTCTTCCATATTACCGTCGCAGGTGCCGAGGTAACGCAGAATAGCGCGAAGCTTTTTTAGATAGGCTCCAGCCTCCTCCGCCGAACGCATATCGGGCTCAGAGACAATTTCCATCAGCGCAACCCCTGCCCGGTTCAGATCAACATAGGTCTCATTCGGACTCTGGTCATGCATACTTTTGCCGGCGTCTTGTTCCAGATGCAGACGTGTAATGCCAATTATGCGTGAAGAGCCATCCGCCATATCGAGCAAAATTTGGCCCGACCCGACGATGGGATTCTTGTACTGGCTGATTTGATAGCCGGCAGGAAGATCGGCGTAGAAATAATTCTTACGATCGAAGATGGAGACCAGATTGATCTGCGCCTTCAGGCCAAGGCCCGTCCGTACCGCCTGCTCGATACATTTGCCGTTGATAACCGGTAGCATACCCGGAAACGCCGCATCGACGAGGCTAACCTGCGCGTTCGGCGCGGCACCGAATTCGGTCGCTGCGCCGGAAAACAATTTGGAGTTGGAAATGACCTGGGCGTGGACCTCCAGCCCGATCACCATTTCCCATTTACCCGTGTTGCCCTGAATGATCGCCATGTCTTACGCCGTAAAGGGTGGTTTGTGGTTAAAGCCTGCCGCCTTTTCCAGCGCCGAAGCCGCCTTGAACAAGGTCGTTTCATCGAAAGCGCGGCCGATCAACTGCAATCCGAGCGGCAGGCCGTTTGACGCCAATCCGGCCGGCACTGAAATTCCCGGCAAGCCAACAAGATTCAACGAAATGGTAAACACGTCTTCCAGATACATCTGGACCGGATCGTCCTGCTTTTCACCGATGGCGAAGGCGGCCGAAGGCGCGGTCGGCGTCAAGAGAACATCGCATTTTTTCAACGCTTCGTCGAAATCGTTACGGAGCAATCGCCGGACCTTCTGCGCCTTCAGATAATAGGCGTCGTAATATCCCGCCGACAACACATAGGTACCGATCAGAATACGCCGCCGGCCCTCTTTGGTGAACCCCGCACCGCGCGTGTTCTCATACATGCTGCTCAAATTCTCACCCGGCACCCGCACACCGTAACGCACACCATCATAGCGCGCCAGATTGCTGGATGCCTCGGCGGGGGCAATGATGTAATAAACCGGCAACGCGTATTTCGTGTGCGGCAGACTGATATCGATAATCTCCGCGCCGGCACTCTTCATCATGGCGATGCCTTTGTCCCACAGAAGATTCACTTCCGGGTTCAACCCGTCGATGCTGTATTCGCGCGGAATGCCGATTTTCATGCCTTTGATCGATTGGCCGACGGCCGATAGAAAATCAGGAACAGGTTTATCAACCGAGGTCGAATCCTTCGGATCAAAACCAGCCATCACCTTGAGCATCAGGGCCGTATCGGCAACCGTGCGCGTCATGACGCCGGCCTGATCGAGCGACGAAGCAAAGGCAATGATGCCCCAACGCGAGCAACGGCCGTAAGTCGGCTTCATGCCGACGATGCCAGTCATCGCCGCCGGTTGACGCGATGAACCACCGGTATCCGTGCCGGTCGCAGCCATAGCGAAACGTCCGGCCACCGCCGCCGCCGATCCACCCGAAGACCCACCGGGGATCAACTTGCGCGCGGCCTTGGCGGGATCGGGCCCTGACCATGGGCTGATCACCGGCCCGAAAGCCGTGTTAACATTCGCGGTGCCAAAGCCGAATTCATCCTGATTGGTCTTGCCCAGCATGACGATTCCGGCATCGAACAGTTTCTGCGTCACCGTCGATTCATAGGTTGGCACAAAATTGGTGAGGATATGGCTTCCGGCTGTTGTGCGGGTACCTTTGGTGCAGAACAAATCCTTGATGGCGATCGGAATGCCATCCAAAGCACCGGCCTTGCCCGCCGCGCGGCGCGCGTCAGATTCTTTTGCCTGCCGACGCGCAATTTCAGGCGTTCGGGTAATGAAAATATTCAGCCCCGCATCCTCGGACTTCTCGACGCCTTTGATATACGTGTCGGTCAATTCCGCCGCACTGAATTTTTTAGCCTCAAGCCCGATAAGGGCCTCGGTTATGGAAAGATCAGTCAGCTTCATTCCACCACCTTCGGCACAGTAAAGAAATCGGCGGTGCGCGCCGGTGCATTGGCCAGAATGTCTTCGGACTTGCCACCATCGTTCACGATATCCTCGCGCCGGCGCAAATTCTCATCATTCACATTGGCCAAAGGTTCGATGCCAGTGACATCAATCTCATTCAACTGTTCGATCCAGTCGAGGATTTTGCTCAGCTCGCTCGCGACCTGTTTCTGCTCCTCTTCGGGAATCTTCAGCCGTGCCAGATGGGCAATTTTAACGACGGTTTTAGCATCAATGGACATGGATATTTCCTATAAGAACGATCAAGGCGCTGTCTCGGTCTTTTGGTACGGCAAAGCTACGCGAAGCAAATCATCCGGATTGTTATCGTATTTTATTATAATTTTTTCAACCTGCCCGCTTGCAAGCATCTCCTCAGTTGCAAAATCCAGCATGCGCCGCAATCGGTCCTGTCCGCCACCAAGCGCAATGCTAACGCCGAAAAACCGCAAGGGCGCTTTTGCCGGAACCCGGCGGATTTTTCCAGGGTTATGTGTATCATACTCTCGGGCAGGAGGCGACGGCATGATAACGACGTCCCCCTTACCGCCCACCAGGCTAACAAAAGATTCGGACAGGCTGGTCATCTCCGGCAATTGCGTGTTTTTGGCTTTCGGAAAATCCTGCATAGCGACGAGACTTGTCGTTGCGCCTTCGACGCTTATGATGGTGATAGCCGGGTCATTTATTAACGTCATATTATTGTCAAAACGCGTATCATCGGTTCGGACATAGACATACATTGGCTCATAGAATATCGGCTGCGTAAAATCGATCATGCGTGCCCGCGCCGAATTAGCGAAAGACCCAGCACACATAGCGTCAACGCGACCAGATTCCAATGCCGCCGGAAAATCGCTCCAGCCCATCTCCTCCGTCCATTCAATTTTTAAATGCAAGGCTTTGCCCAGCTCTTGCGTATAATCATAGAATATACCCGAAAGCTGTCCTGTGTTTGGGTCTTTAAGAATTGCGGGTGTCCAAACAATATAGCCACACCGAATGGTTTGCGTGCGCATCACGCGATCATAGGCGCTTTCGACGGTGGCTTTACCATCGCTGGCTTTACTAGCCTGCAAAACCCATGCACCGGCCAGCCCGGCCAGAAAAGCCACAACGACAATGAAAAAAAACTGGATTTTGCGCATAGTAAGCTTCGGTTAGGGCTGACAAACTTTAACGCTCACGCTATCATTCGCCATGTCCGTCTGCAACTTATCCGATCTTCCTCAGCTTCTGAATAAAGACCAATGTCTCCTGGGCCTCGATCCCGGCAGCACGATTATTGGCATCGCCATATCCGATCCGGGTTTTCGCGTTGCCTCCCCCCTGACGTCCATCACACGCGGGAAGCTTGCCATGGATGCCGAAGCCCTGCTGAAAATTATCCGGGAACGCAATATTGGCGGTCTGATTGTCGGCTTGCCGAAAAATATGGATGGCCGCGAGGGCCCCTCGGCGCAATCGGCGCGAGCCTTTGTACGGAATTTTCTCAAATTTCACGATCTGCCGGTCGCGTTCTGGGATGAACGCCTGTCATCCGCCGCGGTTGAACGCTTTCTGCTCGAGGACGATATGAGTCGCAAACGCCGTGATGCCGTCATTGATAAAATCGCGGCAGCTTATATCCTGCAGGGCGCGTTGGATTCACTGAAGCGTTGATCATGGCTGCCAGAAATGGCCGCCCGTCATTGGCAGCGGGACGCCGGTGGTGCCGGGAACGCTGAGAGGTAAACCAAGGCGTGAACGTACGGCAAGATAAGCAAAAGCTTCAGCCTCTAGCCCATCACCGCTCCACCCCAGATCGTCAACCGGGCTGACAGGAATATCCGCAGTATAAACAATCCAGCGCATCAAGGTATGGTTCAACCTTCCGCCGCCCGTCACATAAAGGCGCCGCGGCTTCGACGGCATGAATTTCAGTCCCACGGCAATGGCCTGTGCCGTCAACATAGTCAATGTAGCAGCACCGTCGGCGATATCCATCCCATGCGGCATTAAGTTCTTGAACATATCGCGGTCGATGGATTTCGGTGGCTTTTGCCGGAAAAACGGATTCGTCAGCGCGCGCTCAACGATTTTCATATCGGCGTGGCCGGAAGAGGCCAGTAGCCCGTATTCATCATAAGGTTGTCCCATATGATGCAAAACCCAATCGTCGATCAGGGCGTTACCGGGACCGATATCATACGCCATGATCTCATCATCATTCGCACCACCGATCCAAGTGATGTTTGAGACGCCACCAATATTCAGAATGGCCACCGGTTTCGGCAATTTAGCCGCCAATGCGCGGTGGTACAGCGGCACCAAAGGCGCCCCGTTGCCGCCAGCCTGTACATCGGCCGAACGAAAATCGTTCACCACCGGGATATGGGTCAGACTGGCCAACAAGGCGCCATCACCAATCTGGATAGTTGCCCTCTTCGAGGGTTGATGCCAAATTGTCTGACCATGAAACCCGATCAGGTCGATATGCTCCGCCAACCCGTTAAACTGCTCACGAAATTTTTCGACGATGCCAGCATGAAGCTCGGTCAGCTCTCGTTCGAACGAAACGACTTCGGGATCTTTTCGGCCGGCCTTGTTACCGAGAAGGCCGCGCAGCTTTGTGCGGAAGGAGCGCTCATACGGGTTGGGCATGAAGGCCAGAGGTTTGACATGATTCAGGCCGTCCGTCTCAACCAAGGCGGCGTCGATGCCGTCGATGGACGTGCCACTCATCAGGCCAATAACGCGATAAAGATTCGACTTCATGGCCTCACCTTCCTTAGAACGATACCAAATGTTTCGGCGGAGTTCCAGACATGGCATTAGGGTTAAAATCGGATTTCCTGCAATTATTAACAGAACGCGGTTATATCCATCAATGCACGGATATAGAGGTGCTTGACCTAAAAGCAACACAGGGTGTGTTGCCTGGTTATATCGGTTTTGACGCCACAGCCGATAGTTTGCATGTCGGCAACCTCGTCAGCATTATGCTGTTGCGCCGTTTACAACAGACCGGACACCAGCCGATTGTGCTTATGGGCGGCGGAACGACGAAGATTGGTGACCCATCCGGCAAAGATGAAGCACGACAATTGCTCACAAACGAGAAAATTGACTCGAACATTGCGAGCATAAAAACCATTTTCGGCAACTTCCTCACCTTCGGCAGTGGCTCCTGCGACGCCATAATGGCCAACAACGCCGATTGGTTGGATGGACTCGAATACATTTCTTTCCTGCAAAAGGTCGGACGGCACTTCACCGTCAATCGCATGCTGACTTTCGATTCTGTGAAATTGCGACTGGAACGCGAACAGCCGCTGACCTTCCTCGAGTTCAATTACATGATTTTGCAGGGCTATGATTTCGTCGAACTCAGCAAGCGTTATGGCTGTGTATTACAGATGGGTGGCTCAGACCAGTGGGGCAATATCGTCAACGGCGTCGAACTCGGGCGGCGCATGGCGAATGCTGAACTGTTCGGTTTGACCACGCCGCTGATCACGACGTCATCGGGCGCCAAAATGGGCAAGACGGCGGCGGGGGCCGTATGGTTGAAAGCCGAACGTCTCTCGCCCTACGATTACTGGCAATACTGGCGCAATGTCGAAGATGCCGATGTCGGACGTTTCCTAAAACTTTTCACCGATCTGCCGCTGGATGAAATCACGAAGCTCGAAAAATTGCGCGATGCTGAAATCAACGAAGCCAAAAAAATCCTGGCTTTCGAGGCAACGAAACTCGCGCATGGCGAAGCGGCTGCAAAAGCCGCTGCCGATACGGCGCATGAAGCTTTTGAAGGCGGCGGCAAGGGCAAGGATTTGCCAATAATTACATCGACGAGTGGAACAGCTGTAGCCGATATCGTCGTTCAGCTCAAATTCGCCGCATCAAAGGGCGAAGCTAAGCGTCTGATCGAAAGCGGCGGTGTTTATGTGAACGATAATCCGGTAAAAGAAATCACCGCGACAATCTCGGCCGCCGACGCCGATACAAGCGGCGCCGTCCGCATTCGCGTTGGAAAGAAAAAGCACGGGCTGGTCAATTTCAATGAAGGTTAAAATTAAGAATCTCCAACCATTAACCATAATGACGTTTTGCAGAATGAATAAAGGCGGCTATTTAAGTTGACGAGTATTCCGAGAAGTGAGATTTTACTTCGGATATTCACAAGATCATAATGGGGAATATACATGACAATAGTGATTGGCGATACCGGCGGCACAAATGCGCATTATGCGCAACTCGTCGGCGGAAACAGAAGCAACGGCTACAGACACAATATCGTCATCCCCGCGCATTACAAAGCTAGAGATTTCGACACGCTTAACGCGTCAATGATGGCCTATGTCAACACGCACGTAAAAGGTAAAGTTGATTGCGCCATCATTGACGCCGCGGGTCCGGTTTTAAACGTTGAAGGCGATCCGCAAGTCAAGTTTAGCAACAGCCCGTGGAGCTGCAGCCGCGCACAACTGGCCAAAGATCTTGGTCTTCGACCAAAACAAGTGAAACTGATAAACGATTTTCAAGCTGCAGCCTATGCCGTGAAAGCCCTTGATCCTGCCAAAGATTTTATTCGCATACGCGGTATTCCTGACTTGGAACAGGGACCCTGTGTTGTTATTGGTCCAGGCACGGGATTAGGCACCGCGCTTTTGATGCCAGTGATGCCAGATCGAAATGACAAAGGATTTGCGGCGTGGGCCGCGGAACCACAGCACTACCCGGCCACCGATATTAATGACCATCTGCATGAACTGATTGCGGCTGTCAAAAAAATACGCGGGATCAAAATTGTGTCGCATGAAAATCTATATTGCTTTGGCCCAGACCAGGGCCTGGTCAATCTCTATCACGCCAATCGCTATTTAGAGAAATGGGAAAAGCGTTCTTTCCGCCTCTCAAATATATCCCCCCAAGATATCGTTGAGAGATCTTCTACAGACAAAATTTGCAGGCGGGCCGTATGGGATTTTTGTTTTGGCCTTGGTCTTTATGCGGGGCAGCTAGCTTTGTACCCTCTCGCTGACGGTGGAATTTACGTGCTGGGCGTTCACGAAAAACTTGGCAATAAATTCCAAGCTGAAGCGTTTTTGGAAGGCACACTCCAAAACAACAAAGCTTCTCTCGTCGAACGAATGCCGGTCTCTCTTGTCACCGCCAAAACACCAGCCTTTAAAGGGCTATGTTACCTCGCGCAAAAGCTGAAACTGTAAAAACGGACTCCTTACGGAACCGACTATTTCCCGCAGACATTCACCTGCAGCGGGTGCACCAACGGCGGTGCGACAGCTGCCTGCTATTACCTCTAAAGCAATTAGGGGCTATCCCCACTGTACCTTCAGATTTTCGGTGATTTTTTCAAGGAATCCACGGGTATTCAGCCAGCCCTGCTTCGGACCGATCAGGAGCGCCAGGTCTTTGGTCATATGCCCCTGCTCGACTGTTTTAATGCAGACCTGCTCCAACGCCTTACCGAAATTCACGACATCCGGGGTACCATCCAGATTGCCACGATATTGCAGCGCCTGGGTCCAGGCGAAGATCGAGGCGATCGGGTTGGTCGAGGTTTCCTTACCAGCCTGATGCTCGCGATAATGGCGTGTCACCGTGCCATGCGCCGCTTCGGTTTCGATGTATTTGCCGTCGGGCGACAACAACACCGAGGTCATCAAACCAAGCGAACCGAAACCCTGCGCCACCGTATCCGATTGCACATCGCCGTCGTAATTCTTGCAAGCCCAGAGAAAGCCACCCTCGTCACGGATGGATTGCGCGACCATGTCGTCGATTAAGCGATGTTCGTAGGTCAGTTTCTCGGCTTCGAATTTCGCCTTGAAATCCCTCGCATAGATTTCGGCAAAAAGATCCTTGAAACGTCCGTCATAGGCTTTAAGAATCGTGTTCTTGGTTGACAGATACATCGGATATTTTCGCATCAGCGCATAATTGAAACAGGCGCGTGCAAATCCGCGAATGGATTCATCTTCGTTGTACATAGCAAGGGCAACGCCGGATCCTGGGAATTTATGCACTTCATGCACGATCGGCTGCCCGCCATCGGCTGGCACAAAGCTGATGGTTAGCGTGCCTGGGCCCGGCACCTTAAAATCCGTCGCGCGGTATTGATCACCATAGGCATGGCGCGCGATGACGATTGGCTTTTTCCAGTGCGGCACGTAATGCGGGACATTGCCGATCAGGATCGGTTCACGGAACACGGTACCGTTGAGGATGTTACGGATCGTGCCGTTTGGTGATTTCCACATTTTCTTGAGGTTGAATTCTTTGACCCGCGCCTCATCCGGCGTGATCGTCGCACATTTGACGCCGACACCATATTGCTTGATTGCTTCCGCCGCCGCGACAGTAACTTGGTCCTCGGTCTTGTCGCGTTCCTGAATGCCGAGATCAAAATATTTCAGATCAATTTCAAGATACGGCAAAATCAACCAATCCTTGATCATCTGCCAGATGATCCGGGTCATCTCGTCACCGTCCATTTCGACCAGTGGATTTTTAACTTTGATTTTGGGCATGGGACTCTCGCACAAAGGGAATTGAATGGTCAGTATAGGGCACCCAAAGGAATTGAAAAAGGATTAAGGGAATCAGGGTCAAAAGCGCGTTCAGGGCAAACTCCGCCCCTGCAATTCATCGAGCACCGCCAACAACCGCGCATCCGATGGATCAACCATAAGCCCGTGCCGCGCACTATCGACGGCATGGGCATTATCGCCAAGCTTTTGGTAAATGCGTGCCAAGGCGTAGTAATTGAGAAGGTAAGTCGGCGCCAATCCTACGGCTTTTTGAAGATGCGCCAGCGCGCCCTGCATATCGCCATGCATCGCCCTCAATCTTCCGAAATTGTATTCGAGCACTCCGTCCTGTGGATAAAGTCGTATCGCGTCCTTCAATAATTTTTCGGCTTCATCTTCCTGGCCGCGGTTTTGTTCGACCAGCGCGCCACGCACGAAGGCTTGTGATCCGGCATTCTCGGCCGAAATCTCCAGGGCCTTGTCGAGCGCGTCCAGCGTTTCCTGGTCTTCGCCCAGATCGAAATAAACCGTGCTCAGCGTGCCCCAATCAAAAGCCGTTAGATCGACCGCGTCGGAGGGCGGCCGGAGCGCCAAAACCAGAAAAACCAACGCCAAAGCACTTGCACCAGCCAAGGGTTTCCATTTTTTGGCACGCACCCACTTCCATCCATAGGGCACTGCTGCACCGGCCAGCGGCAATAGAAACAGCGTCACCGGTAAACGGTAACGATCGGCGACGTAGAAAACCATCACCGAAAACATATAAGCTAAAGCGAGGCCAGTAAGGATAACAAAGCCTTTTCGTTGCTCAACCCAAGCTGGGACGGCGCCGAAAGCGGCCAAGACAGGAATAGGCCAGAACGGCAACAGCAGTGGACCCGACAAAACCGTATTGAAATTCTTGCGAATGAAAGGAATATCGTAGCAGTCGAAAGATTCTACCGTATTCCAGAAAGCTAGAAACTTATTTTTCATCAGCCATAACTCGTGCCACGGGTTGCGCATGGCGAAATCCACCGCTTTCATGCGCCAGAAATCCGAAACCTCAGCAGGACCGATGGCATGTCCGGCCGCCTGCCGTGCTTCCCAAATGGTGGCGAGCTCTTCCTGTATGGGATCGGTAGAAATTTCCGGCGGGTAATCATTGGTGCCATTGGCCATCGGCGCATTACCGATGTAAAGATTGAATCCATCGTCATAGCCGATCAGAACGAAGTCGCCGCTAACAACATAATTATGGATCGTCGCTGGTGCTATGAAAAGCACCATGGCGCCAATCAACACCGCGCCTTTTGTCCAGAATTTATGGCGCCATTTCCAAAATCCAAGCGCGAGCACCGCCGGCGCCAACAGCAAAGCATTGCCGCGGGTGAGGACAAAAAGACCGAGCAACGCACCGCCCCAAAAGGCATCGCGCATCCGGCTTTGCCTGAAGAGACGCAACATAAAAACCAGAAACAGCGCCAGCAGAAAAAGGCTCAAAGGCTCTTTCATCACCGGCGCGGTGTAGAAAACCATGGGCAGATAAAAGGCTGCCCCCAACCCCGCAACAACCGCCGCCAGGGTACCGAAAAGGGAAAAGGTCAGAACCGCCAGAATACCTGCTGTCAACGCCCCCAAAAGCGCGTTCAACAACCCGGCCAGCAAAAGATTATGCCCAAAAAGCGCGTAAAGACCGCCGAGAACATAGGGATAGAGTGGCGAGCTGTAAAAAGCGCGCACGCGTAACAGATGCCCCGCGGCAATCGTCTGCGCCCAGTCATCGTAGATCTTGGCGTCGAGCAACGGAACGCCACCATAGGGCAAGTCATTCCATTGAAAAACGAAAATGATGCGCACCATCAGCGCAACCGCAAAGACGGCGATGAAAATCACCGCCGGGCTTTGCAGCATAAGCCGCAAAGCACCGCCCCTCCTGCTGGAAGAGTGAGGAAAGAGGGCGTTTAGCAATCCTTGCGCAAGCTTTTTTTTCCTGAACTGCCGCACCAAGCCTTGCCTCCGCCCCATACCTCTCCCCGCAAGCAGAAAGAAAAGCTCAGGTCATTCAGATTATTATTGCGCCGGGCTGATGACCAGCGCGTCTTTAACCGATTTCACACCGTGAATATGGCTGGCGATCTGCATGGCACGTTTTTCGCTCTCGGCGGAATCGACAAAGCCGCTCAACTCAACCACGCCATCCATGGTCTCGACATGGATCTGAAAGGATTTAATCTTTGCATCGGCAAGGAAGTCGGCCTTCACGCGCGATGTGATCGTGGTGTCATCGATATATCGACCGGCGGTTTCCTGCCCTTCGATAGCGGCGCAGGATGCCAAAGACAGAAAGAGCGCGGAAGCGAGTAGGGTTTTTTGAATTGGCATCTTAAACATGATGGTTTCCTTTCATTCATTAGATCAGCAGGGCGACTCCTGAGAATGCCGCCCTGAAGCTCTCGCCTGTCCTGGATGAAAATTCAAGAGGAAAGAGAAAAGTAGCGATTTTCAATCGATACAAGCGTGTCGGACTGGTTTCAATGGGTAGGACTAAAGTTTATTGAGGACGGCCTTCATAGTTTAAAGGCAGGGGCATGCGCAGCCGTCTGGACACCCAATATGTCTCCCATATTTGGCAACATGTCTTGATCAATGATAACTTTGGTTGTCTTGAGCGCTGTCGCCCCCATCATCGCGCCAATGAGCGCAGCTTGCGTAGGACTTTTGCCAATCATATCGCCCAAAATGTAACCTCCAGCAAAGGCATCTCCCAGTCCAGCTTCATTTCCTATTTCTTCTTTTTTGACTTCAAACGTTTTAACCCATTCTTGTGTGCGGTTGCTCTTTTCACAACGCGATATCAGAATATCTCCAGGCCCATTCGTGATAACGACTGTCTTGACGCCAAGCTCATGCATGCGACCAGCGTGGTCGCATTGCGGTGTCGGCCCATCAAAGAAGACCAACTCTTGTTCATCCGCGAGACTGGCTAAAGCGATATCGGTATGTCTCAGGGTTTGGTTCTGCACACGAAGGGCTTCCTGTTTTTGCGGATGGCTCAATTCCATACCTTTCTTAAATCCCCATAATCCTGAACGTAGGTTTGTTCCCAACACCGTTGTTTTTCCGTTGCTTCTTGCTTTTGCAATGAGTTCGATCAACTTTTCCTGATCACCACCTGCAGCGCCTCGTGTGCCCGGGCGGTGACAAAGAACGGATAAACTTATCGACGAGAGATATACATAATCAAAATCCGTGCTTAGGGATTCAATGACCGTCGGAGCAATAGCAGAAGAAACCATCTGCGTTGCTGCTGATTCTTTTCGGGTAAATGTAAAACGTTCACCTGTTTGAGGGTCTGGAATAATCTGATTTCTGGAATCATAATTAACAACGAACGTACCAACGGTGCGCCCATCAAGCCGTTGGATCAGTGAGGAACCCACGCCTTGACTGCACACAAAGGCATTGGCGGCGTCACTGGGTAAATCACCAATCGGCCCAAGAGCCGTGTAATATTGTGTGTGAATATCTAGTCTAGCTTGCTCAGCGATATGTGCAATCGTAGCGGCAACAGCCAGACTGTCACCCCCATGACCAATATTTCTGACGGCCTGACCAGGCCTCGACTCAAATTGTGCAAGCATTTCGCCAATTGCGACAAAACTGTTGCCCGTCATGATGATCCTCTACCAAGCGAAGAATTGTTTTTGTGGACCAAAAACCTAACTCAGTTGAAATTAAAAAGACACAATGGCGGTGAAAGGCAATGAATGAAGGCACTGGAGCATGGGAGTTAAAATTGCTTGAGATGAGGCTGCATCCTCTTCGGCACGCCAATATTTTTGTATGTAAATTCAATAAGATAATTAAGCACCCCAAAGGAGATAGAAAGTCGGCCTTTTTGTATACACCTTCACATTCACATTTCGTGACATAAAGATTGACATTTGTTACTTTTTGTGACATCATTATTTATGCTCAAAGTCCAATACACTGATGATGCTTTAAAAGCTTTAAAAGCCATCGGTCACGTGGGAGCGGGTCGTATAACAGAAAAAGTGTCGGCATATGCGGTTAACCCGCTAGCCTTTACTCATCAGGTCAAGAAACTTCAGGGAGAGCATATTTTACGATTTCGTATTGGCGATTATCGGGTTTTGTTTACAGAAGATGGCATAATTTTACGCGTTTTAAGAATTGGCCATCGACGCGAGGTTTATCGATGAAAGGGAACAGCTATGAATGACTTACAGATCATTAAGAGCCCTAAGGGCGAGGAAATGATTGTCCTTTCTCGTAAGGAGTATGATCGGTTGACTCATATGGCTCATGATGGCGATGCACATGATGCGGCGCTGGCTTTAATCCAGATTAGTAAAATTAAAACTGGCAAAACCACACTTATCCCTGAAGTTGTTGTAAAGGCTATTGCTGTTAAACGTGTTCATCCCATACGTGCTTGGCGTGAATATCATGGGTTAACAGCTGAGCAGTTAGCCAAAAAGGCGAAATTAGCTCGTACAACGATTAGCCAAATGGAAACTGGTAAACGTAAGGGCACCGTTACCGCCTATAAGGCTATCGCCAAAGTCTTTGGTATCAGTGTTGAAAGTCTAATCTACTGAGATTTAATGTTTTGGCCTTATTCAAGGTTACTGAAATAGTGCCATGCTTCTGCTTCGGCACGCGCAGAGGATTCTCAAGGATCTTACGTTATCTCATCGCCAACATACTCCGGGCTCCTTTTAAAATTCCTAACAAAAAATATGACGGACGGGGAGCCGTTCAATTACGTATGGGAAACGATGCAGCAGCACCATACGGTGCCCTTGGAGGTTTTTGGTTACGTCCCCCCGGACGTTGAGGAGGCTGAAAGAGTAAATTAAGACCACGACATAAGGCAAATTCAACGCGTACAACTTGTAAGTAAGGTGCGCGATTGCGAGCCAACTTATCAATCCCAGTCACGAGAGTTCTTTTGTCAACGGATTGATCAGGGGAGAAGGCTTTTTCAGCCCAGAGCTCCACAGCAGTCATAAGGAGACCATCATGATCTTTGGGCGCGAGCGGTACTTCTCTACCAGCTAACGCAAATAGTCTTTGACGCGTTTCTGGAGTTAAAGATATAACTCTGGGATCCTCCAGTTCCCTTGCTAGGGCGCGCTTAAAATTATACCCTAACTGCGCGACCTTTTCGCGCACGGCCCCAAACGTCAAGCCATCATATTGCAACGCCAGACGAGGTTCTTTCAGGAGTTTCGGCGCCTGACATTTTGATACCGGCATTGTAAGCATGCCAAGCAATAGATGTTCCAGTCTGACGCTGAGTTGTCCACCGCCTTCGTTAAGCTCACTGGCTTGCTGTTTTGCACATGCAAGAATACGTTTAACATTCGCGCTAAGTGGCAGCTCGTTTTTCGAAGGCTTGTCCGGACCCACTATATACCCCTCACCCCTTCCGATGTCCGCTTCAATCGCCACTCTTACTGGTTGAGTGAGTGTTGGAGCAAATGATCGTAAAGTTTCGTGGCATTCACGTAATAGTGCCAATAACAGGTCTATGTCCTTAACCTGTTTTGCGCCACGTCGATTTGCCAAACTATTTGCTGCCTTTAATACGTTACGTGTGTTGCTTCTTGTAAAATGTTCAAATTCAAGACCTTGAAACATATGTCACCTCTTTAATTATTGCGCTGACGTGTAGATCATTCCTTCCAAACGTTAAGCCCATACTCCCTTTGAATAGTACACACAAGTCCACCCAAAATTATACTTCAGATAGGACCACTCCAAGAGTGGTAGATCATGATGGTGTCACGCGCAACACCAAATTTGCCTTTGGCCGGAATGCGCAAGGTCGTTACATCGGGCTAGTGACCACGACCGCATCCAGACACAATGGGCCAGGTAAATCATCCTTCCATGCAATCGTTAAAGGATAAAAATTGCCATCCGTTAACGACGGTACCTCTAATAAAAGATGGTCCTGTAGCAAATTTTATGGCGCCGGGATCTGGGCCGCCTCCAGCACCAGCGCCTAAGGTTCGATAATAATAGCTTGGATTGTCGTAGATAACGAGCGTTAGGATAGCTGAACGGCAATAAAGCGCTCAGGTCGAGCCTCTTTAATGGAGGCCAATCATTTTCAAACCACCAAAAAACTGAGTTAAACTCTGGACTCAAGATCGGGGGCTAACTATGCTTGATCGATTTTAATTGGGCATAACCCCAGGTTCAGGCTCAAGCCTCAGTTTCTTACGCCCCCATTGTCTTTGGGAAAAAAAGCCAATCTTGGGTGGCCTTTAAAAGATTTCTGAACAGCCTAAGGATAGTGCTGCGAAATACATTCTAGGGTTTTTCTTATCGACAAGCCTAGCTGGGAACTCCTCCTTGGTTTTCTGTTACTTTATCCTGCTGCGCTTGGCGTAATAAACATGCAACAAAACCATCTGCAAAATGGCTCCGGGGATAGCGATGGCTACAGCCCAGCCGGGGATCATGCCTGCGCTGAATAAGCCTGCGGTCACCAGACAAGCGGCGACGCAACCGATGTCATACGTGCTTTCGGTGACAAAAATAAATCGCAAAGGACATGGGGCCTTGGCGGCCATGCTGTAAATAGCTGTCATGAGGATGGGGGCGTAACCTATGCTCAAAAAAGAACTTACCGCCGTAATGCTCAACATGGTCGCGAGGCCTTGTCCGGCCCCTGCCCTCAGTGCAAGAGCTAAAACGAAAAACACACCATTCATCAAAAGGACGGTATCACGCCTGCGCCCAACATCGATGAGATGGCCCAGTAACAGGCCGCCTATTGCAGACAACAATCCCGCCAAAGCCAGTGCGCCACCAAAAACCGTAAAGCTGGAGCCAGTTGCACGAAACAACATGACGGGCCAGACAAAGGTAAATCCGGCAGCAACCCATCCAGCGGTCATGAATATAAGCGCCCCTTGATAGACAGGACGAAAAGTCCCGTGTGGGCGCGTCTCGGCAATCGGCACATCTGGCACACGCAGAAGCGGCAAAATGGAAAGAATCTCAATCACCGCCGCGATGGCAAAAGTTGATTTTGCCCCCACATAATCAATCGCCATGCCCCCTACTAGGGGCGCGACAATCGTTGTCATTGTTTCCAGCGCATCACGAACACTAATTTGCTTGCCGCGATGTGGTTCGTCGCCGGCGAACGCAAAAATAGAATGATAGGACGTCCAGTAAAAAATATCGGTCAGGACATTGACGCCGCAATAGGCAATAAACGCATGATTCACACCGTTCACATAGCCGAGCAGAACATATTGTAGGGCAAAGAAACCGATGCCCAGATATAAGGCACGACGGGAACCAATACGTGGCGCCAGATATAGAACGACTGGTCGCAAAACAAAACGCAACGCAAGTATCAGCGCCAGATATAGAAAAACTTCTTTTGCTGGAAAGCCATGTGATAAGAGAAAGACGACCAAAAAATTGCCCGACAGATTCCACGCCAGCGAATGCAAGCCGGTATGGATATTCAATCGATTGACAGCGGCGTTGGAGAGATAGGACATGGGAAAAAGTATAGTGGATTGGTGCTGTATATCCGATTATTCATATTTGTCCATTTCTCACAACACAGAAACCGCGGCTATGGCCATGACAGCCCCAAGGACAATGTATAAGACGTTTGTAATGATGCCGAGTGTGAATGCAATTTTCTTAGCACTCTGGCGAAGAAGCTTGCCCGGCATGACATCTTTTGGTGTTGAGCGGCGCACCGGCCCTAAAAAGATTTTCCAAATCTTAACCATGATGCGCGCCGAAGTTAAGAAAATCCAATTCGACTGACGGTTGGCCCTCTCTGCCTCAAATCTTATTCATTTTATTACGGGCAGGCTTTTTGTATCATGTCGTGATTGAGAAAAGGATAAATGATGATGTGCCACTCAGTGGGGGCCGGTCAGCTGCTGGAGTGGTTCTTGTTTTTACGGTATACGGAACGGCATTTGCAGGATTGCTAGATTCAGCCATCATCTGTTCTAGGCGTTGCATCGCTATAAAAAGTATAAGGCCGTTTTACAAAGGAAGGGGAATTATACGATTTGACAACCAATTCTGTAAAGTTTGACCAAGCTATCGTAGTCACGCGCAATAATCCGTGGCTACTGAAATGCACAAACGAAATGCTGGAAGCACTGGCTGCGCGCGGGATTCGTATCGCACTTATCGCTTACACAGGCTTCTCACCTGGTTGGATCAATCAGAAAGATCTTGCTCCTCAATTACGCCCTTTCAGGAATTGGGTCGATGGTTACTTCGACACAACTTATATTCCTTGGGTCCAACAGAAAACCCATGAAACATACCCGGATCCGAGTGGTTACCGATCCTATCTTGATACGCCGGGATATTTCACGCTT
>Ga0206945_1079_pt1 | contig 22769 bp, 20 predicted proteins | sample Alteio_BWOrgHeat_5_FD_152982 | JGI IMG/M metagenome (GOLD analysis project Ga0206945, IMG submission 152982) | Enriched cells from forest soil in Barre Woods Harvard Forest LTER site, Petersham, Massachusetts, United States -... | ecosystem: Environmental > Terrestrial > Soil > Temperate forest > O... | reverse complement strand
CAATCACGAGTGCCCACCAAACCATTCGTGACCTGGATGAAACCGTCAACCAACTGAAGCAGTATCCGTCCGGTTTTCTTTTTGGGAAACCACCCGCCCCGGTAAAAGGGATCGAACCCCCTGGAGGAAAATGAAAAAAATCAAAACTGACATAGCCCTGATATTTTCATGCACCTCCTGCCGGGGGATGGCGAAGGCTGGCTGCATTCTACTCCTTCTGTCCGCGTTTGCGCTCGGCGGATGTCTCTCGAAGTCGCCGATGGATGCGCAAACATTCGCCTTCAGCGCGCCGGTTTTGCCTGTTACGGGCGAAACCGCAGGTGGCCGGGTGCTTGGGATCAAGACCCTGCAAGTCGCATCGCCGTTCGATGGGCGGTCTTTCGTTTACCGGACGGGAGAATTTTCGTATGAACGGGATGCTTATGCGGAGTTCCTGGGACTTCCGGCGGAAGTGCTGGTCGCTCCGGTGACTGAATTACTGCGCGGCGATGGATGTTTCAGCGCGGTGGTCAAAATGGGCAGCGCCGCCAAACCGGATGCGCTCATCGAGATCAATATCAACGAGCTTTATGGAGATATCCGCAAACCCGGCAATCCCAGCGCCGTTCTGGCGATGCAGGTGATATTGATGGACGCAAAAAATGGGCTGACCGGAAAAGTCATCCTTCAACGAGATTATTCGCGCCGGATCCCCATGAAATCAACGGCTCCTGCGGCGCTGATGGCGGCCTGGAACCAGGCATTGGTCGAGATTTTCGCAGACGTTGCGTCGGACCTCCGAAGCCAGAGAATGAATAAATCAGGAACATAAAACCCCGAACATAAGAGCCAATGACACCGCCCGATAAACCAGATGCCGATTCTCCGAATCAAAGCACAGAGCCCCAATCAGAGTCTCCCGCCGTGACAAGCAAGCCGGAACCGCCAGCGCCTCCTCCCAAGAGCCGTCGCCGGCTGGTTATCTTTTCGATTTTGTTCGTGGCAATCCTGGCGGTCGCCGTCGCTTATTTCTTCCGGCTGGACTTTCCCGATAGGACGACGGAAGACGCCTATGTCCACGGCAACGAAGTTTTATTGGTGCCGCGGGTGACCAGCACGGTCGTGGCCATCAACGCCGACGACACGGACCTCGTGCAAAAAGGCCAGCCGCTGGTGGTGCTGGATGATAGTGACGCGAAGATCGCGTTGCTGCAGGCCGAGGGAGCCTTGGGAGATACCATGCGCAAGGTATGCCAATTTTATGTCAACGTCCTTGGGTTGAAGGCAAACGTGGAAGCGCGCCAAATTGAATTGGCCAAGGCGGAGGATGATTACCACCGGAGGACCACGTCACAAGCCGGGACCGTTTCGGTCGAGGACATCAACCACGCGCGTCAGGCAATGGATGGCGCCCGCGATTTGCTGGAAGTCGCCAAACAGAGCTTGGGCGCCGCGCAAGCCCTCATCGCCAATACGGACCTGGAACATCACCCGATGGTGCTCCAAGCCGAGGCCAATGTGCTGGACGCGGATCTGGGTTTGCAGCGGACGACCGTGAATGCACCGCAAACGGGATATGTCGTGCAGCGAAATGTGGAGGTGGGTCAGCGGGTCACGCCCGGGGCGGCGATGCTCGCCATCATACCCCTGAACCAGATTTGGGTGGACGCCAACTTCAAGGAAGAAGAGCTCCGGTTTGTGCGCATCGGCCAGCCGGTCAGGTTAAAATCAGATTTTTATGGCGATTCGGTCGAATACACGGGCCATGTGGCGGGCCTGGCTCCCAGCACCGGCGCGGCCTTCTCGCTGTTGCCGCCGGATGAAGGCTCGGGCAATTGGATCAAAATCCTCCAACGCGTGCCGGTGCGCATCGCATTGGACGATCAAGAACTGGAGAAATATCCGCTCCGGATCGGCCTGTCCATGCGGGTCACCGTGGATACGAAGAACCACGGTGGCGCGGTCTTGACCCAGGTTCCTTCCACGAATGCAGTTTATGCGACGGACATTTATTCGAATGAATGGGCGCAGGCAAATGAACTGGTGCAAAGCCTCGTGGCGACCAATTTGCAGGCGCTGGCGAATCTCGCCAACGCCTCCTCAGCGATGGCGGCCCAGGAGAGCCATGGAGTAGAAGTGACGCATGAGTGATGCCGCGACAGCCTTGGAGACCAAACCGGCGGAGTCCTTCGCCGGCAGTTTCTGTTTTGAAAAGATCGGCTTTCTGGTCGCCGTCGGCTTCCTGGCTCTGCTGGACGGCGTCAACGGCGCGATGTGTTCGACTCTGCGGCAATATTTGATGGGCGGTTTTTCCGTCACGGCCGACCAGGTCACCTGGGGGGCGATTTTTTATTACGTCGGGAAAATGTACATGCTGCTGCTCGCGTCCAAGCTGCAGAAACGTTTTGGCCAGCGGCGGGCGTTCCTGACCGCGTCCATCATCCTGGTATCGGCGACTGCTGCCGGCGCGTGGGTCACCCATTACTCGTTATTGCTGCCGGTGCTGCTGCTCCAGGGTTGTGCCGGCGGCGCAATGGTCGCGTTTGGCCAGGGCACGTTGCTGGCGATATTTCCGCGCCGCGAACAACCGCTGGTGCAGGGCGCTTACGCGCTGGCGACGGTCATGTTTCCGGCGACCATCGTGCCGGCCTTTTTGGGCGGTTGGGCCTACAATTTCGATTGGCGCGACGCTTATCTCGGGATAATCCCGTTTGGGCTGCTCGGTTGTGGATGGCTGCTCTGGAAACGAAAATTGTTAAGCGATTCGGTCACGCCCACTGAGTTTTTGCCGGTGAGGATCATCCTGATGATCACCACGCTTTTTGCGATCGTTTATGTCCTGGAACAGGGTGATCGCAACGACTGGCTGGAATACCCGCCGATTGTCTGGGCGTCGTTGCTCGCGGTCGCGTGCATCATCAGCCTGGCGTTCATCGAAACCAGCGGCGGACCGACTTTTTTGCCGTATCGGGCCTTTCGCTATGCCAATTTCACCTTCGGCGTGGGGGTCGTGATGCTCGCGGGGATCGCCGTCTTTGGAAGCGGTTACGTCATTTCCGGATTTGCGTCCGGCGTGCTGTCCTATCCAGTTTCAATGAGCGGGCTGGTTCAGCTTTCGGGCACATTCTTCGCGACCGTTTCGTTTTTTTCCGTGGGCATTCTCCTGCGGTTCACCAAATTTCCGCCGATTTTTATCATCCTGACCGGGCTGTTGTCGTTTGGCATTTCGATGTGGCAGCTCGGCGATGCCCCGTCCAACCTTAATTTCAAAGGTTTCGCTTCCTGGATCAGCGTTCGCGGATTTGCAACGGGCTGCCAGTTCATTCCGCTGACGTTGATGGCCTTGACCTGCCTGCCGGCCGAAGAAGACGTTGCGGCGGCGGGTCTGTTCAATTTTAACCGGCAGCTTGGCGCGCTGATCGGGGTTGCCTGGTTGCAGACAGTGCTGGAACACAAGACCGACTTGAACCAGACGATCTTTGGCGGCGCACTGTCACCGACCAATCCCAACGTGATGAGCTATGCGCAAAGTGCCCAAACTGCGCTCGCCTTGCACGGGGCTGCGCCGATGCAAGCCTCGCACGAAGCCCTGGCGCTCGCCCTGCGGGAGGCGCACCGGCAATGGGCCAGCATCGCTTTCAATGGATGCTTCGAATCGCTGGCCCTGGTTTTTATCTTTGCCTTTCCGCTGGTAGCACTGGCCCGCATCCTCACAACCCGGTTTCTCAAACCTCCGGCATGTCAATGATCCACAAACCCATTTCATTTGTACCCCTGGCTTGCATCGCGGCCCTGGGCGTTCTGCTGCTTGCCCAGATGCTCACTGGCTGCGCGGTGGGCCCTGATTATCACCCGCCTAAAGCCAGCGCGCCGTCACAGTGGACCTCGTCCCTGGCCGGAGGTGAAACCAACGGCCCCGTTGATTTGGTGCAATGGTGGAAGAGTTTTGGTGATACCAACCTGGACTCGCTGATCACCAGGGCGATCCAGTCCAATCTTACCCTTCGCATCGCCGAGGCGCGGGTGCGTGAAGCCCGTGCCCAAAAAGGTGTCATTTCCGGCAGACTCTGGCCTTCGCTGGGCAGTTCGGTGGGCTATTCTCGAAATCTGTATGGAAATCATGAATTCCCGCCGCTCGCCGGCACCGGCATACCCTTGAATTTTAATCTTTTTAACGCCGACTTCGACGCTGCTTGGGAATTGGATATTTTCGGCGGCACCCGTCGCGCCGTCGAGGCGGCTGGTGCCGAGATCGGCGCCGCGGAGTATGGCCAAAGAGACGTGCTCGTCTCCCTGCTGGCCGAAGTCGCCCGGGACTACATCAGTGCCCGCGCTTATCAAGCGCGTTTGTCCATCGTCCAGGAGAACATCCAGGTGGAGCAGCATGCATTGGACCTGACCAGCAACCGCTTTGAGAACGGACTGGGCGGCGATCTGGACGTGGAACAGGCCAAAGCCGTATTGGCCGCCACCGAAGCAGCGGTGCCCTCGCTCCAGACCGGCTTTGATGAATCGGTCTATCAATTGTCCGTCCTCCTGGGCCAGCCGCCGGGGTCGTTGCTGGACGAAATGTCCGTCAAACGGGACATTCCCCTGACGCCGCCCCTGGTGCCGGTGGGTTTGCCTTCGGACCTGTTGCAACGCCGGCCGGATGTGCAGGTGGCGGAACGAAAGCTGGCCGCGGCCACGGCAAAGATCGGGGTGGCCAAAGCGGACCTGTTCCCCAAGTTTTCGCTCACCGGCATCGCGGGGCTGCAGAGCACCTCGGCGGGCAACTGGTTTCAAGACGCCAGCAAATACTGGTCGGCGGGCCCGACGGTGCAATGGGAGGTGTTTGAGGCGGGAAGTATCGTGGCCAATATCCATGTGCAGAACGCCCGGCAGGAGGAGGCGTTGGCCCAGTATCAGCAGACCGTGTTGGTTGCCCTGGAAGACACGGAGAGCGCCTTGACCGCGTACGCGCGGGAGCAGGTGCGGCGCGAATCATTGACCCAATCGGTGAACGCAAACCAGCGGGCGTTGAAACTCGCGGAACAGCTTTATAAGAGCGGATTGACGGATTTCCTGCGGGTGTTGAATTCGGAAAGTTCACTGTATTCGGCGCAGGACGCGCAGGTGCAAAGCGACCAGACGGTATCGCTGGACCTGGTGCAACTCTACAAGGCGCTGGGCGGCGGGTGGGAAGGCCAGGAGAAACCCTCACGCCAAGCAGAACCCCAAGCGGAGAGCGCAAAATTATGAGCGACCTGATCGATCAAAATCATGATTCAGTCGCGTTTGGCGCGCCAGGGATCGAGCCGCGCTGGACTTCGAGCGCGAAGGACGGTATCGGAACATCCTATCATACCAGTTGCCGGCTGTGGTTCACGCTCGGTCACGGGATCATCAACGAAATCTATTATCCCCGCGTTGACCAGCCGAACACCCGCGATTTTCAATTTCTGATCACGGATGGGGAAACGTTCTGCCACGAGGAAAAACGCGACCTCGATCATCTGGTCGAATATCCGGAGCGCGATTGCCTGCTTTACCGCCTTACGAATTCGGATCCCAATGGCCGTTACCGCGTGGTGAAACAGGTGCTTGCGGATCCGCACCGGTCCGTCCTGCTCGTGCATACCCGGTTGGAAGTTCTCGACGAGTCATTGCGGGGAAAATTGCGGCTCTATGCGCTGATCGCGCCCGAGGGGGCCGAAAATTCGGGGCGTTGTTGCGAGATCGGCGGGACCGCATTGATGCACGCGCAACGGGGGGATGTCCATCTGGTGACCGCCTGCAGCTCCGGCTTCACGCAACGATCCGTGGGTTATGTCGGGGCCAGCGATGGCTGGCGGGATTTGATGGACAATTTCAAGATGGACTGGGCGTTCCGCACCGCCGAGAAAGGCAACATCGCCCTGACCGCCGAAATTGACCTGCCTGACAATGGCGAATTCACCATCGCCGTTGCTTGTGGCGGCAGCTACCAGACGACCGTCGCCAAATTGCTCCAATCGCTGGCCGAGCCGGTGGAGATGCACCGGCAGGGATACGTCCGCCAGTGGCAGCGCGCGGTGGTGAACCCCAAATTCGACTTTAGCGGGCACACCTCCGACGGCGGCGGAATGTATCGGTTGAGCCGTTGCGTGTTGCTGGCCCATGAGGACAAACTTTTTCAAGGGGCGATGGTCGCCTCCATGAGCATCCCATGGGGCGACACGAAAAGTGACAATGACCGGGGCGGTTATCACCTCGTCTGGACCCGGGACCTGGTGCAGAGCGCGACCGCGCTGCTGGCCACCGGCCAGACCGGCACGCCGTTGCGCGCTTTGATCTGGCTCGCCGCCATTCAACGGCCGGATGGCAGCTTTCCACAAAACTGCTGGATTGACGGCAGGGCATATTGGACCGGCTTGCAACTGGATGAGATCGCCGCTCCCATATTGCTGGCCTGGCGGTTGCTTCAGCATGGCGGTTCATTAAACCTCTTCCACCCTCGCGTGACGATGGTGCGGGCGGCGGCCTTTCTCATCCAGCAGGGACCCGTCACCGGCCAGGATCGGTGGGAGGAAAATGCCGGCTACTCGCCTTCGACACTTGCCACCGTCATCGCCGCGCTTGTTTGCGCGGCGGAACTGGCCCGGGAGCATTCCCAGGAGAAATCCGCCGATTTCATTTTGACGTATGCCGACTGGCTGGCCGCGCATCTCGAAGATTGGACCGTCACCACCCAGGGCGAATTGGTCGAAGGACTGCCCCGGCACTATATCCGGATCAATCCGACCGATTGCAATGCGCCCGACCCGCATGCCGACCCGAACACCACCACCCTCCAGGTTGCCAATGGCGGGGGCCTCCGGCCGGCGCGCAACGTGGTCGGCGGCGATTTCATCCAGCTCGTCCGGCTCGGCATTCGCAGCGCGGATGATCCCGTCGTGCGCGACTCGATTGCGGTCATTGACCACGTCCTTAAACATGATCTGCCGCAAGGTCCGGGATGGCGCCGCTATAATCATGACGGCTACGGCCAGAAGGACGACGGGAGCGCCTTTGATGGGACGGGCGTGGGCCGGTGCTGGCCGATTTTGACGGGGGAACGAGGACATTACGAACTTGCCGCGGGGCGCGACCCGATGCCGTTCATCGCGGCATTGGAAAAATTCGCCAACCACGGCGGGATGCTGAGCGAGCAACTTTGGGATGCCGACGATTTGGTGGACGGCTGCATGAAACGCGGCTATCCGACCGGCGCGGCCATGCCGCTTTGTTGGTCACACGCGGAATACATCGCCCTCGTACGCAGCCGCCATGACGGCGTCTGCTTTGACCGGATTGAACCGGCATATCAACGCTACGTGGCGAATCCCGCGAAAAGTCACCATGAAATATGGAGTCTGAATCACCCGCTGCGACAGATGGCTTCCGGAAAGATTCTAAGGATCATCCTCGCAGCCGAGGCGACCATTGTCTGGTCGAACGACGACTGGGCCCACACCAACCGGGTAGACACTCTCCATGAGAATGGACTCGATTTATGGTTCGCAGATTTCCCAACTTCCAAAGAGTCTGCCGGATCGGCGATCTTATTTACCATTTTGTGGAAGCGCGATCAGCGTTGGGAAGGCCGGAACTGGCAAGTAAGCATTTTATGAGATCAACGCGGCTCAAATCTGAATCAAAGGACTAGGCGCAGCTGGATCATGAGCAAAATACTGCCAACTATTTATCTCGCCCGGCACGGCGAAACCGCTTGGAGCCTTTCGGGCCAGCACACCGGCCTGACGGATCTGCCATTGACAGAACGGGGTGAACAAAACGCCCGCCGCCTGGGCGAACGGCTGGCGGGGCTTGCTTTCGCAAAGGTGTTCACCAGCCCGCTGCAACGCGCCGCGCACACCTGCGAACTGGCCGGCTTCGGTGCCGCCGCTGAAACCGACCATGAACTGGTCGAATGGAACTACGGCAAATACGAAGGTCTCCGAACGGTGGAGATACATGCGAAAAGCCCTGACTGGCAGTTGTTCCGTGACGGTTGTCCCGGCGGGGAAGCGCCGGATCAGATCAGCGCCCGGGCGGACCGCGTTTTGAGCCGGCTGCGCGCCATTCATGGCGATGGGTTGGTTTTTTCGAGCGGACATTTTCTGCGGGTGCTTGCCGCCCGCTGGCTCGGCCTCGAACCGGCCGCCGCCCAGTTTTTGGCATTGAGCACCGCCAGTCTGAGTGCGCTCGGGTATGAAAATAATCTGTCCCAGCCGGTGATCTGGTTGTGGAACGACATCCGCCACGTAAATGACTAAACCAAACTAAACTATGAATGCGACCCAACAACTGCATGACCTAGGCCAGAGCATCTGGCTCGACAACATCACCCGCGACCTGCTCAACAAGGGCACGCTCAAGGGGTACATCGAACAACTTTCGGTGACGGGGCTGACCTCGAACCCGACGATCTTCGATCAGGCCATCAAGAACAGTTCCGCGTACGATGTCTCGATCCGGGAGAAATTGGCGAAGGGCAGGGCCGGCGAGGAGCTCTTCTTCGATCTGGCGATCGAGGACCTCGTTTGCGCGGCTGACCTGTTCCGGCCGGTTCACGACCGGACCAACGGCGTGGACGGCTGGGTCTCGCTGGAAGTGTCGCCGTTGCTGGCGTATGACACGGCCCAAACCATCGCCGCCGCCAAAAAATTGTCCGCCCGCGCGGCGCGGCCCAACCTGTTCATCAAGATCCCGGGAACGCCGGAAGGCCTGCCGGCGATCGAGGAAGCGATTTTCGCGGGCGTGCCGGTCAATGTGACGCTGCTGTTTTCCCGCGAACATTATTTGGCGGCCTCGGAAGCGTGGCTGCGCGGTATCGAACGGCGCATCGCCGCCGGGTTGAACCCGCGGGTGGATTCGGTGGCGTCGGTGTTCATCAGCCGCTGGGACGCGGCGGCGACGGCGGCCAAGGTTCCCGAGACGTTGAGCAATCGCCTGGGCATTGCCATCGCCGGGCGGATCTACAAGGCGTATCTGGACCAACTGCTCGATCCGCGCTGGCAGCGGGTATACAATGCCGGGGCCCGGCCGCAGCGGCTCCTGTGGGCCAGCACGGGGACGAAGGATCCCAAGGCCTCCGACACTCTCTATATCAAGGCGCTCGCGGCGCCGTTCACGGTGAATACGATGCCCGAGGGGACCTTGAAAGCGTTCGCGGACCACGGCGAAATCGGGCCGATCATGACGGCGGATGGCATGGCGGGTGAAAACATGCTGATGCAATTTGCCAAGGCGGGGGTCAATGTGGATGATGTGGCGGCGCGGCTCCAGGACGAGGGCGCGAAGTCCTTTGTGAAATCGTGGAATGAATTGCTGGCGGTCATCCAGTCCAAGAGCGCCGCGCTCAAACAGGCTGCCTAAGGAGTTCGGGTTATATGAACATACTTGTTGTAGATGTGGGCGGGACGCATGTGAAGGTTCTCGCCACGGGACAAAAGGTGCGCCGGCAGATTGATTCCGGGAAACGCCTGACGCCAGCACGGATGGTATCTGCCGTTCGCAAACTGACTGCGGATTGGGACTATGATTTCGTCTCCATCGGCTATCCCGGTCCCGTCCTCAAAAACCAACCGGCGGTGGAACCATGGAACCTGGGCAAGGGCTGGGTGGGTTTCAATTTCCAAAAGGCGTTCAAGTGCCCGGTCAAGATCGTCAATGACGCCGCCATGCAGGCGCTGGGGAGTTATCGCCATGGCAAGCTGCTGTTCCTGGGGCTGGGCACGGGGCTGGGCACGGCGCTGATCGCCGAAGGGCAGGTCATCATCTCCATGGAATTGGCGCACCTGCCTTACAGGTCATCCACGTTTGAAGATCACGTCGGCCTGCGCGGGTTGGAAAAATACGGAAAGAAAAAATGGCGCAAGTACGTGGCCGATGTCACGGCGCGTTTCATCGCCGCGTTTGAACCGGATGAAGTGGTGCTCGGCGGCGGCAATGCCCGGCTTTTGAAAAAACTTCCGCCGCTCTGCCGGGCGGGCAATAACGAGCATGCTTTTCTGGGCGGATTGCGCTTGTGGAATCCCAAGCATGGTTCCCGTCACGTCTCGGCAACCCCGGCTCCGAAAGCCAAAAAAATCATCACGCAACACAAAAGAGAAATCACGACAAGAAAATGAAAAAAACCGTTAAAACCCTGACTCAATATCCGGCCTGGAAAGCCCTGGCCGCGCACAGCAAGCAAATCAAGAAACGGCACCTCAGAGAGCTGTTCGCAGAGGATGCCAAACGCGGCAAACAATTCACCACCGGGGGCGCCGGGTTGTTCCTGGACTATTCCAAAAACCGTATCACGGCGAAGACGTTGAAGTTGCTCTTGCAACTGACCAAGGAGGCCGGGCTGCGCGGAAAGATTGACGCGATGTTCAGCGGCAAGAAAATCAACGTCACGGAAAACCGCGCCGTCCTGCACATCGCCCTGCGGGCGCCCAAAAATGCCCGCATCCTTGTGGACGGGAAAAATGTCGTGCCGGACGTGCACGCGGTGCTTGGCAAGATGTCGGCCTTTTCCGATCGCGTCCGCAGCGGCAAATGGAAGGGTTTCACCGGCAAACGCATCAAGAACATCGTCAACGTCGGCATCGGTGGTTCCGATCTCGGCCCGGTGATGGCCTATGAGGCGCTCAAACATTACAGCGACCGCCGCCTGACTTTCCGCTTCGTTTCAAACGTGGACGGGATCGATTTCGTGGAGGCGACGCACGACCTGGACCCGGCGGAAACGCTTTTCGTCATCTCATCAAAGACCTTCACGACCTTGGAGACGATGACCAACGCGCAAAGCGCGCGCGACTGGCTGCTCAAAGGTATGGGCGGCAATGTCAAAGCCGTGGCGAAACATTTCGTCGCCGTCTCGACAAACGTGGAAAAGGTTTCGGCGTTCGGCATTGATACGGCGAACATGTTCGGCTTTTGGGACTGGGTGGGCGGGCGTTATTCGATGGACTCGGCGATCGGCCTTTCGACGATGCTGGCCATCGGCCCGAAAGGTTTTCAGGCGATGCTCGCGGGCTTTCACGAGATGGACGAGCATTTTCGCACCGCGCCGTTTGAAGAAAATCTGCCCGCGCTGCTCGGGTTGCTGACGGTTTGGAACACGGATTTCCTCGGGGCGGAAACCGTGGCGGTGCTGCCTTATGAACAATACCTGAAACGCTTCCCGGCCTACTTGCAACAGTTGACGATGGAGAGCAACGGCAAGCACGTCACGCTCGACGGCAAAAAAGTGGATTACGCGACCGGCCCGGTTTATTGGGGCGAACCCGGTACTAACGGCCAGCACTCGTTTTACCAGTTGATCCACCAGGGCACGCGGCTGATCCCGTGCGACTTCATCGCGTTCGCGCACGCGCTCACGCCGCTCGGGCGGCATCACGATATCCTTCTGGCGAATGTTTTTGCGCAGGCCGAGGCGCTGGCTTTCGGCAAAACTGCCGCGGAAGTCAAAGCGGAAGGGACGGCGGATGCCCTCGTGCCGCATCGCGTATTCGAGGGAAACCGTCCGTCGAACACGATCCTCGCTAAAAAACTCACGCCAGAAATTCTCGGCAAGCTCGTCGCGCTCTATGAACACAGCGTTTTCACCCAGGGCGTGATCTGGAACGTGGATTCGTTCGATCAATGGGGCGTCGAGCTGGGTAAAGTTCTGGCCCAGCGTATTGTTCCCGAGCTGGAAAATAAAAACGAGCCTCAACTCAAACATGACAGTTCGACCAACAACCTGATTCGCCATTACCGGAAAATGAAAGGAAAAGCATGAATTCACTCAGTCAAAAGGGGCAACAACAGCGGAAAATCAAAACGCAGGCCGGCTTTCTGGCCGCCTTGGATCAAAGCGGCGGCAGCACGCCCAAGGCGCTGGCGGCCTACGGCATCAAGGAGGGCGCCTGGTCCAACGAAGAAGAGATGTTCGCGCTGGTTCATCAGATGCGCGCGCGCATCATTACCACCCCCAGCTTCAATGGCGACCGGATCCTTGGCGCGATCCTGTTTGAGGGCACGATGGACCGGGACATCGAGGGGCAACCCACCGCGGACTATCTCTGGAGCCAGAAGCGCGTCGTGCCGTTTCTGAAGGTGGACCTGGGGCTGGCCGAGGAGCGCGATGGCGTTCAGCTGATGAAACCCATGCCGGGCTTGGCGGCGTTGCTCGCCAAGGCCAACACGAAACACATCTTCGGAACCAAGATGCGCTCGGTCATCAAACAAGCCAACGCCGCCGGCATCAAGGCGGTGGTCCGCCAGCAGTTTGAGGTGGGGGCGCAGATCCTGGCGGCAGGCCTTATGCCGATCATCGAGCCGGAGGTGGATATCCATTGCCCGGACAAGGGCGGGGCCGAGGCGTTGCTCAAGGCCGCCATCAACGAAAAGCTCAACGCGCTGCCCGCGGACCAAACGGTCATGCTCAAGCTCACGCTGCCGGAGCAGGAGGACTTCTACGCTGAATTCGTCCGGCATCCGAAGGTTCTGAAAGTGGTCGCACTGTCGGGAGGTTATCCGCTGGCGGAAGCCGACAAGCGCCTGAGCCGGAATCACGGCGTGGTGGCGAGCTTTTCCCGCGCGCTGGTCGAGGGCCTGTCGGCCGGGCAATCCGCCGCGGAATTCGACGCGACGCTCGATTCGGTCATCCAAGGCATCTACGAGGCGTCCATCACGTAACGGGGCGCAGCCAACTTCAAATCAACAACAACACGAAAGGGATAAAAATATGCAACTCGGCATGATCGGTCTCGGCCGCATGGGGGCCAATATGGTGCGACGTTTGATCAAGAATGGTCATTCCTGCGTGGTTTATGATCGTTCGGCGGACGCGGTAAAACAATTGATGAAGGAAAAAGCGGCCGGCGCGGATTCACTCGCCGACTTTGTGAAGAAACTGGCCGCGCCGCGCGCCATCTGGTTGATGGTGCCGGCGGGGGTGGTGGATCAGACGGTCGCCGACCTCCTGCCTTTGCTTGCCAAGGACGACATATTGATCGACGGCGGCAATTCTTATTATGTGGATGACATCCGCCGGGCGAAAGAACTCGCCGCGAAAGGGATTCATTATGTGGACGTCGGCACGAGTGGCGGTGTATGGGGCCTGGAACGCGGCTATTGCATGATGATCGGCGGGGAGAAAGAGGTGGTGCAGCATCTGGATCCCATCTTCGCCACGCTGGGGCCGGGCATCGGCGACATTGCGCGCACGCCGGGCCGTGAAAAACTGGGCGGCACGGCCGAGCAGGGTTATCTGCATTGCGGTCCGAACGGCGCCGGCCATTTCGTGAAGATGGTCCACAACGGCATCGAATACGGCATGATGGCCGCGTATGCCGAGGGTTTGGGCATTTTGCGCGACGCCAACATCGGTAAAAAACAAGGCCAGGTTGACGCTGAGACGACGCCCCTGCGCGATCCGGAACATTATCAATACGATCTTAACCTGGCGGACATCGCCGAGGTCTGGCGGCGCGGCAGCGTGATCGCCTCCTGGTTGCTCGACCTGACCGCCGGTTCGCTGGCCGAAGATCCGAACCTCGCCAAGTTCGCGGGCCGCGTGTCGGATTCCGGCGAAGGCCGCTGGACCATCAAGGCGGCGATCGACGAGGGCGTGCCCGCGCCGGTGCTGACCACGGCGCTCTACGAACGCTTCTCCTCACGCGGGGCGGCGGATTATCAGGACAAGCTGCTTTCGGCGATGCGTTTTCAGTTCGGCGGACATCTGGAAAAATCTTCCAAGGAATAAATTATGAGCACCCCCCATTCCGACGCGCTGGTCTTTTTTGGAGCCACGGGCGACCTGGCCTACAAAAAAATATTTCCGTCACTGCAGGCGATGTTGAAACGCGGCAATCTCAATGTGCCGGTCATCGGCGTGGCCAAGGCGGGCTGGAACCTGGACCAGCTCAAGGCGCGGGCCAAGGACAGTCTGGAAAAGCACGGAGGGCTGGACCCGGCGGCGTTTGAAAAACTTTCCGGCCTGCTGCGCTACGTGGATGGCGATTACAACGATGCGGCGACTTTTCAAGCCCTTCGCAAGGAACTCGGCCAGGCGAAATACCCGGCATATTATCTGGCCATCCCACCGGCGGCTTTCGAGATCGTGGTGGAACAACTCGGCAAGTCAGGCTGCACCGACGGTGCGCGCGTGATCATCGAAAAACCCTTCGGTCGCGATCTGGCCTCGGCGCAGGAACTCAACGGAATCTTGCTAAAAACCTTCGATGAAAAGGCGATCTTCCGCATCGACCATTACCTCGGAAAGAAGCCGGTGCATAACGCGTTGTTCTTCCGCTTTGCCAACGCGCTATTGGAACCGTTCTGGAACCGCTATAACGTCGAGAGTTTTCAGATCACGATGGCGGAAGACTTCGGCGTTCAGGGCCGCGGTGCCTTCTATGACCAGGTCGGGACCATCCGCGATGTGATGCAGAACCATCTTTTTCAAGTCATGGCGCACCTGGCGATGGAGCCACCGGTCCGCACGGACAGCGAATCCATCCGCGATGAAAAGGTCAAGGTGCTGAAGGCCATCCCGCCGCTCAAAGCAAACGATCTGGTGCGCGGCCAGTTTCGCGGCTACCGGAATGAGCCGGGAGTTGCCCCTGACTCCAAAGTGGAAACGTTTGCGGTGATGAAACTGGAAATTGATTCCTGGCGCTGGCGGGGGGTGCCATTTTACATCCGGGCCGGGAAAAATCTGCCGGTCACTTGCACGGAAGTCGTCGTCCGGTTGCGTCAGGCGCCGACGATGTATGAAGGCTATGATCTGAAGTCCAATTATTGCCGGTTGCGGATCAGCCCGGACATCACGTTTGCGATCGGCCTGAATGGCATATCTCCCGATGATGAAAAGGTTAGCGTGCCGACAGAAATTATGGCCAGCCGCTATCCGCGCGCCGAAGAGATGGATGCCTATGAGCGCGTGCTCGGCGATGCGATGGCGGGAGACGCCACCCTGTTCGCCCGCGAGGATTATGTGGAGGAGGCGTGGCGGATCGTGGACCCGGTGTTGAAGGCGGGAAGCCCGGTATTTGAATATGACCCAAAAACCTGGGGGCCACGGGAAGTCGAAAGTGTCACGCCTCCCGGCGGCTGGCAAAACCCGGTGGTGAATGGTCCTGAAAAATAATTTATGCGCATAGGAATTGCCGCCGATCACGGCGGGTTTGAATTAAAGGGGGAGTTGGCTGCCAGGCTTCGCAACGCGGGGCACGAAGTCGAAGATTTCGGCGCACACCAATTGACCCCTGAAGACGACTATCCTGATTTTGTTGTTCCACTGGGGCGGGCGGTGGCGGCCGGCAAAGTGGATCGGGGCATAGCCGTCTGCGGCAGCGGCGTCGGGGCGACGGTCTGTGCCAATAAAACCAAGGGCGTCCGCGCGTGTCTGATTGAAGACCATTTTTCGGCGAAGCAGGGCGTTGAGGACGACCACCTCAATGTCATTTGCCTGGGCGGACGCATCGAAGGCCCGGAACTGGCATGGGATTTGGTCCAGGCATTTCTCACCGCCGAATTCAGCCAGGCGCCGCGGCACTTGCGCCGGCTGGGCAAGGTCAAGGCATTGGAAAACTCACAAGAATAACTGCCGTGACGCACTCCGCCTCAAACATGAAATTCAAACCAAAGGCGAAAACGTATGAACGACTCAAACAAGGAACAGCCTGGCAAACCGCCGCTACCTCAAACCCCTGTTGCCCGGAAATCACGCTGGCATTTCGCGAGTTCGATCGTCCTGATGTCATTGGGTGCGATCGGGATAATTGTTTATTTGGTGGGGCCCAAGTTTGCTGAAAAGTATGAAGGCGTTGGTGCTGCGCTCTGCGTGGTTGCTTGCGGTGGATTTCTCGTCTGGCATGTGATCCATCTGCTGGCGGAGGAGGACCAGATTCAAGATGAACTGCTTAAAGCAGATAAATGGCCGGGCTCGTCCCGGGAAGAAAATCCAGATGTGCAACAAACGAATCTGACCAAGCCGCCGCCGGAGGCGGGACCAAACGTCGAATGATTGTTGCCAAGGAACTGCTCAATTTATGACCCGCCGGTTGAAATACTTCATCATGGGCTCGCCGCCAAAGAACTGTTTGCAAAAATATAAAATATCGGGGAGATTTCCTGCAGCAACAGCAGGGAGGGTTCATGAATGAAAACCTTCAGTTTCTGATCAATCACGGTACCGCCGTTTTGTTTGTATCGGTTTTCGTCGAACAAATGGGGGTTCCGCTGCCTGCCATGCCATGGTTGTTGGCGGCGGGCGCTTTGGCCGCTTCGAGTAAGATAAATTGGGCAACGGCGCTCGGTGCCGCCACTGTGGGCTCGCTGCTGGCCGATATGATCTGGTTTTATCTCGGCCGTTACCGTGGCCAACGAGTATTGAACCTGCTCTGTCGCATCTCGTTGGAACCAGACTCGTGTGTTCGCCGGACGGAGAACCTCTTCACGCGATACGGAATGCGAGGAGTGGTGGTGGCAAAATTCGTCCCGGGCTTGAGTACCTTGGTGCCGCCGCTGGCGGGTAATGCCGGTTATAGCGCCCCTCGATTCATGTTCTTCGACGGATTAAGTTCGTTGCTTTACGCTGGGTGCTTCATCCTTGCGGGCGTCCTGTTCAGCCAGCAATTGGAACAGGTCATGAATGCGCTCGCCGGACTTGGACGCAGTGCGCTCTGCGTGGTCGCCGGGCTGGCGGCGCTTTACATCGGGTACAAATATTTAAGGCGGCGACAGCTGTTGAGCGAATTGCGGATGGCGCGGATCACCGTGGACGAGCTGCATCAAAAACAGGAGGCGGGGGAGAACTTCATCATTCTGGATCTCCGGTCCAAGCTTGAAGTTGAACGGAATCCCCTCGTGATCCGCGGCGCCCGTCACATGACCATGGATGAGGTGCAACATCACCTGCCGGAGATTCCCCGCGACCGCGATATCATCCTCTACTGTTCCTGCCCAAATGAGGTGACCAGCGCGCGGGTCGCGTTACAACTTCGCCGCAAAGGCATCTCGCGGGTACGGCCCTTGTTGGGCGGAATTGATGCCTGGCGGGATCGCAATTACCCGGTGGAACTGCAAGTCATCGAAGTGGCCAGCACTGAACTTCTGGTCGTGCAGTCAGGAACGCCGTCCGCTAAACCAACTTCTCGCAACCCCGAAAAACTGACCGGTCCCGGCGCCGGATAACTCAACCCTTTATGGCCAAGCCTGTGATATGGACAGTGGACGACGATCCGGACGTGTTGCGAGCCGTGGAGCGCGACCTGCGCCGGCAATATGGCGACCGCTACAAGGTCATTTCGGCCGATTCCGGGATTTCCGCCTTGGAAGCGGTAAAGCAATTGAAGCTTCGCAATGAGCCGGTGGCGCTCTTTCTGGTGGACCAGAGAATGCCCCGCATGTCGGGCGTGGAATTTCTGGAAAAGGCGATCGAGCTTTATCCGGAGGCCAAACGCGCGTTGTTGACCGCCTATGCGGACACCGACGCGGCCATCCGTGCGATCAACAGCGTGCAGATCGATCATTACCTGATGAAGCCCTGGGACCCGCCGGAGGAGCGGCTTTATGGCGTGGTGGATGATTTGCTCGATGATTGGCAGGCCTCCTATCATCCTGTGTTTGAAGGTGTGCGTGTCATCGGCCATCGCTGGTCGCCTCAATCAAACGTGATCCGTGATTTTTTGGGACGCAACTTTGTGCCTCATCAATGGCTTAATATCGAGACCGACGAAGGCGCGAAGCAGCTCCTTGCCACCGCCGGAGCCGACGCTGCGTCATTGCCGATGGTGGTGTTTCCCGATGGCTCTTTTCTGGGCAACCCGCCCACCGTCGAGGTGGCCCGCAAGCTGGGATTAAAGACCAAGGCGGAAGCTCCCTTTTACGATCTGGTGGTCGTCGGTGCCGGGCCGGCGGGCTTGGCGGCGGCGGTCTACGGGGCCGCCGACGGCCTGCACACCCTGCTGATTGAACGGGAGGCGCCCGGCGGGCAGGCGGGCCGGAGTTCACGCATCGAAAATTACCTCGGCTTTCCCATGGGGCTCAGCGGCTCAGATCTGGCCCGGCGCGCGGTGGCCCAGGCGCGGCGTTTTGGCGTGGAAATTCTCGCGCCGCAGGAGGTCCAAAGCGTCCGCATCGAAGGTCCGACCCGCGTGCTGACGCTTACGGACGGACCGGAGATCGGTTGCCGGGCGCTGATCATCGCCACCGGCATCGCCTTTCGAAAGCTGGACGTGCCGGGACTGGATAAATTGAATGGCGCGGGCGTTTATTACTATGCGCCCATGTCGGAGGCATTTTCCTACCGGGACGGCGACATCTACATCGTGGGCGGCGCCAACTCCGCGGGCCAGGCCGCCATGTATTTTTCCAAGTTCGCCCGTCAGGTGACGATGCTGGTGCGCGGCAATGCCCTGTCGGACACCATGTCGCAATATTTGGAAAACCAGATCACCGCCACCAAGAATATCGCCGTGCGATTCAACTCGAATGTCATCGAGGTGACGGGGGTTGATCAGTGCGAGAACATCACCATCAAGAACAGCAAAACCGGTTCACACGAAACTGTGCCCGCGAGCGCGCTGCTGATCTATGCCGGGGCGGTTCCGCGCACCGACTGGCTCGCCGGTGTGGTCGAGCGTGACGCGCTGGGCTATCTGATCTCCGGCCAGCATCTGATGCATGAGGGACGGCGCCCGGCCGGGTGGACCGCGGATCGCGACCCGTTCTATCTGGAAACCAGTGTCCCGGGCATTTTTGTGGCGGGCGATGTCCGTCACCGGTCCGCCAAAGGCGTCACTTCCGGCGTTGGGGAAGGGGCGATGGCAGTAAAACTTGTCCACGAATACCTGGGCCTTTTATAATATGGAACCCGCCATCCTTCAACAGGTCCGCGCCACTCCCCTCTTTTCGGGACTGGATGATGCTCAACTCGGCTGCATCGAGCCCGGCGAAGTCATCGACGTGCCGGGCGGAACCGTCCTGGTCTCCGAAGGGGAGAAGACCCCCTTTTTCTTCGTGGTGCTCGAAGGTGAAGTCCGTCTCACGCGGGCTTACGACAACCAGACCGTCCTGATGGGGGTCATCAAGCCGGGCCATTTCACGGGTGAGATCACCCTGTTGTTGGATATTCCATGGATGGCGACGGCCCGGTTGGGAAAGCCGGCCAAATTATTCCGGCTCGGGCAGGAGGATTTCTGGCACATGATGGGCACCTGCCGTTCCGTGGCCCGGGAAATCTTTCATAGCGCGGCGAACAAAGTCCGCAACCTGGAAGGTTATTCCCAGCAACGGGAGAAGCTCGCCTCCCTCGGCACCATGGCCGCGGGCCTGGCGCATGAACTCAACAACCCGGCGGCGGCGGCGCGCCGGGCGGCCGCGCATCTGCAGGAAACCACCGATAAAGTGCAGGTACTCCTTTGCCAACTCACCCGAACGCTCGATCACGAGCATATGCGGCATTTAGTGGCCGCCTCGCAAGATGCCTTGGCGCGTTCCGCGAAGGCGCCGGCACTCGACCACCTTGAGCGCAGTGACCGCGCCGATACGATTGCGACCTGGCTTGAACCCCATGGGGTGGCAGCCGCCTGGGAGATTGCCCCAACCTTCGTTAACGCCGGCTTGGATACCGCCTGGCTGGATGAATTCACGGGCAAGCTTCCGGCGGCCACTCATGCGGACGCCCTGGGCTGGCTGGAGGCACGCTTGAATCTTAAATCGCTGCTGGCTCAGGTGGAACAGAGTACCGGACGGATCGCGGAACTGGTAAAAGCCGTCAAATCCTACTCCTACATGGACCGGTCGCCGATGCAGGAGGTGGATATCCATGACGGGCTGGAGAGCACCCTGACGATGCTGGGCCATAAACTGAAAAACGTCACTCTCACCCGGTCTTTTGATCGCTCACTGCCGCGCATCATGGCGTACGGCAGCGAACTCAATCAGGTCTGGACCAACCTGATTGACAACGCCATCCACGCCGTCAATGGCACTGGGAAAATCTGCATCGGGACCTGCCTGGAGGACAATCAACTGCTCGTCGAGATTGTGGACAACGGTTCCGGTATTCCTCCGGAGGTCCAGTCACACTTGTTCGAGCCGTTTTTCACCACCAAACCCGTCGGCACCGGCACCGGGCTGGGCCTGATCATCAGCAACCGCATCGTTGCCGACCGTCATGGCGGTGAGATCGAATTCGAATCCCGCCCCGGCGAAACCCGTTTCAAGGTCCGCCTCCCCGTCACTCGCGATCATTGACCTCGCGGGATTTTAATTCCTTTGATTGTCGCGAGCCAGCTCTTCCGGCGTTACGACCAGATCCAGTTTCTCCGTATGCCGGATGATCGTGACCAGCGACGGAACGCCGATCACCTTGGCCACGAGGTGGCGGTGCAACTCGTCGATCCCGGAAATCGGTTCGCCCGAAAAAGCCACGATGACATCACCTTCGCGCAGACCGGCGCGGCTCGCGGGGCTGCCCGGTTCGATGCCCGCGACGAGCACGCCGTGTTCCACCCGCAACTGGTGGAAGCGGACAACACGGCGGTGTATGGGCACATTCTGGCCAACCACGCCGATCCAACTGCGGCGGATACGTCTCTCTTTGATGAGCCACGCGGCGACAAATTCCGCCGTGTTGCTGGCGATCGCGAAACAAATCCCCTGGGCGGGCAGAATGATGGCCGTGTTCACGCCCATGACTTCGCCCCGCGAATTGACCAGCGGGCCGCCGGAATTGCCGGGATTCAACGCGGCATCGGTCTGGATGACATTGTCGATCAGCCGGCCGGACTGCGAGCGCATCGAACGCCCAAGCGCGCTCACCACGCCCGCCGTGACGGTCTGTTGAAATCCGAACGGACTTCCGATCGCGACGGCGATCTGCCCGACGCGGACGGACTTGGAGTTTCCCAAACGCGCGTGGGCAAGCTGCGACGCATCGATGCGGACAACGGCCAAATCCGTCTCCGGGTCTTCGCCAACCAGGCTGGCGCGATGCACCTGGCCATCCGCCAATGTGACTTCCAGCTCATCCGCGCCGTGTACGACATGGCTGTTGGTCAGGATGAAGCCGTCCGGCGCGATGACAAAACCGGAACCGCTGCCGCCCGATTCCGGCCCCTGTTGTCCGGCGCGGCCGGCCTTGTGGACACGGATATTCACCACCGCGGGGCCGACCTTCTCAACGGCGCGGCTGATGGTCTTGGAATAGCTGTCGAGCAATTCGTCGTCGTTAGGCGCGGATTGAACCAGCGTATCGGCGGCGACCGGATCGGTTTCGCTGAATGCGCGAACCAATTCCGCCGGCCGCCGTCCTTGGAATGTGGTTGGTCTCTTCATTTTTATCCTTTCGTTTACACCGGCACGGTGAGTTTCTCCAATTTGGAGAGGATCGCGCGTTTACCGATGACCCCAATAGTTTTATCTTTCACCTCGCCGCCCGCGAAATAGAGCAGCGTCGGGATGGATTGGACCCCAAAGCGCGCCGCCAGCGTCGGATTGCTGTCCACGTTCACCTTGGCAACCTTCACACGACCGGCTTGTTCCGCGCCGATTTCGTCAAGCACGGGCGCCAGCATTTTGCACGGCCCGCACCATTCGGCCCAAAAGTCCACGAGCACGGGTTGACTGGATTGAAGAACTTCGCTCTCGAAGTTCGCTTCATTGATTTCGATGGTCTGTTTCATATTTATACTGGGGTTGGTGGTTCAGCGGTGGCCCCCCGAAACGAGCAGGGTTTCGCCGGTGACCCAGGACGAATCGTCCGAAGCAAGAAAAGCAACCGCCGTTGCGATGTCCTGCGGCCGGCCAATACGTCCGAGCGGCGCTTCCTTGACGTATTGATCGTGAAAATCGCCCTCCGTGAAGCCACTGGAGACCGTGCCTTCGGTTTCCACCAGGCCGGGACGGACGGCGTTGACGCGGATCTTGCGCGCGCCGAGTTCCTTGGCCAGCGAGCCGGTGATGGTGTCCACGGCTCCCTTCGTGGCGCTATAAACCGAACCATTCGCCGGAGCCATGGTGCTGACGAGCGAACTGATATTGATGACGCTGCCACCGGCCGGGTCGAAATATTTTGATGCTTCCTGGGTGGTGAGCAGCAACCCGAGCACATTCAAATTGAACTGCTTGTGGAAGTGCTCCTCGGTGATCTGTTCGAGCGGCGCAAATTCGTAAACGCCGGCGTTGTTCACGAGAATGTCCAACCGGCCAAACGCCTTTTTCGTTTCGGCGAACAGACGGTCAATATCCGTTCTTTTTGCGACATCACCCTGAACTGCAACGGCCTTGCCGCCTGCGCCGGCGATTTCGGCGACCACTTTGTCCGCCCCGGTTTTGCTGGACGCATAATTGACGACGACGGACGCGCCATCCGCCGCGAGTTGTTTGGCGATCGCGGCGCCGATGCCTTTGGACGCGCCGGTGACGACCGCGACCTTGCCTGCGAGTTTTTTATTTTGGGTGTTCATTTGCTGGTTCTTTCTATTTTTGGTTGGTTGTCTTTGCTTATCTGTCTGTTACTTAACAAGTAACAATAAAGTATAAAATTTTACTTTTTCCTCATGTCGGAAACGATCTGCGCCAGGCTGGTCTCCGCCAGGCTTGCCTCCATCGCCTTCTGGGTTCTTGCCAGCGCCTTTTCGAGCGCGGTTTTGATATGGCAGCTTACCAGGCAGCCTTTTTGCTCGGCATAACTGTGGATCGAAAACGCCCTTGGCGCATCCACCGCCCGGTAAATGTCCAGCAGGGAAATGGCCTTCGCGTTCTTTGCGAGCCAGCACGCGCCGGCCTTGCCGGTGGCCGTT
>Ga0206945_1078_pt1 | contig 22866 bp, 14 predicted proteins | sample Alteio_BWOrgHeat_5_FD_152982 | JGI IMG/M metagenome (GOLD analysis project Ga0206945, IMG submission 152982) | Enriched cells from forest soil in Barre Woods Harvard Forest LTER site, Petersham, Massachusetts, United States -... | ecosystem: Environmental > Terrestrial > Soil > Temperate forest > O... | reverse complement strand
GGACGACGGAACCAACGGCGCTTTTCAGCACTTCAATTTTCACGTTATCGGCGATCTTCACCATCAGCGACTTGTCCTTGACGTTCGAGACGATCCCGAAAATGCCGCTATTCAGGAGGACCTTGTCGCCCGTCTTGACGGCCTTGAGCAATTCCTCCTGGTCCTTGCGTTGCTTCTGCTGCGGGCGAATCAGCAAAAAATAAAACATCACGACGCAAACCGTCAGCGTCCCGACCATCGACAACATTTGCCCGGTTGGGTTCGGGTCTGTCCCCGGCGGCGAACCGCCCATGGCCAATAGTTCAAACAGTCTCATCTACTTCAATTCCTTCCGTGTATGTCGCTGCAAATTCTCGTCGAAATTCTTCAAAAATCCCCGCCGCAATCGTTTCCCGGGCGCGGCGCATCGTCTCCAGGTACATATGGAGGTTGTGCCACGTCATCAGCCGCAACCCCAAAATCTCACTCGTGCGGTACAGATGACGAACGTAGGCGCGCGTAAAATTGCGGCACGCGTAACATTCACAACCCTCTTCCAGCGGCTCGAAATCTTCGCGATACTTCGAGTTCTTGATCGCGTACGTCCCGCGCGCCGTAAAAATCGTCCCGTTGCGCGCCACGCGGCTCGGCAACGTGCAATCAAACATGTCCACACCCCGCGCGGCCATTTCCAACATCTGCGGCGGTGTGCCGACACCCATCACATAGCGCGGGCGATCCTGCGGCAGGAACGGCACCGTCATCTCCACCTGCCGCATCATCTCGGGCGGCGGTTCGCCGACGCTGACGCCGCCGATGGCGTACCCCTCAAAATTCATCGCTACCAGTTCCCGCGCACTGCGTTCCCGCAAATCGGGAAAGACACTGCCCTGCACGATTCCAAAGAGCAATTGGCCGTCGCACAACTGTTGCTCTCGACAGCGGGCTGCCCACTGTAATGTCAGCTCCAAACTACTGCAAGCGTATTCTCGGTCGCACGGCCAGTGCGGACACTCGTCAAAAGCCATCACAATATCGCTCCCCAAGACCCTCTGGGCGGCCATGGATTCGCGGGGGCCGAGGAATAGCGTCGCGCCGTCCACGTGCGACTGGAACTCCACACCCTCCGGGGAAATCTTGCGCAGTTTTGCCAGCGAAAAGACCTGGTAACCACCACTATCGGTAAGAATCGGGCCGTCCCAATTCATGAACTTGTGCAGGCCGCCTGCCTTCGCGATCAGGTCGGTGCCCGGGCGAATGACGAGGTGATACGTATTCGCGAGAATGATTTGCGCTTTCAATTCGTGGAGCTCGTCCGGCGTCATGCACTTCACCGTCGCCTGGGTCCCCACCGGCATGAAGATCGGGGTCTCAATGACGCCATGCGCCGTGCGCAACTGCCCTGTACGGGCTTGGTTGTGCGGGTCTTTTCGAATGACAGCGAAGGTCCGTTCCACCCTTGCAGACTAGAGAGTTCACTTCACAAAGGCAAGTTTCACCCGACACTCGCCACGGTATGCAACCCGGCATGCTCCGTGCATCATTCTATACGGTCGCAATGGACACGAACCTGACAACAGATACGTCGCGCTCTTCCTTGGAGCGATACGAAAGCATTGTACACAATGCTGTCGAAGGGATTTTTCAGTCCACACCCGACGGCCGCTACATCCTGGCGAATCCCGCGCTGGCCCGCCTGTACGGGTACGATACACCTGCCGAGTTGATCGAGAGTGTGACGGACATTACGCATGGCATCTACGTCGATCCCTCGGTGCGGCAGGAATTCCAGCGGCTGATGGAGGAACAGGGGGAAGTACGCGGGCTGGAATACCAGGTGCGTCGCAAGGACGGCAGTGCCATCTGGATTAGCGAGCACGCCCGCGCCGTTTGCGACGGCGACGGCAAGGTCGCGTACTACGAGGGCTTCATCGAGGACATCACCCGGCGGAAACGCATTGAGGAACAATTCCGCCAGTCGCAAAAGATGGAGGCGGTCGGCCGCCTTGCGGGCGGTGTGGCACACGATTTTAACAATATCCTCACCGCCATTCTCGGTTACTCCGAATTACTCCAGCGCGGCGCAACCGATGACGCTACGCGGCAACGGACCGATGACATCCGCAAGAACACCGAACGTGCCGCCGCGCTCTGCCGTCAATTGCTCGCCTTCAGCCGCAAGCAGGTGGTCACGCCAAAAATTCTCAACCTCAACACGGTTGTTCACGAGATGAAGCTGATGCTCCAGCGGTTGATCGACGAGGACATCAAGCTGGTCACCCTGACGACCGAGGATTTGCCCTTCATCAAGGCCGACCCCAGCCAAATCGAGCAGGTCATCATGAATCTCGCCGTGAACGCCCGCGATGCGATGCGCAGCGGCGGGACGCTCACCATCGAGACCGTCCGTGTCATCATCGACGAAAAATCTGTCGCCCGAAGCCCCGAACTGGCGGCGGGCGACTATGTGATGCTGGGCATTTCCGACACCGGCTGCGGCATGTCGACGGAAGTCAAAGCGCGCCTCTTCGAACCATTCTTTACGACCAAACCGGCGGGCAAAGGCACCGGACTCGGCCTGGCCACGTGTTACGGCATTGTCAAACAAAGCGGCGGACACATCGCCGTGTACAGCGAAGAGGATTGCGGCACGACGTTCAAAGTGTACCTGCCGGCGATCATCGGAGAACCGGAGGCGGTCACGCCGCCCCGGCGGGAGATCATGCCCGCTCGTGGCAATGAAACCATCCTCCTCGCCGAAGACGAGCCGGCCATCCGCGAGCTGGCCGCCACCTGTTTGCGAGACCTCGGCTACCACGTCATCGAGGCTTCCGACGGCAGTGAGGCGATGCGCCTCGCCAAGAGACATGGTTGTAAAGAGATTGATTTGCTACTCACGGACGTCGTGATGCCCGAGATGGGCGGCAAAGAACTGGCCTACTGGCTGCGGGCGGTTTCCCCCAACACGCGAGTCCTGTTCACTTCCGGTTACACCGACCGTACCGTCATCAGCAGTGGCACACTCAACCCCGGCACGCGTTTCCTCCAGAAACCATTTCCTCCCTCGACGCTGGCCAATGAAGTCCGGATAACGCTGGATTGCTGAGGTCTTAGAGCTTCTTCAACTCGCGTTCGTACGTCTCGCGGTCATCAATGTCGATCAGTACGCCTTCATCCCCAACCACCAGCCGGGCGATGTCATCGGCGTGTTTTCCGTAGAAATGTTTCAAGGTCATCGATTCATCCATGGCCAGGATTTCTTTCGCGTACTCCGCCCGCAACAACGGTGGGTGTCCCTGTCGTCCGTTGTAGGATGGTATCAAAATCTTGTGATGCTTCTTTTCGAATTCCCTGATCAACGTCTCTACGGTCTCACGTTTCAATCGTGGCTGGTCGCAGATGGCCAGCAACACGATTTTGGTTTTCTTCGGAAGTTCCCGCAGTCCCGCCTGCATCGAGGTGAACATGCCCAACGGGTAGCGGTCATTCTTCACGATTTTGCACGAAGTGTGCGCGATCTTCGCGGCGATCTCGTCCGACTTGTAACCCAGCACAACCCGAATCTCGTCCACACACGGTGTCACGAAGGCATCAATTACGCATTCGAGCATGGTCTTGCCGCCAAACGGGAGCAGTTGCTTGGGTTGGCCCATGCGACGAGACTCGCCGGCCGCTAAAATAATGGCGACGTTCATTCGCGTCGATGCATCAGGCGGGACAACGGGCTCCCCCGCTCGACTCGCTCGAAGGGAGTGCGGACTTGTCCGCCAGTTGATTCGTGACGGAGAGTGATACGTAGTTTTGCGCGTTACGACGAACCGCAATCAATTCCGCCAGCACGCTGACGGCGATTTCCTCGACGGTGAGCGAGTGGATGGCCACGCCCATCGGCGTACGAATACGCCGAAAATCTTCGGCCGTGGCGATGCCTTCGTTAATAAATCCGTCCATGACCGTGCGTACTTTGCGTTTGCTGCCGATCATGCCGATATACGCGGCTGGTTTGTGAATGACCTCCTTGAGGATCACCGCGTCGTGCTTGTGTCCGCGGGTGACAATGCAAATGTAAGTGTCGGCATCGACCGGGAAATCCTTCATCACTTTCGCCGGGTCATCGACGATGATCTGCTTGGCGTCTGGGAAGCGGTCTTTGTTCGCAAACGAAGCGCGATCGTCGACGGCCACCACATCGAAGCCGCTCCAGGCAGCGATTTTTCCGACCGCGCACCCGATGTGGCCTCCGCCGCAGACGACGAGGACCGGGTGCGGAAGAATGGGCTCAAAATAAACGGAGAGCGACGAAGGCTGAAGAGTGAGAGACAAAGGCTCAGGTTCAGGCTCTGCGAGTATTTTCACGCACTGCGACGAAAGTTCGGAAAGTAAATCCGCTGGCAGATCGTCGGCGACGATGAGTTCTTTGTCAGTGAACAGTGCGCGTTTGCCGACGTGATCACCGGTCGTAATGGTGGCCAGCACGCGGCGCTGACGTTTTGACGGTTCGGCCAGCAATGCCTGCCAGACTTTGCTCTGTCCCGGATCCGGCTGCACAAACGTCTGCACCGACCCACCGCAGATCAGTCCGTCGTCCCAGCCAAAATCGTCGTCGAGCACGGCGCGGAAAGAAAATGATTCGCCGGTTTCAATGGCACGCAGGGCTTTCTGTCGCGTCTCCGCTTCGAGACAGCCGCCGCCCAGCGTCCCGAGGATACGTCCATCGGGCAGGAAAATGGCCTTGGCCCCGCACTTCTGCGGGGTCGAGCCTTTGGTTTCCACGAGGACGGCAAACGCCAGCCGCTCCTTGCGTTCCAGAAGCCCGGCCAGTTGCTGGTAGATGGGATCCATGCCCTTAGGCTAATGGCAGATGAGGGGCGAATCAAGTCAACAGCACCAACGGGGATGATGACTGGCGTTTCGCTCACGAGCCCATGTCTGACCACAACGGGAGCTTGCAGTGCACGCATCGTCTAGCAAGCGGAATGTTATACCAGGTCTTGGCGAAAAAGCGTGCCCGGCACCGCGGACATCGAAAACGCGTCATGTAATTTGCGGAGACTATAAACGCAAGCATCCATATTCCCGCGACGACGAGAAAGGTTGTTCCTGACCCAAAAAGCAGTGACAGTAGGTAACCCAAGAGAAAGACACCGGGTATGTACGTCACCCAGATCAGGAGAAACAATAAGCGACGCCTCTTGTAGTCTTGCCAGTTCGCAAGGTACGAAGTTCGGTCACTCATGCTCGCTTCCGTGTGGCTGAAAAATCGCAGCCACGTAAAGTCGCGGTTTGCTCAATTCGCTTTCCTCCAGTTGCATGTTGTCGAACATCCCGGCGAGTCGATAGCCCTTTTCGGCAAGCAAGTGTTCAAGTTCAGCCGGGAAGAACAGGCGGTACTCGCAAAAGTCTTCCACTTCGCCTTGTCCCTCGATGGTCCAAATCCGGTGTCTCACCAAAAGCTGTTTGCGTCGGTCGAAACTGTGCGTTGCGCGCGCATGGGCCGTGAAGCCGGGTACATTGACGCGGAACTCCGTTGTCGGCTTGAAGTGTCCGCCGCCCAGGTAGCTGGCCGCGTTGTTGATGTCGAGGATGAGCAGCGTGCCGGGATGCGAATGAGCGACGAACGTGTCCAACGTTCGGCCAACGTCTTCTGCGGTGAGCGCGTACGTGAAAGCGGATCCCATGCACATGACAACATCGAAGGTGCGTCCAAGGCGAACCGTGCGCATGTCACCCACTTGAAGATGGAGGTGGTGCCGTTGGGCCTTCGCGAACTCAATCATCTCCGGTAGATAATCCACGCCCCAACAGTCGGGACACTCTTTGGAAAGGGAGTCCAGGTCGCGGCCGGTGCCGCAACCGATGTCGAGAATGGATCGCGGTGGTTGGGTAAGATAGCGGGTGAAGAAACGACGACACATCATCGGGGTTTCGTCGTTCGGCTCGGGATACACCAATTCGTAGAACTGCGGGCTACGATAGAGAAGATTGCGGACGTCTGAGTTCATGGTCTAGAGTTGTGTAACACTCGTGGCTTTATAGTCACGCTGAGAAGCGACGACACCCCTCACCCTACCCTCTCCCCCAAGGGGAGAGGGGAAGCATGAAAGGGCACAGTGTTTTCCTCTCCCCTCCGGGGGAGAGGATGAAGGTGAGGGGATTGACTGTAAGTAATCCGATTGTAAGGGCATCATGGTTACATAACACCAGAGCATGATCGCATCATTGCGCCAGGAAATCGGCGACGGCGGGGTTGACCTTGGCGGCTTCGTAACCGGGGGAGATGTGGCCGTAGTCGCTTTCCAACTTGAGCGTAGGCGCGTGTAGGAGACCGGCAAATTCCAAGGCGGGGGCAGGATTGACGGCGCGATCTTTCAGGGCGGAGATGACCAGCACCTTCGCTTTCACCGCCGCCGCAGCGCCCTCCATGGAACCGCCGAACGGCGCGGAGACATCCAGTGACATGATGGCCTCCAACTGGCGGATCTTGTCATTCGAATCGAAGCCGGGAGTGGCCTTCGCTTTCTCCAGTTCGGCGTCGAGTTTTTCGCGCGTCATCCGCTTGTTGTATTCATCGGGGGTGGTGAGAATCAATGCGAGGAATTCGGCCTCGGCGACGCGGGCGGGATTGTTGGTGTAATTGCCGTTGTTCCAATCGGGATCGGTGGTGATGGCGCGGAGTTGGGCGCGGAGGAAGACGAGGTCGTAGGGAGTGGGCCGCGGTGAGCCCACGATCGGGATCGCCTTGTCCATAAAATCGGGATACGAAACGATCCATTGGAAGGTCTGCATGCCGCCCATCGAGATGCCCATGACGGCCAGCACGTGATCCAAGTGCAGCGTTTTGGTGAGGAGTTTGTGCTGCGTATTGACCATGTCGCGGATGGTGATTCTCGGGAATTTCATGCGCGGCTGCGATTGGCTGTTCGAAGGGGAAGACGAGACGCCATTGGCCAGCGAGTCGACGGCGATGACGAAATATTTGGCGCTATCCACCAGCTTGTTGGAGCCGATGTTGCCCATGAGCTGCTCGGTTGTTCCCAGGGCCCACGTGGGAAAGAGAATCGCGTTGGATTGATTGCTGTTGAGCGTGCCGAACGTCCGGTAGCCGATGCGGCAGTCGCGGATGACCTCCCCACCCTCCGTTTTGAAATCACCGAGTCGCGCGAATTGTAGCGTCTGCGCGGTGGCGAGATTTCCCAGACAGAAGAGAATCAGGGAAAGGGCAACAGCAAAGCGGATTGAGTTTTTGATCACAAAGCGTTGGCAAACGGGATCCATGGCCGCAGGTTAAAGGGCGTGCTCTGTGAAATCAAGCCGCTACAAGCGTCCGAGTCTTACTCGCGGACGGAGCCGATGGTGTCGAGATTGGTTACCAGAAAACCACTTGAAAAAGGCGTGAAATGGCATTGGAGGTGCTCAATAGTAGGCTGGTGATGCTTGTATTAACCGGCACTCGATTATTAGAGTATGGATTCTAGTATTTACTCCGACCCGCTCTTTACGAACCATACGGATCAAGTGGTCGCTTGGTTGTTTTCTTCAGTCTGGATTTGCATTGGCGCTCTCAGGGTGCGGCGTAGATTTCCCGACGTGGCACGTTCTGAGGTTTGGCTGTCATCTTTGTTATCTGCCTTTCGCAACTTGGGTTTATTTATCGGCATTATCTTTACCGTTGGCCTCGTCTTTCTATACTGGTTGAAGGTGGTCTCGATCTTTTGGTTCCCTTGGGTAGTTATGTGTGGCTTATCCATTATTTCATTGTTTTGGTTTTTCCCGCCGCTTGCCTTAGTCCTCTCGTGTTGGGTTCTTTTTGGGAGGTTTAGGGAGCATTACAGCAAGCGGAGCATCATTTTGTATTTGCAGTGTTTTTTAGTGGCAACAGTAGACGTGTTGATATTCTGTGCGATGCAGACTGTTGCGGCCTCTTTATAAGCGTCCAAATAAGCGTCCAAAGCGGGGGACGGTCTTTGTTCTTTTCTTGCGGTCTCCCAAAAGGTCTAATGGGATTCATCGCTTATGGGACTCACCACCAGACCGGCGACAGACTCGGACACGGCGTTTGCGCGGGAAACGCATCATGGCGCGTATCGCGAGGTGGTGCTCGCGCAATATGGCTCGTGGGTTGACGCCGATCAGGACCGTTATTTTGAGAACAATTGGCGCGAGGCCACATTCGACATCATTCTGTCAGACGATACGCCTTGCGGTTATGTGGCGGTTGAATACCGCACGGATGACGTCCACATTCGTGAATTGGTGATTCATCCGAAGTGGCAGGGTCGGGGAATTGGGACTGCCTTTCTCAAGCAGGTGATGGAATCCGCCTCACAGAAAGGTCTGCCGGTCCGATTGGGAACATTCCATCGGAACAGGGCCTTGAAGCTTTATCAGAGGCTTGGATTTCGGGAAATTGGACGGACGGAAACGCATGTCCTGTTGGAATGGCTGTCGAAGTGAAATCGGGCCGCCAGGAATCAACGCCGACAGTTGCGGAGATCGTTTGTGAACGCGAGCTTGACCAGAGAGTACCGTCACAAGCTCACGCCCACGCGAAAGAGAGATTCTTCGCTTCGCTCAGAATGACAAAGGGACGGAGATGAAGACGTGACTCACGGCACGAGGCGGATGTGGTAGTAGTTCGCGGGGTAATTCGTCGCCGCGCCCGGGTCGGTGTAATTGGTCGTGGTGAGGCCGACGCCGGTGAGGATGATGTTGCCGCTGATATTGGACCAGGTAGCGCCGGGGTCGGATGCGGATTCCACGGCGTTGGTCATTCCTCCAACCGACATCCAGTTAATGAGCATATCCGTGCCATTCATGGTGACGCTGGTGACGTGAAACGGCGACGTGGGGTCGGTCGGGTCGGTCCCCAATTCAAACTCCTGGAGATTGGACAGGCCGTCGCCATCGGGATCGGCGGCAGCGACCGTGGGATCGAAGGGATTGAAGCCGTACTGCAGTTTCCAACTATTCGGGATGCCGTCACCGACCTGGCTCGCATCTGGGTCAAGAAGCGGCTGGACAGATAACTCGACCTGATTCGTGTCGGAAGCGCTGCAGCCATCGGTCGCGTTGACCTTGAAGAAGTATGTGATCGCGCTGTTGCTGCCCGGAAACAGCGGAAGGAATACTGACAGTGCGTTCGTGCCCAATAAGGCGCTTTCGCCGCCGCTGTTGGTGCCTTCGGAAACGTTATAAGCGAGCGGCGCCATTCCGCCCGAAGCGGCTGACCAACTTAGCGTCGCGCCATTGATCGCCGGCGTGACGCCACCCGGCCCGGCGAATAGCGGCGCGCCGACACAGGTGAAACCGTTGGTGAGGGTTGTCGGTGGTTTGAGGGGCGTCTTGACGACGACGCTATACGCGCCCGGAGTGTTGGCGGAAGTGATGGCGGTGAGGGTGTTGGAATTGACGAAGGTGACCGCAGTGGCGTTGACACCATTCATCGTAATGGTCGAGCCGCTTTGGAAATTGGCGCCGCTGATCGTGATATGCGTGCCGCCCGACGCGCAACCGTTTGTGGGCGAGATTTGCGTAATCAACGGGTTGATGACCGGGACAAATTGATAAACGCGGATGTAATCCACCTGCAGTTCGTTGGGCAGGCTGGCATTGATGCTGTTGGTGTCCGGATTGTTAACATAATCGCCGCCGGTTGCGAGGTTCATCAGGATGTAAAACGGCTGGTTGAACGGATAGGGATACGATTTGCCCGAGACGGACGTGCCCCAACTGGTCTGCGTCTCGTAAGCGACGCCATCGACTGACCACGTGATCGAATTCGAAATCCAGTCCAGGTCATAGACGTGGAAATCCGCGACGCTGCCGCTGCCGGGGAGCGTGTAGGTTAGTGTCTCGTCGGTGCCCGAGTGCAAACTGCCCTGCACGAATGTGACGTCCGCCCCGTTATTCTCGACGACGTCGATTTCGCCGCAACCTGGCCAGGGAACTGAGACGCTGTTCGACCCCATCATCCAGAGCGCCGGCCACATGCCGGTGCCGGCCGGCAGTTTGGCGCGCCATTCGATTCGCCCGTACAACGTATTGAAGAGGCCCTGGCTCTTCATGCGGGCGGAGGTATAGTGAAAAACATTGGTGACGTTGTGGGAGATCGAGTTGGTGGTTTCGATCTGGGCATGGATGTGGAGCAAGCCGCCGGCAACGAACGCGTTGTTGGTGCGCCGGGTATAGAACTCCAGCTCATCGTTGCCCCAACCGTTGTTGTTGCCGGTATCGAAGGTCCACTTGGTGGTATCGACATTGGAAGCGGTGGCGCTGTTGAATTCATCGCTCCAGACGAGCGACAAGGCAAAGCCCTGAGCATGCGCAGTTGGTGTCCCGGATCCGAGTATTCCAAGGAGGAAGAGGCTGGCGATCAGAAATAAATAGATCCGCTTGGCTTGAATGAAAGAAATCGCAAAAATCCCTAATGCAGTCATCGTGAACTGGTTCCTCTGATCCCTGTCTTGATAGTAGGCTTATTTGCTTCCAAAAAGCGAGCTAAATGCAAACGTTTTCATCGCAGGGTCAACTGCCGGAATGAGATACAGACTCGGAAAAGATTCGAAAGTAGCAAAACGAAATACTTTCCGGTCAGTCACATTCATGTGATCTCGTTCATTGTCCCCGCGCACAACGAGCAAGCCGTCCTCGGACGAACGTTGCAAGCCATCCACGGTTCCGGCCGCGTAGTAGGCCAGCCATATGAAATCGTTGTGGTGGACGACGCCTCGACCGACGCCACGGCGGAGATCGCACGAGAACACCAGGCAACCGTTGTGACGGTCAACCATCGGCAGATCGCTGCCACGCGCAATTCCGGTGGACGGGCGGCGCACGGGGACCGGTTGTTCTTTGTGGACGCGGACACGACGATCAATCCGCGTACTGTGGCTTTGGCTTTGCGATACATGGATCGAGGTGCAGTTGGCGGCGGCGCCCCAACAGTATTCGAGGGAGCGGTGCCACTTTACATCCGAGTCGTGAGTTTTTTGGGAATCATCGTTGTCAAACTCGCGGGATTCACCGGTGGGGCATTTATGTTTTGCACACGCGAGGCCTTTCACGCGACGGGCGGGTTCGACGAACGTTTTTATTGCGCCGAGGAGGGCGCGTTCGCCCTGGCGCTGAAACGGCAAGGACGGTTTATCGTGGTTTGGAAACCCGTTCTGACTTCCGCACGCCGTTTACGAACGTTGTCGGGGCGGCAATTCCTGATCTTCATCGCCCGGGCGGTTCTTTCCCCCATCAAAACGCTCACACAACGCTCGTTCGTGGAAAAAATCTGGTACGACTCCAATCGTGAAAACGACGACAAAATACCTGCTTCGGTGGGCGCCAAGATGTCCAACGGCATCCTGTTGCTGATCGTGATCGCCCTGCTCACCGGGCCCGTATGGTATTTCATTCCCCGATCGCTAACACCCCCGGCCAGCCCGCTGGGTAAATTCCGATTGGTCGACGGAATACTTCTTTGGCACGCCGGATTAATCCTTTGGCTGATTGCTCTGGTTGTTTTCGTGCATCTGTTTCGTCGAAGGCAGTGGATCGAGTGGGTGAAGTTGGCAGCACTGTGCGCTTTTTGTTCATGGCAAGCGTGGGGATCGACACTGGGTGTCATTTGGTTTTGGACCTGGCTTTACCACCGGCTGGCGCGCTTCTAGTTGTGGATTCAGGCGCAACGCAGGGTGATGTGGACGAGTTCCGCGGGAGCGTTGATGCGGATGGGGAACATATTGCCGATGCCATTGGACACGATCATTTGACTGTGTCCCTGCGTGTAAAGTCCCGACCAATAGCGGAAGAGCGCGGGACCGAGGCCGTGCTGACTGTCCAACATCGCATAGCCGCCGTGGGTGTGGCCCGCCAGCGTCAACGGCAGATCCGCCTTGACGGCCGCGTCGAAGGCGTGAGGATGATGCGCCAACAGAATCGGGAAAGCATCCGGCTGGCGTTGCTTCATCAGACGGTGCATCTGGAGGGCAGTCGTCTGGTCGCGCAGCAAGTTATTGCCGGTCCCGGTTCCCACCCAGCTCAAACCGAAGAGTTGAACCGGGTACCCACGAACATTGGCTACGGCTGATTCATCCAAGAGCAAGGGGATGCCTGAGGCTTTGACGCGTTGCTCGAATGCCGCGTGGTCATCGAGCAAGTCGTGGTTGCCTTCGATCATCCACGTGCCGTAGCGTCCCTCCATCGCTTTCATGAGGGAAATTCCCTCGGAGAGATCGTCCAGCGAGTAGTCAATCAGGTCACCGGTCATCACCACCAGATCGGGCCGGAGTGCGTTCGTTGTATTGACCATGTCTCGCAGCACCTGACCGCGCGTGTATCGGCCCACGTGCACATCACTCACGTGCACGATGGTGATCCCGTCCAGCACTCGGGGCAATGTCGGGATCGAAAGCGTAAAACGGCGCACACGGAACGAGTTGAGTTGCGCCAGGGCCACCCCGGTCAGGCCCACGGTGAACAAGGGCGGAGTCAACGCGGCGGCAGCACCGAAGAATTGGCGGCGCGACATGGAGTTCGCGCCAGCAGGAGTGGCACGGGGACGATTTCGAAGAAGGCCGATCACCCGGACGATCCAGGCACAAGCGCGAATAATTCCGAGTGCCAAAAGAAGGACAAGCCCGCAGGCTACGGCGAAGAAGTGCCAAACAACAATCGACACAAGCACAATCTTCGGGAGGTTCCGGGACGAAACAAACCCGGTCATCAACGAAAGTTGAGCAGTCAATTGCGCCGCCAAGAAGGCACTTATCAGGATTCGCCAGAGTCCCCTCTTTGTCAGACGCAGGGCCACGACCCACCAGGTCACGTCCATCACCACCGCCAGTGAACCGATGATCCACCAAAACCAAAGCCATGTCATGAGAGTGGGACAATTGTGAGCCCCATTGCGCTCAATGTAAACAAGGCTACGTCTTGCCTTGAATTTGGTTATCGACTAGGGGCTCGGGATCTCGGCGGAGGCAAGGACGTTGTTGGCGGTATCGGTGACAAAAAGGAAGGTGCCCGCCTGGTCTCCATTGAGACTGCTCTTCCTGATCCTGAATGTGGCTGATTTACCTTCCTTCAGGGCCTTCACCCGCTTGGCCAGAAAGACCACGCCGACATTTTGATCGAAGACACTGCCTTGCTTCAACCAGATCAGAACATAGAAACTGGGCGTATTGGCCACGCCGGTATTGCTGACAGCCAGATTAAAATTGACCGCGCAGGTGGTATTGGTTGTCGACGTCCTTTTAACGATTCTGGTCTTGCAGGTCTGCACCACATTGGTGAGCGCGAAGTCCAAGGTGGCCCCTGCCTGATGGACGGTGAACGTCTGGTCCGCAATCGTCATGGTGACGGTGCGGGCCGTGCCGGTGTTTGCCGCCACGGTATAGCTGACCGAGCCGCTGCCGAGGCCATTCGTGTCGCTGGTGATCGTGATGAAGTTGTTGCTGCTGGCAGCGGTCCAGTCGCAGTTGGTCCCGTTGGCGGTGACCACAACGTTGCTCGAGGCTCCCGCCGCGCTCAAGTTGGCGGCGGTCGAATCAATCGTGACGATACAAGCCGCCGCGTCTTCGGTAACGGTGAAGGTCTGCCCGGCGATGGTCAGGGTACCGGTTCGTGCGACGGTGTCGGTGTTGGTGGCGATGGTAACGGTGACCGTGCCGTTGCCAACGCCGCTGGGGCCGTTGGTAATGGTGATAAAGCTATCGTTGCTAACGGCGGTCCAGGCGCAGTTCGTCCCGTTGGCCGTGAACGTGATATCGCCAGTGGCTCCGTCCGCGCTGAGGTCGACGTTGGTGAGATCGAGCGTAAAAGCGCAGGGAGCCGCCGGCTGGGTGATGGTGTAGGTCTGTCCGGCAATGGTCATCGAACCGGTCTGTTCGATGGCGTTGGCATTGGTGGCGACGGTGTAACTGACGATGCCGTTGCCGGAGCCGCTGCTGCCCGAGTCGATTGTGATAAAGCCGCTGTTGCTGACGGCGGTCCAGGCGCAGTTGGTACTGTTGGCAGTGACCACGACGTTGCTGGAGCCCCCGGGGACGTCGAAGGCCGCATTGGTCGAATCCAGCGAGAAGATGCAGGCAAGACCCGCCTCGGTGATGGTGTAGGTCTGTCCCGCGACGGTCATCGTACCGGTCAGGCCGACCGTGTTGGGGTTGGCGGCGACGGTGTAGCTGACCGTGCCATTGCCGGTACCGGTGCTGCCGGCGGTGATTGCAATAAAGCCGCTATTGCTGGCCGCCATCCAATCGCAGTTGGTCCCGGCGGTGACGACAATGTTGCTGGCCCCTCCCGTCGCGCCGTAACTGGCGCTGGTCGAGTCGAGCAAGAAGGTGCAGTCAACGCCGGTTTGGACAACGGTGAACGTCAGGCCGGCAACAGTCACCGTACCGGTAATTTCTCCGCTGTTTGTGTCGGCGGCGACGGTGTAACTGACCACGCCGTTGCCGGAGCCGCTGGCACCCGAGTTGATGGTGATGAAACCGTCGTTGTTGGTGGCGGTCCAGGCGCAAGTGTCCGGCGCGGTGACGACGATCCCGCCTTCGCCGCCGGCGGCGGTAAAGATTACGTTGGTGGGACTGATCGCAAACGCGCAGACGGTCGTGCTGACCACGATGCTGAATTGGGTCTGAGAGAAGTAGCCGGTCAGGCCAAGGACGCCCGGCACGGCGTTGGTATCGTGGGATATCACCTTGATGAACTCCACGTGTCCGGAATTGGTAGTGCCCGCCGTCAACAGGCCCGCGGGAATTAGAAAATTCGTTGTCGTGCCGTCCAACTGGCCGGATTCGCCGAAGTCGGGAGTATTGGTGATGGGGTTGCCGAGACCATCGTCGATCTCGAAGCTGACAACGTCGTTGGTGGTCCCGTTCGTGAATGATCCCCACGTGAAGACGAAATTGGTCATGGTGTCAATCACCTGGACCGCGTCGAAATTCAGGATTTGCGGCGCGTTGGGATAGGCATCGCCCGACAGATCGAGCGACGGGGTGAGCGTGCCGTCGTTCGTGGTGACAATCGTCATCTGGTAAGTGCCGTTCGTGAACACGGTATCCAGCGATGGTTGATCGACGAAGAGCGACTGGATTTGGAACTTGGAAGTTACGGGATCAGTCAGCGTCAAGACGACGTTGCTGCCGCCGGGGGTGAGAACGCTCGCGCCAAGAACGATGTTCGAACCGCTGCCGGTGACACTGGCTTGATACATGAAGCCGGTGGCCGACAGCGTCGGCGCGCTCGAAGTGAATTGGTCAAACAACTGGCCTTTGATCGCCGGCGCATAAAGGGTAACGTCCTGGGCGGTTGTAACGGTCGGAAAGCTTCCGGCCAGAAAAAGAGCAGCAAGACATCCGCGGGATAGCCATGAACCAAAATATCTCATCGTCTCTTCCTGGTTTGATGGAATGTCAGTATGCCGGTGATTCTGGAAAGGCAGGAAGAGGTACATGTCCACGCAACGCCGATCTCATCACCTTCCCAATGCAACGGAGTACAACAAAGCGATGCCCAATCGTCAAGTGAATTTGGACTTCCCAGGGCTGCCGGTTTGGAAGAAATTGATTTCCCCGAACTAATCGCCGCGAGTTGGGGATTGAGCTTCCGATAGCAGGCGCTCGTACCAACGCGTGGTGTCGGCCATGGATTGCCGAGTGCTCTCAGGAACCACTGCTTCGTCCCGTTTCTCAAGAGCCTCGCACACCGGGTGCGGGTGCGCAGTCCGAAGGGCCGGCGGATAGATGTGCACGCCGGTGGTCCCTTTCACGTTGGCATGGTTGCGGATGATGGCGTCGAATAAATCCCCGGCGGCGGAGGACATACCCGACTGGATGAGGACGAAATGCCGTCCACCCTCGTCGAGGGCCTTCTCGATCATGGCGTCGAAACGCAACGGCTGATCGGCGATGCCAGAGATGGCGTCAATAAATTCCTGGCGGGTGCGGACCACCTCACCCGTGCAGGACAACAGCGGCACCACGGGGTCGTGAAGGCGTCCCTGCTGGTCGTACACCTTGAGTAGTTCCGCGGCGTGACGCGCTCCTCGCGCCAGGCGCTGACAATGAGGCGTCCCTTTCGCATCCACCGTCACACGCTTCAACTCGAGTTTGCGGATCCCGGTGAAGAGTTGGTGGAAACGGGCCATTTCGAGAGCGTTACCGGCGAAGACGGCAGCATTGGGAGACATTGTGATGCCTACGGAGACGCCGATCTGGAGCTCGCGAACTTCCGCGATCAGCTTTGTCAGCATGAGGGAACTCAACGAAAAGACCAGTTCCAGAGTGCCATTGAGCCGGTTCGCGAGGGGTTGTTGCTCCAACTCTCCCAGAGGATCGACCTGCTTGCGAATTTCCCGCAAGAGCGTGCGGTCGTTTGCGGTACGATTCAGCTGCCCATTAAAAAACCAGTGTTCGGTTTCCTCGATGGAGGAGAGACGCACATCCTCACTCATGAGGTGACTGCATTGATGAGCAATGAGGGCCATGTCCTGAAAGCAGACGATTCCAGACAGCCAACCAGCAAGATAGGTTCCCCCGCTATGCGGCAGGATTTGCAATCGCGGGACAAGTCCCACTCCGCCCGTTCGCTGGATGTCACGAAAGAGACGGAAGACGTGAACCAGGTCGTCCGCAACCGCCCAGCAGCAGGCGTCGTGCAGATCGCCATGACGCTCGTGCCCGGGAATCGGGCAACCCGCGAAGGCGCGAAGATCGAAACCAACCGCCTGGTTCATTTGCTCAAACACCTGGTCCGCAAGTTCCGGATTGGAGTGATAGCAAAGACCCTCAGCCTCGCCGCGACGAGTTACCCCCATGCCGAAGGGAACCAGGACCAAGTCGCGCGCGCCATGAGTCGCCGAACCGTTAGTCGCCTTTCGCCGTGGCGAAGACAACATCTCACGCACCCGGTAAGCCTTGCCCAGCAGACGCTCGGCCATCGTATAACCCGCTGGCGGTGGGCATTCTTCCACAGGATGGTGCGGCGCAAAATCGACTACCGGCCCGCTGCCTTCCGGCCAGACAAAGCCCGAATCCAGCTCACCGCGGCGACCGACGCACGCGGGAAGGGCCACATCGCCCCACGCCTCCTGCCACCCGTGTTGAATGCCGCGCTTGGAAATCGCGTCGAGGAAAATGTTGTTGTCGAGCGGCGGCAGACCACCGTGGAATGCCAGGATCGCCTGGACATTCGAGTAATCGTACGTGGCTTCCCCTTGTAAATAGGGTGCGAGGAACCCGAGTTGCCGGGCGACAAACTTTTCAAACGGATTGCGGAATCCATCCTCTGGCCGGAATTTCTCCCAACGCAAACCTTCCCATGGCTCATTCCGCTTGAAAATCTCCATGGTGAGCCGAAGCGACGGAGGGTTCGGATTCACGATGTGGTAGACACGCCCCGTTGAGCCGGGAACCGCGTAAATCTTCATGACGGTATCCATGACGAAATCGAGCGGCACGATGTTGAGCGTCGCGTTCTCGTCGCCCGGGATGCGGAGGTCATAATGAAGCGTCCCGTTACGGGGATCGATGTTCTGCTTTTTGCAGAGCCGGGTGCGGACGCTGCTGGCGATGTCAAAGGGATGGTTGAAGACGTTGAACTGCTCGTAGCGCCCGTAGAGTGAGTCCCCCACCACGATGCTGGGTCGGTAGATGGTGGCCTGAATTTCGCCACGAACCTGGGACTGCCAAATTTGCCGTTCCGCCTCCCACTTGGAGCGTTCGTAAGTATTACGGAACGAGGGCGGACGGATGCCGGGAATCTCCCGAACGATTCCCTCATGCAGTTTTCCACTGGAGCCGAAAGTACTGAAGTAGTGTAGCTCGCCAATCCGTTGGGTCTTCGCAAAGTCGAGGACATGGAGTGTGCCGAGGAAGTTCGTGTCGTAAACATCCTGGCTCTTTGTCTCGGTGAGGTCGAGGCAGGCAGCCAGATGCCAGATACCGCGCGTGCGCGGACCGCGCAACTCTTTCAGGAACGAGGGCGCGAGGCCGAGTCCCTTCTGACGGACATCGCCGGGAACGGCGCGGACCCGGTCGGAAAGCGACTCATCGAATCCCGGGAGCAGATCTCGCATTCCGTGGAACACGGTTTCGAAACGGCTTTTGGCTTCCGATTCACTTCCGGCGCGAATTGGGCAAATCACTTCATAGCCGAGCGCGGCAAGGCGATAGGCAAATCTTTTCCCGAGGATGCCGGTAAAGCCTGTCAGGAGGATTCTGGGGCGTTGCTGGTCGTCGCTCATGACAGGACAGAGCTCCGTGACAAATTGACCGGGCCCGAGAGGCTTGGGGGGTACTTCATAGATTGTTGTTCCTTCCAGCTTCCTGGCTGGCAAAGGATCACTAACTACGGACGCGTACGCTCAACAACTGCGTGACCACCGCGCTCGCTTGAAGGAGGGAAGAAATGACAGCAGCGGAAACAATACAGAACTGCGACGTGACTGTGTTGGATGAACCTGTGACTTTGTTAACTACGAACGACCTGGCTTTACTACTCCTACGTTTTTAACATTCAGCGCGACGAAGTTTTCGCCGAACGCCAACCACAACTTCGCACAATCGAACCGGCAGTCAAGGTGTTTTGTCCGCGCTTATTCGCGGATCATTCGTTTTCCAAAACATTTCTCTTACCTGACCCCGATGTAGAGTCCCCTGCCCTTCATCAACCCATTTCGGATAAACTTGGCACGCAGTCCTGCTTGTCGCATGAATCGAAGAATCTGTTGTGGTTCAAACATGGTGAGTTCGTGGCGATCGACAAAATGCCTCACAGTTTTGTCTTTTTCGGCGACGAGATAATGCATATCCAGGATGGAGACGTTGCCGCGGGCTTTGGAAACGTCCAGCCGCGCAATCTTGATGTGGTCATCGCCGTAGGTCGTCATGTGAGGAAGACCTATTTTGAAGATTTCTTTCGTCAGCCACGGTTCAATAATGACCACGCCACCCTTCTTCAGGTGCCGCGCGAAGTTCTGCAAGGTTCGTTTCAAATCGGCGGCGGTTTTTACATAGCCGATCGAGCTGAAGAGGCAGGTGATGACATCGAACTCTCTCCCGAGATTGAGCGTGACCATATCCGCTTGCTGGAATCGAGCGCCTTTGACCTTCTGGCGGGCAACAGCAAGCATACCCGCACTGATATCGGCTCCCAGAACATGGAAATCATCCTTCAGATAAAGGATGTGCTTTCCCGTCCCGCAAGCGACCTCGAGCAGATCGTTTCCTTTCGACCGCTTGTATTTCGCGATCAATCGCCGAATGGCAGCGGCCTCTTTCTGGTAGTCCTTCCACGAATAAATCAGGTCGTAGTAGCGGGCCAGATCGGTGTAGAGGATTTGTTTCTGCATGGTGGTCAAGTTTACAGTCGATATTTCCGATACCCCAATTCCGCTATTGCGATTTGGGACCGATCCATAAAACTTGGGGGTCGCCACCCTGTGGCGAATCCCCGTAAGTGGTCAGGACGGCCCTTCTTCCACTCAACCACTCTTGCGGTTGCGAAGGCAGGTACTCGTCGGGATAGATCCTACCGGTTGCTGCATCCCCGATATACTGTAAGTTCGCTTTCCCGGTTCCAGTTTCCGGGTAGGCGTATGTGACCGGTTTGCCGCCATCTGGCCTGTATACTATCTTTACGGTTCGGCACGAATTCGTGGGAGGCTCTAACGAGACTTTCTAGATCTCACCTCCGATGACGCTATTCTTCTTCGACTGAATCAGCGGGTCAACCTTAAAAACGTCGGCTTTAGGACTTGATAACCAGATGTACGGCTCCAGGGCATCGCCGATTGTCTTTCCCATTTCACTCTCGAAACTTTCGAGCAAGCGCCTACCGATTAGTTGACGGTTTTGGACGGGAACAAGCCCCCCTGATTTGTATTTCCACCATTGGCCGACGAGATACATTCCTGTACTGCGCTGTCGCTTGGGATCCTCACTATACAACCATCTGGTCTGTAGAATATCGACACCACTAGCCTCGGACACAAATGAGCCAAAGGTATGGTAGTCCTCCACGACAAACGTCAATGGCGCGTGAAAAGTTTGAAACTCTGGGTCTGAGAATATGGAAATAGTCCAATACTGGACCCCTAAACCGCAACTCGCTCCATCAAAATTGGCCACAACCAGTTCGCGGCTCCCGTCTCCCTCGAGGTCACCAATCAAGACTTCGAACTCTGACGTATCTCCCATAAACGCCGAGGCTGGCCATTCGCCCAATCGCTTACCTTGCCGCTCGACGAAGAACATTCCGTCTCCTGACTCCGACAAGTACTTACAGATTCGGATTTGACCGGGTAGTGATATGTGGTGGGCTTTATCGTAGCCGGCAAGAGTGATAGGTTGCGGGGAACCAAATTTGATCAGCTTTGGAGAATGCGGGTCAGTGTCTGCCGCAAATACTGTAGCCGTCAGCAAAAAGGGTACAACAAATAGCAATAAAGCGGACGAGCCCGAAGAGAACACAACCTTACCTACTTGTGCGGCCAGACTACGTCGAAGGGGGCTACACGTCAATGCAACTTCGATGAATAATCCCTCGCCGCAGTGGAATAAACTCCCGAGCGCGGGATGCAACCAGCAATCTCTTAAAAGCTCTGGACATCGTATTCCGATAGTGGTATGACTCGAGGTGTGAGTATTTGCAATGAGAGAGATGAATATAGGAGGACGGCACAGGTATCGCCTTCGCGAGGTCGTTGCGGCGTGACAATACGGCGCAAATGTGGCCCTCTACGTGGGCTGAGAGGGGCCCCTATACGTTTCTGCGAAACGAACCCAATTTATCGCAAGCGCAAATAAGCTCATAAATATCACTGCTTCAATGTATTATAACCTGAAAAATAGCGTAAATAATTTGGGTTCGTTTTGGAAAACGAACCCAATTCTACGTGGTTTTATGGGCTTTTGGGGCAGTCTTATGGTCGGATTGGCGTCATACTGGTCATGGCTCGCAAGAGCATCGGGGGTCACGACGGTGACGTCCCTCCCACATTCAGGGCAGCGAAGCGGCTACGACAGAGCGTGGCCCTCCAATGAAGGAGCGCGGAATTTGGTTTGCCCGAGGAGGGGATTTGGTGTATAAGTCCTTCCCTGCTAGGGTACCAGTGATTCCTAGAAGGAAATAGATTCCGATGAATAAACACGCTAATGCTGCGGCCAAGAGCCGGGCCAAGAACGCCGCGCCGATCGTCGAACTCGGCGCTGAATCGCACGCGCCGATGCGCGGTGCGGACATCCTCGTCAAATGCCTTGAGCGCGAGGGTGTGGACGCGGTGTTTGCGTATCCCGGCGGGGCGAGCATGGAGATGCACCAGGCGTTGACGCGCTCGAAGATCATTCGAACCATTTTGCCGCGGCATGAACAGGGCGGTGTATTCGCGGCAGAGGGTTACGCCCGCGCGAGCGGCAAATGTGGCGTCGCCATTGCTACCAGCGGGCCCGGTGCGACGAACCTAGTCACGGGCGCGGCCGATGCGTACATGGATTCCATTCCGCTCATTTTGATCACGGGGCAGGTTCCGCGAGCCATGATCGGCAAAGGCGCGTTCCAGGAGACGGATGTTTTTGGGTTGGCGTTGCCGATCGTCAAGCACAGCTACCTCGTCATGAACGTCGAGGACATCCCACGCGTCGTCAAAGAGGCGTTTTATATCGCGAACACGGGGCGGCCGGGGCCGGTCTGGATCGATATCCCGAAGGACGTCCAGCAGAGCATGTGGAAACCGGTTTTCCCGGACAAGATCAACCTGCGCGGGTACAACCCGGACAAGAAGATCAGCGACATCGCGGTCAACGAGATCGCCGGGCTCATTGAGAAGAGCGAGCGCCCCGTCATCTACGCGGGCGGCGGCATCATCTCGTCCAACGCGAGCGAGGAGCTGATTGCATTCGTTGAGAAGACGGGAATCCCGATTGCCACGACATTGATGGGCATCGGCGCGATCCCGACCGACCACGACCTGTCGATGAGCTGGCTCGGCATGCATGGCACGGTCACCGCGAATTACGCGGTTGATAAATCCGATTTGCTGTTGGCGCTCGGCGTCCGTTTTGACGACCGTGTCACCGGCAAGGTCAGCGAATTTGCCAAGCACGGGACCATTGTCCATATCGACGTCGACCCGAGCGAGATCAACAAGAACAAGGTCGCGCATTTGCCGATTGTCAGCGACATCAAATACGCACTGCAACAGCTCAACCGGGTTGTCAAAGGCAAGCAGCAGTTCAAGGCGTGGCACGCGCAGATCGCGGAGTGGAAGAAGCAGTACCCTTTCCGCTATCGCGTCACCGACGAGGTTTTGAAATCGCAATACGTCCGCGATTTCCTCAAGGGCGACATCAACGAGATCATCATGCCGCAGCATGTGGTCGAGTTGCTCAGCGAATTGACGAAGGGCGAGGCCATCCTCACCACGGGCGTCGGCCAGCACCAGATGTGGGCGGGGCAATATTACAAGTTCAAGCATCCGCGCACGTTCCTGACTTCGGCGGGGCTCGGCGCGATGGGGTACGGTTATCCCGCGGCGATGGGCGCGAAGGTCGCGTTTCCCGATAAAGAGGTCATTGATATCGACGGCGACGGTTCATTTTTGATGAACATCCAGGAATTGGCGACGGCGCACATCGAGCGGATCGCGGCGAAGGCGCTGGTTCTCAACAACCAGCACCTCGGGATGGTCGTCCAGTGGGAAGACAAGTTCTACGACTCGAATCGCGGCCACACGTATCTCGGCGACCCGCAAAACCCGCACAAGGTTTATCCGGATTACGTCGCGATTGCGAAAGGCTTCAACGTTCCCGCCGAGCGCGTGACGCGGAAGAGCGAATTGCGCGCGGCGATGAAGCGGATGCTGGAGTCGAAGGAGCCGTATGTCCTCGATGCTCTTGC